>Ga0181529_10005940_pt1 | contig 12577 bp, 15 predicted proteins | sample PEATcosm2014_Bin_36_FD_119763 | JGI IMG/M metagenome (GOLD analysis project Ga0181529, IMG submission 119763) | Peatland microbial communities from MTU Mesocosm Facility, Houghton, MI, USA - PEATcosm2014_Bin10_30_metaG | ecosystem: Environmental > Terrestrial > Soil > Wetlands > Peat | place... | reverse complement strand
TTTTCCGCTTCGATGGTCCCCGGCTGGCTCACTTCCTGAGCGTAATGGCGAAAGTCCGGCAGCCGCAGCGACCGCTTCAGAATTCCACCATTGGTATGCGGGCTGGCGCTCATGCGGCGCGCGCCCGTCGGGGCCAGTTCCTTCAACTCGGCCGCCAGCTTGCCGTTCGCGTCGAACAACTCTTCCGGCTTCTGCGCGCGCATCCAGTTTTCCAGCAGGCGCAGTTGCGCGGGATTCTTCTTCACATCCGGCAGCGGCACCTGGTGCGCGCGCCAGAATCCTTCCAGATGATGGCCGTCCACCAGTTCCGGCGCGCTCCACCCCTTGGGCGAGCGCAGCACGATCATGGGCCATCGCGGACGCACCGTCACGCCGCTGGCGCGCGCCTCCCGCTGCACCCGCTGGATCTCGGAAACGCAGTGGTCCACCGTCGCGGCCATGGCCTGGTGCATGCTCTCCGCATCGGAGCCTTCCACGAAGTAAGGCGTCCATCCGTAGCCGCGCATCAGGTTCTCCAGCTCATCGTGCGTGATGCGCGCCAGCAGCGTGGGGTTGTTGATCTTGTAGCCGTTCAAGTGCAGAATGGGCAGCACCGCGCCATCGCGGATCGGGCTGAGGAACTTGCCGATATGCCAGGAAGTGGCCAGCGGTCCGGTCTCCGCCTCGCCATCGCCCACCACCGCCGCCACAATCAGGTCCGGGTTGTCGAACGCCGCCCCGCAAGCGTGTGACAGCACATACCCCAGCTCGCCGCCTTCGTGGATGGACCCCGGCGTCTCCGGCGTGCAGTGGCTTCCGATGCCGCCCGGGAACGAGAACTGTTTGAAGAACTCGCGCATGCCTTCTTCGTCTTCGCTCTTCTCCGGGTAAACTTCGGAGTACGTGCCTTCCAGGTAAACCGGCCCCAGAACGCCCGGCGCGCCGTGTCCCGGACCGGCCAGGAAGATCATGCTCTGGTCGAATTTCTTGATCGCTCGATTCAGGTGCACGTAAGTGAACGCCAGCCCCGGGCTCGACCCCCAATGTCCCAGCAGACGGTTCTTGATGTGGTCCGGATGCAGCGGTTCCTTCAGCAGCGGATTCTCCTGGAGATAGATCATCCCCAGCGCCAGGTACCGGCACGCGCGCCAGTAGGCGTCCGTCTTGCGAAGTTCGTCGGCGCTCAGCGGCGCCCCCTGAATGGTGGACCGGGCGATCCCGTAAGCGCTCAATGCCGCGTCGGGCGATGCGAGTGTAGACATGGTGGACTCCGTAAATTCCATTCTAAGGGCGTGAAGACCTGCTGTCGCAGGACCGCGCGCGTCAGCAAGCGGCCCGAACGGCAGAAGCGACAACCAATGTCCTCAGTCTCTCCCGCGCCCAGCCGATGAGTGAGGAGCACGCCCTCACGGTGGGATCTTGAACTATGGCACCCAGTGCCATAGAATGAAAGGTGCATTCTGCGCATCTACAAATCCAGGTGGTTTCACCGCTTTGCCGCGAAGGAAGGGATTGCGGATGCGATACTGCGGGATTCCGTGGCTCGCGCCGAGAGGGGCCAAATCGACGCCCGTCTTGGCGGTGAGGTCGTCAAACAGCGGATTTCCAGACTAGGAGAGGGGCGATCAAAAGGTTACCGGACCATCGTTTTCTTTCGGCGCGGACACGCGGCGTTCTTCGTGTACGGGTTCGCCAAAAACCGTCGGGCGAACATCGTCGAGGACGAGAAGAAACAGTTTAAGGAAGCTGCGAAGCACGTCCTGGCGTTGACGGAAAAGCAACTCGCCGAGCTAATAAGAAGAGGTGATTTTGTGGAGGTGGAAAGCCAATGAACAAGAAGTATCGAAGCGATGCGATGGGGGCTATCCATGAAACCATGCAGGCACTGCACGACGCCGGGGCCATCGACAAGCGGACTATGCGGCGCTTCGACGACGCCTGCCTGACGCCCATCCGGCCATTGAAGCCTGAAGAGATCAAGGCGATTCGGGAAAGAGAACACGTCAGCCAAACCGTTTTCGCCAATTACCTGAACGTCACCAGCAGCCTGATTAGTAAGTGGGAGCGCGGCGAGAAACGGCCGTCCGGCGCCTCGCTCAAACTGCTCTCGCTGGTCGAGAAGAAGGGACTCGCCGCGGTTGCATAGTTGCGGGACCCCCGGCGAGTCCGTTCGCCTGAGATGGCCTTGCTCCACTCACTTCTACGGGCCGTCGCCTGCGTTCGGATGACCGGCGGCCAGCCACGCATAATGGGACAACAAGTCGGGACGGTGCAAGCCCAGTCTCTGCAGGGTTCGGATCGCGTCCCGAAACTTTGCCAACCCCGCTCACCGCGACGAAATGTCCACCTGAACGCGACTGCCCGGTGTCGCGGCATCGACGCTGGCGGCTATCTTCCGGACAAGGCGCTGCACGATCCGCCATTGCGAATTCCCGAGCACGGCAATCGCAATTGCGCGACCCTTCAAATTTTGTTGCGCCGCCATATTCTTATCGGTCGTCAGGAGTAACTCAAATCCGGCCTCCTCGGCCGCTTTGAGTAGGTCGCCGTTGCTCAGTTTGTCCCAGCCGGCATCCTTGGCTTTCGTGACAGTGTGGCCTTCGAGGAACGGGATCAGCGGCGCGGGCGTACCGTGATCAAAGAGAATGCGCATCGACGGGAGCCAGCAAGCGTTCCGCCGGAGGTTGGGCCTCAAGACTGCGGGCCGCAAATTCGAGCACGCTGACAATCTGCTCCCGTGTCACGTCGAACCACTCCATAATTTCCTCGATGCTGGCCCCGGATTCGAGGCTCTCAAAGACGGTGGAAACCGGCGTGCGGGTATCCTTGAACACCCACGCCCCACTCCTCCCGCCGGGAACGCTCTCCACGGCGGGGCATTGTGACCCGTCGAGAGTTGCCGTTGCCATAATCTCCACTGCTTCATTAAGGGTATGCCAAACGGCAGAGGAAAACGGTAACAGGGTGCCGAACGGGTAGGTGCGTCAGCCTGGAATGTCGCGCCTGAATGCCGACGACCGTTCAATCGTCCGCATTCAAGTCCGCAATCAGTGTGGACTTGGAAAACCCCGCGATTGCGTGCGGGCCGCTGGATCAGGAGAAGACCAAGCTGAGGATCAGAAAGGTGCTGGCGTCACGGCCGCCGATGCTCGCCGCGCTCAAATGAAAATCCTTCGAATTGACCGCGGACATTTGAAACTGAATCTGCACGGGAAGTTGCGCGGATTCTTCACACCGGCGCACCTTGTCAAGGAGAGCCGCGATTCTGCTCTCTTGGTATCGTTCGGCCATAGGGCTGGGATCGTCGCTACCAGCATGGCTACCCTCCTCCTTCAGCAGCGCGTTATAGGTGTCTCCACACGTCTCGGGTTCCGGCACATTCCTAAGACGGTCATGGAGAGCTTTCCCGTTGACCGTGCCGGTGAACTCAACCACGAGTTCTCCTCTTGGCCCCTCGAACGAGCGCCATCGGGCGTGCTGGAAGGTGGATTCAAAGGCCCTTCCGATGCGCACCGAGGGATGCTCGATGAATGCCCCCTCCTGGACCGTCTTAACGGCGGAACTTTGCATCAAGCCACAACCACTGGCGATGGCCATGAGGGCTAAACAGCAAGTCAACTTGGTTTGTGTGTGCATAGCGTTTAGAAAAGGAAGTCCTCTCTTCCTCGTCGGGCACGAAGGGAAGAATACGCCGTTCGTCCTAAAAAATACAACGCTTCCAGGGAGTGTTAACCCGGTGTCGCGAACTTCGGCAGAATGGACTCCAGCGCTCGTCCGGGGGCTGCCATGACGTGAGCATTTTCGATCGGGGGTTGGGTACTCCGGTGGTGGCGTTCGCGCGGCGCAAGACCGGTGCCTTGGGACAGAGTAGTCAGCCCCTCGGGCGGCGTAGATAGCGGAACGGTGCGGCCAGCCATTCCGCGATGAAGCGGAAGGGACGGCGGCGGTTCCACCACAATCCCACCGGAAAGGCGGCGAGGAATTTCCAAAAGGTCGGCTGCAGCGCGTCGAAAAACTGGTCGCGGCGGTCGATGCGGTACGCGGTGTAGCCGAAAATCCAGGACAGCGGCACGTAGCCGTAATGCCTCTGCAGCAGCTTCATGGTGGCCCGCAGCACGGGGAAGCGCTCGGAGAAGGTCAGGGCCCCTCGGTGCATGCGGGAGTTGGCCAGGTATTGCGGAATGGCGGCGAAGCGCAGGCCGGCCTTGGCCATGCGGATCCACAGATCGTAGTCGAAGGAGCGGTTGACGGTGGGGTCCAACTCGCAGCGGCGATAGGACGATGCACGGAAGAAGGCGGCGGGCTGGCAAATGAAGCAGTCGCGCTCCAGCACCTTGGGGTCGAAGGGCAGCGTGGGGTAGCGGCTGATGATGGCGCCGCTGTCGTCGATCCACCAGCCCTCGCCATAGACAACGTCGATATCGGGGTGGGCCTGCAGGTAATCGACGGCGGTGCGGATGGCCCCGGGGAGATAGGTGTCGTCGGCATTCAGCCAGGCGAGAATTTCGCCGTGGGCCTGGCGGAAGCCTTTATAGGCCGCATCGGAGGGGCCGCGATCGGGGCCGGAGGTGTAGGAGAGGCGGCCCTGGTAGTGGTCGAGGAGTTCGAGGCTGCCATCGGTCGAGCCGCCATCGACCACGATGTATTCGAGGCGGGGATACTCCTGGGCGAAGACGCTTTCGACGGCTTCGGCGAGATATTTCGCCATGTTGAAGGACGGGGTGACAATGGTGACCGGCGGGAGATCGGGGGTGCTCACAGTGACCCTTCACTATAACAGCAGGGTGGGTCCGCAATTCGAGGAATGCGAATCGCAGTGCATCCGGAATCTCCCGCCCGCCGGGATCGACGGGCGAGAGAATTGGGACCAGTGCATCCGGGCCTTTACTTTCGCGGTTCGAAGCGCACCTCAACCTCGGTGCTCACTCTGACGGGGTGGCCGGCCTGGACCAGGGGATGATAGCTGAATTGAGACCACGGCACAGCCTCACAGAGTTGCTCGCCGGTTTCGAGCTCGGAGACCTTGCCTTTCGTGTCGATGATGACTTTGCAGTGAACCGTTCCTCCCGTGCGGTCCCAAAGAGGTGCGGTTTGAACCGTGGGACCCTCGATCAGAGAGGCTTTCTGCTTATCCGCTGGAACAGCGACTTCGCGGATGTCCTTCTCCTCGGCCGCGGCGTCTTTCTTCGAATCCGCGGAAGCGGCGGTCTCCTCGACGGGTTGTATCCGCGTAACCAGGAACACGGGCCTGGCGGGATAGCGTTTCACCCTGGAGCGCAAAAGCGAGGCTGTCGGCTCGATTGCATCGAAGGATATGTTGGTCCAGGCTTTCCTGACGACACGCTCGCAACTGTCCTGGAGCGGATAGCCGTTCCGGCCGTCGTCGGGATCGCCAATTTCGTCGATGGCCTTTTGCGCGATGATGCCCTCGGCAATGTATTCCTTCCCGTGAACTATCTCAACGGCGGTCTTCAGGAACAGGCGGTAGCGATTGGTGCCCTGCCACAGGTACACAGAAGATCCACCGCCCGGGTTCATTGCGGCGTCGGTTGCCCCTCCCGATTCCATCAGGACCTGGGCCTTTCCCTGGATCTTGTCCAGCACGGTAACGGCTTTCTTGGATTCTTTGGCTGTTGGCCCGCTGGAGCAACCGCTCAATGCGGCAAGCGAAAGAACGAGAAAAGAGAAAATGCATGCGTTGCGCTTCATCCGTGGTGCCTCGCTTTCGAGACGATTTCGTCCGAATCTGAAGGTATCACGGGGCATGCCCGCTTACAACGGATTCCTGGCTTGGCGGGCCCAATCCGCCGCCCGCTCGGCCCGGTGGCCGCCAAATGCGTGGATGGTGCGCGTTCCGGCCAGCACCTCGCCGCTATGCGGCACGCCGCGCGGAATGACGTATTCCTCCCCGGCTTTCACCGGGATGCGCACTCCGCCGACGATCAGGGTGTAGCAGCCCTGCACCACGATCATGTACTCGTCGTAATCGTGTGCGTGCATCGATGATGGCGCGGTTTCGCGGCAGGTCCAGAACGCCATCTGGCTGCCGTCGGCTCCGTCGAAGATGAAACCTTCCACGCCCGGAGTCGCCTGGCTGGTAGTCGCGATCCGGTTTGCCGGATGTCTCATGAACTCGGGGAAACTGTCCATAGTCACGAAACAGTGTGGCACGTTCGAAGGCGGCCGGCGGCTGGAAACCGAAAGCTATCCCTCTACCCCACGCCCAACCACCGCGGGCCCATCAAGGCCACCAATAACCCTGCCAGTCCCAGGAAGGTTCCGAAGGGCAGCTCATACTCCGACATCTTCTTCCCTGCCGCCTTGATATAGATAATCCCGAGGACCGACCCGGCGAGCGACCCGATCAACATTGTCATCATGGCTCCGGTCAAGCCTATGAAGCTGCCCACCATGGCGATCAGTTTTACGTCGCCGAACCCCAGCATCTCCCGGCCGCGCAGTTTGCTCCAGGCCGCCGCTCCGCCCCACAACAGCAGCGCCGGGGCGGCCGCTCCGAGAACCGACTCCGCCAGGGAATACCACGTCTCGCCCAACCGCAGATTCGTCTTGAACGCCTGCGCCAGCGCCCAGAGCACGCCATGCGCTACGAAGTCTTTCACAGGCACGAAGATCGAGAAGGCAAATCCCAGCCACATTCCGCCTTTGGTGAACTGGTCGGGCAGCAGGCGTTTTTCCAGGTCGCTGAAGGTCAGGGCCACCAGGATGGACGTGAAGACGCACATCTTCGCGGCTTCCATGGTGATGCCCAACTTCAGCACGAACCAGAACCACAGCAGCGCCGTCAGCAACTCCACCGTCGGATAGCGCAGCGAGATGTGGCGATGGCAATAGCGGCACCGCCCGCGCAGCAGGATGTAACTGAGCACGGGAATGTTGTCGTACCAGGCGATGGTCTTACGGCAGCGCACGCAGTGGGACCGTGGCCTTATCACGGACCGGCCGCGCGGCCAGCGGTGGATGCACACGTTCAGAAAACTGCCGATCAGCAGTCCGAATACCAGGGCTAGAATGGCTTCCATCACGAGAGCACCTGCAGATAAACTTCCATAGTCTCGCGGACCATGCGGTCCACGGTGAAACGCTCGCTCACGGTTTGCCGCGCCGCCTGTCCGAGGCTGCGCCTCAGTTCGGGATTGTCGATCAGTTCGCGGACGGCCTCGCCGACAGCCATGGGCGTATTTTCGACCAGCATTCCGTTGACGCGGTGTTCGATCGCTTCCTTGAGCCCGCCCTCATTGCTGGCTACCACTGCCACGGCCGCCGACATGGCCAGCAAGACGGCCGATCCCAAGCCTTCGCTGTGGGTGAGGTAGACGAAGATGCCGGCGGTTCTGAGGTCCTCTTCCAAATCGTCGGACATGTGCAGCGGGAATTCCGCCAGTTCGGCCGCGGACTTCGCCAGGGAATAGCATTTGAGCGGATCTCCATTGTCGGCCGGCGCGACAATCCGCGTGCCTTCGGACGGCGGAAGCAGCGGCACGCCATCGTACACTACGTCGATTTTGCCGGCGGGCGCCGCGCCGCCCTCCACCAGCACCCGCTTGACGTATTCGCTGACCGCCACAAAGCGCCGCGCGCGCCAGTACTTCCAACGCGAGCCTATCCCCTTGCGGACGCCGAACGCGACCCGCCGCGCGACTACCAGCGGGGCTCCGCCGGCGATGGCCGCCATGGTGTGCGCGCGCGCGTCGTGAGCATGCACCACGTCGTGACGGCGCCCGAGCGCTACGAGATGCGGCCAGGTTAGCGCGGCGGCCCGCAATCCCCGGCGCCGGGCGATTTCGAGCAGCGGCCCGTCGCGGCGCGCCAGCAAGGTGGATTCCACGCCGGCCGCGGCCAGCCCTTCCATCAAGCGGAGAACCTGCCACTGGCCTCCGCGCATTTCCTTGCCGGCATCCAGGTGAAGAATCCGCATCAGCTCATGTTTCTCGTTTTGGAATACTTCAGAAACGTGTAGAAGGCCGCCATGTAGGCGATGATCAAGCCTTCGAGGCCGTCCTGAAATCCGCGCTGGAAGAAGTAACTCTTCAGGAAAGTCCACGGCGGATGAAAGAGAATCCGCACCAGGCTCACTTTCTCCTGGCGCGCCACCAGTTCCTGGGCGGCGAGCGTGGTGTAGCGGTCCATGGTCTTGACGTGTTCCGCCAGCGACTCGCACGTGAAGTGCAGGATGTTGCTCTCCAGGTGTCCGACGCGGCCATCCACATGGACGCTTTCGTGTACGAAATCGCCCACCCACTTTGCCTGCGAGCGCCGGTAGAGGCGCACTTTGCGGTCGGGATACCAGCCGGAGTGCAGGATCCACCGGCCCAGGTAGTTGGCCATGCGCGGCATGGTGTACCCGTCGAAGCGCGGGCCGGCTTTCTTGAGCGCGAGAATTTCGGCCTCCAGCGATTCGCTTAAGGCTTCGTCGGCATCGAGGGACAGGATCCAGTCGTGCGCCGCCTGCTCGGCCGCCCAGTTCTTTTGTCCAGCGTACCCGCGCCAGCCGGCTTCGATCACCCGCGCGCCCAGTTTCTCGGCCAGTTCCACGGTGCGGTCGGTGGAGCCGCTATCGAGGATCAGGATTTCGTCGCAGCAGCGCAGGCTTTCGACCGCCCGCGCGATGTTGCGCTCCTCGTTGACCGTGATGATGGTGGCGGTGATTTTCATGGCGGCTCAGAGTCCGCCGGTGGATATCGGCGCGCAGATAAAGCACAGCGCGAACAGCGCCACCGAGATCCAACCCAGTTTCCGCCGGCCGGGCGTCAGCGCGGTCCTGTCGTAGACCACGGGATGCCGGCGGCCCAGCCACAAGAGCATCGCCGCCCACAGCACCCATCCCGGCCAGAAGAATCCCAGCGGGAGGATCATGATGCATACCGCCTTTGAGATGATGCGGTGGTGGTCCGGAAAAAAGGCGTAGAGAATGTGCCCGCCGTCCAGTTGTCCCACCGGCAGTAAGTTCATGGCGGTGGCGAACATACCCACCCAGGCCGCGCGCGCCACGGGGTGGAGGCAGATATCGGCCGAGTGCGTCCCCGGGAAGATGGCCCGCTCCATCAGCCACTGTAGGGCCGGAACGCCAAACTGCACCGGGCCCTGGTGCGCAATGCCGGGAATCACTTTGGAGAACGCCAGACCGATCGCGAGCATCGGCACGAGCAGGATAAAACCGGCCAGCGGTCCGGATACCCCGATGTCGAAGAGCACCAGCTTGGAATAGATTTGCGAACGGATGCGGATGAACGCCCCGAATGTGCCCAGGAACGGCGAAGGAATAAAGTATGGCGGGCTGGCGTCCACCCCGTGGATGAGCGCCGTCAGGTAGTGGCCGAATTCGTGTGCCAGCAAGATCCCCAGCAGCGTCAACGAAAATGGCAGCCCCTGCCACAGCAGGCCCGGATGGCCCCCGGCCCACACATACATCTCGAGACTATGTTCGACATCGAATGCCCGGTTGCGGTCGAAATCCATCTGCATGGCCGCGCCGACCATGGTTGTCGATAGGAGTGTGAGCGCGAACAGCAGAATGTGCAGCCAATACCGCTCGCGCGGAGGCACAGCCGGCAGTGGGCAGAAACCGGTTCCGCCGCTTACGGAGTAAGGCGGGTAAGGCGCGGGCGAAAAATCCGGGGAAGACACGGTGGATCGCTGCAAGCGGCGTTATTGCAGCGTTTGCAACTCCTTGCCGGGTTTGAACCGCACCGCTTTCCCGGGAGGGATGGAGACCTCGGCACCGGTGCGTGGATTGCGCCCGATCCCGGTCTTACGGGGTTTCACATTGAAGACGCCAAAGCCGCGCAACTCGATACGGTCGCCCTGCTCCAGCGCTTTTTTCATCGACTCAAAAACGGTCTCGACCGCCATCTCAGCCTTGGTTTTGGTGATGCCGGTGCGGTTGACGACCTCATTGATGATATCGAGCTTGATCAAAACTGCCTCCTTCGGAATGTCCGGGCACGGGCGGAGCCTGCCTCCCGCATCAGTCAACCATATGATAGGATTGAATTTAATCTCATGTCAAGCGAGGGTTCGCGGGCGCGTGTCGCGCCCATCGCCAGCGAGGAATTCCGCCGGGCGTGCGGACGCTTCGCCACGGGCATCGCGGTGGCTACCGTTCTCGATGCCTTGGGCAGGCCCCATGGACTCACCGTTAACTCCTTTAGTTCCGTATCTTTAGAACCTCCGCTGGTACTCATTTGCGTGGGCCGGAACGTGACTGTTGCAGACGCCTTTCGGGCCGCGGAATTCTTCGGAATCAACGTGTTAGCCGCCGATCAGCGGGAGATTTCGGACCGCTTCGCGCGCAAGGGCCTCGACCGTTTCGCCAATATTCCCTGGCGCCGCGGCAAAACCGGGTCGCCACTTCTGGCCGGCGTCCTTGCCAGCCTGGAATGCGCCGTCCACCAACGCATTCCCAGCGGCGATCATGAAATTCTTGTGGGGGAAGTTGTCCAAGCTCACGTCAGTGAAGGCTCCCCACTTCTGTTCTACGCTAGCGGATATCGGGAGCTGGAGTGAATTGAACTAAACCGCTGCAGGAGCAGCCTGGGTATGGGGTTTGAATGATCCCGGGCTGTTCGAGAAGGGCTATAGGAGTGAGCCGGGCAGGTAGAACGACCGGGGAACTCCGCGGAGAATCTGTGACCGGCACAGCATGGAGGGCCGGAGGGGGGCACTTTGGCGGCGGGTACGATGGGCCGGCCGGGTAGCGGCATGCCCAACAGGCGGCGACACTGAGCGAGCTTCTCCTGCCGATAGCGGTTCCCCAGGAAACCGTAGTAGCGAATGCGTTGGAACCGGTTCGGCAACACGTGCAGCAAAAACCGCCGGATACACTCTCGGCGCACAAGGTCATGGTTTCGATCTGGTTGCCATTCCGGCAATCCTTCCACTGGAAGCGAACCTGATGGTTCTCGATATCCCGGATCCGGTTGTTGGAGATGGCCACGCGGTGCGTATAGCGGCCCACGTAGTCGAGGACATCGGGCGGTCCGGCGAAGGGGCGTTTGGCATAGTCTGGTTTCCCTGTTTGGCAGACTAACCCCTTCGCAGGTGGCCATCGAAGACTTTAAGTCGGTGTGTACTAGGGTGGACGAGGTCATCGACAAACTTCTGGCGGAAGAGAAGCCCTCAAAAGGACGAGCCTAACGGCGGCTCAACCTGACTCGGCAAGTGCTGCGACAGGCACTCCGAATCGGTCCCGTTCAGCCCGCCCCGCGTTACCTGCCTGCCCAACCTGGCGCATTCCCCCTTCTTCCCCTACCCCCGCCGCTTCTGATAACTGCGCGCCAGTTCCATATACACGCCCAGATCCCGATCCAGGTCCGACTGCGTACCGTCGAAGTAGAAGTTACGGATCGGAATGCCGCCCATGTCGCGACTAACTCGCGGATACACGGCTTCGCACACGATGCCGTTCATGCACGTGAAGGGGCTGATATCGATGATCCCGGCGGCGCCCTTGCGCGCCAGAAATACCGCCTTCCCTACGTTCAGCACCATCTCGCCAAACGCGCCCTCGCGCGGCAGGTAGGGACGCGCGCACTCCAGAATTTCGTAAATGTCGGGCTCTTCCCGGCCGCGGAAATCGTCCGCCAGAGGGGCCAGCAGAAAGTGCTCGTCGCGCTTCTGCACCTTGTTGCGGACCCACGCTCCCAGGGCTTCCAGCGAGAGCATTTGGCCTTGCAGCTTGAGCTTGCGGAAGTGCTCCGAGTTGGTATACCAGATCCACTCCACAATGTCCGACAGCCAGGCTTCGGCGCCGTATTCCTCCAGCGCGCGCACCAGGTTCTCGTTGGAGAAGGTATTCAGGCGGCAGAAGATTTCGCCTACGATACCGATCAGCGGAAGCTCCTCGCCGCGCCTCTTCGCCAGTTTGCGGAAGCGGTCGCGGCCGCGCACGATGGAGTCGCGCAGCGCGCGCAATTGCGCTCCGGGTTCCACCGGCGTGGATTCCAGGGTGTGGCACAGGTCGCCCAGCGCTTCTTCGTAAACCGCCTCGGTGTCGCCGCGCCGTTCTTCGTAGGGGCGATAGATCAGCAGCAGTTTTTGCAGCAGGTCGGCGCACAGTAGAGCGCGCCACCCGGTGCGCACGAAAGGCTTGGCCAGTTCGCCCAGCCCGTCGTAGGCGTTCTTGCTGCTGGGCGAAAGAATCTCCACGGCTTTGTAGCCGTTGGTGTCCAGAATGTGGCGCAGGTAGGGCGCGTATTGTCCGAAGCGGCAGGGTCCCTGGGCGGTCGGCATGAAGAGGGCCACGCGCTCCGGGTCCACGCCGGGCCGCTCCAGCAGCCGCATGAAGTCGCCCACCGTCACTTTAGCGGGATAACATTCTTCGCCGGAGGTGTATCGCGCGCCCAATTCGCGGGTGCGATTGTCGGAAGGAGGCGTGGGCTCGGCATCCAGGCCGATGGCGCGGAAGGCCGCGGCGAACGCACGGGCGCTGCCGTAAGCCATGGGTGGAATGTAGACCCGCTTGCCGGTTACTGGACGGCGGACCGGGCCGCCGGCGGCATCGGCAGCGGCGTCGGGGCCGCTTCGTTCCGCCGTTCCGGCTGAGCCGACGATTGGTAGCATCGCAGAATTCCTTTACTGT
>Ga0181529_10005939_pt1 | contig 12579 bp, 9 predicted proteins | sample PEATcosm2014_Bin_36_FD_119763 | JGI IMG/M metagenome (GOLD analysis project Ga0181529, IMG submission 119763) | Peatland microbial communities from MTU Mesocosm Facility, Houghton, MI, USA - PEATcosm2014_Bin10_30_metaG | ecosystem: Environmental > Terrestrial > Soil > Wetlands > Peat | place... | reverse complement strand
TCCCGCTTCCCCGTCGCGCGGAGCTTCGCGCTCAAGGATTCGGACGCCCCCGAGCGAGTGGACATGGGCGTCGAGCAGCCGCGTTCCTTCTTCGGGAACGTCCGATACTTCAAGGAAGAGCTCTCGACCCTGATGAAGGCCGGCTATGCCGTGGTCGTCTTCGCCGAGACCGAGCTCCAAGCGGAGAGGATCGCCGCCCTCCTCGGGGAATTCGCGATCGAGGTGGAAGTTGCCGACCTCTCGGCGGGCTTCGTCGTTCCCGCCCTCAAGCTCCTCGTCGTCCAGGAGAACGAGATTTTCGGGCGGCGCCGGCGCCAGCCGAAATCCTTGAGGACGACGAGGTCCGTCGCCATCGATACCTTCGTGGAGCTCTCGCCCGGCGATTTCGTGGTCCACGTCAATTACGGCATAGGCCGCTTCGCCTCGATCGAGCGCATGAGGGTCCTCGGCCTGGAGCGGGACTACGTCAAGATCGAGTACGCGGAGGGCGAGGTCGTCTTCGTGCCGATCGAGCAGGCCAACCTCGTCCAGCGGTATATAGGCAACGAAGGGGAGGAGCCCAGGCTCGACCGGCTCGGCTCCAAGTCCTGGGAAAGCCGAAAGGCGAAGGTGAAAGCCTCGGTCGAGCAGCTCGCCGAGCGCCTCATCCGGATATACGCGCGGAGGAAGGCCGCCCGCGGCTTCGCCTTCCCCTCGGACACCGATTGGCAGCTCGCCTTCGAGGCCGCCTTCCCCTACGAGGAGACGGTCGACCAGATCCGCTGCATCCAGGAGGTGAAGGCCGATATGGAAAGCGGGAGGCCGATGGACAGGCTCATCTGCGGCGACGTCGGCTACGGCAAGACCGAGATAGCGATGCGCGCCATGTTCAAGGCGGCCGTTTCGGGGAAGCAGGTGGCCTTGCTGGCTCCCACGACGATCCTCGCCGAGCAGCATTTCGAGAATTTCCGCGAGCGGGTCGGGGAATATCCGGTGCGCATGGCCATGCTCTCCCGCCTCGTCGAGAAGAGGGAGCAGCGGAAGACCCTGGAGGCCCTCAAGGATGGCAAGGTCGACGTTGTAGTCGGTACGCATCGCCTCCTCCAGAAGGACATCGAGTTCAAGGACCTGGGACTCCTCGTCGTGGACGAGGAGCAGCGCTTCGGCGTGAAGGACAAGGAGAGGCTCAAGGAGATCAAGGCGAGCGTGGATTGCCTCACGCTCACCGCCACCCCGATACCGAGGACGCTGCACATGTCCCTGCTCAAGATCCGGGACATGTCGGTCCTCAACACCCCGCCGGTCAACCGCCATCCCATCGAGACCATCGTTGAGGAATTCGATCCGGAGGTCATCGCCCAGGCCATACGCAAGGAGGTGGCGAGGGGAGGGCAGGTCTTTTACCTGCACAACAGGATCGAGAGCCTCCAGGAGATCCAGGCCTTCCTCCAGGCGACGGTGCCCGAGGTCCTCGTGGAGACCGCCCACGGCAGGCTGGACTCGGTCGAGCTCGAGGACATCATGCATCGCTTCGTCCACGGCGGTTTCCAGGTTCTCGTCTCGACGACCATAATCGAGAACGGCATCGACATCCCCAACGTCAATACCATCGTCATCGACCGCGCGGACATCTACGGCATCTCCCAGCTCTATCAGCTTCGCGGCCGCGTGGGCCGCTCGGACAGGCTCGCCTACGCCTATCTCTTCTACCCGGACAAGCGCGCCCTCTCCGAGATGGCGATGAAGCGGCTCCAGGTGATCTCCGATTTCACGGAGCTCGGCTCCGGATTCAAGATAGCGATGAAGGACCTCGAGGTGCGCGGCGCGGGCAACCTCCTCGGGCGCGAGCAATCGGGCGACATCTACGCCGTGGGCTTCGACCTCTACCTGAGGCTGCTCGACGACGCCGTGGCCAGGCTCTCGGATTCGGGATACGAGGCGGAGGAGGACACCTACCTCGAGCTCGAATACGCGGGCTACATACCCGATTCCTACGTGTCGCAGCCCACCTTGAAGATGGAGGTCTACAAGAGGATCGCCTCCATCCTGAGCCAATCCGACCTGGACATCCTCTACCAGGAGCTCGCGGACCGATTCGGCCCCCTGCCGGAGGAGCTCCTCTCGCTGCTCTCCCTGGCCGAGATCCGCGTCATCTGCCGCAGGCTTTCGATAGCCAGCCTGAAGGAGCGGGGCGGGAGCGTGACGGTCGAGTTCTCCAAGGTCGCCAAAGTCTCCGTGGAGAGGCTCCTCAGGTTGATACGCGAGGGAGGCGGACGGATCAAGCTCGATCCCCACAGGCCCAATGCCCTCGTCATCACGACCGGCGCCATAGGCCTCCGCGAGAAGAGCGAGTTCATCCGCGAGCGCCTGGCCAGCCTATTGAGCTGACTCGGGGCGTGAAGGGCGAGAAGCGCGGCGCCGCGGATAGGCCGCGGCTAGGCTCGCTTGGAGGCGACGCTCAGGGCGAAGAAATAATCGGACAGGATGTCGCAGAGCTCGGGCGAGAAGTCTATCGACGCGGAGAGCTTCTGCACGCCCGTCGGCAGGCGCAGGGTGGAGATGATCTTGCCCGCTATGCTGAATCGATACTTCATGAAGAACAGGCTGAAGGATATGGCGCTTTCCGCGGGAATATCGGGCGAGCGGAGGGGCATCAGGAAATCGATCCGGTTGACCGCGATCGAGAACAGGGCGATCTTGTACTGCTCGGATCCGCAGGTCATCACCGCGTAGTTGTTGTAGCCGAGCTTGCGCGAGCTCTCGGGGTTGACGCCTACCGCCTTGTCGCGAAAGTCCTCGCGCTGGATGCGGAGCCGCTCGAGGCCGATGAGGTGATCGCCCAGCAGCGAGGCGAGGGCGGGCGGAATGGGCCTGAAGTCGCAGACTATGAGGCCGACCCTATCCCGGCCTTTCATCATGCCGACCGTCGATATCTGGCAACGGCAGAATATCTTCTCGGGGATCTTGGAGGTCCCTCCCTGGACCGTGAGGGTCAATCCCGCGAGGGCTCCCTTGAAGCGCTGGAAGAATACGATCTCGTCCTTCGAGAAGGCGCCTATGAGTATCGCCTTCGACATCGAGAGCTGGTAGGGAACGCAGGCCAGGGTATAGGTATCGACTTTGAGGCTCGTCTGGGTCTGGATGATTCCGGTCGAATGGAGGACGAAGGGGCTGAAGGACACGACCATGTCCTTGTATTGCTCCTCGTAGCTCAAGGTCTCCTGCTTCTGCACGATGCTCAGTATTGCCGCCGCGCCGAGGATCGGTCAAGACCGACGGGCGCCGATAGGCCGGCGAGGAAGATCGCCGGCTCCTTCCCGAGGGGCCACGGGGTCGATCGCCAGGCCGAGACGGGGGCCGAGCGGATCCTCTGGGACGGCGAGGTCAGCGAGGCGGCGACGCAGAGCCGGGTCCCGGGAGAGAGTATGCGCAGGCAGTCCTCGAGGAGCCTCGCGTTGCGGTAGGGCGTCTCGATGAATATCCTCGTGGCGCCGTCGGAGCGCAGAGCGCGATCGACGGCCGCGATCGCGGCCCGCCTCTCGCGCGGCTCGGGCGGGAGATAGCCGAGGAAGTTGAATCTCTGACCGTCGAGTCCCGAGGCGGCGAGGGCCAGGATTATCGACGACGGCCCGACGAGGGGAACGACGGCGAAGCCCCGGTCGTGGGCCAGGGCCGATAAGGCGGCGCCGGGATCGGCTATGCAGGGCATTCCCGCCTCGGAGATGAGGCCCATGTCGTAGCCGGCCTCCAGCGGCGCCAGCAGCGAGGGAAGTTCCTCGCGGGGAGTATGCTCGTCGAGCCTCTCCATCCTGACTTTCGCCGCCCTTTCGGGATCGAGGACGCGCGAGAGGAGGCGCCAGGCCGCCTTCTCTCCCTCGACGACGAATCGGCTCAAGGAGCGCACCCGCTCGATGGCGACCGCCGGAAGGGCGGCCTCGGGGGGCGAGGCGTCGTCGAGGAGGTTCGGGACGAGATACAGCGCGCCGCGTTCGTCGCCCATGCCTACCTCGAGAGGAGGCCGAAGGCGCCGTCGACGAGGACGCCGAACTGGAGGCCCAGGCCTTCGGGCAGATCGGAGGCCAGGGCCCTATAGCCTTCGGCGGCGGCGGCGGCCTCGCGGGCGGATAGCGGCAGGCGCCTCCCGAGGATCGTGGACTCGAGGGATGGGGACCGTAGCGCCGATTCGCCGGCGAAGGCGATGCGCGCTTCCACGAGGATGCCTTTCTCGGCGCGGGCGGCGAAGGCGAACACGGCCGTGTCCGACGAGGGATAATCGCTCGGGCCGACCTTGCGCAGCAGGGTCGCGTCCCAACGCTCGAGCGGCACGCGGAAGCGGGTGACGAGGCCCCCCTCGGGGAAGGCGGGCCTACGGTCGCTCCCGACGAGGCGGTTGACGTTCATCCAGGTCGTCCCGTCGCGGTCCCTGAGCTCGACGAGGGCGTCGAGACAGGCGAGCGCGGGCCAGCAATCCATGAAGCGGTCTCGCGCCGCGACGTTGCCGCCGAGGGTCGCGAGATTGCGGATGGCGGGAGTGCCGACGCCGCGCGCGGCTTCGGCGAGAAGGGGCGGCAGGGCGGAATCGCCCACTTCCAGCAGTTCCGAAAGCGTGACCGCGGCGCCGATCTCCAGGAAGCGCTCGGTCAGGCTCGTGCGCCTCAGCTCCGCTATCTCCTGGAGGAACATCACCTCGCCGGGCAGGGATATCCCGCGTCCGCCCTGCTCCCGAAGAATGCCGGTCCCGCCGGCGAAGACGAGCATGCCCGGCCGCCTCAGGAACTCGAGGGCCTCGGCGAGATCCTTGGGGAAATAGACTTCACTGGCCTGCACGGCGGTAGATTCTCCTGGCCCTTCTCTCGATTATGGCCGGCACGGCCGAGAGGATCGCCGTCGGATCCGTGCAACGGCAGGGCACCGAGGACATATGCGCCAGTATCTCGCCGGGGCTCGGCCTCGGCGATCGCTCGAGGAGGTCGGCCATGGCCAGGATCTTGGGCCCCTCGCAGAATCCGCAGGTCTCGACCCCCGCCGACCAGAAGCCTTCGACGATATCGCGATACTCCTCGGTCTGGGCGAATCCCTCGATGGTGATGATCTCCTTGCCGCGCGCGCCGATGGAGGGGACGATGCACGACGGCACCAGCCTGCCGTTCAGGAGGACGAGACAGCGGCCGCAACGGCCGCAGCGGCAGTCCGAGCGCGTGCCGACGAGGCCGAAGGCGTCGCGCAGGGTATCCGAAAGGCGGTCGACGGAACGGGCATTGGCGCTTACGTCCTCCCCGTTGAGGATGAAGCTTACGGTCATGGGGCCCCCAGGGCGCCGATCAGCCGGGACGCCGGGACGGGGAGGCTCGAGAACGGCGTATCCGCGGCCTGCGACAGGGCCGAGAGGAAGGCCGCGGGGACGGTGTCGAAGGGCAGCTCCCCTATGCCTTTCACCGGGGCGCGGCGATCGGGCTCGACGAAATCGATCGAGATCGTCGGGAGGGCGCCGAGCGGCAGGAGACCGTAGCGGAAGTAGTCCGACTTCTCGGCGCCGCCGCCCGAGGGCTCGAAGCGCTCGGTGAGGCAGGCGCCGAGCGCGTCGGCGGTCCCGGAGCGGAGGGCCGCGGCCGCGCGCTCGGGCGCGACGACGTGGCCGCCGTCCACGCAGAGCCAGACCTCGAGCGGGCGGGGCTCGAGAGTCCAGGGATCGAGCTCGAGCTCGAGGACCGCCCCGGCCCACGAGGCCGTGTCGAAGGGCGAGCCGCTGACCTGGCCGTCCTGCCATTTGATCGGCCGCGGCACGCGGTAGGCCGCGCGCGCGGTGAGGGGGAGGGGATCGCGGAATCGCCGCTTCTGGATGGTCTGGCAGACCCTCTCGACGAGGCGGTTCACCACGGAGACGTTGCGCGACAGCGTATTGGGGCCGGAATCGGGGACTTGGTCCGTCTCGGGGGGGACGATCGAGACGCTCTTGACGTCCACGCCCAGCACGGCGGCGGCCGAGCCGCGCCAGATGTCCATGACTCCGCCCGCGCCGCCGGCGGCGCTCGTGAGTATGCGCACGCGGAGCTCCTTGTCGAGGGTGGCTTCGACGATATAGGAATTGGACGCGTCCCCCGAGAGGAAGGGGCCCGCGCCTTGGTAGGCGAAGGCGAGGCCGATCCCGCGCAGGGGGCCGTCAGATCGCCCCGAGCGGCGCTTCCTTACCAGCTCGTATCCGGCGTATTTCCGGCGATAGTCGCTCGCTTTCGCGAGGCGCTCGATGATCGCGTCGTATGGCACCTCCTCCTTGAGCGGCTCGCCGGTGAGGAGGCGGGAGCCCTTGCGCAGGACGTTGCGCGATTTCCAGCTCGCGGGATCCTCGCCGGCCGACATGGCCATGCGGTTGGCGTGGGCCTCCATCGCGAAAAGCGTATGCGAGGCGCCGAGCCCCCCGAAGGCGCCCATGGGCGGCGTATTGGTCAGGACGGCGTAGCCCTCGACCCTGAGGTTCGGGCACGCGTAGGCTCCCGTGCAGGCTAGCACCGCCTGGCTGAGCATCTCGTCGGCGAGCGGGCCGTAGGCGCCGACGTTGATCGCTATCCGGACGTCCAGGGCCGAGAGCTCCCCGCCCTTGCCGAGGGCGGCCCTGACGCTGACCGAGCTCCGGGACCTTTTGGGCGTGACGCGGAAATCCTCCTCCCGCGTCAGGAGGATCTTCACGGGCCTGCCGCAGGCGACGGAGGCTATGGACGCGTGGCAGGCGAGGAGGGAGGGGTACCACAGCTTCCCGTCGAGGTGGATGCCCAGGCGCGTCGGCCTCACGGAGACTTCCTCGGCCCTGCAGCCGAGGGCGAGGGCGACGGAGTCCCTGACGTGATAGGGCCATTGAGTCGCGCACCAGACGGCGATCTTGTCGTAGTCGTAGGCGGCGGCCGCGCCCTGGGGCTCGCTGTAGTAATGCTCGATCGCGCCGCTCGTGTAGGTCTCCTCGGAGACCGACGAGGCGATCGAGAAGGCGAGATCGGGATCGCCGACCACGGCGACGCGCTTGGCGGCCACCTGATCGGAGGAAAAGCTCTCCCAGTTCAGGTAGGCTTCCTCTTCGTCGCAGACTACCTTCGTCGCGGCGACGAGCTCCTCCAGAAAGACGGGATCCGACCCCGCGATGAGGGCGACGGGCTCCCCGACGTAGGAGACTCTTTCCTGCGCGAGGATGGGCACCTCCGCGCCGAAGGAGGCCACGCTGTTGCGACCGGGAATATCGGCCGGAAGTATCGAGCGGTAGCCGGCGGGGAGAGTCGGAAAGCGTATGGAGCGGATCGAGCCCCTGGCGGTGGGCGATCGGACCGTAGCCACGTAGAGCATGCCATCCGCCTCGAAATCGGTGACGACGGCGGATGCGCCTCTCGCGTCGTCGCGGGTCCTGGCGCTCAGGACGAGGCCCCTCGGACGGTCTCGAGGACTACGCTCGAGACGCGATCCACCTGGGCGTCGGTCATTCCCTGCCAAATCGGCAGCGATATCGTATTCAGGTATCTCGCGTAGGCCCGGGGGAAGTCGGCGGGGGAAAGCGCATAGCGCTTGGACCAGTAGCTCATGAGGTGGAGAGGTATGAAATGGACGGAAATGCCGATCCCCGATCTCTGGAGGCGCTCGGCGAACTCGTCGCGCCCGATCCGAAGCGACTCGGGGCGGAGCCTGAGGCTGAAGAGGTGCCAGGCATGGGCGGGATGGCCTGGCGGGTTCTCGAGCGCGGGATTCCCGGAGAAGGCCGCGGCGTAGCGCCCGGCTATCGCCCGTCGCTGCTCCAGGAAGAGGTCGGCCTTCTTGAGCTGCTCGCGGCCCACCGCGGCGAGGAGGTCCGGGAGATTGCATTTATAGCCCGCCTCCACGACGTCGTAGCGCCACGAAGCGCTCGCCGAGGTGTAGCGGTCCCAGGCGGCGCGGTCGAATCCGTGCAGCCGCATCGTCGCCATGCGATCGAGCGCGGATTCGTCGCGCGCGACGACCATGCCTCCCTCGCCGGAAGTGATGGTCTTTGTGGCGTAGAGCGAATAGACTCCGGCGTCCCCCAAGGTGCCCGCGGCGCCCTCCCGCAGCCTGAGGGGAAAGGCGTGGGCCGCGTCCTCCACTACCTTGACGCCGTAGCGCAGCGAGATCTCGAGTATCTCGGCCATCCTGCAGGGCAGTCCTCCCACGTGCACGGGAACCACGGCCTTGACGGTCGGATCGGCTGCGAGGAGGCCCTCGAGCAGCTCCGGATCGATGTTGTAGTCTTCCGCGGAGATGTCGCAGAACGCGACTTCCGCCCCGAGGTGCCTCGCGGCCGCCGCGCTGCTCGTGAAGGTATAGGGGCTGGTCGCGACCTTGGTTCCGGGGCCTATGCCGATGGCCTCGAGGGCCAGCATGAGACCCGAAGTCGCGGAGTTGACCGCGAGCGCGCGGCGGGCGCCGACGAAGGCGGCGAATTCCTCCTCGAAGGCCCGCGCCACCTTGCCGGTGGTGAGCCAGCCTGAGCGGAGGACCTCGAGGACCGCCGATTCCTCCTCGGGCCCGATGCAAGGGCGGGCGAAGGGGACGAAATCAATACTCGGGCTCATTCTCGGGAACGATAAGCGTAGGGACCGATTTTTTCAAGGCCGCGCGGAGCCCGTTGCGATTGCGGTATTCCTTCTCGCGTCCCGCCGTCGGGACGCAAAAGGGCTCGAGCTCGGCCATCGCCTCCGAAATCGACCGAGGGCCGCTCGCCCTCCGCTCGAGCCTGTTGATGCGCAGGTGCTCCGTGGGAACGAGCACCTCGTCGGGGGCGTAGAGTCTCTCCTCGACCCGCTCGCCCCGCCTGAGGCCTATGTATTCGATCTTTATGTCCCTTCCAGGCTCGAATCCGTAAAACCTGATCATCTGCTCGGCGAGATCCCGGATGCGGACGGGTTCGCCCATGTCGAGCAGGTATGTCTGACCCGTGCGCCCCACGCCTCCGGTCTTCAGGACCAGGGAGCAGGCCTCGGGGATGGTCATGAAGTAGCGGCTCGCCTCGGGGTGCGTCACCGTGACCGGTCCGCCCTTTTCGATCTGGCTGCGGAACAGGGGGAGGATTGAGCCGCGGGAGCCCAGGACGTTTCCGAAGCGCACGACCATGAACTCGCGGCCGGGCGCGGCGCGGGAGGCGGCGTCGACCACTATCCGCTCGGCGAGGAGCTTGGAGGCTCCGTAAACCGATACCGGGTCGACGGCCTTGTCGGTCGAGACGAGGACGAAGCGCCGGACTCCCGCCTCGAGCGAGGCCGCGACGAGATTGCGCGTGCCGAGGACGTTGTTGTGGACCGCCGCGACCGGATTCTCTTCCATCATGGGGACATGCTTGTATGCGGCGGCATGGAAGAGCGCCTCCGCCTTCAGCCTCCCGAGTATGAAGCTCATGTAGTCGGCATCCTTCAGGTCGCCGATGAGGGGGACGATCGTGGTCCTCTCTCCGACTCCCTCCTCTCGGAGGAGCCTGAGCTCGCGGTCGATCTGATAGATGGAATTCTCCCCGTGGCCGAAGAGGTAGAGCCGCGCGACGCCCGCGGAAAGGAGCTGCCGGGCGAGCTCCGAGCCGATCGAGCCCCCGGCCCCGGTGATGAGGACGCGCTTTCCCCTCAGATAGGAGAGGCTTTCCTTCAGCCCGACGGCGACCGGGCTGCGGCCGAGGAGGTCCTGGCTCTCGATCTCCCTGGCTTGGATGAGGTGCGCGTCTCCCTCGACGATTTGGGCGACGCCGGGAACTATCCGCACGCGGACGAAGCCCGCGCGCTTCAGGAGGAAATGGAGCTCCCGGAGGAATTCCTTCGTCGCGCTCGGAATGGCGATGATGGCCTCGTCGGCGGGCGTCCGCCTCAGGAGGTTGACGACGTCCCTGATCGGGCCGAGCACGGGAATGCCCTCCACCTTGCCGCCGATCTTGGCCGCGTCGTCGTCGAGGAAGGCGACGACCGTGCCGAAGACGACCTTGTTCCGAATCTCGCGGGCGATGGCCCTGCCCGCGAAGCCCGCGCCGATTATGTATATCCTACCGCCGTCGCGCTCCGGATTCCTCATCGCCAGCACCGCCTCCGTCCTTGACCCGCTCCACCACCTCGAATCCGAGGTCGATCGGGAACTGCTCGCCGTACATGTCGAGAAGGATCTTCGCCCTGCCCTTGCGGCGATTCACCTTGACGATATGGCCTTCCAGTCCCTTGAGCGGTCCCTCGAGCACGACTATGCGGTCGTTTTCGTCGAAGGTTACCTTCGATGTATCGGCGTATTCGCCGAAGGATATGAAGTGCCTTAGGAGGAGAACGTCGCGCGCGGAGAGGGGACTGGGCGAGGAGCTCTCGCGGAGGAATCGCACGAAGCCGGGCGTCCTCCTGATCGTCCAATAGGTGTCGAGCTCGCCCAGGATGTTTTCGGATTCGATGAAGATATAGCCGGGGAAGACGGGCGAGAGCTCCTGCATCGTCTTGCCGCGCCGGCGGATCGACATCATCTTCTTGGGAACGACGAGGCGTCTCAGTCCCAGAAGGGGTTGGAGACGACGGGTGAAATCGTCTTCCGAGGAGGTCAGTACATGAATCGTGTAATACTGCATGGCCGGATCGGCGCATACTAGCACGAGCCGCGATTCCGGCGCAATGGAAGACGCTAAGGAGGCGTCGCGATGCTTCCGATAGTCAAGAGGAATAGGAAGGCACGATAGGTGAAATTCGAAACCATGGTACGGAGACTCTCGATCCTCGCCGTCTACGCCTCTCTGGCGGCCGGCGCCTACGCCTTTACCGTCGGCGTCGTTCCCGCCGAGGGCAAGGCTTTCGCGCCAGCCCCCGAAGGAACGGGCTCGCCGATGGGCTATCTCGTCTCGGGATGCATGTCCGGACTCTTCGATGCAGGTCAGGTGGCCACCGATTCGAGCCCGGTGAGGACATCCCGCGCCGATTGGGGCCTATCCGACGATAACCTGCCCGCCGCGCGCGAGGGCATGGTCGATTTCGTGATCGCGCTCTACGTGGAATGGACGCCGTCGGTCATCCATAAGAACTCCATGCTGCCCGCTTCCGTGGATTATCGGCTGGTGCGGGTGTCCGACGGCAAGGTGATCGGCAGGGGCTCCGTCCCGGGAACCGCCGATTCGGAGGATGCGTCTTCGCACGAGGCGAGGACGGCTTCGCTGGCGGGGGCCTCGGTCGCCGTCGCCTGCGCGAAATCTCTTTCGGCCCTTTCAATGGGAGGGGAATGATGAAACGATTCGCGGCCTCGGTCGGAATGCTCGTGCTCGTCGCGGCCGCGCTCGCCGCGGCCGTATGGGATGGGAGCGCCGTCGCGGGCGTGGAAGGGGACTTTCCCGCAGACGGGCTGTACGGGGCATGCAATTCCTTCCCGCGCGACACCTCCGTGACGGTGACCAATCTCGAAAACGGCAAGACCGTCACCGTGACCATTACGGACGGCGTGGATAATCCCAGCGTATTCATAGCGCTATCGCCCAAGGCGGCGGACGCGCTCAGCATGCGGTCCGGCTCGGCTACGAGAATTCGCGCAGTGGCCTTGACCGCATCGCAGGGAGAAGTGAATCTGCCGCCCAGGCTGGCCGGAGAATCTACCGATCCGGATTACAATCCCAAGGTGTACGTGGAACGCGAGAAAGCGGCGGAAGCAGCCGCGCCCTCGGCGGCGGCAGTTCCTGCGGTAGTGGCGCCGCCTGTGGTGGCTCCGCCAGTGGTAGCTCCTCCGGTGGTGGCTCCGGCGGCGGTGGCTCCGGCGACCGAGGCAACGACCCAAGCCGGTCCAAGCGTCGCAGCGAATACGCTTCCCGTTCCGGAAACTTCCGCGGCCGTGCAGGGCCCGCCGAAGGCGGCCGCTCTCGCGTTGAGCCTGCCTTCCCCCAATTCGCCTTCGATCCCTCCCTCCGGCACTTCGACGGCCAAAGAAGAATACGTCGCCCAAACGCCCGAGATAATAGGCGGCTCAGTCCCTCGCCCAAAAACCTCCGAATCGCCGGCTCCGGCTTTGGCAGACCCCGCTCTCCCCGCGGCCTCTCCGCCGCTCGCTCAGGCCGAGCCCGAGATCGTCCCCGATCAGCTTCCCGAGGCGGTGCTGAGCCGCATCATCGCCCCGACCAAGGTCGAGCCGGTGCCCGTGCTGGCCGAAGCCGCGCCTCCCGCGCTGCCTCCTTCGGCCTCCGCTGCCAGTTCCGGCCCGGAGGCGATAGCTCTCGATCGGCCGAGCTATGCGCCCTCGATCGAGGGCGCGGCCTCGCCGGTCCCCGAGCTGGCCGCTCCCGTCGTCCCGACTCCCTCGGAAAGCATGACGGCGGAAAAGCCGGCGACGACGGCTAAGCCTGGCGAGGCGATAGTAGCCCTGGAACCGGCCGAGCCGCGGCCGCCGCAAGCTGCAGCGCCCGAGGCGACGACAGCAGCGCCCGAGGCGACGCCGTCGGCAGCGCCCGCCGTCGCGCCCGAGGCGACGCCTAATCCCGCGGTATCGCCGGCCGGGGCGGCCGTGGCCCCTCCTTCGATACCGCTCATCAATGGGCTCGAGAAAGGTTCCTTTTACGTCCAGATCGGCGTATTCGCGACCAACGAATCCCTGCATTCGGCGATCGCGGGTTTTAAGGCGACC
>Ga0181529_10005938_pt1 | contig 12581 bp, 13 predicted proteins | sample PEATcosm2014_Bin_36_FD_119763 | JGI IMG/M metagenome (GOLD analysis project Ga0181529, IMG submission 119763) | Peatland microbial communities from MTU Mesocosm Facility, Houghton, MI, USA - PEATcosm2014_Bin10_30_metaG | ecosystem: Environmental > Terrestrial > Soil > Wetlands > Peat | place... | reverse complement strand
GTCTTGAGCGAAACGACGGAAGGCAGACGCATCTCGAAGCTCGGCGAATGCACCATGCGGTCGTATTCCTCCAGGATATTCACCCGCTCCAGAAACACGGCCTTGATCGCGTCCTGCCAGGACCACAGAGACAAAGGGAAATAGCTCAACGGGCGAAAATCCGCGTTGAGGACCAATGCCGGGCAGTTGTCGGGCCTGCGCGCGGCGGCTAACACGACGAAAATTCCCTGAAGACCGTGCCTCCTCTTTTGCCGCGGATTTTACGGGTAAGTTCCGCTAAAGCCAATACATCCCGTACCTTACGTGATTCAGTGTGACGGAATAGCGACGCATTCAACCAAACGCGCAGCAGGCCTCGCCGCTTATCTTTAACCGTCCGCCAAAGGCCAGGGAGAGAAAGCGGCCGGCGATCTCGATTCCGGCGGCGTCGATGCCGTGTCCCAGGCCCGGCGAAAGGTGCCACTGCACGCCGAGCCCGGCCGCTCCAAGCGCCGCCGCCGTGAAGAAAAGCGCCTCCGGCGGGATCATGGTGTCGGCGTCGCCATGCGCCAGCAGGACCGGCACGGCGCCGTGCAGCTGCGGCAAAGCGCCGGTCAGCAGGCCCGAAAACCCGACGATCGCGGCCGGCTTTATGGCGCCGCTAAGGCCCACGTGCAGCGCCATCATCGTGCCCTGGCTGAAACCCACCAGCGCCAAACGATCGGGAGAAAGCGCGAGACGCGCGAGTTCCGCCTTGAGGAATGCTTCCAGCGCACCGGCCGCGCCCACGACACCTTTGTGCATCTCATGCGGATCGATCCGGGAAATGGCGAACCATTGACGGCCCGCACCCGCACAGGGCTCGGGCGCATTGGGTGCGACGAAGGCCGCTCCGGGCAATGCGCGTTGCCAATGCGGCGCCAGCTCGATCAGATCGTTGCCGTCCGCGCCGTAGCCGTGGCAGAGCACGACCAGATGTGTGGCTTTGCCCTGTCGAGGCGGCAGACGGGGACCGGAAAGCGCACCCAGTGCCATTGGTGCTCCTTGCGATTAGAATTCCGGCCATGATTGTCACGCGCTTCGCGCCGAGTCCAACCGGATTGCTGCATCTGGGTCATGCCTTTGCGGCCATCACCGCCAGCCAGGCCGGGGAGCGCTTTCTTGTGCGCATCGAGGATATCGACACCGCGCGCTGCAAACCTGAGTTCGAAGCGGCGATCCTCGAGGACCTGGCATGGCTGGGCCCTCGCTTCGAGCAGCCGGTGCTGCGCCAATCGACGCGCCTGGAGGCCTATCGCGCGGCATTGGCGGCGCTGCAGGCGCGCGGATTGCTCTATCCTTGTTTCTGCACCCGCAAGGACATCGCCGAGGAAATCGCGCGTTCGGCCGAGGCGCCATATGGCCCCGACGGGCCGATCTATCCGGGCCTGTGCCGAACTTTGGACGAGGCCGAGCGCGCGCGGCGCATCGAAAGCGGTGCGGCTTATGCGCTGAGGCTCGACGCTGCGAAAGCGGCGAGGGAAGCCGGACCTCTCTTCTTAGAAGAGCAAGGCGCTGGGCCGAACGGCGAGACGGGACGCATCCCCGTCGATCCGTTCAAGTTCGGCGACATCGTTCTGGCGCGCAAGGAAACGCCGGTCGCCTATCATCTGGCCGTGGTGGTGGACGACGCCTTCCAGGGCGTGACGCTGGTGACACGTGGCAACGATCTGTTCGCCTCGGCTCATGTGCAAAGGCTGCTGCAGGCGCAGCTCCGATTGCCGGCGCCCGCTTACGCCCATCACCGGTTGATCCTCGACCAACAGGGCCGGAAATTCTCCAAGCGCGACCGCGCCGTAACCTTGCGCGCGCTGCGCGAAAGCGGTGCGTCGCCGGAAGACATTTGCGCCCGGTTCAAGCCGCGTCGATGATGTCGCGCAGATATGCGACATACTCCTCAAAAGCGCGGCGGCCCTGTTTGGTCAACGCGATGCGCGTGCGCGGCCGCTTGCCGACGAAATCCTTTTGTACGGCGACATAACCCGCTTCCTCCAGAGTCGCGATATGCGCCCCGAGATTGCCTTCGGTCGCCGCCACGATGGCTTTCAGGCGGACGAATTCGATCGCTTCGCCGGCAGGTAGCACCTTGAGCGCCGACATGATCTTGAGGCGCACGGGCTGATGGATGACGGGGTCTGGCTGTTCCATGATTACACCGTACGGAACCAGAATCCGGCCAGAATCATTCCGCCACCGCCTACAGCCGCCATGCATAACAAAAAATGGCCGGGCAGATAAAAATAGCTGACGAGGGTGAGAGCAATGATCGAAACGCCCAACATGACGTAACGCGTGCCCACCCAGAGACCGAGGCCCGCATAGACCGCGCCCGTGAGCAAAGGCGCGAAGGCGCCGAACTGCATACCGCTGACCGGCCACATGATGGCGCAAGTCGCCGCGATGAAGGTCGAGACGACCGCCATCAGGCCAAGAACGCGCCAACTGTTAGCGGTGTCGGAACGTCCGCGGATACCGTGGCCCAAGACCATGGCGATGACGATTGCCGATACGATGAGTACGAGCCAGATCTCGTGCCAGTAGGCCGGGCGCAGATCGGTGCCGGCATAGCCGATCAGCCAGACGACGCCCCACAGGATCAGGTGCGGAGAGGTATTGCGGTAGCTGAAGGCCTGGGCGCTGCGCTGGGCGGTGCGTTCCACATCCGACAGGGTTTCGGCAGCTTCCTTCGATGACAGAGACATAGGTTCTCAACCCTCTTGTATATTACAGATGACTCTGTCATATAGAGTATTCTGTGTCAATGAGAGGTGGCCCAGCCGCCTCGAGGGCGAATAGGTGAGCGCTACAATTCCACATTTTCTCTTCGAGCAGCGGCCGCTTTGGGCTCTGATCTTCTCGGTCAGCTATGCAGCTTGGATCGGCTTCGAGTTCTGGGTGTTCAGCCGTGATCGGCGCGCCGCGCGCGGCGAGAGGGCCGACCGCGGCAGCCGCTCCGCCATCTTCGTCTTTATAACGCTCGGCATCACACTAGCCTTCGTGGGCCCAAACCTCGTTCCTCTCGCGCGCATCGCATTGCCGCCTGCGCCAGTCTTCTATGTCGCAATAGGGCTCTTTTGGGCAGGAATTGTTCTTCGCCTCTGGGCGATATTGACGCTCGGCCGCTTCTTTCGCACCGCGGTTCTGGTCCTCGAAGAACACCGTTTGGTGACGACCGGGCCTTATCGCCTGCTGAGGCACCCGGCCTATAGCGGCGGGCTTCTGACCATCGCGGGCCTTGGACTTGCAATGGGCAACTGGGTCTCCGCGCTCGGCGCGCCCTTATGCGTCCTCATCGCGTATGCGTGGCGCATTTACGTCGAGGAGAAGGCCTTACGCGCGCGGTTCGGTGCGGCGTTCGAAGAGCACCGGCGCCGTACCTGGGCCGTTATGCCGTTCGTGTGGTGAGGCATCGCGCCCTGCGAATTGCTAAGCCGTACGCAGAATTTAGCAAGGCGGCAGGCGAGGTCGGTTCTGACGCTCACGAGCCTGCGGCGCTGAGGAAATTACCAATCATTCAGGCCGACGAATTGGGCAAATCCGGCGGCGTGCGCCCAGCCCGACCATTCGCCGCGCAGGCGGCCCGTCAGGCGCGGACTGTCGGCGCCCTGGCCGAGGCCAAGGATTTCGAACTCGGCGCAACCCGCGAACGGCCTTCCGCCGGGGTCGGGCAGATGGGCGCCCTCTCTGTAGAGCTTGGTGTACCCTGAATCTTCGATTCCATCGCTCGCCAGAATGATCGTGGTGGGCATCCCCCCACAGCCGATGCTGTGGGAAACATTATCGAGAAAAGCGAGGATGTTGGTGTTTTCCTGGGCCCGCCATCTGCCGGATTTGACCAGAAGCGGCGTGCCGGCGATGAGCTTCTCGACCTCGGCGGCGACGTTCTCCGGGCGGTCGCGCACCGACAGCACCACATCGTAGGCGAAATTGTTCGAGGTTGCGTCGTAATTGCCGAAGGTGCGCACATGCACTTCGGAAGCGAAGCCCAAATTGCGCACGATGTCGGCAACGCGCGCGCCCACCCGGGCGGCAAAGGACGGATCGGCGATCAGCGGATTGCTGCGCGATAGGTCCAGCCCGATGACGATGCGCTGGGGATGGAGCGCGGTGCTGTCGACGTCCGGATCCGACATCCGCGTCGCCAGGGCGCCCCCGCCCAGCAGAGCGCCCGCCGTCGCCAACGCCAGCAAGATGCACTTCATGGTCTCGTCCTTACGTTAGGCGCCCTTCTGGTCGGCAAGTTCGAGCAGATGTAGCTGAGCGAACTGCTTCTGGCGATGCCTATAATCGTAAGCAATGTGGAAATTGCGCACATTGTTCTCGACGATCTGCATATAGAGCGCCGCTACCGTGGTCACGATGAAGAATATCACGCTGGCGAAGGCAAGCCAGAACCAAGAATCGGCGTCGGCCAAGGAGGTCAGGGACAGTTTGGGAAGCCCGAGCGAGACGCCTTCGGCCGCGCTCGCGCTCGCAACCTGGGGCATCGGACGCGTCAGAGAAGCGTGCTGGATCCCGTCGTTGGAGGCGAAAAGCGTATCGATCGAATTCGTCGGCTGGGCCGGAGCCTGGCGTTGTTCCAGCGTCGTCGAGGTACCGCCCGCCATGTTATTGTACGCCACGAGATAGCCCAGCCCGCCAATCATGACGATGGTCAGCACAAAAGCGGCGGCGATCATCGTATTGCGGCCGTAAGCGCCGGTGATCTTCAACATGAAATGTACGATCAGGACCGCGAAGATCACCTGCAGGCTCTTGAAGACCACGGAGGATTTCAAGGCCGGCGGGACCACCATGAACTCGTTGGAAAGCGCGCGTGTCCACACTTCGCGGATGATGTGATAATCGACGAACATCGCCACCAGCAGGATCGCGAGCGCCACAACGGCGGCGACGGCGTAAAGCGGCTTGTAGTGCGAGACCTGGCGGCTCTTTTCCATATTGCGCGAGATGACCGCCGCGTCGTCGGCGTCTTGCGCCTTCAAGACGGGTTTTGGAGCCTCTTCTTCCTCATCGTCTTTTTTCTTGCCGTATAGGGTCTTGAACCAATGGATCAAGCCGTTTTTCTTGGCCTTCTTTGCGGCGACGCGCTCGCCGTGCCGGACCCAGTCGGGCCCCCAGCTCGGCTCATCGACCGGCGTCTTCAACCGTTCGATCAGCTGAGCCTTCAGCCGCGCGCGCGCAGCGGGCGTCAGTGCCGACAGTTTTTCAGCCTCTTTATGGAAACCCTCGGAATCCATGCCATGCAAAAATTCGTCGGATAAAGCTTGGCGCGGTTTCGGCGTCTTTGCTTTGTCTTCGCGCTGTCTATTATCGGCGGCCATGGGGTTCCCCCCTCTTTTCCTTTTTGCGAGATCAAATCCCTCGCCGTATAGTAAACGGACCCCTTAACGACGGATTTGAGGAGGGAATGGGGCGGAGGTTGTCTTAATTGTGGCAATAACGCGATGCGTGTCGCCTGGGCGGCGACTGGAGGAACGAGGAAACCGATGCCGAACGATCACGCCATTGACCGGCTTTTTGCCACCATCGCCGCGCGAAAATCGGCGGACGCCGGGACGTCCTACACCGCCAAGCTGCTGAAGGACGGCGTCGAACGCTGCGCCAAGAAATTCGGCGAGGAAGCCGTGGAAACGGCCATCGCCGCCGTGTCGGGAAAAAAAGACGCGACAATTTCCGAATCCGCCGACGTACTCTACCATTTGCTGGTGTTGTGGGCCGCTTGCGGCATTACGCCCGAAGAGGTGTATGCCGCACTGGCCGCGCGCGAAGGCCGCTCCGGACTGGAAGAAAAGGCATCGCGCAGAACCTGAGGAAGCCATGCGCGTTCTTCTCACGCGGCCCAAGGAAGACGCGGAGACTTTCGCCGAACGTCTGCACGAACAGGGCCACGAAGCGCTTTCGGTCCCCTTGCTGAGCGTACGGTTCCTCGACGGCGAGCCGCTTGCATTCGACGGCGTGCAAGGCTTGCTGGTCACCAGCGCCAATGGCGTGCGCGCCTTGGCGCGGCGCAGCGAGCGGCGAGACCTGCCGGTTTTCGCGGTCGGTCCGCAAACGGCGCGGGAAGCGCGCAGCGCCGGATTCGCGCGCGTCGAAAGCGCCGACGGCGATGTCGCGGCGCTGGCGGACGCGCTGCCGCGATGGGTGCGCGCTGAGGCGGGCGCGCTGTTGCACGCGGCGGGCGCGGAAGGCGCGGGCCGGCTGGCGTCATTGCTTGCCGCCAAAGGCTACGAAGTGCGCACAGCCGTTCTCTACGACGTCGTGGTGTCCACGATCTTGCCGCAAGAAATTGTCGGCGCGCTCAAGGATGGGTCGCTGGATGCGGCGCTGTTCTTCTCGCCGCGCAGCGCGAAGGTTTTCAAGGATTGCATCTTGGACGCTAGCCTTGCCGGGCCTTGTGGCCGGCTCATCGCCGTTTGCATCAGCCAAGCCGCGGCGGACGCGCTGTCGCCGCTCACGTTCGGGGAAATTTGCGTGGCCGTGCGTCCCAATCAGGATGCGCTGCTGGCGTGTCTCGGCTGAGCGATCTCGTGTAGTATTCCGCCGGGCAGGAGGGGAAAATGTGGAAGAAAGCACTTTTCGGGATTGGCGCCATCATCGTCATCGCGCTGGTCGGCGGTTTTTTTGCGTTCAGCCAACCCGACATTCCACGCGCCGTGCTGGAAGCGAAATATGCCGGGCCGCCGTCGCAGTTTGTGGTCTTGCGCGATGGCGCACGCGTCCATTATCGCGATCGCGGGCCACGCGACGCGCCGGTGCTCTTGCTGCTGCACGGATCGAATTCGTCGCTGTTCGATTGGGAGCCGTGGTCCCAAATCCTGTCCGACAAGTTTCGCGTCATCACCGTCGATCTGCCGGGCCACGGCCTAACTGGAGCGGTGGCAAGCGGTGACTATTCCGAGCAGGGCATGACAATCTTCGTGAAGGAATTTGCCGATAAGCTCGGCCTTGGGCGCTTCGCGATAGGTGGCAATTCGATGGGCGGAGGCGTGGCCGCTCGATTTACCGAAGAGTATCCGAACCGCGTTACCCATCTCATTTTGGTGGATGCCGTCGGCATGCAGAGCCAATTCGACGACCGAATCCCGCTGGCGTTCCGCTTGGCGCGCGTGCCCGTCGTCAACCGGCTGCTGCTGCACATCACGCCGCGCTCGCTGGTGGTAGAAGGGCTGAACGACGCTATCGTCCGCAAGGCGACCCTCACCGATACGACGATCGACGAATATTGGGATTTTGCCCGGATGGCAGGGACCAGAGAGGCGACGGTGGCCCGCTTCCGTCTGCCGCCCGATTCCTATGTCCGCGATCATGTCGGCGCGATCAAAACGCCAACTCTGATCCTTTGGGGGAAAGACGACCCCATCATACCGGTCGCCGCTGCGCATGCTTGGGCCAAGGCGATTCCAGGCTCGAAGCTGATCGTCTACCCCGACACCGGGCATCTGCCGATGGAGGAGGACGCACCGGAATCGGCCCGCGACGTGCGTGCTTTTCTAGGCACACCAGCCCATTAGTCCTCACATTCCTTTGGGGAAGGCGCTCAACCGGCTTGACGAGTCGGCCGGCTAGCCTCTTTTATTTCGCATATGCAGCATGAGGCGGTCGTGGATTTGCTCGACGGGCGTTCGGCCGTAGCGCGGCCGGGCCGCGGTGCGCCTTACGCCAATTACGTTCTGGAGACCGCCTACGACGAGATGTTCGCGGCGGACGGAACGGTCCGCGCTCATTACGCCGCGTTGAACGCTAGGCTCGTGACCCTGGCCCCCGAGGAGCTGCATCGCCGCCAGCAGGCCTGCGAGCTTTCCTTTCTGCATCAGGGCATCACCTTTACCGTCTACAGCGACAAACAAGCGACCGAGCGCATCATCCCCACCGATCTGCTGCCGCGTATCGTCACCGCCGCAGAGTGGACCCACATCGAAGCGGGTTTGATACAGCGCATCCAGGCGCTCAACCATTTCCTGCGCGACATCTACGGCGACGGACGGGTTCTGAAGGACGGTGTCATTCCGCGCTCGATGATTTACGGTTCCAGGCATTACCGCCGCGAGATGCGCGGCGTGCAGGTGCCGCACGGCGCCTATGTGAACGTCTGCGGTACCGATCTGGTGCGCCGCGAGGACGGCGCCTTCGTCGTGCTGGAGGACAATCTGCGGGTTCCGTCGGGCGTGTCCTACATGCTCGCCAATCGCGACGTCGTGCGCCGCGCTTTTCCCAATCTGTTCCGTTCGATGGGCGTGCGCCCGATCGAACATTATCCGCGCGAGCTGCTCGCTGCGCTGCGCGCGCTGACGCCGTTTCAAGCGGACGCCTCGATCGCAGTGCTGACGCCGGGCGTCTTCAACGCCGCCTTTTTCGAGCACGCCTTCCTAGCCCGCCAGATGGGCGTCGAGCTGGTGGAAGGGCGCGACCTCTTGGTCAACGACAACGTTGTCTATACGCGCACCACCAGCGGGCTGAAGCGCATCGACGTCATCTATCGGCGCATCGACGACGATTTCATCGATCCGTTGATTTTCCGCGAGGACTCCGCGCTCGGCGTGCCGGGCCTGTTCAACGCCTACCGCGCCGGCAACGTCGTCATCGCCAACGCGCTGGGCACCGGCGTCGCCGACGACAAGGCGGTCTATGCCTATGTGCCGCGCCTCATCCGCTATTACCTGTCCGAGGAGCCGATCCTCGACAATGTAGAAACCTTCCTCTGCCGCGAACCGAAATCGCTGTCCCATGTGCTGGCCAACCTCGACAAGCTGGTGGTGAAGGCGGTGGGCGAATCGGGCGGCTACGGCATGCTGATCGGTCCGCACGCCGGCAAAGCCGAGCGCGAGGAATTCGCCGAGAAGCTGAAGGCCGATCCCGAGAACTACATCGCGCAGCCGACCATCCAGCTGTCCACCGCGCCGACCTTCGTCGACGACGGGGTCGAGGCGCGCCATGTCGATCTCAGGCCCTTCATCCTGCATGGCGAAGAAACCGTGATCGTACCGGGGGCGCTGACCCGCGTGGCGCTCAAGCGCGGTTCGCTGGTGGTCAATTCGAGCCAGGGCGGCGGTTCGAAGGATACTTGGGTATTGAGCAGCTGATGTTGAGCCGGGTCGCCGAGAGCATGTACTGGATGAGCCGCTATCTGGAGCGGGCAGAACACACGTCTCGCCTGATCGCGGTCAAACTTGAGTCCATGATCGAACAGTCGCGCGAGGACGCCGACTCTTCATGGATGCGCGTCGTCGCCGCCTTGTCGGCGCAAGAGCGCACCCCCGCCGCGCCTGATGCGTTCGCCATCACGCAAGGTCTCGCCTTCGACCGCCTCAATCCGTCTTCGCTGCTGTCGAGCTTGAGCAACGCGCGCGACAACGCCCGTCAGGTGCGCGAGCAATTGTCGATGGAGGTCTGGGAGAATCTGAACCGGCTGTACTTGCGGCTGCAGCCGATGACCATGGACGGCATCTGGGTGCATCATCCCGCGCACCCGTTCCGCGAGGCGTTGCAGGATCTACACACGCTGGGCGGCGTCATCTATTCGACGCTCAGCCACGGCGAAGGCTGGTATTTCCTGGAGCTCGGCCGGCACATCGAACGCGCCCAACTGGTCAGCCGCCTGCTCGACCTGCATTTCGGCGCGGCGAAAAGCATCGTGGCCGAAGCGCCCAAATACTTCGATTGGCTCGTGCTGCTGAAATTCTGCTCGGCGTTCGAGCCTTACTGCAAGGCCTACACGGCCGCGATCGTGCCGGAGAAAATCGCGGAGTTCCTTTTGTTCGACGCGGAATTTCCGCACTCCGTCCGCTTTTCCGTCGATCGCGTCTGCGATGCGCTGCTGCACGTGGCGCCCGCGGCGCCGCCCCTGCGCCGCGCCGTCGTGGAGCGGCTGGCCGGACGCCTGAAAGCCAGTGTCGATTTCACCCAGATCGAAGATCTGATGAAAGGCTCCATCGCGCCCTTTCTCGACGACATCAGCCAGCAATGCGAACAGATCCACGACACCGTCTATACGTCGTACATCGCGTATGGCGCGGAGACGGTGCTATGAGGGAAGGGCGCTGAATGTTCTATTCGATCCGCCACGTCACGCGCTTCCGCTATTCGGCGCCCGTGCGCGAAAGCGTGATGGAACTGCGCATGCAGCCGCGCTCGGAAGGGCCTCAGGCGCTGCGTTCTTTCCAGATCAACACCAATCCGAGGGCGCAGCTTTACGCCTACACCGATCACTTCGGAAACGCGGTCTATCATTTCAATGTCTTGCGGGCGCACGAGGAGTTGCGTATCGAATCCCAGTCGGTCGTCGAAATCTCCCGCCTGACGGCGTTGCCCGACGCCCTCGATGCGCTCGAATGGGAACGATACAATTCCTACAATCTGACCGACGATCATTTCGATCTGCTCGAGCCTTCGAAATTCGCTTTCACCTCGCCGGCGCTGGCCCGTTTCATGGCCGAAAAAGACCTCGAAAACCCGCGGCAAGACCCTCTGAGCGCCCTGAAAGCCCTCAACGGGACCATCTACGGCACTTTCGCCTACGAGGCCGGCATCACGCAGGTCCACTCCCCGATCGACCACGCCCTCGAGGAGCGGCGCGGCGTCTGCCAGGATTTCGCGCACATCATGATCGCCATAGCGAGGCGCTGGGGCATTCCGGCGCGCTATGTTTCCGGTTATCTCCATCACCGCCCTCATAATCACGACCGCTCGGGTGCGGATGCGACACATGCCTGGGTGGAGACCTATCTGCCGAGCCTGGGCTGGGTCGGGTTCGACCCCACGAACAACGTGCTCACCGCCGAGCGTCACATCCGCGCGGCGGTCGGCCGCGATTACGCCGACGTGCCGCCGACGCGCGGCACGTTCAAGGGAATTGCGGAAAGCGAACTCGCCATTGCGGTCGCCGTCGAGCCGACCCAAGCTCCCGTCCGACACGAGGATTTTCTACGCGTCGCGCGCCCCATGAGTTCGCCGCAGCCCACCCCGTCGATGCCGGAGCGGCTATATCATCAGCAACAGCAGCAACAGCAGTAATTCAGCGCGAGGTGAAGGCGGCGAGACATTCGCCGATCCGCGGCATCAGCTCGTTCCAATCGGCGAATTTCGTTGGACTGAACACGTGGCTCTTGCGGTACCAGGGGTATTCGTCGGTTCCAAGCTGAGGCCAAGTGCGCCCGGCGGTCGGAAACCAGACTTCGGTTCCGACACTGCCAGCCGTCGCCGCCGCCGCGGTGGGTGCCGAAATCACCAGGTCGAGCGCAGCGCAGAGGGCCGCGGCGCCGTCGATGTCGTTGGTCAGATCGAGGCCGTCGATCGTCTTTATGTCGATGCCGAAGAGATCGCGCGCCCGCGCCAATTCGTCGGCGCAGTCGCCATACTGCAGATTGACGAAGCGGACGCCCGGCGTCTTCAGGATCGGTCCCCACATCTCCAGCGAGCTATAATATTTCGCGCGTTTGGGGCCGAGCATCATGGAACGCCAGCAGATGCCGACAGCGGGGCCCGCTCCATCGGCGCGAAGCACTTCGCGGAACTGTTTCACGCGCGCGCCATCCGGTTTCAGAAAGGCCTCATGGGGAAAATCCTCGACACGCTTGCGAAACGCAGGCAGCAGCGTCCCCATCGGTGCGTAGAAATCGGGCTCGCCCTTTTCGACCGCGAACGGGATGAAGCGCAAATGCCTGTTGCCTTCCTTGTCGAGCAGGGTGCGATCCTCGTAGCGACCGACCGCGGCGTGCGGGAAAGATCTCTGGAACAAGGCGATGAGTCGCGGATCGACGGCGATCTCGAGCTTTCCCTCCGCGCCGACCGCATGCGCGATGTCGGGCAGGACGTTGGCGAACATGAGTTCGTCGCCCAGTCCCTGTTCGCCGACCACCAGAATGCGTTTGCCCTCGAGCGGCTCGCCCCGCCACAGGGGCGCTTTGGTGATGTGGTGGACATAGTCGCGGAAACGCGCGTCGTTGCGGATTTCGTATTCGCGAAAGCCTTCCTCGAGCCGGCCCATGCCGATCAGGCAGATGCTGCGCGAATGGTTGGCCTCGATGCGATCGTCCTGGTCCGTGACATGGACGAGCGCATTGTCGAAAGCGTCGAGGGCTTCGGCCATCATGCCCAGATGCGAATAGGCATAGCCCAGATTGTGATACGTCTTGGACATCACGGGATTGAGCCTGATCGCCTCGCGGTAAAACACGATGCTTTCGTCGGCGCGGCCGTCTCCGGCGAGCACGGTGGCAAGCGAGTTCCACAGCATGGGCACCGTCGGCATGCGTTCTATGGCGGAACGCAGCGTGTCGATCGCCATCGAAGTTTTGCCCATGTCGCCTAGCGCGCTGCCCAGATTGTTGTAACCGAGCGGCGAATCGGGGCAGGTCTGTATGTAGAGACGGAACATCCGTTCCGCGCCTTCCTTCATATTCTGGTTCCAGGCCGTAAGGCCCAGGTCGAGCGCAAGGCTTGGATCGTTGGGATCGAGCTGGAAAGCGCGCTCATAGGTGACGAGAGCCTTGTATCGGTGCCCCATTTTCTCGAGCGCCATGGCGAGGATGTGAAAGGCCCGCGCGTTCGATTCATCCGCCTTG
>Ga0181529_10005937_pt1 | contig 12582 bp, 10 predicted proteins | sample PEATcosm2014_Bin_36_FD_119763 | JGI IMG/M metagenome (GOLD analysis project Ga0181529, IMG submission 119763) | Peatland microbial communities from MTU Mesocosm Facility, Houghton, MI, USA - PEATcosm2014_Bin10_30_metaG | ecosystem: Environmental > Terrestrial > Soil > Wetlands > Peat | place... | reverse complement strand
TGTGGCGGCGGTCGTCGGCTTGGGCGGCTATGCCAGCGTGCCGATGGCTCGAGCGGCAGCGCGGTGGCACGTGCCGTTGGTGCTGTTGGAGCAGAACGCGATCCCAGGAAAAGCGACCCGCTGGTTAGCCCGGCGTGCCGCGTTGATCTGCACGGCGTTTGAACAAACCGGCGGCCTGCTACGCTGCCGCTGCCCCATTCGCATGGTAGGCAATCCCATTCGCGATGGGTTTTGCGCAAAACTAAGAGGTCGGGGCAGCAAGCTAAGGAAAGAGCGAGAACCCACCCAGCCGAATCTCCCTTCCATCGCCCCCCTACCGCCTTCCCAGCTCTTGGTTCTCGGCGGCAGTGGCGGCGCGCGCGCGCTCAACGAGAACGTACCCCGCGCCTTGTACAAGATTCGTGGACAATTGGCCGGCTGGAAAATCGTCCACCAATCGGGCGAAACGGAGCTGGAGGCCACGCGGTCGCTGTATGCCAAGCTCGATCTGCCAGCCACGGTTCGACCGTTTCTGAGCGACATGCCGGCAGCGTTGGCGGCCACCGATCTAGCGGTTTGTCGCGCCGGCGGCACGACGCTGGCCGAGCTGGCTGCCACGGGGATCCCGGCGATTTTACTGCCCTATCCGCACGCCGCCGACGACCACCAGGCGGCCAATGCCCGGGCCTTTGCCGCAGACGGCGGGTGCATTACAATCGACGAGCGCGACGTGCCCGGACGGCTCGACGATCAACTGGCCGACATGCTTTGTTTCCTCTTGGCCAACGAGGGCCTGCGGGAGCGGATGTCGGCGGCGATGTGCGAGTTGGCCCGACCCAACGCTGCCGACGACGTGGCCGAGTTGATCTGGTCGATTGTCAGCAGCCGATCGCACCGACCGGAGTTGGCGACCGTCGTGTGAGGGGACTACCCGAAGCACGTACTGCGACAGGGACGACGACCATGCTAAGGTGGCGACTGGTACTGGGCACGGCACTCATTGCGGCGATGGCCGGGCTCTGCTGGCTCGACGCACACGCTTCCGCGCCGGGCCTCTGGCTGCTCCCCATCGCTTTGGTCGCCACCGTGCTGGCCACCAGCGAACTGCTCGATCTGCTGGCTGCCGCGGGCATGCACCCCATACGTTGGGTCGTCCATCTGATGAATCTTTTGCTCGTGACGTCTCCCTGGATGTGGGCCTCCGAGCATCTCCTGCGGCTGTTCATCCCGGAACTGATGCTGAATATCGGCCTGCCGGTGTTCGTCATCTTCGTCGCCGAGATGTGTCGTTACCGCAAACCGGGGGGCAACATAGCCAACATTGCGGCTGGCATGTTTGCCCTGGTTTACGTGGGAATGCTGCTCCGATCGGCCGTCTCGCTGAGGCTTGGCTGGGGCGTTGGAGCGCTTGCCTCATGGATTATCGTAGTAAAGATGGGCGACATCGGCGCCTACACCGTGGGGCGCCTGATCGGTCGTCGCAAGATGGCCCCGGCGATCAGTCCGGGCAAGACCATGGAGGGTGCTGGTGGGGCCCTGCTTTTCGCTTGTCTGGGATCCTGGGCGACTTTTTATTGCCTGGGTACGCCCGAATTCCACGGACTGGTCCTACCAGACTCGATCGAGCCTGGCCCATGGTGGGGGTGGCTGGCCTTCGGGTTGCTGGTCGGCGTGGCCGGCCTGGTGGGCGATTTGGCCGAGTCGTTGCTGAAACGCGACGTGGGACGGAAGGACTCCAACGATTGGCTGCCCGGCTTTGGCGGCGTCCTGGACATTCTCGATTCGCTACTTCTCTCTGCCCCTGTGGCCTGCTTCTGTTGGGCGACAGGAATGGTTGGTATCTAGCCCCCCCATATTAGCTTACCGCAGGACCCGTGCTTGTAACGCGATGGTCCGCCGGTCGCCAATCGATTATGATATAGTTGGTTTGACTGGGGGAGATATCGAGGGCCGGGCGACGGCAGCGAAGCCCTGGTGCGAATGGGGATGATGGAATCAACTATATCGGTCGTTAGCTCCAAGGCCCTACTGACCCTTTTCGGCGCCTGTGACCAACACTTGCGACGCATCCGTAACGCTTTAGGTGTTAGTATCACGGCACGCGACGACCGCATCCACATTGCCGGACCAGAGTCGGCCGTTGCTTCGGCCACCGAAGTCCTCGAACAACTCCAGGCCTGCGCCACACGCCTGGGCACGCTCTCGCCGGACGACGTGACGCGGGTATTGGCGGGGGTCAAGAACGGCGAGGCCCCAGGTGACCACTCGACGATCGACGTTTTCCGGGCTGGCCGACAGATCCGACCTAAGAGCGCCGGCCAAGCGCGCTATGTGGAGGCCATCCGCCAGAACGACATTGTCCTCTGTTATGGGCCGGCCGGCACCGGCAAGACCTACCTGGCCGTGGCTGCGGCGGTGGCGGCCTTGAAGCGGGAATCGATTCGCAAGATCGTATTGGTTCGGCCCGCCGTCGAGGCCGGAGAGAGCCTCGGGTTTCTGCCCGGCGACTTGCAGGCCAAGATCAACCCCTACCTGCGGCCGTTGCTTGACGCCCTGCACGAGATGATGGACCACGACTTGATCGCCCGCTACACGGAAGAGGACCTGATCGAGGTAATCCCCTTAGCCTACATGCGGGGGCGGACGCTCAACGACGCCTTCATCATCCTTGACGAGGCCCAAAATACGACCGTCTCACAGATGAAGATGTTCCTCACACGGATGGGCAGCGGCTCGAAAATCGTCGTCTCCGGCGACGTGACGCAGATCGATCTGCCGGTGAAATCGAAAAGCGGACTGATCGACGCCCTGGACCGGTTGCGGGACATTGAGGGCATCGCCGCAGTCAAGCTCTCCGCCAGCGACATCGTTCGCCATCCCTTGGTGCAGCGGATCGTCGCCGCCTATGAGGACCATCCGAAGAAGCAACGTTAAGGAAGACTCACGACATTATGGCTTTCGGTTCGCGAAAACGTAAACGCATCGATCGCCTGGCCTCGCTGGAACTGCCACCGGGCCAGTGGGAGCGGGCGTGGACCGGCCTGCGCCACCGCGACGTGCTCGGGCGGATCGCCCTGGCGTTATTGGCGGCCACAACGCTCTGCGCCGTCATTCACGGCTGGGAGCCGCCTTTCCCCTATCGCACCGGCTCCACCCCTCTACGCGACATCGTGGCCTCCGTGGCCTTCACGAAAGCCGATCCCGTGGCCACGCAGGCCGCCCAACAGCGGGCCCGCGATCAGGCGCGCCACGTCTACATACAGGATGCCAAGCCGCTCGTGCAATTGCGGGCCAAACTGCGGAACACGCTGGTCGAACTGACCGCCGCGGCGACGCTGGACAAATTGGATCCGAAGATCTGGAAAGATTTCCAAGTGCTGCCGGCCGATGGGGTAACGCTTTCGACCGCGAAGCAACCCACGGCCGAACAGCAGGCGGAACAGTTCCGCCTGTTCCGCGCGGCGCTGACGCCACAAGACCGGCTGGATCGCGTGGAAAAGGCGGTGGCCGAGGCGTTTGTCCCCTTCGAGCAGCGCGGGCTGTTGGAAAAGCTCGATTCCAAGCTGGGCCCGGGAAACCAGGAGGAGATCGTTGCCTACCCGCTCGGCCACCCCAAGACCATTCACGTCCTCCGCGTCAGCGACGTGCTGATCGGCGATGGAACGGCCATTCGCGACAGCCTCCGCCGGCGTCCGGAGCTTGTGGGTGTGGCCGACCGCCTGTTCGCCTGGCTCTGGCCGCGGTTGAAATCGACGTTGAGCCTGGACGATCAGCTTACGAAAGAGTCGATCGATAAGGCCGGCCACGCCGTCAGCGAAGTGCTGGTGAACTATTCGCCCGGCCAAGTGCTGGCCAAGGCCGGCCGAATGCTGGGACCCGAGCCACTCGACCTGCTTCGCCTGGAATATGCGGCGGCGATGGACGCGCGGCCTCCCTCGCGGGCGATCGGCCGCGCTGTGGCGATCACGGTCCTGATCTTCGTGGCCTTTCTATTGTGCGGCGTCCACATGCGCTATCGCCAGCGCGGACCGTTGGCCAGCCTGACACGGTTGCTCGTGTTGTTGCTGCTGGCGATTGCCACGGTGGGGCTGGCCCGCTGGGCTGCCAACGACGCCTGGTGCGGTGAACTGGTTCCCGTACTGCTGTTCGGCATGACCATGGCCATCGTCTATCGGCAGGAGCTCGCGCTGCTGCTGGCCGGCGTGGTCGCCATGGTGGTGGCCATGGCTGTCGGGCATGGGCTCCGCGAGTTTTTGCTCCTGTTGGGCGTGGCCATCGCCGCCGTGCTCAGCCTGGGACGCATCCGCAGCCGCAGTAAGCTCATCCACGTTGGCCTATTCGCCGGGAGCGTGGCCGCGCTGCTCTACGTGGTCATGGGCATGATCGAGGACCAGCCGCTCAGCCTGTCGCTGCTGGAACGCGCCGGCCTGAACGGTTTGTGGGCGCTGGCGGCCGGCTTCATCATGACCGGACTGCTCCCCTTCATCGAGAACCTTTTCGGCGTGTTGACCGACTTGAGCCTGCTGGAACTGGGCGACGTGGCCCATCCGCTGCTGCAAGAGCTGGTCCGCCGCGCGCCGAGCACGTATAACCACTCGGTTACCGTGGGCTCAATCGCCGAGGCCGCCGCCGAGAGCATCGACGCCCGCGGCCTGCTGGTGCGCGTGGGGGCCTATTTCCATGACATCGGCAAGATGCTCAAGCCCGGCTATTTCGTCGAGAATCAAGGCCCGGACGACAACCGCCACGAGACGCTCGTGCCTGCCATGAGCACGCTGGTCATCATCGCCCACATCAAGGACGGCGCCGACCTGGCCCGGCAGCATCGGTTGCCGCAGCCGATCATCGACCTGATTGCCCAACACCACGGCACGACGCGGGTAGAGTTTTTCTACGATCGGGCGACGGAGCAGCAGCACGCCGATCCCAATGGCGGCGAAGTTGACGAGAGCTCCTTCCGCTATCCGGGCCCCAAGCCGCAGACCAAGGAAGCGGCCGTGCTGATGCTGGCCGACGCGGTGGAGAGTGCCAGCCGCACACTGGTCGATCCCACGCCCGCACGCATCGAGAGCCTCGTCCGCGAGCTGGCCGAAAAACGCTTGCACGGCGGCCAATTCGACGAAAGCGGGCTGACGCTGCGGGAACTTCGCACGATCGAAAAGAGCATGGTGATGTCGCTGACCTCGATTTATCACGGGCGGATCAAGTATCCCGAACAAAGAACCGCCTGAGGCCGAGCGGTCAGCTATCCCACAGTCGGCGGCCACTAATCCCCTTGATTATCGTTACCATTACCAATCGTCAGCGGAAACTGCCCATCGACCGTCGGCGGATGCGCCGCGCGGTCGAGCGGATTGTTAGCGACGCGGAAATCGCCGCCGCACAAATCAGCGTGGCCATCGTCGATGATCCGACCATCGCCAAGCTGCACCAACAATTCCTGGACGATCGCGAGCCAACTGACGTGCTGAGTTTCCTGTTGGAGCGCTCGCCCGAAGGGCTCGAAGGCGAGGTGGTCACGAGCGCGGAGACCGCCGAGCGCTGCGCGCCGCGTTACGGCTGCACGGCCGCAGACGAGTTGCTGCGCTACGTTATCCACGGCACGCTACACCTGGTCGGCTACAACGACACGACGCCACGCAAGCGGGCCGTCATGAAAAATCGGGAAGACACGTACCTTAAGCAGTGCTGAATGATGACCGGAGCGCCAAAATTGCCCGTCATCCTTGGATGCCGTTCATCATTTCCCTATTTCCCTCGCTATGCCCTCTGAAAAGGCCTCGGCCATCGTCATCCGCGCCGTGGAGTTCAGCGAGACGAGTCTCGTCGTAACGCTTTTTACGCGGGAGTTTGGCAAGCTGGGGGCTTTGGCAAAGGGGGCGAGACGCCTCAAAGGGCCGTTCGAGTCTGCTCTTTACCTACTGGCCCTTTGTCGAATAGTCTTCCTCCACAAATCGTCAGACGCCTTGGACTTGTTGACGGAGGCCAAGCTCCTGCGGCGGTTCCGGCCGGCCGGGCACGACTTGTCGGGACTGTATGCCGCTTACTACGTCGCCGAGTTGCTGGGCGAACTGACGGATGAAGATGATCCGCATCCGGAACTTTTCGATTTGGCAGACGAAACCCTCGCGGCGCTCAGCGCCGGCGAGCCCGTTGCAAAGAGAATCGTGCGTTTCGAGTTGGGCGCGCTGAGGCTGTTGGGCCATATGCCGTCGTTAGATGCGTGTGTGGAGTGTGGCACTTCGGTCGCTCCGGCGGGCCGCGTGGCCTTCGGACAGCTCGACGGCGGCGTGTTGTGTCCAACCTGTCGCGAAGGAAAGAAAGAAGTGGTGTTGGTTAGCGCAGGCGTGTTGCGGGCGATGGCCCAATTGGCCGACCCCGATGGACGCCTCTGGCGGAGGCTGGAGATTGATGGCCGCGGCTTCGGTGAGATGCGCGGGTTACTGAATCGTTATTTCGCGCATTTGTTGGGCCGGAAACCGCGCATGCACGAATATTTGGGAGTGCTCGGGAACTAGACCGTACGTTATGCCTTAGCATAACATGGGGCGCACGGGCGAGGATCGCGGAGTTATGCTAAAGCATAGCCTACGCAATCTGACTCCTGATCCCTAATCCCAACCATGGACAAGGATGTCCTGTATGTCGAGTGAGGGATGGCGACTTCGGCTGATGCTGGCCTGTGCCTTGGGCATTCTCGGCGGCTGCGCCAGCGTCCCGCCTGCTCCGGCCAACGCCCAAAATCGTCCCCCGGACGAAACCAACGAACACGAGGGATGGCTGTACAAGTCGCTGACCGGTCAGCAAACGCCAGCCAAGCCGGCGGCCGCTACCATCCCGGGCGCCGCCAACCCGACAACCGCGGCTGGCGCTGTCCCCGCGGGCGCCGCTTCGGGCGTGACACCCGCCTCGTACAACGCCACCGCTACGCCCGATGGGACCGCGCCGTTGGTTCCCGGACCGGCGAGCCCTTGGTCGTCACGGGTCGGTGCGCCGCCCTCGGCCATGGACCCGAATGTCGGCGCGTTGCAGAACTCGGCGGCCGGTCCGCCGCCGACGATTCCCACCGAGCTTCCCGCCCCGCCGCCGGGCGCCGTCAGCATCGCCGACGCCAAGAAGGAAGACGAAAAGAAGCAAGGCTTCGAATGGTCGGACCTAGCGCCGGAAAACGTTTACAAGAACATCAAGGCCTCGATCGGCTACGGTCCCGATGAGAAGATCTCTCGGGCGGCCATGCAGGAGGGCCAAGCCCTCTTCCGAGACAAGAAGTACAAGGAGGCGGGGGTCAAGTTTGCCATGGCTGCCGACCGTTGGCCCGACACGCCCTTGGAGGAAGACGCGCTGTTCTTGCAGGGGGAGAGCGAGTTCTTCTCCGATCAGTATCCCAAGGCCCATGACACCTACGGCGGTCTGTTGAAGAAGTACACCAACACGCGGCATCTCGACGTGGTGGTCCGCCGCGAGTTTGCGATGGGCATTTATTGGGAGCAATTGTACGACGCCAACCCGACGTGGCCCACCACGCCCAACATGACCGACAACAGCCGCCCCATGTTCGATGCCTTCGGGTATGCCATTCAAGCCTACGAGCGGGTGCGGCTGCACGATCCCACCGGGCCTTTGGCCGCGGTCAGCCTGCTGGCCTTGGGCAACGCCTATTTCCGCCACGGCCAGTATGAAAATGCCGCTTACAACTACGACCTGCTGATGAAGGAATATCCGAACAGCGAGCACCAGTTGCGCGCCCATCTGCTCGGCCTGCAGGCGAAAATGCGCGTCTATCAAGGCACCCTGTACCCGGGCATCCCTCTCAACGAAGCGGAAAAAATCACCAATCAAACGCTCACCCAGTTTGGCGACAAGCTGGGCCCCGAGCGCGAAAGGGTACTCCGCGCCCGCGCTCAAATCCTCGAAGAAAAGGCCAACCGCGAGTTTGTGCTGGCCGAGTATTACGAGAAACACAAGTACTACGGCGCCGCGCGGCTGTACTATCAGACGGCAATCAAGAAGTATCCCGGCACGGAAAAGGCCAAGGAAGCCCAGGCGCGGATGGAAAAGATCCGCAACGAGCCGGACTGCCCGCCCAATTACTTCAAGTGGATGACCGGCATCCTCGGAGCGAAGAAAGAATAGGAAGTCGACGCGACATGGTTGTTTCGCCGGCCAAAAAAAGCCCTAAAGGAATTTCGCACGCCATGCCGCGGATTGGTCGCTGCACGTTGCTGCTGCTGCTCGGCTGGTTGTCCGGTTGTGCCGGCTACCAGATCGGCAACCAGTCGCTCTACCCGTGCGACATCCACACGGTGTACGTGCCCATGTTCGAGTCGAAAAGTTTCCGCCGCGACCTGGGCGAACGGCTGACCGAGGCCGTGGCCAAAGAGATCGAGCTGAAGACGCCATTCAAGGTCGTCAACGATCCGAACGCCGACAGCGTGCTGACCGGCCGGATCGTGGACGAACGGAAGAACGTTTTGGTGCCCGATCTCACCGGCGACGCCCGCGAACTCCAAGTCAGCATGAAAGTGGAAGTGAGTTGGTGCGATCGCAAGGGCCGTATGCTTCGCGACGTCAAGGCCGTTCCGCTCCCTTCGGAAATGACCACTGTCGACGGCACGGCAAACGTCGTTCCCGAAGTCGGCCAGTCAATTGCCACGGCACAGCAGGAGGCCATTTGCCGAATGGCCGAACAGATCGTCGGGCTGATGGAAAAGCCCTGGTAGCCGAGGCGTGGCACAGCCGCCTTCGTTCCAGGTAGCACAGCCGCCCTCGGCCATGTAGAGCGGGCCCCACAGCCGAGGGCAGCGGTGCTACATGGTGCAGGGGGTGGCGGCGATGGCTGCCGCATGTGGTAAACTACAGGGCATGACGCCCATTGATGTTCACCCCGCCCGCCCTTGGAGGCTTCGCACCCGCACGCTGGCCGCCGAGAAACTTCCACTGTTGATGGGGATTATCAACGTCACGCCGGATAGCTTCTCCGACGGCGGATGCTATTTCGATGCCGACGCCGCCGTGGAACACGGCCTGCGGCTGGCCGCCGAGGGCGCCGACGTTCTCGATATCGGCGGCGAGAGCACCCGGCCGTACTGCCAGCCCGTCGATGTTCAAGAGGAGCTTCGCCGCGTAATGCCCGTCTTGGGGGCGCTCTGTCGGCAGACTAAGATCCCCATTTCGGTCGACACCTCGAAAGCCCTGGTCGCCCGGCACGCCATCCACGCCGGCGCCGAGATCATCAACGACGTGACCTCCCTGGTGGGTGATCCGGCCATGCTTCCCTTGGCGGTGGAAAGCGGCTGCGGCGTTTGCATCATGCACATGCGCGGCACGCCCCAGACGATGCAGGACGAGCCGGTCTATGCCGACGTGGTCGGCGATGTGATGGCCTATCTTCGAGAGCGTCGCGACGCCCTCCAGGCGGCCGGCATCGCCCAGGATCGCATCGCGGTGGATCCGGGCATTGGCTTCGGCAAAACCACCCAGCACAATCTGCGACTAGCGGCCAGCGCTTGGCAACTACACTCTCTCGGTTGTCCCGTGCTGGTGGGCCATTCGCGGAAACGATTTCTTGCCGGAGTTGGGGGGGCCGATGATCCTGGCCGGGCGGCCGCAGCGGCCCCACAAGAGCCCCACCACTCATCCCCTATCGTCCGTCCCCTCTCGCTCGCCGATCGCACAGCCGGCACCATCGGCGTGGCCCTCTCACTAGCCCGGCAGGGGGTGCAGATCATCCGCGTTCACGACGTGGCCGCCGTTCGCCAGGCCTTGTTGCTCTTCCAAGCCACCGGCGGGTTGGAGTAAACCGCGGCGGCCAGCCGCTTGCCGCTTTGCAGCAACGAATCGACGTTGACTTGCCGGCGGCCGTCGGGGATACTTCTGTGGGTGGGTTCGTGAGAAAAAGGTTAGCATTGTTATGAGCGATTTGCACGAGTATTGTTTGGACTTGGCCCACCGGGCAAAACGAGCCGCTACAGATTTGGCCGTCGTCACCGGCGCGCAAAAGCAGACTTGGCTCCACCGCGCGGCCCGCCTGTTGAGCGAGCGCTCGGTCGCCCTGGCCGAGGCCAACCGGCTCGATATTGCCGCCGCGCCGGGCTTCGGGCTCTCCGATGCGGCGGTCGACCGGCTACGGCTCACTCCGCCGCGCATCGCCGACATGGCCAAGGCGCTGGAGCAGGTGGCCACGCTGCCCGAGCCCATCGGCGAGATCATTTCCACCTCCATTCGGCCCAACGGGCTGGAGGTGCAGAAGGTGCGCGTGCCGTTGGGAGTGATTTTCTTCATCTACGAGTCGCGGCCCAACGTGACGGCCGACGCCGCCGCGCTGTGCGTCAAGGCCGGCAATGCCGTGATCCTTCGCGGCGGCAAAGAGGCCGCCCATTCGAACGCGGCGATCGCCGAAATCCTGGCCGAAGCGGCCGCCGAGGCCGGTCTGCCCGCCGATGCCGTGCAACTGGTGGCCACGACGGATCGGGCTGCCGTGGGCCACTTGCTCCGCATGCCCGAGTACATCAATCTCTGTATTCCCCGCGGCGGCGAGAGTCTGATTCGCCGCGTCAGCGAGGAGGCCCGCATGCCCGTGATCAAGCACTACGCCGGCAATTGCCACGTCTATCTCGACCAATCGGCCGACCCCGACATGGCCGAAACGATCGTCATCAACGCCAAGTGTCAGCGCATGGGCGTGTGCAACGCGGCCGAATCGCTGGTGGTGCATCGGGCGGCGGCCGATCGGTTGCTGCCCCGGATCGGCCGGGCACTTTTGGATCGCGGCATCGAAATCCGCGGCGACGCGGCCACGCTCGAACTGCTGCCGGCGGCCAAGCCGGCCAGCGAAACCGACTTCGCCACGGAGTATCTCGGCCCGATTATCTCGTGCAAGGTGGTCGATTCGTTGGACGAGGCCATCGCGCACATCAACCGCTACAGTTCGCAGCATACCGAGGCGATCGTCACCGGACAGTTGGACGCCGCCCGGCAGTTCGCCGCCCGGATCGACAGTTCGGCCGTAATGATCAACACCAGCACGCGATTCAATGACGGCGGCGAGTTTGGCTTGGGCGCGGAGATCGGCATCAGCACCGACAAGTTCCACGCCCGTGGCCCGTGCGGCCTCAACGAGCTGACCAGCTACAAATATGTCGTGTATGGCAATGGACAGGTGAGGGGATAGCGGAGCGCTCGACCGATGGATCAACAGACCATCTCCGACTCCCTCGGCCGGCAGTGCATCGCGTTGCCGCAGGTGCAGCGGCTGCGTGCGCTGCACGAGGGCTTGGCACGTCATTTCGGCGCGGCCCTCTCCTCCCTGCTGCGAACGCCCGCCAGCGTGACGCTCGACGGCGTCGATCAGCTCACGTACGGGCAGTTTGCCTACAGCGTCGAGTGTCCGGCGTGCTTCTATGTTCTCAAGGCCGACTCGCCCAACGATTGCGCGATGCTGGACATCGATCCGTCTATCCTGCACCCGATGATCGACCGTCTGTTGGGCGGCGCCGGCGACGATGGATCGCCGCCCGAGCGGCCGCTGACCGAAATCGAATGGTGTCTGGCAACCCGCATCGTTCGGCTGTTTCTTCAGGAGTGTCGCACGGCGTGGAGAGACGTGCTCGACCTCAAGCTGGAGGTGTGCGAGACGGAGAGCAATCCCCGGTTGCTGCGGGCTCTGCCGGCCGACGAGCGGGTGATTCTCGTCGCGTTCCGCCTGGCCATGGGCGAGCTGTGGGGCAGCGTGCGATTTTGTCTGCCCGCGCGAGTGATCGAACGCCTGGACGGGCATTTGTCGTCGCCGATATCGACCCCCGTTGGTCAGCCCGCGCCCGGCAGGCTGGCCGAGGTGCGCGTCACCCTGGCCGAAACCGCCATCGCTGGGGCTGAGTTGGCCGATCTTCGCGTAGGCGATATTATTGCCACGGAAACGGCCGCCGACTGCCCGGCGGTCGTGTCGATCGAGGGCGTCACCCGATTCCACGCCAAGGCAGGTGTTTGCCAGGGTCGGAAGGCAGTCCGCATTACCGGAGCATTCGAAAGCGCTAAGGACCCGTGAGAATATAAGCTAGTGAAATTCAGCGAAGTGTGGCGCGCCCTGAGCGAAGCGAAGGGCATAATTCGCCGCTCCACCACGCCCTTCGTTCCTCAGGGCGTGCCACCCAACCGCATCATGAATAGACTGCACCTCTCTCGTTCGACGCTCTTAATCATCGGGACCATGTCTGCGGTCCTGCCGGCGATGGTCCCCGGGCAGGCATGCGCTGCCGATGGCGACACGCGTCCGAATATCTTGTACATCATGGCCGACGACCACGCCGCCCATGCCATCAGCGCCTACGGCAGCAAGGTGAACCAAACGCCGCAGATCGACCGCCTGGCCGCCGAAGGCATGCGTTTCAACCAGTGTTTCGTGACCAACTCGATCTGCACTCCCAGCCGGGCCTGCATCCTGACGGGCAAATACTCACACATCAACGGCGTGCCGGTCTTCAACCGCTTCGACGGCAGCCAGCCGACCTTGGCCAAGTACCTGCAAGCCGCCGGCTATCATACCGGCATGATCGGCAAGTGGCATCTCGGCAGCGACCCGACCGGTTTCAGCTATTGGAACATTCT
>Ga0181529_10005936_pt1 | contig 12585 bp, 8 predicted proteins | sample PEATcosm2014_Bin_36_FD_119763 | JGI IMG/M metagenome (GOLD analysis project Ga0181529, IMG submission 119763) | Peatland microbial communities from MTU Mesocosm Facility, Houghton, MI, USA - PEATcosm2014_Bin10_30_metaG | ecosystem: Environmental > Terrestrial > Soil > Wetlands > Peat | place... | reverse complement strand
TATTGGAATGGTCATAGCTTTCAAACAATCTATCTGGAAGACTGATCGAAACTTCGCAACAGCCCCGTCGCCAGCTCCACATACAAATCCACGCACTCCAGCAACTCTTTCTTGCTGATCCTCTCGTCCGGCGTGTGCGCCACATGGATTGAACCCGGCCCCAGTAGGAACGGCTCGCCCCACGCCGATAGCATTGGGATGTCCGTCGCAAACTTCGCCACCATCGTCGGCAGCTCGCCCACGCGCCTCATGCGCACGCACGCCAGGTCGAGCGAGGTACTCACATCGGCGCGCCCCGCCACCACGCGCCGGATCGCGTCCGTCACCTCCTGCGATGGCCCGACGGTGCGCACCAGCAGGTGCGCCTCTGCCTTGTCCGCCACCACGTTGGGCGCGTAGCCGCCACCGATCAACCCAATGTTGACCGTCGTCTCGCCCGCCTCGCCAAACGCCGGCTCAATGGGCAGCGGCATCGCCAGCACGTCGTGCAGCGCCTCCACCAGCTTGGCAATCGCCGACTCGCCCAGCTCCGGATAAGCCGAGTGCGCCATCTTTCCGTGCGCGCGCAGCTCCACCCGCAGTGCTCCCTTGGTGGCCAGCGCCAGGTGGTTGCCGGTCGGTTCGCCGTTGATCAGGAAACGCGATCCTCGCGGGTTTCGGTTGGCCACCTTCGCCCCGGACGAGTCTCGCTCCTCGCCCACCACGAACAGCAGCCCCACCTTCAATCCAGCCTCGCGCAGCCGTTCCGCCGCAGCCACCTGCGCCGCTATGATTCCCTTGGCGTCGCACGCGCCGCGCCCGTACAGAAACTCCTCGTCTTCCGTGCATCCAAAGAACGGCGGAACCGTGTCCATGTGGGTCGAGAGGACCACATCGGGCGTAACTCCGGACTCTGCGGCGTAAACGTTGAATCGCACGCTCGCTTCGTCGCCGCCGTCCTTCTGCGCCGGATCGTGCTGCTTCACCGCCATACGTTCCACGGCGTAGCCCTGCGCGGCAAGGAAGTCGGCGAGAAATGCGCCAACCGCGCCCTCGTGGTAGGAGGTGGATTCTATGTTGACCAGCTTGCGCGTCAGGTCGATTGCGTCGATTGCCATTAGCTACAGAATAACCCGTCGGCCTCCCGTGCAGAATCGTGGGTCCGCTGCATGGTGTTCTGTTTGGGACCGTCTATGCAGTTTGAGCGGAAGGGCACGGCTTCAGCTGTGCCATAGATAGTCACTTTTTTGGGTTGCTCTCTCACGATTGCTTTGCAATTGTGAGAGAGCAAGAAAGTGTCTTCGCCGTACTGACCGGCATCCTACCGTCGCTCTAAACTGGAATGATGACTTCGCCCCACGGCTCGCATTCCTCCTCGCAGGTCCGCTCGCTGGACGATCTGCACGGCCCCGCTGGCCGGCTCGAAGCTCTTCTTAATTCGGGTGGCGAGAATGCTCCTTACTCTGCGCTTGTCTGCCATCCCCACCCGTCGGGCGGCGGCACCATGCACAACAAGGTTGTCTACCACGCTATGAAGGCCTTTTCTGCCTTCGGCCTTCCCGTGCTGCGTTTCAACTTCCGCGGCACCGGCCTAAGCCAGGGCACACACGATCACGGCCACGGCGAGCAGGACGATGTCCGCGCGGCGCTTAACTGGCTGGATACAGAGTTTCATCGCCCCATACTCTTCGCCGGATTCTCCTTCGGCGCGCAGGTCGGAATGCACGCCTGCTGCGGCGATGCGCGTGTTGCGGGCTTGATCGCACTGGGTCTGCCGGTCCGTGTGGCCGGACGCGACACCAAGTACGGCTTCCTGCCGCAATGCTCCGCACCCAAGCTCTTCCTCAGCGGCGACCACGACCAGTTCGCCCCGCGCGACTTGCTGACCGCCGTCTTTGAACTCGCACCCGATCCCAAGCGCATGGTCTGGATCGCCGGCGCGGACCACTTTTTTCAGGACACAGCCGAGTCGCCCGCAGCCAAGTTCAAACTCATGCAGACGGAGATGCGCGCATGGCTTCGAGAGACCTTCGCGCTGGCTGAAGCCGACAAATCCAAGAGTTGAATTACTCGTAGCTCTGTAGCCGAGCCCGCGCCCGTCGCCGAATCATCGCCCACAGCAGGGTCGCCATCAGGTAGCAGAAGATCACCGCCAATAGAATAATCATCCAGGGAAACTCTGCCAGCACCATCCCTGCGCGCGCATGCAAAGCGATCGGCCCCACATGGTAGACCTCATCTACGATCCGATAGGAGGAGAAGTTCGTGCCGTGCAGCACACTCGCCAACTGCGAGATCACCGGCGTCTGCGAGTTCTGCTGAAAGGTCTGCACAAAGTTCCCTGCCGACAAATTCGTCGCCGCGCTCGCCGGCCTACCCGCTTGCGCTGCGCGCACCGCTTGCGGCCTGCCCCAGGCAAACAGACCGAGTAGTACAAGCAGCACAGCGAAGCTCGACAGGCTCGCCTTCGAAGTGACCTTCCGAGTCTTCATGCCCATTAATGACCGCGCCGTCTGCGTCAAGCCGTATAGCGACACTCGCAGTATGTGCCGCAGGCTCCTCATCGGATGGTCCGTCTCGCGTTCCTCACGCGGGCTTATCCAGGTGTCCGCCCGCGAATACAGGATCATGGTCAGCGCCTCGGTCTCCTGCATGCTCAGCGACTCGAACTTCGCGCGCAGCATCTCTCCCTCCACGGCAATCACCCTGGCCGATAGCGTAGCCGTCCCATCCAGCACTGGGAAGACGAAGCGCACGGAATCGCCAACTGCAGCTTGGATCGTGCCCTGAATCCGCGCCTGCACGCCTCCGTTGGAGATATCGCTGGTAATCCCCTGGGCCACGGAGCCGTCGCCAAACAGTATGTCCGAGGGAACCGCTCTCGCCATGCGCACCGTGTGGCGGCGCTGCCGGCTCTCCCGCGCAACCGCGATGGCAACCCCCAGCAGCGTCACGTTGAACAGCGTCCACAGCACGTTCATGAAGATCGTTCCCGGATGGCCTCCGTCGTACATGTGCGCCGGCCAGTTCACAAAGCTCAGACGCCCCGTCACGGCAAACGTGGGAAACTGGATCGCTCGTGCCACGGCGCACATCAGCCCCAGCAGGTTGAACCCCAGCAGCACCAGGTACGGCCGCGCAATGTGCGCATCGAAGAATTCACGGTTCACCACGCCGCCCTTGGCCGTCACGTTGAATCTGCCCTTCTTGACGCCCAACAGTGCCAGCACCGTGGGCAGAAAAATGTAGGGCGCCAGCACCGTCTCGTAGATCTCATTCCAGAAGCTGTGCCTGTGGCGTCCTTGTATGCGCGAGTTGGTCAGGTTCGACAACACTAGGTGGGGAGCCGCGTAGGCCACGATCATCATCCAGTAGCCGGGAATGTTGGTCTGCCCCAGCACCAGGTAGATCAGCGGTGCGGTCAGGAAGATCAGCCGAGGCAGAGCGCACAGAAAATGCAACATCGCATTGAAGTAGCATAGCCGCTGCGCCGGCTTCAGTCCCGGCGCCCACAGAGGGTTCTCCAGGTGTAGCACCTGCACCATGCCGCGTGCCCAGCGGATGCGCTGACGCACATGCCCGCTCAACCGCTCGGTCGCCAACCCCGCCGCCTGCGGGATGTTGATGTAGGCCGTGTTCCACCCCCGCATCTGCATCCGCAGTGAGGTGTGCGCGTCCTCCGTCGCGGTCTCCACCGCCATGCCCCCCGCCTCAGCCAGCGCGCTGCGCCGGAGCACGGCGCAGGACCCGCAGAAGAACGCCGCGTTCCAGAAGTCGTTGCCGTCCTGCACCACGCCGTAGAACAGTTCGCCCTCGTTGGGAGTCACGTGGAACTGGCCCAGATTGCGCTCAAATGGGTCGGGCGAGTAGAAATAGTGCGGCGTCTGCAACAGAGCCAGCTTACGGTCGCGCAGAAACCAGCCCATCGATATCTGCAGAAAGCTGCGCGTCGGCACATGGTCCGAATCGAAGATCGCCACAAACGGAGATTCCGTCCGGGCCAGCGCGCAATTGATGTTGCCTGCCTTGGCATGCAGGTTGTCGTCGCGCGTCATGTACCCGATGCCCGCTTCTTCGGCGAACGCGCGAAACTCCTCCCGCCTTCCGTCGTCCAGGATGTAGACGTGCAGCTTCTCCGCAGGCCAGTCAATATTTATCGCCGCCAGCGCGGTGAAGCGCACCATGCTCAAGGGCTCGTTGTAGGTCGGGATCAGCACATCTACCGCCGGCCATTCCTTCAGGTCGTCGGGCAGCGCCACCGGCATGCGCCGCAGCGGCCACAACATCTGCATGTAACCCAGCAGAAGCACCGCGAAGGCATAGCACTCCGCCATCAGTAGCAGGCAGATGAAGAACACATCCAGAGTGTTCCAGTGCATTCCGGGATAGCGAAATGTTGCAAGCACGGTGGAGAAGCGCCAGAACCCATAGCGAAACGTCGAGTAGATTGACAGCAGCATCAGAGTCAGTGTCACCGCATACGAACTCGAGCCGCGGTCCATCCAGACGGCAAACAGGATTGTCAATATCGCCAGAATGAGTTGTTGCGGCCAGCTAAGCGAAAGCACTCCGGTAAAGCCGAGATACAGCACTCCGCCTGCCAGCACCGCGGTTCGCAGCATCCGCGACATCAGAGTGTCAGCCGACTCGAACTCTCTCCATAGTGCCGAGCGCGTCACGGCGCACTCCTCTGCAGGTTGGCGGTCACAGCCGTCGCGGGCGGAGAGACGATGCGCAGCCACGCAGCCACATCCATGTAATCCTGCGATACCGCTGCGTCCGGCTCGTAGTCCACCACTGTCATCCCCTCGGCCAGCGCCTCGCTCACTGCCGGCGAGCGGCGAATCACAATTCGTAGCAGTCGGTCGCCAAGCTGGCGGCGAAGCACCTCGCGTACATCCAGGTGAAGGGGAAGGGACACATCGAACTGGTTCAGCACGTAATACGGCAGCAGGCACCGGCCGTCGCTGTCCACAATGCCGTGGAACACCCGCTCCACCGCTTGCAGGCTGATCACCGAGTTCATGTCTCCCGTCATCGGCACAAGCACAATGGGATGCAGGTCCGCTATCCGCCGTATCAGCCAGCTCGACCCCGATGCCAGGTCCAGCACTGCACGCTGCTTGCCCCGGCCATTGCGCAGAATCTCGTCGGTCAGAATCTCCTGCCACCGCTTGTCTTCGCTCATTCCCACTGCGTCGCGGATCACCAGAGAGATCGAGGCGCCGCTGCTTCCCTCCGGCGGCTGGAAGGTGCGCACCTCGCCGGGATGCACCTCGCGTTCTCCGAAGTAATACGGAAGCAATCCGCTCGACGTCGTGTCCGTCAGCACCACCTGCTCACCCTGCAACGAGAGTGCCCGTCCCAGCGTCGCCGCCAGGCTCGTCTTGCCCACACCGCCGGCCAGAGAGAAGATTGCCAACAGCGGCGTCTGTGCGTCGCGTGGCCTCACCGGCAGCATCGCCGGCATCTCCGGCGCAGCCTCTTCGAACACCCCCTTCAAGGCATACCACCGCGCCGCAACCCGCTCCCGTGAGTCCTGCAGTGTCTCCCCTCCCTGTGCCACAACCTTCCCTACAGGCGTCTCCCCTGGGGAGAGTTGCTCTATCGCCTCACACAGTTGTGTTTGCGGCGGGGTCTGCGAAGCATACAGCCACGCTGGCCCCGTCAGCCCGGCCTCTGCCTCTGTGGCATCAACCTTCGCTGTTGCTTCCGCGGCGCCTTGCGCCTCCTTGTTGTAGGAATGCAAGTCCACCGAAAGCTCTCGCATCAAGGCGCGGTCTATCACCCACCGGTCCGCCTCCGCACTGGCCTGGCTCTCAAAACCGGACTGCGCCACCGGCCCGTCGTCCGCCGCCGTATTTCTGCAGCCCTTCGCGCTGCGCGGCTGGGGCCCCGCCAACTGCCGCCGCCGCGCCTCGGACTCCGCATAGCGCAACGCCTGCCGCCTGGCCGAGGCATGGGCCGATGCAATCTCGCGCTCTTCGCGTTGCGCGATGGCCGCGGCATGGGCCGCCGCTTCACCCCGGTGGATCGCTTCCAGCCGTGCGGCGGTTGCCCTGCGCGCAGCCTCCTCCGCGCTCGCCAGCGACTGCATCCGCAACCCTCGCTTCTCGGTCCCCTCCTGCTGTTGAGCAGCGGCCATCGCGTCCAGTTCCACCTGCTCCGCGGTCGCGGCTTCTGCCTCTGCCGCCGCCTTCTCCTGCAACTCACGCTCCTGCATCGCCTTCGCGGCTCGGTACCGTACCTGCGCGCGGTACTCTCGGCGCGACGCCGAAAAATCGCGATACTTCGCCCCTTGCAGATGCGCCCACCTATAAAGCGCAGCCACATCCTCCGGTGTTCCGGCTACGGCTTCTTCGTCACCCGCTTCTCTGCCGATTGAGTCCATTGCTGCTCCGGTTTGACCCTCTGCCGCATCGGGATTGCGTCCATCCGACCCAGTGTATTCACTTCCATCAAAACCACTTATGCGCAGTTATCTATGCTATTCTTCAAGCCTACGTTCGCATTTCGGCCAGGTCAATGCACCATCCATGCGACTTAAATGCGTCCCTGTGCTACTTAAGTGTCACTCCTTCAATCACTTTGCCTCTATTCTTTCGACTCTTTAGGTCTTCTGTTACATCGACCGGAGGCCCGCTCCACAACAGCCCGTAGCCCCAAATTACACCACGTGTCTTTCACTCCATCCACCCGCCACGCGCGTCGCTTCACTCCAATTTATGCTACCGTTGGAGTGTGGTACGAGAGCGTAGCTCAGTTGGTAGAGCATCGCCCTTTTAAGGCGTTGGTCCTGGGTTCGAGCCCCAGCGCTCTCACCATAAAATCAATCACTTAGTCCAGCTTCCCCGGTCTTATACTCCACCCCTGGCTTGTCTCCCGTTTGCGCGGTTCTTTATAGTGTGCCCAGCGCGCTTCGCCGTCTCCCTGGAAGGAACCCCATGTCCCGGATATCCCCGGAAGAGTTTGCCAGCAAGATCGGAGCCGGCCTTCTCTCGTTCCCGGTCACCCATTTCACCGATGCCCTGGCCTTCGACGAGCCCGCCTACCGCAGGCATATCGATTGGCTGCTCCAGCACAAACCTGCTGGTCTCTTTGCCGCCGGAGGCACCGGAGAATTCTTCTCCCTCTCGCTACAGGAGTTCTCCTCAGTGGTCGCCGCAGCGGTCCAGCAGACCAATCATCGCGTTCCCGTCACCGCCGGTTGCGGCTACGGAACCGCCATGGCGAAGCAGTTCGCGCAGGCTGCCGAAGCCGCCGGTGCCGATGGCCTTCTCCTGTTTCCTCCCTATCTCGTCAACCCCGATCCCGCGGGTCTCATCGCGCACGCCGAAGCCGTCTGCGCCTCCACCCGCCTGGGTGTCATCATCTACAACCGCGACAACGCCATCCTCAACGAAGTCTGGCTGGAGCGCCTCTGCGACCGCTGCCCCAACCTGGTCGGCTTCAAGGATGGCCACGGCGACATCGAGTTGATGACCCGCATCTACGCGCGCATGGGCGACCGCCTCACCTACATCGGCGGCCTGCCCACCGCGGAGACCTTCGCCCTGCCCTATCTCGAGATGGGTGTCACTACCTACTCCTCCGCCATCTTCAACTTCCTTCCTGTCTTTGCCCAAAACTTTTACTCCGCCGTCCGCCGTCGCGATAACGCCGAAGTATTCAAACAGTTGCGCGATTTCGTTCTGCCTTATATTGATCTCCGCAACCGGCGCAAGGGCTATGCGGTCTCTATCGTCAAGGCCGGAATGCGTGCCGTTGGCCGCCCTGCCGGCCCGGTGCGCCCACCCCTCACCGACCTCGACAACTTCGAACTGGACGCTCTAACCAAGCTCATCTCGGGGCGCGTGTGAACCGACCCGACAGTTCAATCCTCGCCGGCAAGCAGACCCACATCCGCTACCTCATTGTAGCCATGCTCTTCATCGCCAGCTGCTTTAGCTACGGCGACCGCGTTGCCTTGGCCGTCGCCGGAGTGGCCATGCAGAAGGCGCTCCTGATGAATCCGATCAAGATGGGATGGCTCCTCTCCGGCGCTGGATGGGCCTACACCGCCGGCCAGTTGCCCTCGGGTGGACTGCTCGATCGCTTCGGTTCCAAGCGCGTCTATGGCATCAGCATCGTTGTCTGGTCGATAAGCGCTTTTTTCATCGGGATTGCCGGATACGCGCCCGCGGCAATCGTGTTCACTATCATCTTCGGCTTGCGTCTGGTCTCTGGCCTCGTGCAGTCGCCCGTATTTCCCGGCAATGGGCGCATCGTAGCATCGTGGTTTCCCACCACCGAACGCGGCCGCGCCTGTGCCATCTTCAATTCGTCGCAGTACTTTTCATTGGTCGCCTTCGCTCCGCTCTTTGGCTGGCTCACCACTCACTACGGTTGGCGCAGTTGCTTTTACTTCATGGCAATCTTCGGGTGGCTGCTTGCCTTCGCCTGGTGGAAACTGGTCTTCAAAGTCAAAGACCATCCACTCATCTCGCACTCCGAAATCGACTACATCGAGCGCGGTGGAGGCCTCGTCAATCTCGACTCTTCCTCTGGAGCCCGGCGCAATCCGCTCACATGGACCACGCTCAAGCTGCTTCTCAGCCAGCGCATGCTGGTTGGGATCTACCTCGGACAATACTGCATTAACACGCTGACAACATTTTTCCTCACGTGGTTCCCGACGTATCTGGTGAAGCAACGGCATATGACCATTCTGCAGGCTGGCTTCGCCGCGGCACTGCCGGCTCTCTGCGGCTTTACTGGTGGCATCCTCGGCGGCATCTCCTCGGATTGGCTTCTTCGTTCGGGATACTCTCTCACCTTCGCCCGCAAGGCCCCTATCATCGCCGGCATGCTGCTCTCCGTCACCATGATCGCCTGTAACTACACCAATGCGCAGACCTTGGTAATGGTGCTCATGTCGCTTGCATTCTTCGGTAAGGGTTTCGGCGCACTAGGTTGGACAGTGATCGCGGACACCTCGCCCAAGGAATTGATTGGGGTCAATGGCGGAGTCTTCAATACCTTCGGCAATCTCTCAACCATCACCACGCCTATCGTCATTGGACTCCTCGTGAATAACAAGAACGGCTCCTTCAAGGATGCGTTGATCTACGTCGCTGCCGCTGCGCTGCTCGCCATCTTCAGCTATCTCGTCATTGTCGGCGAGATAAAGCGGCTTGAGCTTCCTCTTCCCTCCCAGGCATCTGCATGATGCGCAAGCGCGTCATCAAAAATGCGCAAGCCCCGCCGCGGAGAATTCCTATGAACCCGCTTCATGCTCAAATCGAGCACGAACAGACGCCACTCATCACTGCCATGCGCGTCATCCCTGTTGCCGGAACCGACTCCATGCTGCTCAACCTCAGCGGCGCACATGCTCCGTTCTTCACCCGCAATCTCGTCCTCCTCACCGACAACTCGGGCCGCACCGGCGTGGGCGAGGTCCCGGGCGGAGAAAAAATTCGCCGCGTTCTGGAAGAATCGCAGCCGTTGGTCATCGGCCAGCCGCTCGCCGCCTATAACGTCATCCTCGGCCAGGTGCGGTCGCGTTTTGCCGATCTCGATCACGAGGGCCGCGGCCTGCAGACCTTCGATCTGCGCACTGCCATCCATGCCGTCACCGCCATCGAATCGGCGCTGCTCGATCTGCTCGGTCAGCTTCTCTCTGTCCCGGTTGCTGATCTTCTGGGTGAAGGCCGTCAGCGCTCCACCATCAATGTCCTCGGCTATCTCTTCTTCATCGGCGACCGCACCCGAACCGACCTTCCCTATCGCAGCGAGCCGGATGCCGACGACGATTGGCTGCGCCTCCGCCACCAGGAAGCCCTATCCACCGAAGCCATTCTCCGGCTCGCCGACGCGGCGCACGCGCGCTATGGCTTCAGCGATTTCAAGCTCAAGGGCGGGGTCTTCTCCGGCGCGCAGGAGATGGAGACCGTCGCCGCGCTTGCTCAGCGTTTTCCCAATGCCCGCATTACCCTCGATCCCAATGGAGCATGGTCGCTCGACGAAGCCATCCGCCTCTGCGCCGGCAAGCAGCACGTTCTCGCCTACGCCGAAGACCCCTGCGGCGCGGAGCAGGGTTTCTCCGGGCGCGAGATCATGACCGAGTTTCGCTCCGCCACTGGCCTGCCCACCGCCACCAATATGATTGCCACCGACTGGCGCGAGCTGCACCATGCCGTCCAACTTCACGCCATCGATATCCCCCTCGCCGATCCCCACTTCTGGACCATGCAGGGTTCCGTGCGCGTGGCCGAGTATTGCCGCCAGACTGGCCTCACCTGGGGCTCGCACTCCAACAATCACTTCGATATCTCTCTCGCTATGACCACCCATGTCGCCGCCGCCGCGCCCGGCAAGGTCACCGCCATCGATACCCACTGGATATGGCAGGACGGGCAACGCGTGACCAAAGAGCCGCTGCAAATCGTCGATGGCAAAATCCAGCTTCCTGAACGTCCCGGCCTTGGCATCGAGATCGACATGCCGCAGATCGAGCGCGCCAACGAGCTCTACAATACCATGGGACTGGGCGCACGCGACGATGCCCGCGCCATGCAATTTCTGGTGCCGGGCTGGAAGTTCAACCCCAAGCGTCCCTGCCTCGTCCCGTAACTTTTCTTTATGACCCCCAAATTTTCCTTCAAGGCCCCGCCGCCGTACCATGGATCTAGGAGCACCAAAATGAACGTAACTGGTGAAATGTTGATTGGCGCACGCTCTGTGCGTGGAACCGAGAGCACGTTGCGCGCTGTGAATCCAACAATTGGAGCGGAGTTGGAGCCTCCTTTCGGTGGAGGCTCCGCAGCCGATGTCGACGCCGCCTGCTCGTTGGCCGAGGCCGCCTTCGATCCATACCGCGCCCTCAGTCTGGAGAAGCGGGCCGTCTTCCTCGAAGCCATTGCCCAGGGCATCCTCGATCTCGGTGATCTATTAATCGAGCGCGTCATCACCGAGTCCGGACTTCCCCGTGGTCGCGTCGAGGGCGAGAGGGCGCGAACCGTCTTCCAGCTCCGCCTCTTCGCTTCGTTGGCGCACGAGGGCCGCTGGCTCAATGCTACGTTGGATCGCGCCATGCCCGACCGCAAGCCCGCGCCACGCGCCGATCTCCGCTCGCAGAAGATTCCCGTTGGCCCCGTCGCCGTATTCAGCGCCAGCAACTTCCCTCTGGCATTTTCCATCGCCGGTGGCGATACCGCAGCAGCGCTTGCTGCTGGCTGCCCGGTGGTTGCAAAGTCGCACTCCTCCCATCTCGGCACCGCCGAACTCGTAGGCCGCGTCATTCAAAAAACCGTCGCCGATTGCGCATTGCCCGAAGGCGTCTTCTCCCTCCTGGTCGGCAGTGGCAGCTCGGTCGGCGAGGCACTCGTTCAGCATCCCGCCATTCGCGCCGTCGGATTTACCGGATCGCGCAAAGTCGGCCGCACTATGGTCGCGCTCGCCGCCGCCCGCGAAGTCCCCATTCCCGTCTACGCCGAGATGAGCAGCATCAACCCAGTCTTTCTTCTCCCCTCCGCGCTCGCCCAGCGCGCCGAGGCAATCGCGCAGGGACTCATTGACTCCGTCACTCTCGGCACCGGCCAGTTCTGCACTAAGCCCGGCATCGTCATCGCCATGGCCGGACCGGAGTTTGATCGCTTCCGCGCCGCCGCGCAATCCTGCGTCCAGGCCAAATCCGCTACCACCATGCTCAACTCCGGCATTCATCGCGCATACTGCCACGGTGCCGCGCAATGGGCGCAGGATAGTGGTGTTCGCACGATCTCTGCCGGCGCAGACCCGCAGCCTGGCTCCTTCGCTGGCCAGCCCATGCTCTTCGCCACCACAGCACAGCATTTTCTTATCTCCCCCAATCTTTTGGAGGAGGTCTTCGGCCCAGCGGCTCTGCTCATCGAATGCGCCAGCGCCGAAGAACTCCTCGCCGTCGCCGAATATCTCAATGGCCAGTTGACCGCAACCCTCCATCTCGCCGAGCAGGACCATGCGCTTGCCCGCATGCTCCTTCCTCTGCTCGAGCGCCGTGCTGGCCGCATCATCGTCAACGGATTCCCCACTGGCGTCGAAGTATGCTACGCCATGGTGCACGGCGGTCCATCGCCCGCCACCTCCGACAGCCGCGTTACCTCGGTCGGCGCAATGTCCATCGAGCGCTTCCTTCGCCCCGTCTGCTACCAGGATTTCCCCGCCGCTCTCCTGCCCGAATCCTTGCAGGACGGGAACCCGCTTCATCTCACTCGTCTTGTCGAAGGCAAGCTGCAACAGTCATAGACTCGCTCCGCCGTCCGAGGACCTTCGCATGTCCACTCAACAGAAGTTGCGCCCCTTGTTCGTGCAAGTCGATCCCCGCGATACGGTGGCCATCATCGTCAACCAGGGCGGTCTGCCCGCGGGCACGCAATTCGATTCCGGTCTCACTCTGCTCGAAGACGTTCCCGAAGCGCACAAGGTCGCGCTGGTCGATATCCCAGTGGGCGCGCCCATCCTTCGCTACGGCTCCGTCATCGGCTACGCGGAGCGCGCCATCCCGCGTGGCAGTTGGGTGCATGAGGAACGCATGCGTCTTCCCGTTGCGCCCTCGCTGGATAATCTTCCCCTCGCCACCGCAAC
>Ga0181529_10005935_pt1 | contig 12587 bp, 10 predicted proteins | sample PEATcosm2014_Bin_36_FD_119763 | JGI IMG/M metagenome (GOLD analysis project Ga0181529, IMG submission 119763) | Peatland microbial communities from MTU Mesocosm Facility, Houghton, MI, USA - PEATcosm2014_Bin10_30_metaG | ecosystem: Environmental > Terrestrial > Soil > Wetlands > Peat | place... | reverse complement strand
GGGCTTGCCGGCCTCGGCGACGATCAGCTTAGCAAAGCGTTCCTTCTGCTCGATGAGCGCGGCGGCCACGTCCTCGAGAATCTCGCGGCGCTTCCAGCGGGGCAGGGCGCGGGTGCGGCGCAGGCTGGCCACAGCGTGATGCACGGCCTGGCGGGCATCGGCGCGAGTGGCCACGGTAACCCGGCCCACCAGCCCCTGGTCCCAGGGCGAGCGCACCTCCAGCGCTTCACCCTCAATCCATTCCTTGCCGCACAGCAGAAATCCCGTTTGTGTTCCCGGCCGCATCTTCATGGCGTTCGCACCCCTCGTTCGACTCTGCTCTAGATGTTACAAGGGTATGGCGCAAGTGGCATACGGAAACAAAATCACTCTTCTCCGGCAGGTTCAGGATGAAACGCGGGAGCGATTTCTAATCAGTTTCCGGATCGTAGCTCCATCATGCCCTCAACACGTAGCGGAAGCGCATATCTTCGGCATACCACATGATGTAGTTGGTGCCCCAGTTGTTATTGAAGAGGCAGGAGTGGATTCCGGCGCTCAGATCGGGCTGGGTGTTGGAGAAGAACAGCGCCATTCTTTCGCCCAGGGCGACGACCGGGGCGTCGAGGGTTTCCACGGCGAATCTTTGTCCGGCCTGCCGGTATTCAAATCCCTTTGACAAGCTGTGCATATGGCGGTTTCCTGAGGCTACGACGTCGAAGGGCGAGATCGATTCGCCGGATTTATCGAGAATCCATCCCTTCTGGTCTTCCGCAATGGGATTGAAGGTAAGCCAGAGAGCCTCAGGGAACCGGGTCGCGGGTTTCTGGAAGCACGAAAGGTTGAGTTGGATTACCGGCTCGGCTTTGGGCAGCACTAATTCGAGGAAAATCCTGCGCGGGAAACTGGCGCGGCCGGATTGAAAGGCTTCCTCGTCCTGAATTTCCAGGCGTGCGACAATGCGGTGAGCATCGGCGCTCTCCTCCACATGCGCTTCGGCCAAAGAGGGATGCCAATCCTGATGGACTGCGCCAAGCTTTTCAATGTTCGGCTTGCCAAAGTCCCTGGGCGCCCATTCCATGGTTGAATCATTCAAGAGCACATAGGCAGAGAGAAAGCGCTGGTAGTCCTCCTGCGAAAGAGTCTGATAAGTGAAGAGCGCGATGGGGTTGCTTTTGCTTGCCCACTCACGGCCGGTGGCCTTGTTCTGGAGGCGAGTGATGGCGCCGGTTTGCGCATCCAATCCTAGGATGAAATGCGCGGTTTCAATCGGTTGTCCGGCGGGCACCGCGACAGCCTGTGGCGAGGGGTTCTGATCGTACTGGTGCGGGGCAAGGTCCTGGACGGCGGCCAGGGCCTGGCTGCGGAGATCGGCGGGCAGGGTGCCAACGGCGTCGTAGAGATCCTTGCGCTTCTCTTCCCAGCTGAACTCCATCACCTTGTAGCCCTTGGCATCGAGCATGCGGGCCAGATCGGCGGGCTTGTAATTTTCAAAGTCGATCCAGGTTTTGGTGTCGGTCCCCCAGGTGTGCTCGGCCTCAAGCAGGAGATTGCGGAGCAGGGCCAGGTCGGTTGAGTCTCCAATTTGAAACTTGCCCTCGGCAATCCAGGCATCGCGCAGGCGGGAAACCTCGCGATAGCGGGCCACCTTCCGCGGATCGCTCGCGCATCCGTAAATCCATGTATCGCCTATCTCCTGGGTAACGACGGGGAGCTGAGCGCGGAAAGGCTGCAGCGCCTTGGCCATATCGGAGAGATTGCAGGCGGTGATTTCCGCATTAGGGAACATAGCGGCGAGCTCGGCGTGCATGGCGGCGATTTCTTCTGGAGTGTGCGGGCCGCTGTTATCGCCGCGCACACGGGTGGCGAGCGCCAGATCGGAGCCTGGGACGCGTGCAACTCCGCTGTATCCCAGGTGATACATCACGGGCAAAGTCGCGCCGGAAGGGTCCTTCCAGAGATAAACAGGCGGCAACTGCGCGGCGGTGGAGGCGTCGTTCACGCCGATTTCGAGCAGGTTGACGCCATGCTTGGCCAGCGGCGGGACAATGCCGCGCGTGTGGCCGGGAACGTCAGTCATTTTCGCGCCGGTGGTTACGAGGCCGAAGCGGCGATCAAGAGACTGCGAGAGCGCCAGACTGCCCTCGATCATGGATTGGCTCAGCATCTCGGTCTGCCATGTGAAGGGCAGCGCGTGCCAGGCGATATCGCGGCGGGCGATTGCCTCCTCCATGGCTTTGCGATCGGCGGGCGAGGCCTGCTCGAGGTATTCATAGAGCAGCCACGAGCCGGTGGTCCACACATAGCGGCGCTTGCCGGCGGCGTTTGCCGTGCGGGAAATCTCGATCGCCCGAGGGAAAAAGTCTTCGAAGTACCTCTTGTGGACGACGTTATATTGCGTATCGATAAAGCCGGCGTCGAAGTGGCACTTGAACATGACCAGGACGCGCTTGACGGCGGGGTCGGTCTGGGGCTGCTGGGCGTGGAGAGAAAACGGAGAGCGGAGCAGCAGGCCGGCTCCGGCGGCGGAGACGGTCTTTACAAAATCGCGGCGTTTCATGGGCTGATTTCCTTCTTTTATTGAATCGCTCGAAGTTTACCACTGTAAGGTGGCATTACAGAATCGCAACTGGGTGAGTTAATCATTGGCTTCGGCATAAAGTGCTCTGCCATAAACATCAGATATTTCACAACCTCAAAATTGGAGTACGCTAATGGCCATGAAATGGCGGCGAGGACTTTTACTGGCTGGGGTTAACTTAGTGGCCGCGTTGCCACTGATCCTGATGATGGAGTCAGAAGACGCGCAGTACCTGCGGGACCATTCGCCGGGGGCTAAAGTCGTGGCTAGTGTGGCCATATCAAAGGAAGGTGAAATCACAAATTCCGAGCCTGCGAAAACAGATACCGAGCAGGAAGGGGAAACTGTTACTTTGGATCCGTGTGAGATGTGGGGCGTTCATTATCGTGTCCAGTATGAGGTAGCGCATTTTGGCAATATTCCGGCCTTCACGCTGACAGGCTGGCGTATTTTATGTCCTCCAAGCTGGACGCTTTCAGGAAGGCTGCACGTAGGCAAGGGGTGGGCACCCACGGTTGCAACGGCTGCCGCTCAAAAGAAAGTCGATTTGGCTCTATGCGTTCTAATCGTCATTCAATGGTTCCTCGTGGGCTCGTTTCCGCTAATGCAAACAAAGAAATGGTGGACCGAGCCAGGAATGTTCATTACAGCGTGCACGGTTATCGCGACTTGTATGGAGCTTATTCCGTGGGTCAACGATATCGCGAGGCTCCCTGCCTTGATCGCGGCATTGGCCTGGATCTGGTGGCTCGGTCTCCTTATTTGGCAGACAGTTCGATTCGGATGGAGATGGACGACTGGATTACCGGCACATCGGTCGACTTAGACGCCAAATCCACAAATCTTATTCTGTCTGCGGATGATTCAAGATGAATTGTCTGCAATCCAGAAACCAGCCAATCCTCCGGGTTTGTTTCGACCAGTGCACTTTCTGCTATAGACTGCTCCCATGATCCATGACGGCAAAAGCCGCAAACTTCCCTTCGATCCTGCCGAGGCGTTGGCGCATTTGCGGGCGAGCGACCCCAAATTGGGCGAACTGATCGACCGGGCGGGCGAGTTTACGCTGCGGCTCGATGCGGCCCCTTCGCCTTTCGAGTCGTTGCTGGAGTCGATCCTCTACCAGCAGTTGCACGGCAAGGCAGCTGCGACCATCCACCGGCGCGTGCGGGAGCACTTTGGCGGCGACCCCGCGCCGCAACTGCTGCTCGATACTCCGGATGAGCGGCTGCGAGCGTGCGGGGTTTCAAGCAACAAGATCAAGGCGCTGAAAGATCTGGCGGCGAAGACGCTGGACGGGACCGTGCCCACGCACGCGGCGATTAAGAAATTGTCGGACGCGGAGATTGTGGAGCGGCTGACCGAGGTGCGCGGCATTGGACCGTGGACGGTGGAGATGTTGCTGATCTTCCGCCTGGGACGGCCGGACGTGCTGCCGGCGACAGACTACGGCGTGCGCAAGGGATTCGCGCTCACCTTTCAGCGCGTGCCGAAGACGAGGCCGCTCGAAGCCGCCGATCTGCCCAAGCCGGAGGTGCTTTTCAAAAGGGGAAAACGATGGGCGCCATTCCGCTCCGTGGCAAGCTGGTACCTGTGGCGGGCCTGCGATCTTGCCAAAGGCACCGCGCCTTCAGGGCGGTCGAGCCTAAAATGATCAAAAGCAGCTTCTAGCTACTAGCCTCTAGCTTCCAGCATCTAACTTACCTCTGTTGCCGGAAACTCATTCAGTGGGTGTGGCTTGGGAAGCAGGAACGCCTTTTCAAGAGATTCCGCATTGGGGCTTTTAGCGAAAGGCTAGAAGCCAGGAGCTGATTTTTCATGGCCGCAAGCAAGCGATTCATCTGTATTCATGGTCACTTTTATCAGCCGCCGCGGGAGAATCCCTGGCTGGAAACAGTGGAGACCCAGGACTCTGCCGCGCCTTACCACGACTGGAATGAGCGCATCTGCGCGGAGTGTTACGCCCCCAACGGCGCGGCACGAATCGTGAACAACAAAAATCAGATCCAGCGCATCGTGAACAACTACGCGCGCATCAGCTTCAACTTCGGGCCTACACTGATCAACTGGCTGAAGGAGAACGCGCAGCGCACCTATCGCATGATCCTTGACGGCGAGGGTCGCAGCCGGAAGAGCTATGGCGGCCACAGCTCAGCCATGGCGCAGGTTTATAACCACGTTATTATGCCACTGGCTAGCACGCGCGACCGCATTACCCAGATCCGGTGGGGCATTGCCGACTATATGCACCACTACGGCACACCTCCCGAGGGCATGTGGCTGGCGGAGACGGCGGCGGATAAGGAATCGCTGGAGTTGCTCGCCGCGCACGGCATCAAGTTCACAGTGCTGGCGCCGCACCAGTGCCTGCGCATCCGGCCGCTGGAAGGGGATGCGGAGTGGACGGATACCGCCAACGCAACCGTTGATACCTCGCGGCCCTACCTGGTGCGCTTTGAGTCCGGAGTCTCGATTGCCGTCTTTTTTTATAACGGGCCGATGTCGCGGGCGATTGCGTTTGAGGGGCTGTTGAACTTAGGTGAAAACTTGGCTGCGCGGCTCAAAAGCGGATTCACAGACAGCACGGAGCCGCAGTTGGTTCACGTGGCCACCGATGGCGAATCCTACGGCCACCACCACAGGTACGGCGAGATGGCGCTGGCCTATGCGTTGTACCTGCTGGAACAAGACAAGACGGTGAAGCTGACCAATTATGGCCGCTACCTGGAACAGTTTCCGCCGGAGTACGAAGCTGAGATTGTGGAGAACACCTCGTGGAGTTGCGAGCATGGGGTGGAACGGTGGCGCTCCAATTGCGGCTGCAACGGCGGCAAGCCGGGGTTCAACCAGCTTTGGCGCACGCCGCTGCGGGAGGCACTGGACGAACTGCGCGACGCCGTGACTCCGCTGACAGAGCAGGAAGGCGGCAAGCTCTTCAAAGATGTGTGGGACGCGCGCAACGGTTATATCGAAGCCATACTCGACCGCGGCGCGGAGTCGCTCGAGTACTTCTTCAGCGAGCATGAGAACCACGCTCTGACAGAGGAAGAGAAAGTGCGGGCGCGAGAACTGATGGAGATGCAGCGCCACACGCAGCTTATGTACACCAGTTGTGGCTGGTTCTTTGACGACATTTCAGGCATTGAGACGGTGCAGGTGATCGCTTATGCAGCGCGTGTGCTGCAGCTGGCGCGGGAGCTTTTTGGTCAACAGGCGGAGGGGCTTGAGCCCAAATTCCTGGCGCGGATGGTGGAGGCTCACTCCAACGTGCCAAGCGCCGGCAATGGCGCCGACATTTACAAGGCGTGTGTGACAGCCAAGGAACTGAGTCTGGAACAAGTGGCGGCCCACTATGCCATCAGCAGCGTCTTCTCGTCGTTTTCAGAAGAGACTGACCTGTTCTGCTACCGGGTCCACCGCATCTCCTATGAAATCTACACTTCGGGCCGCGGCCGGCTGGCTCTGGGACGGGTGCAAATCGCCAGCACCATCACCGGCCAGCAGCAGAGCTTCAGCTTCGCGGTGCTCCACTTCGGGGATCAGAACATCACTGCTGCCGTAAAGCCTTACAACGAGTCCGATGCAGCCGAGTTTGAGGCCTTTGCCAAAGAGGCGGCGGAGCAGGTGCAGCGCGCCGACTTCCCTGACGTGATTCGCCTGCTCGACCGCTATTACGGCCACGTGGATTATTCGCTGACCTCGCTCTTTACCGACGAGCAGCGGCGCATCGTGAAGCTGATCCTCACCTCGACGCTTGAAGACATTGAGAATTCGCTGACGGGCATCTACAAAGACCATGCCAGCCTATTGCACTATCTCTTTTCGGCCGGGCTGCCCAAGCCCCCCTCGCTCACCCTGGCCGCGGGGTTTGCCGTCAACGCGGGACTACGACGGGCGCTGGAGGCCGACCCGACTGACGAGGCGCAACTAAGGTCATTTCTCTCGCTGGCCCGCACGGACGAGGTTCCGCTGGAAACTGCTACGCTCTCCTACATCGCCGACAAGCGGATGAAGCGCGCCATGGTTGATCTGCAAATGTCCTCGGGGTCGCTCGAGAAGCTGGAGCGCGCGCTGTCGCTGGCGCGCATCCTGGTGGAGATGCCCTTCGAGCTGAACCTGTGGCAGGCGCAGAATATCTGGTACGAGATTTTGTGTACTCCAAAATATGCGCTGACTCCGCTGGACAAAGCCGACCAGCCACTGTGGGAGAAGAATTTCAAAGAACTGGGCGCGTGCCTGTCGATCGACTATGAGGCCATCAGCGCTAAGAGTCAGGTTGCGAAAGCCTAAGGCGCTCTACTCCACCTTATGCAGCCTTCCATCTTTGAGCAGGAAGCGCTCGTCGCGCCAGACGATGATATTGCCGGCGAATCCGGCTACCCAGACGCCCATCGCTACCAAATCGCGAAAGGGCAGCAGCCACAAGTTGGGAAGCACCTGGTGATCGCCGAGCACTTCAGCGCCGACCATCATGGCCAGGGTAAGGCGCAGGAAAAAGCTCAATCCCAGCAGCCACAAACTTAGCGGGCTGAGTCCGCTGGCCAGCACATTGAGCAGCGCCCAGCCAAGTCCATGCGTAAAGATGAGCCCGGCGTAGCCCCAGGGCCGTGCGTCACGGACGGTGCGAGACCAGCGCAACTGGTGATCGAGGAAGCTGCTCCAGGAGTAAGCGGGAATCGAGGTCTCAACCACTTCAGTACTGAGTGCCACACGGTAGCCGCCCCGGCCCACGCGGGCCCCCATTTCGTAGTCATCGGCCAGATGATCCACCAGCGGCGTGAGTCCCCCAATCTTATCGAGCGCCTCGCGGCTTACAGCCAGCGTGGAGCCAAGACCGTAATGCAGGCCGCCCTCAATCATCTTGGACAGCAATACGCCGGCCAGAAAATCGGTGGCGATTCCCAGCCCCTCAAGCCGTGAGGGCAGCGTGCCGTGCGCACGACCGCGATAGAGCGTGGTAACCAGGCCAACTTGTTGTTGCGCATTACCGGCGATGGCGGTCTCGCCTGAAGATGATGCGAAGCAGGCCATCACCCGCTGCAGGTAGTGGGGCGATACGGTGATATCGGAGTCGTTAATCAGCAGATAGTCGAAGCGCGCGTGGGGCGCGAGCTGGACCAGCGTGCTGACCTTACCGTTGGTTCCCAGGCGTTCGGGGCACTCGATGAGCTGAATGGATTTATCAGGAAACTCCTGACTGAGCTGCTCGACGGCGGAGACTGCCGGGTCGGAAAGCGACGATACCCCAAAGAGCAATTCGTACTCGCCGGAATAATTTTGGCGGCAGTGGCTGCGGAAGGCCTCGATCATTCCGGGATCGAGCCCCTTGAGGGATTTGAGGATGCTGACGCCGGGAGCAAAGTGCACGGGCTGAGCACGGCGGTCCGCCAAAAAAATGCGCGCGGCAACCATAGCGGCCAGATAGTAGCCCATGCAGGCGACAGTCAGGACCGTGGTGAGAACCTCCACGGATTGGGCTAATAAGTGAGGCATCGCTGGGAGTTAGTGTAGCAAGACAGTGGTCAGTTCTCAGTCATCAGTTGTCAGTAACCCAAAAGCTCAATCGGAGCCCCACGATGCAACCAAATCATGAAAGTCCAATTAGGGGCAACTGATGACTGACAACTGAGAACTGGTTTCACTCGTACCTCAACGCCTCAATCGGGTCTAAATTAGCCGCTTTCCAGGCGGGATAAATTCCGAAGAGCAGTCCGATCGCGCAGGAAACGCCGAAGCCGATGAGGACCCATACTGTGGAAAGGGTTGCGGGAAGGCGGATTGGGAGAAGGTAGACGATCCAGGTGATCACGGCGCCCGCCAGAACGCCGATCACCCCACCAAGGGCGCAGAGTGTGATCGCCTCGGTGGTGAATTGGGTGAGGATAGTTCGCCTGGTGGCGCCGAGAGCTTTGCGGATGCCGATCTCACGGGTGCGTTCTGTAACCGAAACCAGCATGATGTTCATCACCCCCACGCCGCCCACCATCAGTCCGACGCTGGAGATTGCAATCATGAACATGCGCAGGTAGAAGGTGATATCTCCCCAGAGTTTCAGCAGCGAATCGGGCCCGAACATCTCAAAGTTGTCGTCCGCTTCCACCTTCACCTTGCGGCGAATGCGCAGCAGTTCGCGAACCTCATCCTCGACCAGCGCCTTGTTTTTCTGGTCGTCGTATTTCACGCTGATGATGAGATCCTGATCCTCAGGATGCAGGTAATGAAATGTACTCATGGGGAAATAGACCTGATTGTCGTCGGGGTTCTTGCCGCTGCCAAATGGCTGCTTCTGATAGTCGAGTACGCCAATCACGGTATAAACGCTGCTTTCGACGCTTACCTCCTTGCCTATCGCCGACTCGCTGCCGAAGAGATCTTCCCATGTGTCATGGCCTAGCACACAGACATGAGCGGCGCGCTGGTCTTCGTCTTCAGTAAAAAATCGGCCCTCAACAAAGACCAGGTCCATTACGTCCGCCAGCTCCGCGGTTGAGCCGTCCAGAACCGTCCCGGCCACTTTCTTACCCTGGTACTTCACGTTCACGTCGCCCACATGGAAGGTCATGTTTGCGTGGTTAATCGTGCCATCGACGGCCAGAACGTGCGGCAGCTCACGCAGCGCCACCACGTCGTCGAGAGTAAGCTTTTTCCGGTTCAACTGCTCGGGCGTGAGTTGGATGTGCGCGAAGGGCTGATGGAAGACCCAGATGGTGTTTGTACCCATCGAATTGGCGAAGTCGGCGACGCGGTTGTTCAGTCCGCTGATGATGGAGGAGATGGCGATGACCGTGGAGACGCCGATGACGATGCCCAGGATGGTCAATCCCGAACGCAGCTTATTGGCCTTCAACGTATCGAAGGCCATCTTGACTGATTCTCGAGTTTGTCCGCGCACCATAAAGCACCTAGTTGTCAGTTGTCAGTGATCAGTTGTCAGTTCTTTGATGCTTAATCTTTGATCGATTGCAGAAGCGCGTGAATCATTTTCCCAACTTCGTGAGATAGACTCTCTGTTTCATCAATGAGTTTGGGATTACCCATTTCAAGTGCGCGCGCGATCTCGAGCTGTGTCTGCAATTCGAAATTTGAACCACGGGCAATGCCCAGAAATTGCCGGAATTCGCCGATACTCATCCTCCCCTGCCCCTCAGCAATATTGCTTGGCACAGAGACTCCTGCGCGCCTGATTTGACTGGTTAAACCGTATAGCTCTTCGCGCGGGAAGCCCTTGGTCAGGCAATATGTTGCAACGGATAACTGAATTGATCTCTGCCAAACCTGTAAATCTCGAAATGATTGCGCCATGATTTCGGCTCCTTCTTAACTGACAACTAATCACTGACAACTGACAACTGTTTTTTCACAGCTCTGCTCGCAACGCCGCAATCGGATCCAGCTTGGCGGCTTTACTGGCGGGGTAAACGCCGAAAAAGACGCCTACCGAGCCGGCCAGAGTTAGTCCCAGGAGTACGCTCCATAACTGCACACTTGTGGGAAAACCGAGAATCACCGTTATCAGCTTGGCCACGCCCACTCCGCACAACACGCCGATGGCCCCCCCTACCAGTGCCATGGTTGCGCTTTCGATAAGAAATTGCAGCAGCACATCGCGTTGCCGTGCGCCGAGGGCCTTGCGCACTCCGATCTCGCGGGTTCGCTCGGTAACCGAAACCAGCATGATGTTCATGATGACGATGCCGCCCACCACCAGCGAGATGGACGCAATGCCCAGCACCACCCAGGTGAAGAGCGCGCTGATCTGTTTCCAGAGATCGAGAAAGGTATCGTTGGTCTCCATCGTGAAGTCGTCGTCTGAGCCGGGGGCATCGTGACGGCGTATGCGCATCAGCACACGCACCTCGTCCTTGGCGCGCTCCATCACTTCTGCGCCTCCGTTGGGCCGTGCGTAGATCTTCACCGAGTCGTTGGTGCCGTAGGTTTGTTGATATGTAGTGATGGGGGCGATTACCCAGTTGTCCTGTGACTGGCCCAGTGTCTTTCCTAGCCGCTCACCGACGCCGATGACGATGTAGGGAACGCCGTCCACGCGAATTTCCTTGCCCAGGGGATCTTCATTGCCGATGAGGTTGTCCACAATGTCGTACCCGATGATTGCATTGTGCGTGGCACGGTCCACGTCGGCGGGTGTAAAGCCGCGGCCGAGGGCGATATTGATGTTATGCAGCGCCGGCATATTCCATGTGTAGCCGTGCAGTTGGGCGTCTTTGTCTGATTGCCGGTTGTAGACGACCGTGCCGCTGCCGAGAATCGCGGCGCCCACATCGCTGCATTCGGTGCAGTTGTCCCGCACCGCCTCGTAGTCCTCCATGCGGATGATCTTGCGCTTCTGAAAGCGCGTGTAGTCTTCGAGAGTCAAGGTCACGCTGGATCCCCGGGCTACCGTGAAGATATCTGCGCCATAGCCGGTGAGCTTAGTGCTCACATACTTGTCGGCCCCGTTGACCAATGTAATGACCATGATGACCGAAGCCACGCCCATTACCACGCCGATGAGGGTGAGGATGGTGCGCAGCTTGTTTGCCCAAAGCGACTGCAGCGCGAGTTTGAAGGCCTCATTGAACCGCATGGCCCTGCTTTCGTTCGCGGAACCGGCGATGTCTTTTCGCGCCCTGGCGCGGATGTTGCCCGCGAATGGAGGCGCGCTGAACGGTTCCTGCCCGGTGATACCAGTGTACGAAATCTCCACCGCTCCTTGTCGACCATGCATAGCACGCTGCCTGGTGCGCGAAATCGGGCGCAGTTTGGAACTGCTCCGCATAATCGAATACGCGGAATTGCGACGGAGGGTTCCTGAGTGTGTGTGGGCAAGCCGCGAAAAACTTAGCCGAGTACGAATTTGATCGTAACAATCGCATGAGGCAGACGTCGTAAATCAGCGTCCGGAACTGCCAAAGCCTCTTTCCGCGCGGGCCGACACTTCGAGAGTTTCTACCTCTTGGACTAGTCCTGTGAGAACAGGAACAGGAATCATCTGGGCAATTTTCTCGCCGGCCTTCAGCTCGACGGCAGCCTCGCCCAGGTTGGTCATCAGCACCAGAATCTCCCCTCGGTAGCCGGCATCGATTACGCCGGCTGTAGTGGCAATTCCTCGTGATGCCATGGAAGAGCGGTCGCGGACCAGCAGTCCCAGCGGGACGCCGGTTTGCGGATGGCGCGCTTCGACGGCGATGCCCGTGCGCACTTTTACAGTGGCGCGGGGAGCTAGCGTCACGGCTTCCAATGCAAAAACGTCATAGCCAAGATCTTCGCCTGGATGCGCGACGACTGGGACGCGGGCGGCCGGGGTGAGCAACTTTACGCGAAGCATGATTTCATCTTAGGGCAGTGGGCCGGGTTGGGTTTCCGCAAGGGAGAAACTGCTGCGCAATTACAGTTCCAGGATCAGGCGGAAAGGTCTAACTCGAGTGCGTCGATGAGCGGCACCAGCCAGACGAGAAGCGCCTGATGGGACGGGTGCTGCACATAGGAATCAAGAGCTGCCTTGTCTTTGAAACGCATGATTCCGCCGAAGGTGTAGCCTTTTCCGCGCGGTGAAATGTTGGGGCCGACGTGGGTCTCAAGAAGGCCTGGGATCATTCCCTGAAAGGAACGAATGTCCTTTGCCGCTCTTTCTTTCTGCGCATCTGTGGCGCCGGGCTTCCACTGAAATGCAAAGGCATGAAAGACGTTCTGCGCTTGATCTGCCGCAAGGCCGGAGGGCATGAGTGTGGCTGAAGCAGCGAGACCACTGTTGCGTATCAAGGTTCGGCGAGTGATTCCGGACATCCCGATCTCCAGACTCACAGAATCGCATGAAGGAGGTCCGTGAGCAAGATCGCCGGGTAAGCCGGTGATTTAAGCCCGACAAAATGGTCAGCCCCGGCGGGGAGGTTCCCGGCCGGGGCTGTCGTTTTATCGAACAACAAATTCGGCAAAAGGACCTATAAGCCGAATTCTGTCGTGTGCGGTCATTCCTCTAGGCGCCGCGTTGCCGCGGACACTCATCAGCGACCTACCCGGAGGTTTCGGC
>Ga0181529_10005934_pt1 | contig 12587 bp, 12 predicted proteins | sample PEATcosm2014_Bin_36_FD_119763 | JGI IMG/M metagenome (GOLD analysis project Ga0181529, IMG submission 119763) | Peatland microbial communities from MTU Mesocosm Facility, Houghton, MI, USA - PEATcosm2014_Bin10_30_metaG | ecosystem: Environmental > Terrestrial > Soil > Wetlands > Peat | place... | reverse complement strand
TGCCTCTCAGTTTTTGTTTGCGGCGACCCAGCCTCGGAGCGCGACCCCGATGTTGGCGGGTTTCTGCCGGATCAGCTGGTTGACCATTTCGGGCGTCACGTTGTTTCCGGAAGGCAGCGAGCGGGCCGCGACCTCGGGCGGGAGCGTGAGAACTTCGACAGGAACGGGCTCCGGCTTCTGCCGGGACAACAGCCTGAGGAAAAGCAGGAGCACGACCACCGCGCCGCCGATTGTCGCCCAGCGGCGCGCGGTTTCGATCCAGACTTCCCAGCGATTCTGCTCCTGGATCGCCTGGATCTCCTTTGAGACCGGCTCAACGGCAAACGGCATTTCCTTGATTGTCACGATCGAGTCGAGCGACTGGCCGGGGGCGGCCTTGAGGCCGAGGGCGTTCATGACGATCTGGCGCAGTTGGTTCGTCTCCTCGGGCGTCCGCGGGACCGGGGCTGCGCCCCCCTCTCCGGGCCGCGGGGCGATGAAGACGGCGGCGGTGATGCTGCGGATCGTTCCCGGCGACCGGGTGATATTCGTGAGCGTCCGGTTGATCTCGTACGTGATGGTCTTGTTCTTTTGGTCCTGCTCGGACGAAGTCGTGGGCCGGCTGGAGCCGCTTTCGGTGTTCGCCACCTTGTCCGGTGTGTTCGCGCTCGTGCCCACGGCAGCCCCTCCCCCGCGCGATTCCACGGTGTGGGAATCGTTGCTTGTGTCCGTCTGCGTGCGGACCACCTGTCCTTCGGGATCGAATTTCTCCTCCGTAAGGCTCGTCGCCTCGGTGTCGATGTCGGCCGAGACACGCACGACCGCGTTGCCCGGGCCGATCACCTGCGCAAGCATCGACTCAACCTTCTTCGAGAGGTAGTCCTCCACCTGCTGGCGGTAACGGATCTGGGAAGTGGCCGTGCCAAGAGTCGGATCCTGCTTCAAGTCCTCCGAAAGCACATGGCCGTGATTGTCGACCACGGCGACCTGGTCGGGAAGAAGGCCCTCCACGGAATTGGCGACGAGATGGCGGATCGCGTTCACCTGGTCGATCTCGAGCCGGCCTCCGCCCAGGTCCACAAAGACCGAAGCCGTCGACTTGACGTTTTGGTCGGTCAGAAGGAGCCGGTTCTCCGGCTGGACGATCATCACTCGCGCGGCGCGGACGCCCTGAAGCTGCGTGATCGTTCGGCCGAGTTCGCCCTGAACCGCCCGCAGGTAGTTAGTCCGCTGAACGAAATCGCTCAAGCCGAACTGCCCCTTGTCGAAAATCTCGAATCCGACGCCGTCTCCGCTCGGAAGGCCCTTTGCGGCCAGGTCCATCCGCAGCTTGTAGACCATGTTCGACGGCACCTCCACCGCAGTCCCTCCGGCCGTCACCTGGTGGGGAATATTCTGCGATTCGAGGTAGCTGATGATGCCGGCGGCGTCCTTGTCGCCCAGCCGCGCGTACAGGAGTTGGTAATCCGGCCGGTCCGACCACAGGATGATCGCGGTCATGCCGCCGGCGACGGCTATCGCGGCGACGATCAGCGAGACGCGCTGATTGGCGCCGAGCTGTTTCCAGAGGGAGAGCAGGGAGAGTCCGAAATTCTTCATTTTTGAAAGGGGAAACGGGGCCGGTTCACACGCTCATGCGCATCAGTTCCTGGTAGGATTCGACGAGCTTGTTGCGGACTTGCACCATCAGGGACAGGGCCACCGATGCCTCCTGCATGGCGATTACGCTCTGATGCAACTGGTCCGTGTTGCCGAGCAGGACCTTCTGGGTGGTCACCTGCTCCGCGGCCTGCTTCTCGTCCACCAGATTGACGAGCCCGTCGAGCATCGTGCCAAAGCCGTTCGAAGAGCCGGGTGCGGAGGTGATGCCGTCCGTGCCGGCCGCGGGAGAACCGGTCAGCGCCTCGGGACGGGAAAGCGGGAGGGCGGTGAGCCCGGGATTGATGGAGCCTATGGGCAGCATGGCTTATTTTCCGATTTCGAGTGTTTTCTGGGCGAGCGTCCGGGCGTCCTTGGCGAACGACAGATTGGCCTCGTAGGCCCGGGACGCCGTGATCAGATCGACCATCTCGTAGGCAAGGTTCACATTTGGCATCGTGACCATTCCGTCCGGCCCGGCGTCGGGGTGTTGCGGATTGTAGACTTGCTGGCCCGGGGTCGGGTCCGGGGTGATGCCGGACACGCGAACCGTTTCGAGGGATGATCCGCCGGTCTGCTTCAGCAATTCCGTCTCGAACGAAACGATCTGGCGTTGATAGGGACCGCCGCTCGGAGTGCGCGTCGTCTGGGCGTTGGCTATGTTCTGGGCGACAATGTCGAGCCGGGTCTTCTGGGCGGAAAGGGCGTCTGCGGTGATGTCCGTGCCGGATATGAGGTTCATGGGTCGGGGTGTGTGACGTGCCTTGCGAGTTACGACGACACCGTGCCGGCGATCGCCATCTTCAGTTGCTTGATATTGTAGGACACGACATCGGTCAGGTACTCGTACTCGACCGCGTTGCGATTCATCGCCAGCAGCTCGTGTTCGATTTCGACATTGTTTCCGTCGGGCCTGACTGCGCGCGCCTGAGTGTCCTCCGAGATGGAAGGCTGGAGCGAATCCGCCGTTTTCAGGCCTCCTCCGTTCTCCACGGTCGCCTTGAGCTGCGCGGCAAAGCTGGACGAGACGTCGACCCGGTGGTATCCGGGCGTCTCCGCGTTGGCGATGTTTGCCGCGATCGCATTCTGTCGCAACGCCGCCGCATCCAGGAGCTTCCGGGCCAACTGGTAGTCGCCATCGGACGGGAAGATCGATTCAATCATGATTGCACCCATAAGGCAGAGCGCGTGCCAGAGACACACCTACATCGATAAGACGTTGCTATACATATCAATACACACGTCTAAAATTCCCTGAAATCCGCCCGACCCCATATGCGGCAACGCCGGCCCCGCCGGCGGCAATATTTGCCCAGATACCTCACCCAAAGGCCACAAAGACCGCGGTCAGGCGCTTCACCACAATGTCTTTGTGCCGATAGCCATGGGGATAGTGACACGCCTCATGAGGGAAAGTGATTTCGAATTCATTCGGACCCTAGTCTACGAGCGCAGCCGCATAAACCTCGACAACCGCAAGCGCGAGTTGGTCGCCGCCCGGCTTGCCAAGCGTCTGCGTGCCACGCAGATAGCCTCTGTCGATGACTACTGCGATTTCCTGCGCTCCCCCGGCCATGAGGAGGAGCGCATCAAGCTGATCGATGCCATCTCGACAAACCACACGTTCTTCTTTCGCGAGGGATCGCACTTCGACTTCCTCCGATCCCGGATCGTCCCGGAAATGTCGGAGCGTTCCCGGCGCGAGCGGTGGAGCCGCCTTTACGCCTGGAGCGCGGCATGCTCCTCCGGCGAGGAACCCTACTCCCTGGCGATGACTCTCGACGACACCGTGGACTCGTCCACTTGGTCGTGGCAGGTGGAAGCGACGGATATTTCCTACCCGATGCTCGAAGTGGCGCAAAGGGCCGTGTACAAGAGCGAGTCGGTGAACGGAAAAGCGCCGGCTTGGGCGATGACTTATTTTCAACGAGGAATCGGACCGCAGGAAGGCAACTACCGGATCAAGCCCTCCCTCCGCAACCGGGTGTCGTTCCGCCACATCAATCTCCTGGAAGGGGAACCTCCTTTCAGGGATCTCATGCATGTCATTTTTTGCCGGAACGTCATGATTTATTTCGATCACGCGACCCAGGAGGAACTCGTCAACAAGCTGACGCGCCAGCTCGTTCCGGGCGGCTACCTCATTGTCGGACATTCCGAAAGCCTCACCAATATCGCGCACAGCTTGCAACCCGTCGAGTCGGCCATATACCGCCGGCCCCTTGAAACGTGAATCTTCCCGGAAACATACGCGTACTTATCGTTGATGATTCAGCACTTGTGCGTCGGATGGCGCGCGAGGTCCTGTCCTCTGACCCGGAGATCACAGTCATCGGCACTGCGGCGGACCCTTACGAGGCCCGCGACCAGATCGCCCGGTCCTCACCCGACGTCATTACGCTGGATCTCGAGATGCCGCGAATGGACGGACTGACTTTTCTTGGGTTGCTCATGCAGAACCACCCGATCCCCGTCGTCGTCCTGAGTTCGCTCACGCAACGCGGCTCGGAATACGCCCTCGAGGCCCTTCGCCTTGGCGCGGTCGACGTGATCGGAAAGCCGGGAGGGTCCTTTACGTTCGGCACGGTCGGAACGGAGCTGATACTCAAGGTCAAGGCGGCGGCGCGGGCCAAGCCGAGGCCGAGGCTGAAAACCGATCCGGTCGCCTACGGCCCGGAAACGGCTGCGCAAGGCGCCGTGCACAGCGGCATGAGCCCGCCCATTCCAAAGCCCGGTTCCTTTGAACCGCGCTCCGTGATTCTCCTGGGCGCCTCAACCGGAGGCGTGGAGGCCTTGCACGAGGTCTTGGGTGCGCTCCCGGCGGACATGCCGGGAATTGCCGTCGTCCAGCACATACCCTCCCTGTTCTCGAAGGCGTTTGCCGAGCGCCTGAATCAGTGCTGCGCCATGGAAGTGCGGGAGGCCGTGGATGGCGATGCCTTGGTGCAGGGCACGGTGCTCATCGCACCCGGCAATTATCACCTCCTGCTTCACCGCTCGGTCAATTCATTTTCGGTTCGAGTCGTGGAGGGTCCGCAGATCTGGCATCAAAGACCCTCGGTCGATCTGCTCTTCAAATCCGCGGCCGAACCGGGCACGGCGCCCCGATGCATCGCCGGCGTCCTGACCGGAATGGGCCGGGACGGCGCCGAGGGCCTTCTCCGCCTTCGCGAACATGGGGCGACCACATTCGCGCAGGACGAAAAATCCAGCGTGGTCTACGGGATGCCGCGTGCGGCATTCGAAAACGGCGCCGCCCAAACCCTCCTGAGCCTGGACCAAGTCGCCCGGTTCCTAATCCACAACCGGCAACCCTCCGCCCATGCCCCGACGGGCGCGGCCCTTGGAACGCCATGAACCCGACGCCAAGTCCCGCCTCCATCCTCATTGTCGAGGATGAGCCGATCGTCCTCGCGACCCTCAAGAGCACGCTGGAGCGCGAAAGCCTGCACGTCACCGCCTGCGCAAGCCCGATCAAGGCCCTTTGCCTCGTCGAGGAGCGTGACTTCGCTGTGATCATCTCGGACCAGAGGATGCCGGAGATGGCCGGACTGGATTTTTTGGTGGAGTGCCATCGGTTGCGCCCGCACAGCTCGCGCATTCTTCTTACAGCGGTTCTGAGCTTGCCGACCGTCGTCGACGCCATCAATCGCGGCGAGATCTACCGTTTCATCGCCAAGCCCTGGCTTCGCGAGGAGCTGGTCGCAACCGTCCGCGACGGCATCCAGAGGCACGACTTGGCGGAACACAACCTGGCCCTCCAGGCGGAAACCGCCCGACTGAACGATGAGCTCAAGGATGCGAATCAAAGCCTCGAAACGAAGGTCCATGATCTCGAGCGTCAGCGCGAGCAGCTCGACATAGTAAATAAAGAACTTACCACGCGTTACGAGAATTCGCTCGAATTGTGCCGCCGCATCTTGACGGCCTACGATCCCATCCTGGGCAGCCAGGCAAAGGTCCTCGTCGAATTCGCGAACAAGATGTCCGAGAGCGAGCACTTCAACGACGACGAGCGGCACGTCTTGCGTTCGGCGGCATGGCTTTGCGATCTGGGATTGATCGGCGTCCCGCGCGAATTGCTCCGCAGTTTCCGCAACACGAAGACTGTCGAACAGTTAAGCGACCGCGAGCGCGCCATGCTTCACCATCATCCGATTTACAGCCAGACCCTGGCGGCGCTCGTCGATCCCCGCACGGATGTGGGCGAAACCATCCGCGCGCACCACGAATGCTACGATGGCACGGGATATCCGGATAACCTTGAAGGGTCCTCGATCCCGTGGCCCGCCCGCTGCCTTGCGGTCGCCGTGGGTTTTGTCGAGTCCGGGCTCCCCAAGGCCGCGGCAACGGAATCCGTCTTGGCGGAATCCGGGCATAGTTTCGATCCGGAGGCCGTACGGCTCTTTCTGAAGGTGACGCATATGGTAAGCCTTCCCCGGCAAGTGAGCGAAATCCTCCTGGAGGAGTTGCAGCCGGGAATGATGCTGGCATCCGGCATTTACAGCCCGCACGGGCTCCTGCTCGTGGGCGAAGGCCAGACTCTCGGACCCGGAGTCATCGCCAAAATCCGGAGTCACAACGAAGTGACGCCGATCAACCAGCGCTTGTTGGTCTACACCTGAACCGTGAGGATGGTTGCCACCAGCCAATCCGAAGAACCTGGTTTCCACACTCTTCCCCAGCATGGGTTCACCCACCATAGCATCGATCTTCGCCCAACGCGTCATCATCGGCGTCGGGGATCTGGCCGTGTCCAACCAAGCCTCGACGACCCTGAGCACGTACGCTCTCGGATCCTGCGTCGCGGTGACAGCCTATGACCCGGTCTTGAAAGTCGGCGGCATCCTGCACTTGATGCTGCCGGAATCGAAGATTTCGCCGGAGAAGGCGTCCGCGCAACCGGCGATGTTCGCCGATACCGGCCTGCCCCTGCTGTTCCACCATCTCACGAACTTCCGGGCGGATACGAGCCGGCTCAAGATCTACCTCGCTGGCGGGGCGAGCGTGATCGGAGGCAACGATCCATTCCGCATCGGCGAGCGGAACGTCGAGATCACCCTGAAGATCCTGTCCCAAATGGGCGTCCCCATCACGAATGCGGATCTGAGGGGCACGATCAACCGGACGGTGCATCTGGAACTGTCGTCGGGCAAGCTGACGCTCAAGACGCCACGCGGCCAAAGCGAGTTTTCACTCGCCTAGATCGACATGAAGCCAATGGACAGAGCGAGAACACGCCAACCGGGCCGCCCCACGCATCTAGATGACATGAAGCCGACAGGCAGCGCGGAAGTGCGCTAACCTATCGGCTTCATGTCATCTAGCCCTAAAGCCATGGCCATACGAGCCGATGAGGATAGTTGGCGCACTGGCGGCCGACTCCGCCGCGCATCCAAATTCCACCGATGAGCACTGCCACGACAGCCCCAAAACGCGCAAACATCCAGGCGGGGAAGTACCTCGCCGTGGGCCTTGACAACGAATCGTACGGCATAGCCGTGCTCCGGGTCCGCGAAATCATCCGCATGCAGAAGATCACCCCGGTCCCCCAGGTGCCCGAGTTCGTCAAGGGGGTGATCAACCTTCGCGGCCGCGTGATTCCGGTCGTCGATCTGCGGGTGAAGTTCGGCGTGCGCGCCGAGTTCGCCGAACGCACGTGCATCGTGGTCGTCCAGGTGCGTCTGTCTTCCGAGCAGACCGTCCAGATGGGACTCATCGTGGACCGCGTCGAGGAAGTGATGACGCTCTCGGCCGACGAGATCGAGCCCACGCCCGACTTCGGAACAAACATCCGCACCGACTACCTGCTCGGTCTGGCCAAGGTCAAAGGGCAGGTGAAGACCCTTCTCGACATCGACAAGGTCGTGGCATCCGAGGCCGGAGCCATGATTGCAAAGTCGCTCTGATCCTGCGAAACGCGGGAGTGTCGCGCCCTCAACGGCCTCTTAGGCCGTTGGAATTGCGCCGGCCAGTGCAAAGTCGGTTCTTCTCCATCCTCAAGGATTGAGATTCGGCGGCCGGAGGCCTTTAGACCCAACCCGGCCGTCTCAAACAGCAACTTATCCAACCTGCATGTGGTGGGTCAGCTTGCCCGACCTCCAACCAACCCGATCGATCTTTCCCACGCCGGCCTCGCCGCTTCAATCTTAGGCCCGGAAGGCTCCGTGGGAGAGGCGGTCGCCCAAACGCCGTACGGCGCGGTCGCGCACCTCAATCATCGCCTCCTCGAGGTAGTCCGCTGTGAAGCCCCATTCGGTCAGGAAGGCTCCGTGAAGGGCGAAAAGAAAGCCGCCTTCGGTGACTCCAGGCCCTAGCGAAACAGCAAGGTATTTGGCGGCGTGAAGGTCGGCCAGGAGCGGCAGAACCTCGGCGGGAGCCTCCTCGGGGCGCAGCTGAAATTCGACCAGTTGGGCGAACTTTTCCGGACAATGCCAGGCGCGCAGGAGCCGGGAGCCAACCTCCGCGTGATCGTAGCCGAGAATCGTCCTTTCCGCCTCTTCCCAAGTGCGGGAATCCTGCCGCGCCCAAGCGGAGATCATCGGGTAGAACGGCGCGCACACAAAGGCGAGAACCAGTTTCCCTATATCGCAGACGAGTCCGGCCGTGTAGGCCACCTGCGGATCGCATTTTTCACCCGCCTCGGCGAGTACTTCGGCCGCGAGCGCGGTGCACAGCGCATGCCTCGCGTACTCGCCGGGTTCCCAAGGGAGAGCCTGCGAGTGCACGGATTCCCAGCGGCTGACCATGGTCAGCGAAGCGAGACGGTAAATCTCCTTGTGCCCGAGCATGACGATCGCCTGCTCGAGCGCCTCCACGGGCTGGCGCGAACCGTAGTGCGCGGAATTTGCCAGCCGGAGCGTCGCCGCGGCGAGTGCGCTGTCGAGTTGGATGATGCGCTCGATCTCCCCTGCCGTGCTTTCCTCCTCCTGCACAGCCGCCATGAGTTGCGGCAGCAAAGCCGGCGCACACGGGAGCTTCAGGGCCTGCGCGCAGACTTGATCTAGTGTCGGAGCCGGATGTGAAGCTTCCATGGAAATGTTCTTCAAGCCGCCTGCAAAAGCGCACCGGGATCGAGGATCAGCGCGATATTCCCATCGCCGAGAATCGCACCGCCGGCAACGCCCGGAAGTCCTTTCAGATAGCTTCCCAGATTCTTGATGACGACTTCCTGTTTGCTCACCATTTCATCGACCAGCAAGGCGAAAATCTTGTCGGAGGCTTCCACGATGACGACAATGCCCTCCCAGGGATTCTTCGCGCGCGACGGGATCCCAAAACAACGGTCGAGCCTGTGGAGGGGAAGTATGCGACCGTGCAGATCCAGGACCTCGCCGCATCCCTGAATGGTGGCAATGTTCTCGCGCGCGGGACGCAATGCCCGCTGAACGGAGGTGCTGGGAAGGATAAACCGGTCCTCGCCCACTTTCACGATCAATCCGTCGATGATCGCCATGGTGAGCGGCAGCTTGACGTCGAAGGTGGCCCCTTTTCCGAGCTCCGATGAAATCTCGATCTTTCCGCGGAGCTTTTCCACGTTGCGCTTGACGACGTCCATGCCGACTCCGCGTCCCGATACGGCGGTCACCTTGTCCGCCGTCGAGAACCCGGGCATGAAGATGTAGCTGAAGATCTCCTCGCGCGAGGGCTTGGCGTCCGCCGGCACGAGTCCCTGGCGCTGCGCCTTGGCCAGGATCTTTTCCGGATCGAGTCCGCGTCCGTCGTCCTTGAGCTCTATGACAATCTGGCCTCCCTGGTGAAATGCCCGCAACAATATGGATCCCGCTTCGGGCTTTCCCAGGGCGATCCTGTCCTTCGGAGGCTCCAAACCGTGGTCCATGGCATTGCGGACCATGTGGACCAGCGGGTCGGCCAACTCCTCGACCATCGTCCGATCGAGCTCCGTCTCGTCCCCGGCGGTCGTGAAAACCGCTTTCTTCCCGCAGGAACGCGCCAGATCGCGCGCGAGCCGTTCCATCTTCTGGAAGATGGGCTTGATCGGCACCATCCGCAGCGACATCGCCGTGTGCTGGAGTTCCTTCGTGATGCGACTCAACTGGCCGACATTGGCTCCCAGGGGAGGCGCGACGTTGCCGAAAGCGCGCGCTGTCTCATTGAGCTGGCTTTGCACGATGACGAGTTCGCCAACGACGTCCATGAGCGCGTCCAGCTTTTCCGTGTTCACGCGCACCGTTTGACCCCCGCCGGTCTTTGCTGCGACCAGGTCCAGGCCCGGCTGCGAAGCCGCTTCGGCGAGTTGCGCCTGGGTCGGAAGCTTGGTCACCGGAGCCTCGTCCGGCGCTTCCGGGACCGCGGGCTTCTCGTCCGGCTGATCGGCCGCAGCGGGGGCGGCGGGCTCGCTCGGGCGGCTGGGATTTTCCTTTTTCGAGATCTCCTGCTTTTCCGCACCCACGGAATCTCCCGTCGCCAATCTCCGCACGGCGACGATGAGCTGATTCACAGGGATGACCTTGTCGGGCAGTTTTCCGCTCTCCAGGGCGACGGTCACCTGATGATTGAGCGCCTGAAGGGCATCGCGGCTGCGGAGAATCTCCGTGATGATGGCGGAAGTGATGCGGATCTTATGGTTGCGCGCGAGATCGAGAAGGCTTTCGACCTCGTGGGCGAGCCGGTGCATCTGCCCGAGGCAGAGGAACCCCGCATTGCCCTTGATGGTATGGAAGGAACGAAAAATCGAATTCAGCGCCTCCTGATCGTCGGGCGAGCGCTCAAGGGCGAGCAGGGCCGCCTCGATCTGCTGAAGGTGCTCGAGCGCCTCGCCGTGAAACTCCCCGAGGAGTTCGCGGCTCTCGCCGAGGTCTATCTTCAGCATCTCGTCCGGCTCCATGCCGGGATGCTCGGGCGCCGCCTGCTGAGGCTGCGCCCGCGAGGCGGGCTGAGCGCCCTCTGCGCCTGCCACGGCGTCCCGCGGCGCGGTGTGCGGGCCCGAAGCCGATTCTTCCCGGATCGCAACCAGCAAGTCCTGCAGCGTTTCGATCATGGCGCGCATATCGCCGAGCAGGCCGGCATCAAAGGGCAGCGCCGCATCGAGATTGCGCTCGAGCTTCGCGCGCATTCCTTCGACCAGGACTTTCATCTCGTGGGCGCACTCGCACAGCCCGGACAATTCCCCGAGCAGGCTGTACGACGGTATCAAGCCGTCATCGCGCCCGGGGGCTGCGAGCACGATCTCGCCGACGAGGCGGTTCAGGATTTCCTCGATCTTGGCGCTCTGGTCCGAGGAGAGAGTCATGGACGAATGCGGGATCGGCGTGTCAGGCGTGCACAAGTTGCTGGGGCGCGGCGGCGGCCGGGCTGGCCGCTGCGGCCGGGCCGGCCGCTGCGGCGGCAGGCGGGTTCAGGGAGGCGAGGTGCGATTTGGCCTCTTCAAGCGTTTCGAAAAACACCCAGGAACGGGTGTCTTCAAATCCCTTGCACTCGGCGATCAGCCGGCTGTTGCCGATCAAAGTGTACTGCATCGCAAGCTCCCGGCAGGTCTGCATCGCCTGCATGAGAATCTTGATGACGCCCATGTGCAGCGAACGGACCAGATGGATGTCGATCACCGCCTTCTTGAGGCCTGCATCGACCGCCTCGGCCAGCTTGGGCTTCAGATAATGGGCGGCTTCGGCGAGCACGGCCGGCGACGAATTCTCGGGGAGATTCATGATGAGATAGTCGCCTTCGATGCGGTAGTATCGCATCGACGTGTCCAGGTTCATCGCCTTGGCCATCTTCCCCTCCAGTTCGGAGATGTCGATCGGCTTGGTGATGATCGAGGAGAAACCGACCTGCTGGGCCTGGTTCTGCGAGTTCATCTCCGTCTTCACGACCAGGGCAAAGACGGGCTTGAACTTGGTCTTCACATTCGTGCGGATGCTCCTGAACAACGTGAATGCGGAATCGTCCGGCAGCGAAAGGCTGATCATGATCAGATCGGGTTCCTTTCGGGCGCAGAAATCGATCGCCTCGCTCTGGCTCGTCACTCCGTGGATCTTCCACGGCGTGTGCTTGAGGCCATCCTGAATCTGCTGTATGATCACAGGCTTGTCCTCGACGACGAGAATGTCCACGGGATCGAGAATCGAGCGCACCTTGACCGGTCCCTCGGCGAGGGGTTTCAGATCGATGATCCTGCCCGCCTTTTCCAGAAGCGACTCCTCCTTGAACGGCTTCACGAGATAGTCGCGCACGCCAATCTTCGCGATCTTGAGCACGTTCTCGCGACCGCCCTCCGCCGTGAGCATCATCACGGGAATCCCCTTCAACTGGGGATCCGCCTTGATCTTCGTCAGCATCTCCACGCCATCCATGACCGGCATGGTCACATCCAGGAGGATGAGATCGGGCAGGTCCTTCGCCGCGATTGCGAGGCCCTCGACGCCATTCGAAGCTTCAAAAAGCTCGATGTCGAACGGCTTGAAAGCCTTCTTAACGATGATGCGAACGGTCTTCGAATCGTCGACAGTCAGAATCTTGTTGCGCATAGTCGCCTCTAATTGTCCAGCTTCATGAGGATGTCGGCCACCAGCTTGTGTCCGGCACAATCGAAAGAATAGACGTTTCGCTCGGCCGAGCCGATGGGCTCGATGCAGAAATTGCGCCCTCGAAGAATGGAGGGGATTGTGAGCTTGCAGGAGTAGCCGGCGTCGCAAAGGCCGTTCTTGAAGCTGCCAACGATCATGTTGGTCAGTTCGCCAATCGCGTCGTTGACGGCGTCGTCGCCGATCTCGGCGACCTCCGATTCGCTCATGCCGAGCAGCACGCAGGTGCAGTGCTTTGCGAATCCCTCGTCCAAGTACAGGTAAAGCAGTCCGTTTGCATCCCCGAGAAAGCCGACCGTGCCGACGACATGGGTGTCGATGACGGCTGGCAAAGCATCGGGGGGCGTCAATGGCCAGCCGGCCGGACTTTTCTTCTCAGCTGGTTTCAATACGGCGGAACTGTTCAGCATGGTCTTGAATACATCG
>Ga0181529_10005932_pt1 | contig 12588 bp, 11 predicted proteins | sample PEATcosm2014_Bin_36_FD_119763 | JGI IMG/M metagenome (GOLD analysis project Ga0181529, IMG submission 119763) | Peatland microbial communities from MTU Mesocosm Facility, Houghton, MI, USA - PEATcosm2014_Bin10_30_metaG | ecosystem: Environmental > Terrestrial > Soil > Wetlands > Peat | place... | reverse complement strand
GCTTGCAGCAGGATTAGTCCTCCTGCTGGTGCTGCTTTGCGCGGTTCTCGTGCAATCGGCGGTGTCGCGTTTCGGCCGCTCCGAGCCTGCCGTCTGCGCTACGCCGCACCCCACGCTGCAGCAGGCGCTTGACCTGCTGCGCGAGGAGCCGAAGCGGCCGCGCGCACACGAGATGCTCGGCTTCGCGCTCTACGACAAGAGGCACTTTGCGGAGGCGGAGCTGGAGTTCCGAAAGGCCCTCCTGCTGGCTCAGCCACATCCGTTGAGCGGGGAAGACGCCAGGCGAGCCGACATTCCTCTTATGGAGCTCTGTCTCGCCCGATGTCTTCTTGCCCAGCGCCAGGCGCCGGATGCGAGGTCGGTGCTGGAAGGCGTGATGGACCTGGACCCGCCGGGCGAAGGCAGCGGTCCGGCGACTCCCGGGCGCGAGGCGCGCGATCTGCTGGCCGGCATGAACTGACGACGCAGCGCGCGGGAATCCTGCGCTGGAATGCGGTTCCGGCGCGATCCAGGGAGGGATCATGGGCGGCGCAGGCGAGCGGACCGAAACCGCGACCCCGAAACGTCGAAATGAGGCGCGCAAGCGCGGCCAGGTGGCAAAGTCAGCCGATCTGGCCTCCGTGACTGTGCTTCTAGGCGCGCTGCTCGGACTCCGCGCATTCGGCGTGGGATCCGCCCACGTCGTCCGCACCTACTTCGTCGAAGCGCTCACCCATCTCGACGACACACGCATCTCACCTCAGCTCCTCGAGCAGCACGTCGTCACGATGGGTCTCGTGCTGTTCCACGCCATCGGGCCGCTGCTGGCGCTCTCCGCGGTGCTCGGCATCGCGGCGAACTGGGTCCAGACGGGTCCCGTATGGGCGACGGAGCGGCTGCGCCTCAACTTGCAGGCGCTCAATCCGCTCAACGGGATGAGCCGGCTCTTTAATCCCAATTCGCTCGTCAACCTCGTGAAGTCGATCTATAAGATGGCGGTGATCGGGTACGTAGCCATCGTAACGATGCAGGCGAGCTATCCGCAGCTCGTTATGGCGGCGCGGTTCGATCTGGGCGAGGCCGCCGGGCTCGTCGCCGAAACCGCCTATCGGATGGCCCTCCGCGTGGCGGCCGCCATGCTCGTGATGTCCGCTCTCGACTACTTCTACCAGCGTTACAGTCATGAGAAATCGCTTCGAATGACCAAGGACGAGGTGAAGCAAGAGATGAAGAACGCGGACGGAGATCCCAGGATCAAGGCTCGCATCCGCGCCCGGCAGCGACAGATCGCCAGGAAGCGCATGATGGATGCAGTGCCTATGGCAGACGTTGTTATAACCAACCCGACTCACTACGCCGTGGCGCTGAAATATAGCGCCGACGAGAACGAGGCGCCGGTCGTTGTGGCGAAAGGAGCGGACTTCCTGGCCCTTCGAATCCGCGAGATCGCACAGATGGCGGACGTTCCGATCGTGGAGAACCCGCCCCTTGCGCGGGCGCTCTATCGCCTCGTCGACGTGGATCGCGAGATCCCATCCGATCTTTACGCCGCGGTAGCGGAGGTGCTGGCGTTCGTCTACCAGATAGACCGCAGGCGCCGATCGCCCTACACCCAGCGCAAGGCGTACGCGTAGCCCTTACGGGCAGTGGTTAGCGGCCAGTGGCTAGTGGCTGGTGCACTGCCCACTATCCACTAACCACTATCCACTAACCACTGCCCCTGAGTGGTATTCTGAGCGTATGGAAACGTACCGGAACGTTCACCTCGTAACTCCGGAGGATCCGGAGTATATGGCCGCGATGCGCCGGATGGCGGACCGGCGCCCGTCGCGCGGCGGGCCGCGATCTGCCGGCGAGATGCTGGGCGGAATCGTCGAGCGGGCCGTGCGCCGGTGGCTCTCGGAATCGGTCTCGTTGATCGACGAGCGGATCGTGGCGTGGGATCAGCGCCTGCGCAACGGCCGCACGGCGACTCTCTACCGTGAGGTGGACGCGATATGGCGAATCGACGCCGAATCGCTCTGCCTGTTCGAAGTGAAGCTGACGCACGCGGAGAATATGGAGCGCGGCCTGGGACTGAGGCAGTTGGAGGCCGCGGCGGAGACCCTGCTCGCCGCGCCGGCCAATCGCTACGTTCTCAAGCGGTTGGTCTATGTGGCTGCGGAGCGGGTCTGCGTGCTGGACGGCCTGCTCGATCTGCCTCCGGACGACGAGTGGGAGGAGCTGGGCGTGGTCTGGGCGCCGCCGGAGGCAATCGAGGCCGCGGCAGCGAACCTGGAGCCGGCGCTGCCGGCAGACTGGCTTTCGCCGGAGGCGCGCGAGGGAGTTGTGGAGGATCCGGAGCGCGACGAGTGGCGGCAGTTTGCGGATTCGGCGGTGCAGAGCGCTGAAGAGGCGGAGGATGGCCCGCTTGCACAGGCGCTGAAGAGGGCGATAAGCAGCGACTGAACGATAGCAACCGATTGAAAAAGAAGCCGCCGGAAACATGCCCCGATTTGGGTCGGAACCGTTCCAAGCGGCGGTCTCTCAGGAAGAAACCGACCGGTGCCACCGGACGACCCATCCTGAAGAGGGGAATTTTACCCTAATCGAGCTGCTAAAAGGATAGACGCCCGCTCGGCAGAAAAGTTACGCCGGATTGCGATTTCTTTTTTCTAATTCCTTAACGTCAAAGGTTCTCTTGCCATGATGGATGCGCGTGCGTGGGCGGAGATCGATCTGGAGGCTGTACGGCACAACGTGGCGAGCATTCGCGCGTTGATTGGCGCGGCTCGCTCCGTGATGGCCGTCGTGAAGGCCGACGCGTACGGCCACGGAGGAGTCGCCGTCGCAGGAGCGGCGCTGGAAGCAGGGGCCGCATGCCTCGGCGTCGCCACGGTGGCGGAGGGCGCCGCGCTGCGAGCCGCCGGGCACAGGGAGCCCATATTCCTTCTCAGCGGGCCCGCTCCGGTCGAAATCGAGGCCCTCGTGGCCAACCGTCTGATACCGCTCGTCGGGGATTTCGAGATGCTGGAGGCGCTGGCCTCGACGCCGGGATTCAATACGATCGAGGTGCACCTGGATATCGACACCGGCATGGGGCGGTCCGGAATCGCGCCTAACGACGCCGTCCGGCTCTATCTTGCAGCCATCGCGAAGGGCCTTACGGTCACGGGAATCAGCACGCACTTTGCGGATGCGGACGGCGAAAGCGACTCGCACGCGCTCGGCCAGCTTGCCCGCTTCCGGAGCGCGATGGCCGCGCTGCAGCAGGTGGGCGCCCATTTCGAGTGGATTCACATAGCCAACAGCGCCGTCACCGTTCGCTTTCCGGATGCGCCCGGCAACCTGGTCCGTCCCGGCCTGCTGTTGTACGGCATCCAGCCTCCTGTGCCGGACAGGGAGGCGTTTCCCTCGCTCCGCCCGGTCATGTCGCTCAAGGCGCGCGTCGCCAGCGTGCGCGAGCTTCCGGCGGGCGCGACCATCAGCTACGGCGCGACCTTCCGGCTCTCCCGGCCGAGCCGCGTCGCCACCGTGCTTATCGGCTACGGCGACGGCTATCCACGCGCGCTCTCCAACCGCGGCGCCATGCTGCTCGGCGGCCGGCGCGCGCCGATCCTCGGCCGCATCTGCATGGATCAGACCGTGGTGGACGTAACGGATATTCCCGGCGTGCGTCCCGGCGACATCGCCGTCTGCATAGGCGCGGACGGAGGCGAGCGAATCTCGGTCGAGGAGATCGCGCGCCTCGTCGATACGACGGAGCATCTGATCCCTACGGTGATCACCGCCCGCGTCCCCCGTATCCTCGTTTAGGCCCTATTCCACGGATCCGAAGACGGCCTCGACCTGGGCGATCGTCTCGGCGCGCGTAATGAGCTCCCTCATGCGTGCGACGCCCGGGTAGCCGCGCAGATAGTGCGGAAGCTGGCCGCGCAGATGCCGCACCGCGCGCTCCTCTCCCATGCGCTGCGCCAGATCCCGCACGTGCTCGATGGCCGTATCGGCGCATTCGCGGGCGGTGGGCGGAGGAGGCAGGCAGCCGGTTCGAAGGTAGTGGACCGTGTCGCGCAGAATCCAGGGGTTGCCGATGGCGGCCCGGCCGATCATCACTCCGTCGCAGCCGGTGGTGCGGATCATTCGCTCGGCGTCCTGCGGCACTCGGATGTCGCCGTTGCCCACAACGGGCGTGCGCACGGCAGATTTGATCTCGGCGATCAGGCTCCAGTCCGCATTGCCGGTGTAGCCCTGCACGGCCGTGCGCGCATGCAGGGCGAATCCGCAGGCGCCGACCTCCTCCAGTCTCCTTGCCAGGCGCGCGCTTGCCAGGTGAGCGTAGTCCCAGCCGGCGCGCATCTTCACGGTCACCGGCCTCGAAACCCTTCGGACGATCGCCTCCACGGCGCGGCAGGCCGCATCCTCGTCGCGCAGCATCGCCGCGCCGCCTCCCGATTTGCAGACCTTGGGAACCCAGCAGCCCATGTTGATGTCGATGATATCCGCGCCGTGATCGACGGCGACCGCAGCGGCATCCGCCATAATCGCCGGGTCGGAGCCGAAGAGCTGAACGGCGATCGGCCGCTGATCCTCCGTTATATCGAACATCGACATCGTCCGGGCGCTCTGGAAATGGATCGCCATGGTGCTAATCAGCTCGGTGACGACCAGGCCGGGACCGCCGATGCGCTTGGCGATGCGCCGGAAGGCGCCGTTCGTGACGTCGGCCATAGGAGCAAGGACGACGGGAGGATCGACGAGGACATGGCCGAAGAAAAAGGCGCCTAACCCCCCAACCCCCTTCCCCACAGGGGAAGGGGGAGCTTCGGATAGGGTTTGCTGGCGGGCGCCGGGTGCGGTTGTGCACTCTCTTCCGATCCCCCCTTCCCCCGCGGGGAAGGGGGGTAGGGGGGTTAGGTCAGCCATTCTCGCCGCTTTCTGCGACCATGCGGGCGAAGAGGGCGTGAATGCGGGCGTCGGCCGTCAGCTCGGGATGAAACGCGGTTCCAAGCAGGCTGCCCTGCCGCACGGCGACGATCCGGTCCCTGAATCTGCCCAGCACCTCGACGCCACGCCCGGTCTGTGTGACGTACGGGGCCCGGATGAACACGCCGTGCACCTCCGTCGCGCCGCTGCCCGGCACCTCCAGCGGAATGTCGGCCTCGAAGCTGTCGACCTGCCGGCCGAAGGCGTTCCGCGCGACGCGCACGTCCATAAGCTTGAGAGAGGGCTGGTCGGGTCTTCCTTCGATCTCCTTTGCGAGCAGGATCAGCCCCGCGCAGGTTCCGTAGATCGGCATTCCGCTCTCCGCTCGCTTGCGGATGGCGCAGTCCAGCCCGACCCGATCCATCAGCTTTGCGATGGTCGTGCTCTCGCCGCCGGGCAGGACAAGGCCGCTCACGGCATCCAGGTCGATCGTTGTGCGCACCTCGCGCGTTGCCACGCCCACGCGCTCCTCCAGCATCCTGCGATGCGCGTCGAAATCGCCCTGAAGCCCCAGAATCCCGATGACCGTGTTCGTGTGTGCCATACTCACATTATACCAGTCGCCCGGAAGCCCGCCCGGTCACCGCGCCCGGTATCCACGTGCCCGAGGAGAGATCGGACATGCGCAAGACGTTCTGCTGCGCTCTCAACGTACTCTGGCCCGTCGCCGCCATCCTGGTCCTCTGCGCTCTGTTCGTATATGTCTTCGTCGTTCCGCATCCCCGTGCCGGCGCCGGCGATTTCCGCCGGAACCGGGCGCGCTATGAGGCGATCGTGGCGAAGCTAAAGACGATGCCCCGGCCGCACTCGGGGAGAGCATACTACGTCGACCGGGACCTCGACCCGGCGTCGATTGCGGAAAAGGACGTTGCCTATACCATGACCGGCAGGGTAAGCCTGATGCGCACCGATTCCGGAAGCGTCCAGGTCGACATCGTTACGGACGACTCTGGCCATCTCGGCTCATACGGATACATCTATACGGACGGGTCGAAGCCGGATGGGGGCCCCGAAGCCAAGCTGCAGAAGATCGACGCCCACTGGTGGTCCTACGTCCATTCCGATTGAGCGCGCCGCCCTCCGTTTCGCGGCCAATTCCGCCCTTGTTCGGGCGGCTCTCATCCGAGGTGCGCGTCGATGGCGGTGAGCGCTTCCAGCGCTCCCGACGGGAGCGATACGGCGCCCGCCGGCGCATCCGCCTGGTCCCGGTTGATCCGGATGAGCGACGATCGCGGATACCTCTGAAGCAGCGATTCCACCGTGTTGCGCACCGTAGGGACGGCCGTTCCCGCGCCGCACTCCACCAGAGCCATTGCGTGCTGCCCGACGCGTCCTACCCACTCCGAAAGCGCATTGAGCTGCGTGCCCGTCCGATCCGCGATCCACTGACCGTCGCCGAACATCAGGATGTTGGGCCGCGCCACGGCGCCGCAATGAGGGCACTCCGGCAGCGGCCGGCGCGCGCGGATCGTGTCAGGATCGACCTCTATATCGATTCCAAGCTCCTCGGCCGTCCAGATGTCGGCGCAGCAGGGGACTGAGCACTGCAGATAGTGGATCGATCCGTGTATCTCGACGATCGAGCCGGGATCGAAGCCGGCCTTCTGAAACTGGCCGTCCACGTTCGACGTGAAGACGAAGCCGCCAAGCGGGCGCGACTCGACCCAGCGGCGCAGCACGTCGAATCCCGCGTGCGGAGCCGTGTCGCGATAGAGCCGGAGCCGATGGCCATAGAATCCCCACGCCAACTCGGGATCCTGCACGAACCAGGCGGGATCGGCAAGTTGTTGGAAACCCAGTCCGAGCCGGCGAAAGGGCGGATAGGCTCTCCAGAAGCCCTCCTTGCCCCGGAAATCGGGCAGTCCGGAGTCGACTCCCATGCCAGCGCCGGCCCCGATGAGCAGGCTCGCAGCGTCGCGTATCGTCGCCGCGGCGCGCCGGATCTCATCTCCATTCGCCATCCTGCCTTCATCCATTCTCGCGCGCAGACGTCTCGCGCGGAGCGCGTCGTGATACAGATCGAAACCGCCCCAGGGGAAGATCGCGAGCGGACGCAGATAGGCCTCGGCGTCTACTTCGGGCTGCTGCTCCTGGCCGGCAATCTGGCGTCGCCGATCGGCATTCCCGCCATCCCCGTTCAGTTTTACCTCAAGGATCGTCTTCATCTGGGCGCGGACCAGGTCGCCCTCTTCATGGCCGTCGCGGGCCTGCCCCTCGTCGTCGGGTTTCTGTTCGGCTTCCTGCGCGATCGCTGGCGGCCGTTCAACCTGGGCGACCGGGGCTACATCCTGATTGCGGCGCCTCCGCTGCTCCTGGCCTATCTCTGGCTGGGCCTGCGCAAACCGGTCTTCGGTCCGATGCTCGCGGGCTACCTGCTTGCCGCGCTCTTCTACCGCTTTGTGCAGACATCCATGCAGTCGCTGACGACCGTGGTGGGCCAGCGGCTGCTGATGACGGGCCGGCTGAGCGCGCTATGGAACCTGCTGTGGGTTCTGCCTCAGATACTGTCGTACCTGGCGGGCGGGTGGCTGATCGACAGGTTCGATCTGCGGCCGATCATGCTCTTCTGCGGCGGCATGGCGGGGCTGTTGTTCCTGGCGGCGTCGTGGGAGCCGCGGCACGTAACGCTTGCAGAGGCGTCCGACCCGGTGGCGAACGAGACGGGCTTCGCCGCGATAGCGCGGCTGCTCAGGCATCGTCCGATCTGGCCGGCGGCGCTCATCTGGCTGATGTGGAACTTCTCGCCCGGCTTCCAGACGCCGTCGCTCTACTATCTCACGAACTCGCTCCATCTGTCCAGCACGCAGTACGGCATCTGGAAGGCGCTCTTCTTCGTCGGTCTGCTTCCGACGATCGCGCTCTATGCGCCGCTCTGCCGCAGGTTTTCGCTGAACCGCCTGCTCTGGGTGGGAGCGATCACGGCGATCCCGCAGATGACGCCGCTGCTCTTCGCGCGCACGCCTGCGTCCGCCATGGCGAGCGCGGTGCTGATGGGGCTGCTCGGAGGGTTTCCGCAGGCGGCCTACTGGGACCTGGTGATGCGCAGTTGCCCGGAGGGCCTGGAGGGCACGGCGGTGATGCTGGCGGATTCCGGACTCTACGTGGCATACATCGCCGGAGACCTGGTGGGTACGCAGCTCTACCGTCACGGCGGATTCCTGCCCAACGTCATCGCCATGACGGTAACCTACGCTCTCATTCTGCCCGTGCTGCTCCGCCTTCCGCGTCGCGTCACGGCGCACACGGAGGACGCGCCGGAGAGCTGAGCGGCGCCCGTCAGCTCCGGTTCGGTGCGCCGTCCGTGAACGACCCGGCTTCCGGCCCGGGCCGCGCGCCGGTTCGACACCTCGATCATGCCGAAGCCCGCGCCGTTCATCTCGCCTGCGCCGGAGTTGTAGATGAGCTGCAGCAGCGCCGGAGATCCCAGCGCTGTGAACGGCGCCATCGCGCCGACTACGTCGTTTCCGTTGATCGTCACCCTCTTCGTTCCGCCGCGCGGATTCCTGGCCAGGTAGCCGGCGTCAAAGCGCAGAACCAGGCGCGATTCCGGCTCCTTCGGGGCCCTGCCGTAGAGCGCTTCGAACTTCGACAGCGCATTCGCCCGGGCGGCCTCCGAAAACGCGGCGCCGTCGGTCGGACGCAGAAACCGCGTCCCGGCTCCCTCCGGCCCGATCCCGCAGACGGTCGCCACAATCGGCGAAAGACAGACGAACTGCCCCTCGCCCTCCGCAAAGTCCGGAGTCGGCGCGAACCGGATCCCATCGATCGCCAACTCGCCCGCGCCGACGCGTATGGACCCGTCCTCGAGAAGTCCCGCCTCGATCGCGCGCAGAAGGGGCTCGTCGGGCGCGCCGATCCGCCAAACGACGCGCCCTGGACCGAGCCACAACTCCTCGTGGTCGACGCGCCGCTTCGCGCACCGCAGGCCGCTGAAGCAGAAGGGCATCGGCGGCTTGTCGTTCTCGCGCGGTTCTTCGGCGCCGCGGATCCTCGCCGCGCAGTCGACGTCCGCACACCGCAACAGGCGATAGATCGCTCCGGCCAGCGCATACTGGTGATCTATCGGAAAGCGCGACTCCTGTTCCAGGTTCATCGCCACAATCAGCCGCATCCCGACTCCTCCGATCTCGGTTCGCGCGCGATTCCGCCGCGCCCACAAAGAATAACTCCGCCGAGCGCGCAAAATGCGGAAACTCGCAACAAAAATTCCCGAAGAGCTCTCTTCGGGAACATGCGAGACGCACGCTATCGCGCAAGGCCGCAATCTATTTCGCGGCGAGCCAGCTCTGGAAGGAGGGATCGGAGTAGATGCGTGAGGCCAGGCGGTCATAACCTTCGGTAAGGGGATGGCTGGCGTCGGCGTAGAGATCGCTCGGCAGCGTATCCGGGACGACGTGGGGAATGCGCTGCGACCCCAGCCAGGCCGCGATCCCGTCGCGCATCTGCCGGTACTGAGGCCGCTGCTCCGGAGCGACCATGTGCTCGTTGAAGGGGCCGAGGATCACCATCACGTCGCAGCCGCGAGCCTTCAGCCGCGCGACCGTCCGCCGGAACGCCGCCCACTGCAGCGACGCGCGGAGGCCAACCCACTCGAACGATTGCGGCGCAGCCCCGCCCGCCGTCCAGGGCTTATGCCTGCTGCTGCCGGGCCCTCGCTGCGGATCGACGGCCGGCTCGCCGGGCACGCGCATCGTGATCCGGGCGAGCGGATTGCGCCACGCGTTCGGGCTTCGCGACGGATTGTCGTTGTCCGGCTGCAGCGTCCAGGCGGGGATGCTCATCCCATCGAAGTAGACGTCGTCGATGTGCTGCACCCATCCGCACATGCCGATGCTGCGCTCGGCCATCGCGCCCAGCCGCGTGACGGCATCCGCACGGTAGCACGGGATCTTCGTGAAGAGCTGCGGCACCAGCATCGCGTGGTTGAAAGTCTGCTCCTCCTCCGTGCTCAGGTCGGCTTTCGGGCTGCTCATCCAGAGCATGTTGTACTGCAGAACGACCTTGCGCCCGCCGATCGGACCTCCGTAGTAGTCGAGCAGGCCCTCCAGCGCGAGCGGAAAGACGCCGTTCACGCCGCAATTGGCGAACCTGTCCGGCCGGCCCGCCTGAACGTTCAGGAAGTGGCTGAGCGTGCCGTTCGCGCGCACGTACTCGCCCCAGACGACCGAATCGCCCACGACCGGGATCGTACCTTCGGGAATCTTCTCCAGCCTGCGCTGATAGAGCCAGTAGTCGCTGCTGATGGCGTACGGGATGCGATAGTCCGGGCCCGTCGGGAATCTCTCCACGCGCTTCCAGAGGGCCGGAACCGCAAACGCGCCGATAAGGGCGACGACGGCGACGACGAGCCACTGGCGCGCCGAGAGCCGCATCTCGTTCACTCCGAAAGGCGGTTTCGGCGGCGCGCCGGGCGCCTTCCCGTTAGCTTTGATCTCTCCCGTTTCCGTCGCCACGTTCTGTCCCGTTCGCTCCTCTCAACTCAATCCCGTCATTCCCGCCGACCCTTCCCGACAACACCCTCCCTCCCGTTCTAAAACTGGAAGTAGATGAACGCGCCGCCGCTGGAGGCGCAGAAGCAGAGGTAAAACAGCATGGCCACGGCCAGTCCGACGCGAACGTAGCCCGTCCGAAGCACTGTCCGCAGCCGCGACTCGTACAGGAACTGGTATAGCCAGACGACCCCGACCATTCCCAGCATCAGCGCCGGAATCACAGGGTTCGCCAGTGAGCCGCGAGCCAGTTCCGTGAAGATGCGCCGCACGATGAGGAACGCGTCCGAAACGGAAGAGGCTCGGAAGAAGATCCACGCGAAGCAGACGTACAGAAAAACCCAGGCCTGCTTCACAATGGCCGGAACCCTATCCCGATAGAAGGCGGATCGCTCCAGCTCGCGCGTGAGCATGACCCCCGCCGCGTGCAGGATGCCCCAGATGGCGAACGTCCAGTTTGCGCCGTGCCAGATTCCGGAGACCAGGAACGTGATGAACAGATTGCGATACGTTATCAGCGAGCTGCGCCTGTTGCCGCCCAGCGGGATGTAGACGTAATCCCGGAACCAGCTCGATAGGCTGATGTGCCAGCGCGTCCAGAACTCGCCCAGGCCCTTCGACAGGTACGGATTGTTGAAGTTGAGGACCAGGTGGAAGCCCATCATCCTGGCGAGGCCGCGCGCCATGTCGGTGTAGCCGCTAAAGTCGAAGAAGATCTGCCAGGCGAACGCGAACGTCGCCATGAGGAGCGCCGGCGCGCCGTAATGAGACGGATTGTCGTATATCGGCTCGACGTAGAGCGACAGGTAGTTCGCGAGGGCCAGCTTCTTGAAGAGCCCGACAAGGAAGAGCGAGAGGCCGTCCGTCAGATTCTCAATGGCAAATTCCGGAGCCCGCTGGAACTGCGGCAGCATCTGCTTCGCGCGCTCGATGGGACCGGCCATAAGCTGCGGGAAGAAGCAGACGAACGTGGCGAACCGGAAGAAGTTGCGCTCGCGAGCCACCTTGCCGAGATAGAAATCGATGGTGTAGCTCATCGACTGGAACGTGAAGAACGAGATGCCGACCGGCAGCAGGTAGGTCCACCCGTGCGGCACCAGGGTGGACGGATCGGGCAGATGATAGGCGATCCCGCGCCAATCCAGCGCCTGGTTCAGGTTCTCGACGACGAACCGGGCGTACTTGAAGAAGAGCAGCAGGAAGAGGTTGTTGACCAGGCTGATGAAAAGCCAGGCGCGCCGGCTTCGCAGCCATGCCCCTATCGCCATCAGCAGCACGAGCGCGGCGAATGCGCCGCACGTGGGACGGAGGGAGGGAGGGCCGATCGCGGCAACCGCGCCAAGTCCGACGGCCAGGATGCTCGATGTGATAAGGGTCGCGAATAGGACCGGATCTTGCGCCGGCCGCTCCTGACCGGGCCCGGGATCTGCGCCCTCCGATCGCCGCTTCGCCGCGGGCGGGCAGTGATCCATGAGCGTCACGAGCATGTAGTCCAGCGTGGTCGAGTAAAAGACCAGGAGCAGGTAGTACGGGTTCCACCAGCCGTAGAAGAAGTAGGAGGCGGCAAGCAGCCAGACTATCCAGACAGGCGTTCTGCGGAGGGCATAGAAGCCGGGCAGAACCACCAGCATGAAGAGCAGAAATGGAAGCGTGTGGAAGAGCATGAATCGGATCGGGTCGTAAGGATTAAGGCGCCGGCAGGATATGAGGCCGGCCATGCGGCGTTCATTAGTGCAGCGCGGCGATCATTTGTTATAGACCTTGATGGTGGGGCCGTCAGTTCGCTGCCGGTTTTGCGGCCTTCATCTGGGCAAGCTCGACGGCCGTCGGACGCCGGACGCAGCGGAAGCCGCAGAAATCCGTGTGGAAGCAGGCGTCCGTATCGCCCGTGCGCACGCCCTGCCTCGCCGTAACGCGGCACATGTCCGCGCTTGCCTTCCAGTTTCCGCCGCGCACGACTCGCTTCACGTCCTTGCCGGGGCTGGGCGGTCCGGTCGGATCGGAAACCTGGCTGTGCAGATAGGACATGGGATCGTACACGTCCTCGCACCAGGCGGAGACGTTGCCGAACATATCGTACAGCCCCCATCCGTTCGGCTTCTTCTGGCCGACCGGGTGAGTCTTCTGGTCGGAGTTGTCGGCGAACCAGGCATACTCG
>Ga0181529_10005928_pt1 | contig 12593 bp, 9 predicted proteins | sample PEATcosm2014_Bin_36_FD_119763 | JGI IMG/M metagenome (GOLD analysis project Ga0181529, IMG submission 119763) | Peatland microbial communities from MTU Mesocosm Facility, Houghton, MI, USA - PEATcosm2014_Bin10_30_metaG | ecosystem: Environmental > Terrestrial > Soil > Wetlands > Peat | place... | reverse complement strand
GAACCTCGCCCAGAGCGCGATCTCGGCCGCCACCTTCGGCGCCGGCAACGCCCTGTTGCTGCCGATCGGCATTCCCTTCCTGATGGGCATGCCGGAACTGGTGCTGCCGTTGCTGCTGGGCGTCTTCCTGGCCATGCTCGTCGATGGCTACCTGCTCTATCGCATGTTCGACAGCGAGGCCTTCCCCGCCGGCGGGGCTTGGCCGCCCGGCGTGGCGGCGGCCGAGGCGATCCGTGCCGGCGATGAGGGCGGCCACAAGCTCTGGGTGCTCGGCGCCGGCGTGCTGACCGGGGTCGCCGGCGAGGCGGCGTTCGGCATTCCGATGTCGGCCTTCGGCGTGGCATTCATCGGCAATATCTGGGCTCTGGCGATGTTCGGCGTCGGCCTGCTGGTGCGCAGCTACTCGACGCTGATGTTCAGTGGTGCCAGCTTCGCCACGATCTTCCCGGGTGGCGACATCACCAAGGCCTATGTGCCGCAAGGTTTCATGGTGGGTGCGGGCCTCGTCGCGCTGATCCAGGTGGTGTTCCTGGTCATGAAGGACGACAAGGCCAAGGTTTCCGGTATCGGATCCCAGCACAGTGCGGCCTATGTGCGCCGTTCGCTCAGCATCGGCACGGCCGCCTATATCGCTATCGCCATACTGCTGGCGGGGTTTGGCGGACTGTGGACGTCGATGTCGGTGGGCATGCTGATCGGCTTCCTCATCTATGCCGCCTTCGCCGCCCTCGCCCACGAAATCATCGTCGGACTGGCCGCCATGCATGCCGGCTGGTTCCCCGCCTTCGGGGTCGCGGTCGTCACGCTGGGCATCGGCATTCTGCTGGGTTTCCCGCCGATCGCGCTCACCCTGCTGGTCGGCTTCACCGCCGCCACCGGCCCGGCCTTCGCCGACATGGGCTATGACCTCAAGGCCGGCTTCATGCTGCGCGGCTATGGCGCCGATCCGGCATTCGAGTTGGAAGGGCGCAAGCAGCAGTTGTTCGCCGCGATGTTCGCCTTCGTGGTGGCCGGGGTGGTCGTGCTGCTGTCCCACCGGTTCTACATGGCCAACAACCTGGTGGCGCCGATCGATCGCGCCTACGTCGCCTCGATCAAGGCGGGCGCCTCGATGGAAGTGGCACGCGACCTGGTCATCTGGGCCATCCCGGGCGCCCTGCTACAGCTGGCGGGCGGGCCGAAACGGCAGATGGGCATTCTGTTCGGCACCGGCCTGCTGCTCGGCGGCCCGCTGGCGGGCTGGGCGGTGCTGGTCGGCATCGTGCTGCGTCTCATCTGGACCCGCATGACCGAGGGGCACCGGCGCAGCGATATGGAAGTTTTCGCCGCTGGCGTGATCGCCGGTGACGCCTTCTACAGCTTCTGGGACATGGGCCACAAATACTTCGCCATCCACAAGTAAAGACCAAGCGCCCCGGCGGTCCTGACCGAGGACGTCAGGACCGCCGGCGACTATCAGCGCGCCTTGTTCTCGTATCCGCCGATCAGTTCGGCCTGTGCCAGCACGTGCCCCGCGAATGCCGCCTCAAGTTGCGCCTTACCCTGCCGACCGAGGTCGGGGAGGACGACATCGAGCGCATAGAGCTTGTGGAAGTAGCGATGACGGCCGATCGGCGGGCATGGCCCCCCATAGTCCGGCCGCCTCCAGTCGTTGAGCCCGTGGCGCACGCCGGCAGGCAGGGCGGATCGGGCCGCGTCCTCCGGTAACGCGCCGGCGGCTGGAGGAAGATTGTAGAGCACCCAATGGGTCCAGGTCATTGTCGGTGCCCTTGGATCCGGCGCGTCGGGGTCGTCCATGATCAGCGCCAGGCTCTTGGCGCCCTGCGGCGGGGCCGACCACACCAGCGGCGGCGAAATATCCTCGCCCTCGCACGTGTAGCGCGCGGGGATGTCGCCACCGGCAGCGAAGGCCGGGGAACTCAAGGTGAAGGCCATTGGAGTGGCTCCTTCCACGATGCCGCCCGTCGGCGCCATCACCGACAGCGCGGCCAGCAAAGCGGTAAGCAGGATGGGAGCGGGCGAGCGCGGCATTGTCGGTGCGGTCCTACGGTCCGGAACAGTCCCAGACCTCGATCTCGCACCCGCTGCCGTAATGGCTGGCGCAAGCGCTCATGGCCCTGGACTGGGCCTGATCGCGTGAGGCACCCTGCCCGACCGCGAATACACCCTTGCTCTCTATTGCCGCCAGGGCGGCACAACTGTTGGAAAAACTGAGGACAATCCGGCAGTCATTACCACGTTCCCGGCAGTTGGAGAGAGCCAGGTTATTGGCCCCCGCCGCGTTGTTGAATCCGTAGGACCAGCCGGATGCTGTGCTTTGTGCGCCATAGGCGATGGCGCCATACATAACCGTGGGTTTGTTGCATTGCAGCTTCATGCACAATTGCGCGTTCTCGGTCACGGGGCCGCCGTACACCCGGGCGCAATCATCGATGCAGTCGGCCTGCGCCGGCGCAAGCTGCGCCATCGCGGCGAGGACGAGGCCAAGACCCAGTACCAGGATCCACTGATGCTTCACGGTCGCCTCCCTGTCCAGGATATCAGCGGTCGAACAACACCATACGCGCATCGATACCCCACCCGGACGCCGGCGATTTCCGTCGTTCTTCTGCGGCCGTGGCGTTGGACATGCAGCCACCAACCGGACCGATTGGCAAGCGGCGATCCCTGGCGGACCGACGGGATATCCAGTAATGTTGCCAAACAGCCGGTTCCTGTTACCATCGCTCGTGTGACCTCATGCCGATGGGGCGAACTACCATGCGCAGCTTGAACGTTTGCGCCGTTACGGGGATCGTCACCGCACTTGTGAGCCTGGGCGGCTGCCAACTCGTCGGCCCCAACGCCATTGGCCAAGGCCGTGAGCGCTACAACAGCATCCTGCAATCGACCGCGATGGAGCAGACGATGTCGAACATCGTCCGCGTCTATCAGCACGAGCCGACCCTGTTCATGGATGTGACCGAGGTCGATGCGACGCTTTCGATGGGCGGCTCAGTCACCGGCGCCGCCACCAATATCGGCGCGCAACCTGGCAAGGGCACCTCGGCCGGAACGCTTGCCGGCCAGGTCAGTGCCGCCACGGGCGCGTTGCAGTACTCGGAGACGCCGACGATCCGCTACCAGCCGCTGCTCGGCCAGGCGCTGGTCGCGCAGTTGGTGACGCCGGTGAGCATCGACGCCCTGGGACTGCTTTACGATTCGGGCTGGCCAGCGGCGACGTTGCTTGATTTAGCCTCGGCCTACCTGACGCTCGACTACGATGAGTTCTACTCCGCGTTCAACACGATCATTGAACTCGACGACATGGGTGCGCTCGAGCTGGCCGCCGCGAAATCGGAACTGCCGAAGCCGGCGGACCTGGAGAAAGCGGACAAACCGGGATCCGCCACCCCGAACGATTCGCTCATCATCTATCTGCGGCCGTTCTCTGCGCATGCGACCGGCAACAATCTGGACGACGAGCGCCGCGTGCTGCAACTCTGGGTGCGCCTGCTGCGGATCTATGCCGGGACGCAACCCGTCTTTCCGCCGCGCGATGCCAACTGCGCCAGGCTCAAATTGTCCGCCGACACTCCGGGACAACTGAAGGATTGGGACGTCGGGATCGGCGCCAAGACCAGGGATCAGCTCGACGCCGCGCGCAACTGCCTGCCGGGCCGCATCGAGCTCAGGGCTGCGCCGACGATGGGACCGAGCGGCGGCCGGCGCCCGGAATTCCCCACAACGAACCTCATCAGTGGCGCCCCGCTGATGCGGACATATTCGGCGCTCGGCATCCTCAAGACAGCGACCGAACGGCCCCATCCCAAGATCGAGTTCGTCACCGCGGCGCGCTACCGACAGATCCGCGATCCGGCGACCCATCCCTGGAACGACGATCCGGACAGCCTGAGCTACTACACCCTGCTCCCCGAGGACGAGGATTCGGTCGACTGCCCGGACGCGGTGAAGAAGCAGAAGGGCGGCTGCGACAATCCCTCACCCGGTGGTGCGAATGGCGATGCCTTCAGCGGGATGAATAAAGACGTCGCCCGCTGGATCGCCGGTTCCGCCAGGCCTGAGGGGGCGGCGGGCGAGGACACCTATCACGGGGGATTCGTCTACGAGGAGCGAGGGCACGACGTGCTCGATGACCGCCATCTGCGCATGAACCAGCGGCTGGGTTCGTTGCGTCGCTACATGCTGATCGTCGTCGGCGACTACCCGCCGGACCGCCCCTATGTCGTATACTCCGACAATACTCGCTGGTACTACATCGCCGGTGACGATACGGTCTCGAAGAAGAATTTCCACCTGCTATCGTTGTTCATGACGATAATGGCGGTGCCCCAGACGACCCCGCCGTTGTCGCCGGTGATCAATGTCGGGGGCTGAGCTGTCGCAAATCCACTGAGCTGAACGATAACTTGCGGGGGGTCCGACATGACGAGGTTTCTCAGAACGATCCTGGCGGCGATCGGCGGCGTGGCGTTGCTCGCCGCTTCGACCGGCGGCGGGCTGGCGCAGCCGGCACCGCTCGACCAGCAACTCGCCGGCAGTTGGCGGCTGACGCAGGACGGCGCCAAGGATGACGGCCTTGAAGCCAACGCCGTCGGCGTCCTTATCTTCTCCAGCGGCACTTTCGCGTTGCAGATCGTCAACGCCGACATGGCGCCGTTCGCCTCGAGCGAAAAACGCAAGGCGACGCCGGCGGAGAACCAGGCAAGCGGCAAGGGCAGCCTTGCCTACTTCGGCACCTACAACGCCTCCGACGCCAGTCGCGCCCTCGTGCTGCATGTCCTGCACGGGTCGTTCCCGAATATGAACGGCACCGACCAGAAATGGACCGTCAGCGTCACGCCGGACAAGCTGACCCTGACGCAGGGTGGCGGCGTCGCCCTGGTCTGGGCGCGCATCACGCACCGGGACAGCAGCGGCCGGCACATCATAGGCTTTTGAGCGGCGCCCGAATGGCAAGGCCCGCCCGGAGGAATCCGGGCGGGCGCGGGGTCATCCGCCGGCGTCCAGGCGACTCACCTGGACGCGGCGGTTGATCGCGGCGGTCGGGTTGTCCTTGTCGTAGAGCTGGTTCTTGCCGAACCCGACGGTTTCGAAGTTCGCCGCCGGGATCTGGTAATGCGCGACGAGATACGCCAGCACGGCGTGCGCCCGGGCTTCCGACAGCTTCTGGTTGAACGCGTCGGAACCCACCGCGTCGGTATGGCCGGCGATGCGGAAGCGCACGCCGCGCAGGGACGGGTCACTCAGCGCCTTGCCCAGCGCGTCCAGCGAGATCATCCCATCATTGCTCAACTGCGCCGAATTGAAGTCGAAATTGACCATCAGGTTGACCGAGCCCTCGTCGGCCGGCGCCTCGGTCCCCTCCACGCCGATGCCGCGCGACTTGACGGGAAAGCCGCGGGTCTTCGGCGCCGGGTTCAGGCAGCCGACGATCTGTGCCGGCGTCAGATTGCCGATACACGGGTCGGCGCCCTGTGCCGCCGCCGGCAGGGCGGGAACGGCCAGCAGGATGGCCAACGCGATGAGGAGATGGCTCAGGCGCATGGCGGGGCCTCGTCAGTGGGCTGTGGCGGGCGCAGGGGCGGCGTCATGGGTGGTCAGCGCGATCGCCGCGCCGTCCACGACGCGGTCCGGCTGGGTTGGATCCGGCTTGTATTCCAGCGTCTTGCGCAGCGCGGTCAGGTATTCGCGCTCGGTCAGCTTCGGCGGCATTCCGTCGGTGAACAGCGGACTGGCGGCGGCGACGGCGACCAGCATCTCGTTGCCGAAGGGCGCTTGGACGCGAAAGCGGCGCGGGTCCGCGCCGTCGCCCAGCGTCACCACCGTCCCCGGCGGCAGCGCCTGCCCCACCAGGCCGGGCGGCTTGTACAGCGGCACCGCGTCGCCGCTCGCCTCGATATAGATGACGTAGAGGTAGCTGGGGAAATCCGGCGTCTTGACCTGCACGACAAGGCGGTCACCCGACGTGTAGTCGGTACCGTCGTGACCCGTGGTCGCCAAGCGCAGGCCGTGCTCGGTGATCACATCGCTCAACGTCAGCAGCGCCTCGCACTGCGGCCACGGACGCAACTCTACCTGCTGCTTGATGCTCACCTGGGTGGCAACCTGCGCCACCAGCCTGGTCAGCGCGTCCAAATCGCTCTGCTTGCCGACCCAGCCGCTGAGCAGGGCCGAGCCGCCATCCGTGCCCAGCCGCAGTTCGTCGCATTCGAAGCCGCCTGCCAGATCCTTCAGCGCCTGCTTCCAGTCGCCAACGGGTGGCGCGGGCGCCGGTGCGGGCGGTGGCGCGGGGGCCGGCGCTGGCGCGGGCGCTGGTGTTGGTGTTGGTGTTGGTGTTGGCGTTGGCGTTGGCGTTGGCGTTGGCGCGGGAGCCGGCTCCTCCGTGTCGCTGATCACGGCGGCGACGTGGACATCCTGCTCGAACGCGGAATAGGAAATCCAGCCGAAGCCGTGGTCGCCCCAGCCGGTGCCCCACGAATTGATGAACTTGAACGCCTGCCGCCGGTCGTCGTAGCCGACCAAGGTGACTGCGTGGCCACCATCGGCCTTGCTCTTCGGCAAGTTGTAGATCTGCCCGGCGGGAAGCGCGCTCATGGCGCGGCCGTTGATCTCCAGCCCCACGGCGACCGGGTTGCCATGCGCGATCTGCCCCTTCACGTCATCGGAGCGCGGCGGCATCTGGATCAGTTGGAAACTGGCGATCACGTGATCGGCGGCCTTCGCCATCACGCCGGCGTCCGGTTTGCGGGCACAGCTCCGCTGGTCGTACGGGAAGTCGGCCAAGGTGGGGATGCCCTTGCGGCGCACCAAGTCCAGCGCGTCGGCCATGGCCAGGCCGTCGTCGCAGGTCTTCGGCGTGTCGGTCAGCTGATTATAGATGAAGGCCGGACTGAACACGCTCTGCGGTCCGGAATAGGGGTGCTTCAGGCGCTCATGGTTGTAGTAGCTGCGCACCGCGTAGCCGACCGTCCAGGCCACGCACGAACCCTGCTCCCCCTGGTCGGCCGGCGGCGGCAGGTCAGGCGACAAGTCGTGGCTCGCGGGCACGAAGTCCCGGTAGCGCGACAGCTTCGGCAGGACGGCGAGCGCCGCTGGATTGTCCAGCTTGTAGCCCATGGCATGGGACGGCGCGGGCTGCGCCGATGCCCACGCGCCGGGCAGCGCAACCAGGCAGCCTAACGCAATGATGCAGAGTGCGACGCGCGCCGGTAATGGCATGGGCTGCCCCGGGGTGATGGCAGGCGCGAGCGAAATGGGCGAACGCGACGGACCGCGCGCCGATGCGGCGTGGAAACAGGGCCATTGCATTTCCGGGCGTCCGAACGGCCTGGCGATTGTCGCATTTCCAGGCCCGCGGTCGCGTTTGTACAGACCAAGAACGTCCGCCTCGTCACAACTTCCCGTGGAGCGTTGCAAATGCGATTCCCCCGAATCTACGGGTCCCTTTCCTTTGCGCCGGGTTGCGAATAGAGTATATTGATTTTTCCACGTATCCGTCGAGCCCCATATGCTGCTTCGTCGGTTTCTCGGATTGCTGGTGTCGGCCGTACTTGTCATCGGCTGCGTATCCGGCTGCGCGGAGTTGCCGCCGAGCCTGGGCGGGGAGGACAATCTCGCCGTCGATCCGGCCGATCCCTGTGGAACGCAGCGCCAGCATTTCGCCGACAGCCAAACCTTCTTCACCAAGGAAATCGTGGTGCGCGCGGTGGCCGGCGCGGTGATCGGGGCCGGCGCCGGGGCCGCCGTTGGCGGCGCGACCAACGGTACTAAGGGCGCGGAAATCGGCGCCCTGGTCGGCGCGGTCGGCGGCGGGTTGCTCGGCCTGACATCCGGCTACTGGGACAAACTGCAGCAGCAGAATCTGGACAAGCAGCGGTTGTCGCAGACGGTCAACGCCGATCTGCGTACCGAATCCTCCCACATGGATGCGACGGCGGGGGCCTTCGCCGCGTTGCGCACCTGCCGCTTCGCCGAGGCGCAGCGGATCAAGGCCAACGGCCGGCGCCACTTCATCACCCACGATCAGGCACAGGCCCAACTGGCGCAGGAGCGGGGCTGGTTCGACGAGGAGATCCGTGTGGCCAAGGCCGCGGGCGTGAACATGCAAAAGCGCGACGACCAGTTCACCTACGCCGCCACCAGCCTCAACCAGACAGCGGCCAAGACGGCGGCGACCGAGACCATTCCGCAAAAGCGCAACAGCTTCGACAACACGGTGACGACGGCGCAGGCGCAGAGCACCAGTACGTTCAGCCTGGAAGACACGGGTTGACCGATGCGGGCACGCCCGCGTTGCCGTCCGCTTCTGCTGACAGTATCGATCCCGGTGGTGGCCATCCTGGCTGCGCTGCTCGCGGCGGCCGCTGCGCGCGCCCAGGGGTTGGCGCCCGTTCCCTATCTGCGCGTTGAGACCGGCACGCACCAGGCGGTGATCAACCGGCTGGCCATGCTGGCCGGCGGCGACGCAGTGGTGAGCGTGTCCGACGACAAGACCGCCCGTGTCTGGGATGCGCGGACACTGCGCCCTCTCGGCGTGATACGCCCGCCGATCGGCCCCGGCGACGACGGGGCGCTGGCTGCGGTCGCCACCACCGGGCCGCTGATCGCGATCGGTGGGCGCATCCGCTACGCCGACGGATTCGCCGTGCAGTTCTACCGCTTTCCGGAATTGCGGTTGGTCGGTCACCGCTCCGGGCTGCCGGCCCCGGTGTCCGCGCTCCGTTTCTCGGCGGATGGCCGGACGCTGGCGATCGGCATGGTGGGCGGGCGCGGCCTCGCCTTCATGGACATGCATGACGGCACCATCGCGAAGACCGACGCGGCTTATGGCGGTCAGGTGCAGTGGATCGACACCGATGCCCAGAGCCGTACCGTGGCGAGCGGAGAGGACGGGCGTATCCGCCTGTACGGTGCCGATCACGGCAGGATCGGACCGGACGGCGTGCTGCCCAACGGCGCGCGGCCCTATGCGGTGACCTTCTCGCCGGACGGCAAGCTGATTGCCGCCGGCGTGCAGAACGATCCGACGGTGTGGCTGCTGGACGCGGCGAGCCTGCGGCGCGTGCGCAGCCTGTCGGGCGCGGCCGGGCGCGACGGCGGATTCAACGTGGTGGCGTTCACGCCCGACGGTGCCGCCGTGCTGGGCGCCGGCAGCTACAAGGCCGGGGTGGCGGGCGGGCGCAAGGTGCGGCGCTGGCCGCTGAGCGGCGCGACCGCCAGCGAATTCGATGCCGGCGACGAAACCGTCACCGACCTGCTGCCGACGGCGGTCACCCTGCTGCTCAGCGATGCCGAGCCGACGCTGACGCTGCTCGACCCGGCCGGGCGCGTGCTGGCAGCACAGGCGGCGCAGCACCTGGACTTCCGCGATGCCGGGCTGACCGGCTTCGCCGTCTCGGCCGACGGCATGGCGATCCTGTTGCCGACCGGTGGCGCGGACCCGCTGGTGTTCGACGCGCGGCAGCGCACGCTGGCGCCGCGCTCGGCCAGTCCCGGCCTGTCCCTGCCGTCCGATCATGGGCCAGGGCTGACGCTGACATCCTGGCGCAATTCGCTGGGCCCGAAACTGAACGGGAAGGCCGTGGCGCTGGAGCAGGACGAGCGGAGTCTGTCCGCCGCGGCCGTGCCGGACGGCACCAGCGCCGCCTTCGGCACCAATTTCTTTGTCCGCTTCCTGCGCCGCGATGGGCGGGCATGGCAGACCGTGGCGCCGGCACCGGCCTGGGCGATGAATGTCAGCGCCGACGGGCAATGGGTGCTGGCCGGGCTGGGAGACGGCACGGTGCGCTGGTACGACACCGCGACCGGCAGGGAGCGGCTGGCGCTGTTCCTCGCACCGCCCAGGGGTCCATCCGGGGACGCGGCCGCCCCGCATTGGGTGCTGTCCACGCCGGAAGGGTTCTTCGACCACGATCAGGCAGCGCCCGATCAGGCGGACGGGCGCGGCCTGATCGGTTTCAGCTTCAACGACCCGGTGGCCCAGGTCAGCCGCTACGTCGAAGTCGGGCAGCTCTATCCGCTATTCTACCGCCCCGACCTTGTCGGCCTGTCGATTCGCACGGACCCAGCCGCGCAGCAGGCGATCCAGAACGCCAACGAGCAGCATGGCGACGTCACCACGGTGTTGAACCGTGGCCTGCCACCCTCCATCGCGCTGCTGGACGCCTGCGGCCGTCCGCCCGACAGCACCGCGCCGGGCTGTCCGGTCGGGCGCGGCCTGGACACACCAAATCCCCCCGCGCATCCGCAGGCGCGGCTGGCGACCAGGGCGGACACGGTGCTGGTGCGGTTCCGGCTGGACAATCCCGGCGGGCAACCCGGCCGCGCCGTGATCACCCGCAACGCCGCCATCATCGCCCCGGCCCTCTCCACCACGGCGGAAGACGCGCACAGTCGCACGCAGGAGGCGCTGATCCGGCTGGGCCTCGGGCCAAACCGCATCCGCCTGCTGCCGGTGAGCGCCAATGGGGAGGTGGAGGGCAGCGACGCCCAGGCGGTGGAATTGACGGTATGGCACGATCTGCCACCGCCCTCGCCCCCACCCGCCCCGGCCGTGGCGACCGGACCGGCGCCGCCGGCCCCGGCGCCTGCCGCGGCGACGCCGCCGGCGACCGGCCGCATGCTCTATCTGCTCAGCGTCGGCGTCAGCCAGTTCAGCCACTCGGAGCTGGACCTCGACAACGCCAGCAACGATGCGCATGCGATCGCAGCGCTGATGGATACCGCCGACCCGAAGGTCTATGACCGCCCGGTCGTGGCCACGCTGCTCGACGCGCAGGCGACGATCCCCACCATCACCGCGGCGCTGCGCGGCATCGCGGACGCGGCGAAGCCGGATGACCTGGTGGTGCTGTTTTTCGCCGGCCACGGGCAGGAGGTGGACGGCCGCTACTACTTCGCGCCGGCCGATCTCGGCATGCACGATCCGGAACTGTTCGAACGCGCGCTGGCCGGCGGTGCCAACGGGCCGGCCGCGATCGACCAGTTGTTCCGCACCGAGGGGCTGGGACCGGACCAGTTGCTGCCGCTGATCCAGGCGATGCAGGCGACGCACATCGCCGTGCTTCTGGACACCTGCTATTCCGCCTCGCTGGCGACGCAGGACGCGGTGCTTCAGCGCGACGTAAACACCACCGTGACCAACGGCATCGGCCACGCCACCGGGCGCTTCGTGCTGTCGAGCGCCACCACGCTCGCGCTCGATTCATCCGGCGTGTCCGGCGACATTCCGCAGGACGGCAAGGGACACGGTCTGTTCACCGCCTATCTGCTGGAGGCGCTGGAGGGCCGTGCCGACCTGGCGCACGAGGGGCTGGTGAACGTGGTACAGCTCGCCCAGTACACCATCGCCAGCGTCAAGCGCGCGACGGCGACGCTGAAGCAGAAGAAGGAGCCGATGTTCTTCTTCGCCGGTAACGATTTCTTCGCGCTGCGCAGCGACGGGCTGGCGCCGTAGCGACGGGCGCGTCAGCTATTTCTTGCCGGCATAGGACTCGGCGCCGAATGCCGCCCTGACGTCCGCCGCCGTGGTCGCTTTCCGGAGCATCTGGAGCCGTCGGTCTTCTCCGTCCAGCAAGGCCCTGGCGTTGGCCAGCACCGCATCGGCCTTGTCGGCCGGGAATTTCACCGCGCCATTTTCGTCCATGTGAATGATCTCGCCGGGCGCGACATCCATGCCGCCCACTGAGACCGGCACGTTGACGGCCTGGACGGCCAGCTCGCCATGTCCGGCCGTCACGCCGCCGAGCAGCATCTGGAAGCCCAGGCGACGCACCGCATCGACGTCACGGGATGGCCCGTTCGACACGAGACCGACACAACCCAGGGAGCGCATCGACGTCGCCATAAGCTCGCCGACCAATCCCGCCTTCGCCATCAACTCTGCAGGCCACTTCTGCTGGATCACCAGAATCGTCGGCTTTTTTGCGGCATACAACGCATCGACGACATTCATGAACGTCAGGCGGCCCGTGAAATTCGGATCGGGCAATCCGAAGACGCAGGTGACGGCGTACCCGACCACCGCTCCCAGTTCCGGATACATGCAGCGGATGGATGTGTCCGTGTACCAGTTCTCGCTCCACGGGTTGTAAAGTCCGAGGCAGAGCGGATCGCGCGGATACGTGGCCACGACGTTGGTGATCGTTGGCGTGTCGATCTTGCGCAACTCGGCAAACGTCGTGTCGTCGACGGGAGTTGAGGTCATGACATATCTCTCCTTGCAGCGTTTTGACCGACTTGCCGTCGGTTCCCGTGTGATTCCGGTTCAACGCGAACGCCCGACGAGGGCAGCGCGGTGAGAAGGACACCGACCATTGAGTTCGTTTCGCTACTTGTCAAACGCAATTTTCACCGGGCTCAGGCAATTTATAGACTCACCGGCATGAATGGCGGTTAAGTAATTGCGCGACGTAGCCCTGGTAAACTGGTGGGCGACCCTGCGGAGCAGGAGGCTTTCCATGGCGAGCCGATCATGGCCACGGAAACATCAAGACGCTTTCCATGGTCGCGCACGAAGCGACGTCGTGAGACCCGGGGGATGGTAGCGGCGGGCGGATTTGAACCACCGACCAAGGGATTATGATTCCCCT
>Ga0181529_10005927_pt1 | contig 12594 bp, 7 predicted proteins | sample PEATcosm2014_Bin_36_FD_119763 | JGI IMG/M metagenome (GOLD analysis project Ga0181529, IMG submission 119763) | Peatland microbial communities from MTU Mesocosm Facility, Houghton, MI, USA - PEATcosm2014_Bin10_30_metaG | ecosystem: Environmental > Terrestrial > Soil > Wetlands > Peat | place... | reverse complement strand
CGGCGCGAGCCTTTATTCCGCGCATCGCCTACGCGGTCACCCTCCTGCATCGTAATCACGAGCCTGCGGACCCGAATACACCGGAGGCTCTTGAGTTGGAGCAAGAGGTGGCCAAAGTTGCCAGCGAAAACGACTGGCAAGCCTACCGCAGGCATGCGGGAATTGGCACCTATACGCTGGCCGGTCTGCTGTTTGTTCTCCCCAAGGTGGGTCCGCTGAAAATGGTTGCGGTGAAAGGCCCAACCGCGGACACTGAAGTGGAATACAAGCACAGCGTTGTGCTTTCAGCGGCGGAGTTGCGCAACGCGCTGGCCCGATTCACGCCACCGTCCGCGCCGCATCCAACTTCAGCGCAATCGAACGCTCCCGCCCAGGCCGGGCAATCTGAGGCGCCACCACAAGACGCGCCGTCCACTCACCTGCGTCCCACAACCGACGGGCCGCGTCAACAGCGCGACCCGCACCATCCGCTGCCGAATCGCGATCTGGATACGGGGCGCGTAGTAATGCCGGGCGGGTATTCGCTCACCGACTCCACCTTTGCAAATCTCCTGCACTTGCTGACCCAGCAACCCACCGTGCCCATTCCGCCGGGAATCAAGGAAGAGATTGAGGCGTACTACGCCAATCCTGATGCTCCGATCACCACCAAAAAAGACCCGCAGCAGTGGGCGCAGGTTCAGGCCGATCTTCAAACGCTCGCAAAGATGCCGACCAGCATGGAGCCGATTCCTTATCCGACATACGGAGACGACTAGGAAAGCCCCGTGAGGAACCCGCCTGAACGACCGGGGAACTGGGCCAATCCTGAGCGAGTCAGCTTCGAAAATGGCTTTGACTTCCCCGTTTTGTCAATCCTTGTTTCGATACCCCCTATTTGTCAAAGAATTGACCATGCCCGCCGTTGGCCCATGGGTCGTAGTGCAGGGCAAAGTTGGCGCGGGTTTGGACGGAGGGGTGGTTATACTCCCAGAACTCGATAAATGGGCTGGGATTAGGGTCTTCCAGCCAGGCCTCGCCAAGGGCATTGAAGGCAGCCACGGCGGTCTTTTGTGGGTCGGCTACGATGCCGTGAACAGCCTCCTGTCCGTATACGTCCGCCTGGTGCTCGAAGTGGCGGCTGAAGGCGTTGCTGGCCGGCGTCAACAGGAAGCTGACTATCGAAATGGCTAGGAGGAGCACCAGAAAACCCTGGCGGCTCGCGAGCGGATTCTCCCCGTCATTCAACCCGCCCAGGTGCCATGCGTATCCGAAGCGGTTCGCCATCCACCCGGCAAATGCGGCGCATCCCCAGTAAATAAAGAACAGGGCGAAGATCATCCCCGCCAGCATCTTGGGAATGTGGTGCAGTACGTAGTGGCCGCTCTCGTGCCCGAAGATAAAGAGCACTTCGTCGTTGGGGACGCGCCCTGCGGTGGTATCCCACACCACCACGCGCTTGGTGGCGCCGAGCCCGGTGACGTATGCGTTCAACCCGTTCGTCTTGACGCTGGCCTTCATCAGGTACATGCGGTCAGGTGGAATGTTGGTCCCGGTGCGGGCCACCACTTTCTCAAGATCTGCGACCAGCGGGGCATTGTTTTGGCTCAGCGGCTCAAATTTGTTGAAGATGGGTTCCAGCAGCGGCGATACAAAGATGGCGAGAATCAGCAGCGGAATGGTGACCAGCCACAGACCAAACCAGTAGCGATTCGGCCACCGCCGAACGATCCAATTGAAGAGCAGCAGCACGGGCGCGCCAATCAGAATCGAAAGGCCCAGCGCCTTGGTCTGATCCCACGTCCAACCGCCCCACCCCTGCACGCTGATGCCGTAGCCGCGGCTGAAGTGGTGGCCGAGAATATCGAAGGGAATGCTGGCCACGGTGCTGATGATGAGAAAAGCTGCGAAAAACAGCAGCCCCTGCATCCAGCGGCGGCTCAGCATGCGCTCCGCCCATCCAGCCAGGGCGGCGGCAGCGCGGGTAGCCAGCAGCAGCCACAGGAAAACCAGGCCCCAGATCGAGCCAGTGATATCCAGAATGTTGCGAATGCGGCTCAGGGCGATAGCCTTTGCCAGCTTGTCGGCGGGCAGGGAATAAGCCTGCCCGGCGGGCTGGGCGGGTGCGGGCTGGGATTGGGCAGTTGGTGTGGCCGCTGGGGCGGGGGCTGGTTGGGCGGGGCAAAGACGCGGGGCCAGGCCGGCGAGCAGAATGGTAAAGCCCAGCGTCAGCAACATACGGCGCGCAAAGGTCATCGAAATTTCTCCTCGGGTAGCTCTCTCTGAGACAATCGAGCTTACACATGCTTTTACCTCAGTTTTCCCATCTTGTGCCAGTATTTTCTTTCGCTGCTAACAGTTGGAAGACAGCGAGAGCCGGCTGTTGCGTAGCTGTTGCCGCTTTTGGTTTGACCCTCAACCCATGGGCAGGCGCCCTGCAGGCTTCTCCGCCGCCTCACTCCGCCGACCAGGATCCGCCGGGGACCCCGCTGCTCCTCGACGCAATGACGTCCGAGCTGCATCGCGCCTTCACCACGCTCGGCAGGCAAAGCACGGGCAAACAGGACTCTGAAAAGCCGTTGCCGCCGTACTTCCTGAGTTACACGGTCAGAGATGCCGGCAGCGTGTCGATTCGGGCGCAGTTTGGCGCGCTGGTCAGCAGCGAGGCAAACCACGTGCGCTCGGCTGACGTGCAGGTAAGGCTCGGCGACGCCAAGCTCGATAACACGCATGGAAACCATCGCAGCTCGGCGGTGAACAACCTGCAATTGCCGCTGACGGACGACCGCGATTCGCTGGCGCGGAGTCTCTGGTACGCAACGAATGCTGGCTACGGAAACGCGCTTGATAACTATCTCCGTGTGAAGACCGAGGCTGGCGTGCGGGCCAAGGAAGAAGATAATTCCCCTGACTTTAGCCAGGAGGAGCCGCAAACCTACCTGGGCAAGCCCGCACCGCCGGTGGCAATTGACCGCGCCGCCTGGGAGCAGCGGGTTCGAGCACTCTCAAAGGCCTTCCGCGAGTTTCCTGATGTCTACCAAAACATCGTGATCCTATCGGTCGAAAACGAGACCGAGTACTTTGTCTCTTCAGATGGATCTCAAGTAGTTACGCCCCACCTGCAGGCGCAGGTGGCCATGCTTGCCTTAACCCGCGCCGACGATGGAATGGACCTGTTCCGCGCCCAGACCTTTGAGGCTGAGACAGTGGAGGGCCTGCCCACGCAGGCAAAACTTGAAGCCGCTGTAAAAGACCTGGGACTCAGTCTTGAGGCTCTGCGCAAGGCTCCTGTAACCGAGCCCTTTGACGGGCCTGCAATTCTCTCCGGACGTGCCGCGGCCGTCTTCTTCCATGAAGTGCTGGGCCACCGGCTTGAGGGCCAGCGCCAGCGCGGCGACGAAGAGGGCCAGACATTTACCAAGGAAGTGGGCAAGGATGTGCTGCCCACCTTTCTCTCCGTAGCCGACGATCCCACCATGACCACCTTTGGCAAGACCTGGCTCAGCGGCAGTTATCAATTTGACGATGAGGGTCAGAAGGCACGCCGCGTGGATCTCATCGACGAAGGAGTGCTGATGACGTTCCTTATGTCGCGGTTGCCCATCGCCAGCTTCAGCGCCTCCAACGGCCACGGTCGGGCGCAGGGCGGCCGCGTGCCCACAGGGCGGCAAGGCAACCTGATTGTGACTTCAACCAAAACCGAGTCAGAGGCCAAACTTCGCAGGCAATTGGTTGAGGAAGCAAAGAAGCAGGGCAAGCCCTATGGACTCTACTTTGAAGACATTTCTTCAGGATTTGCAGTCACGTCGCGCAGTTCGCCTCAGGCCTTCCAGGTGATTCCGTTAGTGGTTTGGCGTGTCTTTGTAGACGGTCGTCCTGACCAGCTGGTTCGCGGCGTCAGCATTGTGGGCACGCCGCTGGCGGCCATGAAGCGCATTGTGGCCACTGGCGACAAGAGCGAGGTCTTTAACGGCGAGTGCGGAGCGGAGTCGGGAACCATTCCAGTCAGTGCGGTGGCCCCGGCAATGCTGGTGAGCGAGATGGAGACGCAGCGCGTGCAACAGGGCACGGCACGGCCGCCGATCCTGCCCATTCCGGGATTGGTTGCCCCAGCGCCCGCAGCAACCAAGGAGGCGAAATGAACCCGATTCCTCGCAGGGCAATGATTGCGGTGTTGTCGGTTGCCTGCCTGTGCGCGCCTCTTGCGATCGTGGCGCAGCAGACCCGCGCCGATGCTGAAAGGGATCCCGTCCTGAAGGCGATGCTCGAAGAACTGGACCGCAGCAAGACTCAGTTGCAGCTAAAAGATTTCGCCAAGCCGTTCTTTATCCAGTACCGCATCGAGGAAGTGGAAGAATTCGAGACCAAGGCGGAGTTCGGGGCCAGCGAGGGCTCGGAGTACAAGCATCAGCGCGCAGCCCGGATCACGGTGCGTGTGGGCGATGTCAAGACCGATAGCTCCGGCGGTCGCGGAGATGGCTCGGTTCAAATGGAGGTGCTCGACGACGATCCGATCGCGATTCGAACGGCGCTTTGGGCCGCAACCGACCAGGCCTACAAGAGCGCCTTGGCCGCTTACGCGCAGAAGCAGGCCGAACTGAAGCAGGTGCAAACGCCGCCCCAGGCAGACGATTTCAGCCACGAGAGCCCCGTTATTTCGCTCGGCAGCACGCACCACATGAAGCTGGATGAGGCCGCCTGGGTAGATCGCGTGGCTCGCGACAGCGGGCTCTACAGGACTGAGGATTCGGTGAAGGCGAGCCAGAAAGACGTGCAATACTCCCTGGCCAATTTCCATGCGCGCGTGACTACCACCTGGCTGGTTAACAGCGAGGGGACCATCGTGCGCAAGCCGGCGGCCGAGTACCAGGAGTTGTTCGCGGTGGGTACGCAGGCGGCGGACGGAATGCGGCTCGACCGTTCTTACGGCTCCGTGGGCGCCTCGCTTGAAGACCTCGATGCGCCCCGGACCTTTGAGAAGCATGCACTGAAGCTGATCGCTTCGCTCACTGACCTGCGCAACGCACCGCTGGTTGAGGAGGAGTATCACGGCCCGGTGCTGCTTAGTTCTGATGCCTCCGCAGATACTTTATTGTCGGCTATGGCGACTGGGTTTTCAGCTACGCGGCCCAAACTCGGCACCGAGGCACGGACCAATGGCTTTTTCGCTTCCAGTTACCACGAGCGCATTCTGCCCGTCTCGTTCGATGTCGTCGACGATCCTAGCCTGAAGAGCTTTAACAGCAAAGGCCTGGTGGGCGCCTATGACGTGGACGACGAAGGCGTTCCCGCGCAGGCGGTCAAGTTGGTTACAGCGGGTAAGCTGGTGGGTTATTTGGTCGGCCGCGAGCCGGTTAGAGATTTTCCCCAGTCCAACGGCCACGGGCGTGCGGGGTTTACCGGAGCTCCGGTGCCGGCGTTAGGCGTGCTCAAGGTGACAGCCAAGAATGGCCTCACCGACGAAGAACTGAACCGCAAATTGCTCGATATGGCCAAGGACCGCGAACTCAAGAGCGTCTATTATGTTGAGACGATGGGCGGCGACCTGACCCCCAGGCTGCTCTATCGTGTCAGCCCGGACGGCAAGCGCGAACTGGTCCGCGGCGCGGTGCTTGACGATCTGGACCAGCGCGCCCTGCGCTCCAGTGTCGATGCCGCGGGCAAAGACTTGTGGGTAGCCAACTACTTTGCCGATGTGCCGGAGACGGTGCTTGCGCCGGCGCTGCTCTTCGACGATATTACCGTTCGCCGCGCCAACGAGAAGAACGAGAAACTCCCGTTCTATCCCCCGCCGGATTAAGAAAAGACGGGGACTCGGAATTAAGGACTAGGGACCAAACGTATCTCAGAGCCTTGCATTGAAACATAGGCAAGGCTTTAGCCGGGTCGCAAACTCCGGGCAAGAAGGGAAGAACATGTAGCGCTGGCCTCCTGGCCGGCTGTAGCGTGGACCTCCCGGTCCAGGCCTTACCCTTCGCCCTCAAAAGAACCGCTCTAACCTGCGGCCTTGCCTAAAGAGAATCCAGCAACCTCCCTATTTCGATACTTTGCAGATAATTACTCTCTCCAGGCGCACAATCAAAATGGACAAACCCATGAAATATGCGCCAGGAATCGCTCCCGTTCCAAAATGTCAGGTATGTGGCCGGTACGTACCCTACCCGCATACCCACTCCCCGGGGTACAATTCCCCTCCTGTTCGCCCTTTTATACACGTAAGTGATTGATTATAAAAGACAATATACTCACGAATTAACGTCGAAAATGCGACAAAAAAGGCAGAATTCTGACCGAAATCAGACGAAATCTGCCAGAATTCTGCCTGTCCAGGATGCCTATCGCGCCAATTCCCGCCAAAAGCCGCCGCAAGATTCATTTCCCACTGACGTGCTTCCCAGTTTTCAAGTTCACGTCAAACGGCGCTTCTTTGTCCGTGATCAGATTCCATCCCAATCCGTGCAGAACATCGCCTTCAATCGCGGTAATTGTCAGTCCTTCCGACGACAGTCGCCCCGATTGCCAGGCCTGGCCGTCGCTGCCCCACGCGAGAATGCTGTGGTGCCCAACGAAAAGCAGCAGGCCCTGTGCAGGCAGCGGACGGAGCTCCAGCACTGGCCGATAAGCAATCATGGTGAAACGTTCTGGCGCGATGGTGTCGATGACGTAGGCATAACCGCCTGAGACAGCGCAGATCTCTATCGGGTTCGGAGTGGACCAGAGACCAGTGGGAACCACGGGATCGTGGAAGCCCAGAGCGCAAGTAGCCAGGAACTCCTTCGTGGAAGGCGCGTCTTTTGCTTGCAGTTGTTCACCGGAAAAGCCGGGCTGAACGAGCACCTCGAGAGCGCCGCGTTCCACTTCTTCCGCCTCCCGCGGATAGACGAAGTGACGCGCTGGCAGGATGGGTGGGCGTTCAGCAAGGATCTCCGCCTGCCAGTTGTGCGGAAAGGTTCCGTTGAATACGGGTGCGGCTATATGGGCGTTCACGGCTTTCGGACTCCTATAGATTGGGCAAATTGAATGATACGCTCGCGGACGCCAGGAAAGGGCAGTCCGAGGGCTGCGCCATCTTCAATAAGAGGGATGAGCTTGTCGAACTCGCGGCCGGAATGGGCGCCGGTGAGAGCAATACGGACAGGATTAAACAGCTCCTTGCCCTTTACGCCGGTGGCTATCTTGATCTCTTCCAACCAGGCCTTGAAGAGTTCAGGGGTCACGTAATCCTGGCCTGCGCGGGCGCGGGAGGCGAGTTCGCTGATGACTGTGCGGGCGGAGGGTTCGGCCAAAAAGGCGGCGTTCTCAGCGTCGCGCCGGGCTGCGCCGGGATCGAAAAGGAAGACGGGCGCGGATTTTGCCGGTAGCTCGTCAAGGTGATCGACGCCTGGGAGAAAGAGCGCGAGCAGGCTGTAAAACCACGTCTTGCGGAGATCAATCAGCTCGATGGAAGGGGAGTCCAGCTCAATTGGTGGGTCGAGGCCCGCGAGGATGGCCATGGCTTCGGCGGTGTAGAGCTCTGTGGACGACCAGAGCGGGAAGATATCCGGCCTCTGCAGCAGAAACTGCCGCTCGGCCAGCTTGGCGATGCGATCTGGCTCGGCAAGCTTGATGTAATGGCGATTAAGCCAATTGAGCTTATCAAAGTCAAAGACAGCCGGACTGGGCGTAACGCGCTCAATGGAGAAGATCTTCGTCAGCTCGGCCAGGTTGAAGGTCTCGGTTTTACCGTCTTCCGCGCCCCAGCCGAGCAGGCCCAAGTAGTTGGCCAGTGCCTCAGGCAGATATCCCATACGGCGGAATGCGGAGATTGAAGCGGCTCCATGGCGCTTGGAGAGGCGCTCGCGGTCAGGGCCGAGGATGGTGGAAAGATGAGCAAACTCCGGAACCGGCCAACCGAAGGCTTCGTAGATGGCTACCTGCTTGGGAGTGTTGGAGATGTGGTCATCGCCGCGGATGACGTGAGTGATGCCCATAAGGGCGTCGTCGATGGTGACCACGTAGTTATAGACCGGAATGCCGTAGCCTTCAATGGTTGACTGCCCGGCTGCGCCGCCCGCCGCGGAGCGAACGAGGATTGGGTCGCTGACCGTTTCAGCGGCGAACTCGATGGGGCCGTGGACCAGATCGTGGAAGCGGAGGGGATGGTCCTCGGTTTTGAGGCGGACGGCGAAGGGCTTGCCGACAGCGAGGTTTTGCTTGATAGTCGCGGCGTCGAGTGTGCGGCAACGGCCGGAGTAGACCTGGGGGCGATGGGAGGCCTCAGCTAGCTTGCGCTCAGCTTCCAGTTCCTCTGGCTTGCAGAAGCAGCGGTAGGCTTTGCCTTCAGCCAGAAGGCGTTCAGTGTGTTCAGCGTAGATGCTCAGGCGCTCGGATTGGCGGTAGGGCCAGCGGTCGCCTTTGCCAGGCAGGCCTGAGATGCCCGCGCCTTCGTCCCAGTCCATGCCCAGCCAACGGAGATCTTCGATGATCTGGGCTTCAAAGCGAGGTTCGGAGCGTTCGAGGTCGGTGTCTTCAATGCGGAGTATGAAAGCTCCGCCCATGCGGCGGGCAAAGAGCCAGTTGTAAAGCGCAGTTCTAACGTTGCCTACGTGCAGCAGGCCGGTGGGGGAAGGGGCAAAACGGACGCGGGGACTAGTTGTCATCTCTCCACTACTAATGATAGACGGTATCAGGAGAAATGCTGCCAGCCCTGAGGGTTAAGGGGTTGTGCACCATGCGGTGTGAGAAGCGTGACGGCGGGGCGGCCGAGGCGACATTTGAGGATATGACCGATTTGTGTGATTGGAATGCCAGCGATTTTGCGGGGCAGGCGGACAGTGGGTGGGGCGGTGAAGAGGAGCTCGTAGTCTTCGCCGCCGTTGAGGGCCTGTTGCAGGGTCGCGGCAGGGTAAATGGGAAGGGCGGCCGCGTTAACCTCAGCGGCGACGCCGGATTCTTCGCAAATGTGGGCGAGATCGGTGGAAAGGCCATCACTGAGGTCGATGGCGGCGGAGGCCGGTCCTTGGTGGACTAGCCAGAGGCCCTGACGGACGCGGGGCTGGGGATAGAGGTGCGGAGCGAGCACGGCTTCCAGATTCTTAGGGATGCGGGGCGGTTGGCTTGACGGCTTGTCTGTGACCAGCTCTTCGAGCCGGGCAAGGGCGGTGGCAGCTCCGCCGAGGGAGCCGGTGACGTAAAGCAAATTGCCGGGGCGGGCAGTGGAGCGTAGCAGTGCTTTTCCGCGTGGGACAGCGCCGATGAGGACGATGTCGGCAACGGCGACGGGTGACTCGGAGAGGTCGCCGCCAGCCAGGGGGGTTTTGTAGGTCGCAGCCAGGGCGAGCAGGCCGTCGAAGAAGCGTTGAATCCAGGCGGGTTTCCAACCAGAGGCCACGGTCAGCTCGCGCGGAAGGCCGAGGGAAAGAAAGCCTGCGACGGGACGGGCGCCCATGGCTGCAAGGTCGCTTAATCCACGCGCTAGCGCACGGTGGCCGATGGACTCAGGGGAGTGCCAGTCGAGACGGAAGTGGCGGCCGGCGATTGAAAGATCAGTCGTAACGGCAAGCTCCTCACCTGAGCGCGGGCGGAGCAGGGCGCAGTCGTCGCCTATGCCGAGACGCAAGGAACTCAGAGAGGAATGAGCCGCGCGGCTGCGAATTTGGCGAAGCAGGGCCTGCTCATTTTGCTCGGATTCGTGAATGGAACTCGCCCGCCGTGATCCCATTTCTTGAGAATAGGTCATACCGCTAGCTTTTAATGCGCAAGACAAATACCCTATGAACAAACTAGGCTAATAGTGAAGCCCTCCTTGCAATGGAATGACCGTGCTTGGGGAGCACCTGCGCGGCGAGTCCATGGACGGGTAAAGAAGGGACAAAGATGAAGGCCTTAGGGATCAGTGGACTGGAAAATGCCATGCCGTTCAAGAGGGAGACGTGGCCCGGCCTGGAGGAGCGCGAATACCGGATTGCCCAGGGAATGGACGCGGCGGCGGCGCTGGTGGTGGACGGGAAGCTGGTGGCCGCGGCAGAGGAGGAGCGTTTCAGCGGAAAGAAGGCCACCGGCAGCTTCCCCATCGACGCCATTCGCTTCTGCCTCAAAGAGGCGGGCATCAAGATCAACGAGATTGACGAGATTGCGCACGGATTCAACTACGCACCGTATCGCGACCTCTACCTGAAGGACGAAGTATCGGCCAAGCTCTATAACAAGGTCTTCAGCAGAGAAGCACTTCTGGCCCAGGTGCGCCGCGATCTGCCGGGATTTCCTGAAGAGAAGGTATTTTCTGTGGGCCACCATATGGCGCACGCCGCCAGCGCTGCTTATACATCGGGCTGGGACGAGTGCCTGGTGGTGGTAAACGATGCGATGGGCGAGGTTGAGAGCCTGAGCGTCTACGATTTTGACGACGGTTATCTTGAGAAGATTCACACCGTCGGCGCCAACGATTCGATGGGAATTCTGTACTCCCTTGTAACGCTGCATCTGGGCTTCGATTTCAACTCCGATGAATACAAGATCATGGGGCTGGCTCCTTACGGCAAGCCCGCGCGTTTCCGCTCGTTCTTTCAGAAGGCCGTGGAACTGCGCGACGATGGCTCTATTCGCATTCCGATCCTGAGGTTGAACAACGCGCGCGAGGAACGGGAAAACTATACAGCCACGCGTGCTTATCTCGATAAGCACCTGATTCCGCGCAGAGCTCCGGCCGACCCGGTTACTCACGATCATGAGGATGTGGCTGCGGCGTTGCAGGAGTGCCTGGACAAAGCGATCCTTCACGTTTGCGGAAAATTTGGTGAGAAGACCGGACTGCGACGGGTTGCGCTGGCTGGAGGCGTTGCGCTGAACTGCGCGGCGAACGGGAAGCTGATGCGCTCGGGATTGTTCGATGAAGTCTATGTGCAGCCTGTTGCCGGAGACGACGGCGTGGCGCTGGGGGCGGCGCTCCATCGCAGCTCGCTTACTGAGGAGGTTCCCAATCACCGGATGCCGGCTCCGCTCTTTGGGCCGCACTACTCCACGAGTGATATTGAAGCCGCGCTGAAACGCTTTGACGGCAAAATCAAATGGCAGCGCTTCGATTCGCTCGCGGCCGCGTGCGCGTCCGCAGCAAAGTTGATTGCGGACGGACGGGTAATCGCATGGTTCCGCGGACGCATGGAATATGGTCCGCGAGCGCTCGGCAATCGCAGCATTTTAGCCGACCCGGGGCACCCGGAGATGCGCGACCGGATCAACGCCATGGTCAAGAAGCGCGAGGCCTTTCGTCCGTTTGCTCCTGCTTGCACGGTGGAAGAAGCGAACCAGTGGTTTGATCTTGTTCCCGGCGAGCAGCATCCTTACATGATCAGCGTGGTCGATGTCCTTCCCTCGGCGCGGGCGAAACTTCCCGCGATTACGCACGTGAACGGATCGGCTCGCTTGCAGACCGTGAGCGTGAAAGACAACCCGGATTTTCATGCGTTGCTGATGGCCGTGGGTAAAACCACAGGCCGGCAAATGGTGCTGAATACCAGCTTCAACGTCAAAGGACAGCCGATTGTGAATGCGCCCAATCAGGCGATTGAGACCTTTCTCGGAACCGGCATCGAGTTTCTATTCCTGGAGAACTTTCATGTTACCCGTTCAGGTGCTTGAGTGGAATCGAACTGAAGCCGATTATCCGCGTTTGAGCACCATCGCTGAACTGTTTTCAGAGCAGGTCGCACGAACCCCGGACGCAATTGCAATGGTTGCGAAGGACCGCCGGTTGAGTTATCGCGAACTCGACCAGCAATCCAATCGCCTGGCGCGACATTTGTATTTACTGGGCGTGGAGCCGGATACATTAGTTGGCATTTGCATGGGACGGTCGGAGACTCTGGTCGTCAGCCTGCTGGCTATTCTCAAGGCCGGTGGTGCCTATGTTCCATTGGATCCCACGCATCCCAAAGAGCGCCTTTCCCTGGTCATTGAAGACTCGGAAATGAAAGTACTGCTGACAACGGCAGAGGCGCGACAGAAACTTCCATTGGAGTTGAGCGGCATCAAGGTGGTGGTTGCCGATCATTCCGGCCTTGCCGCGGAGAGCACGGGCGAAGTCCCTTCCAAAGCGAAAAGCCACCACCTGGCCTACGTGATCTACACCTCCGGTTCCACCGGCAAGCCGAAGGGCGTGATGGTTGAGAACCGGAACGTGGTTAACTTCTTTACCGGCATGGATCGAGCGATCGGCTGCGGACCTGGAGTTTGGCTTGCCGTCACCAGTGTTTCGTTCGATATTTCAGTGCTGGAGCTTCTGTGGACTTTGACGCGCGGCTTCATGGTGGTCGTTCACGGGGATGAGGGTGCAAGCACAATTGCCGATGAAATCGCACGCGACGGTGTGACGCATCTGCAAATGACTCCGTCGCTGGCTCGCATGCTGGCGCTGGATGCTCGCGCATTTGCCGCGCTCGGATCGCTGAAGCAGATGCTATTGGGCGGGGAGGCTGTGCCTGCTTCCATCATCGAACATCTTCGTCAAGTATTTCAGGGCGAGATCTATAACATGTATGGGCCTACTGAAACAACCATCTGGTCGACGACTTATCGCGTCGGCGAGCCGCAGAAAACGGTTTCGATTGGACAGCCGATCGATAATACTCAGATCTATCT
>Ga0181529_10005926_pt1 | contig 12595 bp, 11 predicted proteins | sample PEATcosm2014_Bin_36_FD_119763 | JGI IMG/M metagenome (GOLD analysis project Ga0181529, IMG submission 119763) | Peatland microbial communities from MTU Mesocosm Facility, Houghton, MI, USA - PEATcosm2014_Bin10_30_metaG | ecosystem: Environmental > Terrestrial > Soil > Wetlands > Peat | place... | reverse complement strand
TTTGGACAGTTCGCGGAGCCAATGCCATTATCGCCTTGCGTTGTTGCCACCTCAACGGCCGGTTTGAGGACTACTGGGAGGCGCGCCGCGCGGCCTAAGCTCCACTTCTACGTCGCGCACCCGCGAAGGAGGGGCGGTCGTGGAATGTCAGCGTTCGAGGAACTTCCAGTCGCTGCGCGGCCGGCTCAAATCGGGGTATAAGCCAGACGTATACTGAATCTACGAGCCTCTGGCGGTTCGAAGTGAGGACGGCGCCTGTTCGTTGCCTATGCCAGCGCGAAAAAGAAACCGGCGCCTGAATTTCGATCCGAAGACGAGGAACGCGAGTTCTGGGCTGGCCACGATTCGACTGCGTTCATCGACTGGCGGTCGGCCGAACGCCGCAAGTTTCCAAAACTGAGGCCCAGCCTGCGAGCCATTTCTTTGTGTCTTCGTTCCTTGCCGAACGGCTGAGCGAGGACCGCCGGCGCGCCGTAATTACCCCAGCGGAACCGTCACCGAGTCAAACGGATTGCCGTCGGGTGGGCCATCGAAGGGCACGGTGTGGTACTCGGCGGTCAAAGCGGCCGTCGTAACCGTCAGCTTGAGAAAACCCGGAGAGCTTTGATTGAAGGACTGCAGGGTGAGATCGGTGTGGGTGGTCTGGAACGGCAACTGGATGGGACGGCCGTTATTGGTTTGCATCGGGTGCATGGCTTTCACGTTGTTGGCGTAGCCGCCGGCGCCGGCCACGATGTAGGGGATCTGGCGCGTCCCGATCTTCCGCGAGAAACGTTGATAGTTATGCACGTGTCCGGAGAGGACCATGTCGGGCACCCGCCTGGACAGGGCAATGGCGTTGTCCAGCGATTCCAGAATGCTGGGATACCCGCCGTGCAGCTCATCGAGTGAGTAGGGCGCGTGGTGGACGGCCACGATGAGGCACTTGTCCGCGTCCGCCGCTTTCATTTGCTGGGTGAGCCAGGCCTCCTGCGGCCCCTTGGCCTGCGCATCGAGGTTCCCGTCGATGTTGGAGTACAAGCCGACGATGGTCGAGAGTGGCGTGTCCAGCGTCCAATAGACATAGGGCTGGATCATGGTCTGCTTATACGGGCTCGCCGGACGGCGCTCGGTGTCGCAGAAGTTGAGGCGGAAGCCCGTCAGCGACGGTTCCGTGTCCGACGGATCGTTCCTTTGGACGTGCGTGTCGCCATCGTGATTCCCCGCGATGGCGAAAATTTCCGCCGGGTAGTATTGGTACGGCTCGTAAAACTGATTCGGGTAGTCGGTGCTGATGCCATTGAAATAGACCACGTCGCCCAGATGATAGAAGAATGCGGGGCTGTCCGCCACGCCCGGATTGACGATCTGTTGTTCCATCTCTTTGGCGACGGCGTCCTGCGCTTCCGTTCCATCCACGCCGCCAGTGTCGCCGACCGAATGGAAGACCATGGTCTTGGCTTTCTGGATGGCCGTGCAGACGCCGGGCGAGATGGCGCTCAACGACAGCACCAGGCTGCCGGCGGGAACGGCGAACGGAACGGCTTCGAATTTGGGGGTCGGTTTGAGGTAGGCGACCGGATCGCCGAAGGATCGGCGTTGTTTGCCGATGCGGTGGGAACCCGGGTGCACGGGCGCGGGTACCGGCTTTTGGCGATGATGAAACTTCACGGGAGCGGCCATGGATTGTCCTCCTAACTCCTCTCGCTGTGTTGACTGATGAAGCCTTGCTGCCTTTCATGGCGACGGCGCTCCGGCCAGACCGCGGATATCGCCAGGCCCACGACGATCCCGATCGACACCTCCAGGAACCGGTGCAGCGCGATCACCCACGGGCTGCGGGGGCGGCTGATGAGCATCACGATCGCCAGCGTGATGCCGGCATATCGATAGGCGCTGCGTTCCACGCGCACCGCCGCGCAGACGGCTCCGATACCGAACACGGCGGCGCCGAAAACCAGAACATTTCCCGGAAAATACGTCCCCAGCAAACCGCCCAACGCCGCGCCCACCACGGTTCCCGCGAAGCGCTGCGCCGAGATCCCCAGCGACGATCCCAGTGTCGACTGCATCACGATCATCGTCGAAATCGCCGCCCAGTACGCTTCCGGAAGCCCCGACCCGTGCGCCACGAACCACGAAACCACCGCCGCCACCGCCGTCCGCGCCGCATGGGTCAGGGTCGGCGGATCCTTCTTCGCCAGGATCAGAGCGCGCAGCCGTTCAATCGCCATCCGCCTGCACGCTACCCCAGTGCTTTGATCTGCGGCAGCTTGGGCTGAAGCTGCGCCCTCTGCGCGGCCGTCAGGTCGAGCTGCGGCGGACGCACGAAGCTCTCGCGAAATCCATAGGCCGTCAGGCAATACTTAATGGCCGCCGCACCGCCCCCGCCCTGCACCCGCGAGAGCGCGTTGACTTCGCGCAGTTTGGCGTAAGCCGCCGCCACGTCCTGTCCTTTGCGCTGCGCTTCAAAGCAAGCCGCCACCTGTCGCGGAAACAAGTTGCCGCTCACCAGAATGGCGCCCTTGCCCGCGGCCAGCGCCGCCGGGATGTTGCCCTCCGTGCCGGTCATCATATTCAGCTTGGGAAACTCCTTCACCAGCGCGGCGTACCCGGCGGCGTTGCCGGTGGAGTCCTTAATGCCGGCAAGGTTGGGATAGTGTTCCAAACTGTGCAGTAACTCGGGCGAGATGGGCACTTCGCTCATCCCAGGATAATGATACAGATTCACCGGGATCCGGGACGCCTCCAGCACCTGCGAGTAATACTTCGCGAGGCCTTCGGTGCTTGGATTCTTGAAGTAGAAAGGCGGGATGCAGAGCACCTGGTCGGCGCCGTTGGCCTGCGCGTGCGTCAGCAGATCGAGCGTCTCGGGAAGGTTCGGCGTCCCCACCTGCACCATCATTTCCAGCCCAGAGCGGTGCTTCAACGCGGCTTCCGCCACTCTCTTCCGCTCCGCCACGGAGAACGACGCAAACTCGCCTGTCGTCCCCAGCACCAATACGCCATCGGCGCCGCGCTCCTTGAAAAACGGCATCAGGTCGCGATACAGGCCGTCGTCAAATTTCCCTTTGCTGTCGCAGGGAGTTACCGCGGCGACATAGAAACGCGGGCCGGACGACGGGGTCACGGTTTTTGCGGCGCGCGGCGCGGCCAATGCCGACGTCGCGATACCCACAGCTCCCAGGAAGTTACGTCGAGTGGTGTCCATGGTTCCCTCCAGGTGTTGGATCAATAGTACACCTGTCGGCAGCCGAGTTCCAGGGCGGTCAGAGTCCGGCTTCCAGCACCTGCACCAATCGCGACGCGCGGCCTTGCACTTCCGGACTGTTGGTGATGGGGTCATGATCGAGCGTCAGCGTTCCACCTTCCAATCGCGCCCAGTTGTCGGGATAGTAATTCCCGGTGCTGTTGTCGATCACCACGCGATGCAGACCGCCTTTCAATGCCTCGCGTCCCATGTCGTCCTTGGCGATCGTCCGCAGCGCGGCGATCAGCGGCTCGAAGTAAATCGCCTTCCAGGACGCCTCATACAGTCGCGATTCCCCCTCCGGCGTCAGCTTGTCCCAATGGATTTCCACGGGCACGGTGAAGCCCGCGGCTGCATCGATCTGGCTCTGCAGACCGGGCAATTCGTCGGCTTGAAACTGCTGGATTACGCGGCGTTCGGCAAGTCCCATCGGTAACTCCTCCTCGGGCAGTATATAAAAGAAGCCGGCGGCTGGCCAATTACCATGCCGTTCCGGGCGTTCCCATCAACCACAAACTCACACCTATCAGCAGCAGTGCCGCGCCGGCCAGCGCCACCCACAGCGGCGCTCCGAACGTGGCGGCATTCCGTCCCAGGTTGAGACTCACCTGCGACGGATCGTCGGGATTCACATAAATCGACCCGTGCGTTCCGGGGGCGTGGCGGTCAAGCCGGGCCTGCATCCGTTCGCGATCCACCACCAGGAAGTCCCCGGAGCGCGCCGTCGTTCGCAGCGGCTTTCCGTCCACGCGATAAGCCAGCTCGTAGTGCGCGGTGTAGCCCGCGTTCTCTTCTCCCGGATTCTCCTCCATCCAGGCGCGGACCACTTCCGCGTCCACCGCCTTCCAGCGGCGGACCCGCGCCAGGCGATTCTGTATCAGGAAGAACGCCGCCCCCAGCGTCACGATTCCCGTTGCGATCACGATGGCCGAAGCGGTTCTCAGAGCCGTCATACTTACCACTCCGCGGGCTGCGATTGATACAGCAGCAGCGCCGTCACCGCGATACCGGTGAGGCCGATCGAGAGGCACAGAAGCGAAATGCCGATCCGCCGCCCCAGCGGGTCGAACACGAAGTCCTCGGGCCGTTCCGGAAGGTAGTAAATCGGACGGCGGCTGCCGGGCGGGTTCTCGCGCAGGCGGGCTTGCGCCGGTTCCGGTTTCGCCGTGCCGGTATGGCTGCGGAGCGGCACGGTGATCTCGCGGCCTTCAGCGCGGAAACGAATCTCGTATTTCGAGCGGTAGAGCGTCACCGTTTGCCCTTCATCCGTCTGTTCGAAGCGCTCCACTTCCCCGCTGAGAATCTCCGCTTCGGCTTCCTTCCGTCCGCGCGCGACCTGGCCGTAGAACATCAGCGCGCCGGCGATCAGAAACCCGGCGCCAATCAGGCCCGCCAGATAGAAGAAGAAGCGTCCCACCCTATTTCCCCGCCGGGTCTTTCCAGTTCTTGCAGCTCAAGCGCAGAAACGATTCCTTGTCGCCCTCTTCGGCGGTCCACAAAGCACCCTCTTCGCGGTAGATTACGAAATTGCCAATCTTCCAGTCGGTGAACGTGGGGATCATCGGGTCAATGGTGGCGCAGAAAACCTCGCGCCGGTTCCATCCCGACCAGACCGAATCGATTTTGCCTTTCTCCGCCCACGTCACCTGATAGGTCCATTCCGTTTTGCCGTCTTTGAGCAAACCGTAGCTCTTGGCAATTTGCGCGGTAGCAGCTTTCAGCGCGTCCTGGGCTTCCTTGGGCATCGCGGCGGGGGCCGGCGCTTTGTTGGATTGTCCGTGGACCGCCGGGGCAAGCAGGGCAAACAGACAGGCGGTGAAGATGGAAAGTCGCATGGTCCAAATTCCTCCAGGGATCGTATCACGACAACCCCGGCAGGAAGATGACAGATTGGTGACGGTCCGACGGAAGCTGTGGGGCAGGCAATCGTGCCTACCGCACAACTCACGGCTTACAGCGTCTTACTATCGACATTCTTCAGTTGCGTATCCGGCACATCGTTGCACATATGCACCGAGAAATCGGACACGTTGTGAAGCGCGAATTGCGGGACGCCGGCCACGTGCTGCGCCTTGATCCGGAAGAAATCGGCATCCTGCACGCTGTCCAGCACGAACGCCGGCCGCAGATCCTCTTTGTCGGCGCGGATCTCGATGTTATCGAATTGAATGCCCTTCACGTGGCGGACGTAGAACCCATGCGACGGCATGTTATGCGGCGGCGCGGCGGGTCCTCGCCCCCGGCCGGCGACGGCTGCGCCCGCGGGTTGTCCCGGTGCGGCTCCGGCCGCGGCCCCAGGAGCTCCCGGCGCGCCAGGAGCACCGGGCCCTCGTCCCGCCCCGCCTCGACCCTGTCCCTCGGGGTGCCATTGCCCGTCGGCGCCGCGACCGCTGGGACGCGGACCGCCGGTGAACATGGTGGGCTCGGGATACATATCCTCGTATTCCGGCGGCTGATAGGCGGCATCTTCTTTGGTCCCGCCACCCTGGTGCAGAATCTGGATGTTACTGATCTTCACGTCCTCGATCTCGTGGCCCGCAATCCCGCTGATCACCGACCCCAGCCGCGACACGCAGTTGGAACATACCAGGTTGCTGATAATCACCCGTTTCAAGGTGCCTACCGGCGTATTGTCCGGCCCGCGCATGCGGTTCCCCAGGCGCAGAAAGATGGGCGCGCTGATGATATCGCGCATCGATATGTTAGTGATGGTGACATCTTCCAGAATGGCGCCGTCCACCGTCTCCAGCGCCAGCCCCTGGCAGCCTTCGAAGACACAGTTGGAAATGGTGACATTGCGGAATCCGCCGTTCGATTCCGTGCCGAACTTGATGCGTCCGGTATGTCCCACGCCGCGCACGTCCGGCCCGAACTTCTTGTAAGTCCCGTCCAGCAGCGTGCCTTCTTCCCAGCATCCGCTCACATAGCAGTTGGTGATGGTGACATACTCGCAGACCTTGGCGCGGCCCAGCGCATAGTCGGCTTTCAAGCAGATGCCGTCGTCCCAGGGCGAGTTCACATAGCAGTTCGAGATGCGGACATTGCGGCAGGCGTCCACGTCCATGCCGTCGCGGTTGGTGTCGATCTTGAGATTATCGATGGTCAGATTGTCGATGCCCGTCGCCAGAATGCCGAAATGGCCGCCGTGCAGAATCGAAAAATCGCGCAGCAGCACGTTGTGACAATTTTTCAGGCTGATCGATTTATTGCCCACACCCGGAGTGTGCGCATTGGGACCCTGGCCGGTGCCGCGGCTCAATCCCTTTCCCCAGATGCGGCCGGTTCCCGTGATGCCGACATTTTCGATGCCGTCGCCCCAGATCAGGCTGTTGCGGAAATGGCTGTGCCCGAAATCCTGGTACATGTCCCACTCGTTGGGCTCGGCGAGATCATACCCGGCGGCGCCTTCGGCCGGCGGATCGGCCGCCACGATGGTGGCGCCGGCTTCCAGGTGCAGCGTCACGTTGCTCTTCAAATGGATGGAGTAGGAAAGGTAATTGCCGGCCGGGAAGATCACCGTACCGCCGCCCGAGGCCGCAACGGCGTCGATGGTCTTATTGATAGACGCCGTATCGAGGGTCTTGCCGTCGCCGGCGGCGCCGAAACTCCTGACGTCAAAAGGCCCCGCGGCCGGGGCGCTGGGGGCGGCATGCGCCACGCGTGGTTCCGCCGTCACGGCCAGGGCGGTCGCCGCGATACCGGCGCCCGAAAGCCGCAAAAAGTCTCTGCGCACGTTGGGTTCAGTCGACATGGCTGTTTCTCCAGAGACCTACCGTATCATGCAGTACGGCCGTCGGCAAAGGTGATGCGCACCACCCGCTACCCAGGCGGATCCTCCAATTTTGCGCCCAATCTACCCTGAACACGGTATGTCCATTGGCGCCGTCCCGCAGTCTACTGGAGCTGTACAGGGACTACAGCAACATGCATGCCTTCCCTTGGCGCGCGCTGACCCTCGTCAGCGCCGCCTGTTTTTTCGCCAGCGCGGCGTCCGCAGCCGACGATCCGCGCGTTTCCATCACGCCCCGCACCCGGCCCGCCGCCGTCCATCCCGATATCCGCGTCGACAGCAACCTGGTGCTCATCCCCGTCAGCGTCACCGATTCCCGCAACCACGCCGTCACCGGATTGAGCCGCGACGCCTTCCACATTTTCGAAGACAAAACCGAACAGGCCCTGGTGCAGTTTGCCTGCGAGGATGCCCCCATCTCCGTCGGCATCGTCTTCGATGCCAGTTCCAGCATGCTCGATAAGATCGCCAAGTCGCGCGAAGCCCTCGGCCAGTTCCTGCATTTCGCCAATCCCGAGGACGAGTTCTTCCTGGTGGAATTCAGCACCCGCCCGCGATTGACCGTGCCCTTCACCACCGACCCCGGACTCATCCGCACTCGCCTGCTGCACATCGGAGCGAGCGGCACCACCGCCCTGCTCGATGCCGTATCCCTGGCGATGGACCGCTTGCGGACTGCCCACTATCCCCGCCGCGCCCTGCTGGTTCTCTCCGATGGCGGCGACAATCACAGCCGCTACACGGAGACCGAACTCCGCAACCGCATCCGCGAGTCCGACCTCTGGATCTACACCATGGGTATTTATGGCCGCCGTCCGCCGAATATTCAGGTGGAATCCGACGCCGGCCAGAAGCTGATGGAGATGCTGGCCGAGGAAAGCGGCGGCCGCCATTACGCCGTGGATTCCCTCGTGGATCTTCCGGTAGTGGCCGCGCGCATCGCCCTGGAACTGCGCAATCAGTACGTTCTCGGATACCAGCCGGCCGACTCCCGCCGCGATGGCAAGTATCATCGCGTCCAGGTGAAAGTCGTCGCCGGCCGTCATCTGACGGTGTCCTGGCGGCCCGGATATTACGACGCCGGGCAGTAGCCCAGGATGCCATAGCCCGGCGTTACAGCGCGCCTTTGACGCCGCACACCCCCAGTTCTTCCATGAGGACCTCCCGATCCGTCGACGCCTCATGCGCGATCCGGATCGATTTTCGGACCAGGCCGAATTCCAGCGGTTTCCACAGAATCCCCAAGGCCCCGCTGCTGAAAACGGCCTGCAGAAAAGTCCGGTCCGGTGGATCGGCCGCCACCAGGCCCGCCACCAGCGGATGACGATCGCCGATCATGCCCAGAGCGTCGTAGCACGTGCCATCCGCAAACACGATGTCGGCGAGCAAGACCCGGCTTCCCGTAACCGTCAACAGGAAATCGGCTTCCTCCAGACTGCCTGCATGGTGCATGCGAATGCCCATCAGCCCCAGAACGTTCCGCAGGAAGGTAAACTCCGCGACAAATGAGGTCAGCACCACACAATCCACGTACAGTTCGGCTGGCCGTTGGCGCGTCCCTTCTGGTCTCCGCATGCTACCCTCCTCAAGATTCGCCTCCAGAATAGGCTGACTTCCCCTGCGCCGCAAATACTCCAGGACGGGTACTTCTCCGAAATTGCCGCAGTACGCGCCGCAACCTCCGGACTGGTTCCTGAGGATTCCAATTCCGACTTTCAGCGCCAAAGTTCCAGATTTCAGGATGCTTTCCTGCGAAATTCTACGAGGAACCGGATAATCGGGGGTGTTTAATTCCATAACCGCCATGGAATCAACGGCGTACCGAGTGGCAGGCCACCTGCTATTCCCCAGTCATATGACAAGGCCTAACGCAGTATCTCTTTCTGTGCTCGCGCTGATTGTCGCACTGGCCTGCCTGGCGCCGTTGGCGCAGGCGCAGGCCATCAGCGGGGATCTAGTCGGCAACGTTCTGGACGCCAGTGGCGCCGCAATTCCGAACGTCGCCGTCACGGCGGTAAATACCGCCACCAACGTAAAATTCACTGGCACGACCAATGCCAACGGGGACTTCCGCATAGCCAATTTGCCGCCCGGCGCCTATGACGTCTCCGCCAGTTCCAAAGGCTTCGCGCAGGCGACCCTGAAGGGCGTCTCCATCGACCTCAATCGCACCACTACGGCCAACCTCAAACTCGCCGTGGGCGCCGTCGCGACTACCGTGGATGTCAGCGAAGCCGGTGCTTTGCTCGATACCACCACCGCCCAGGTGCAGCAATCCTACGCTGCCCAGCAATTGCAGGATCTGCCCATGGCCAGCACCGGGAACGGTGTGCTCAACCTGTCCCTCCTGCAGGCCGGCGTAGCCTCCAGCGGCGGCGTCGGCTACGGCACGGGTCCGTCCGTCGGCGGCCAGCGGCCCACCAACAACAGTTTCTCCATCGATGGCGTCAACAACAATGCCAAATCGGTCACCGGCCCGGTGGTTTCCATTCCCAACGACGACGTGGCCGAGTTCACCATTCTGTCCAATCAGTTCCGCGCCGAATATGGCCACTCCTCCGGCGGCCAGTTCAACACCATCGTCAAGAGCGGCAGCAACGAGCTGCACTTCATGGTTTACGATTACCTGAAGAATCGGAACCTCAACGCGGTGGACCAGTCTTATAAGAATGAGGGAGTCTACAGCAACCCGCGCTACGATTCCAACCGTCTCGGCGCCAATATCGGCGCTCCCATCATCCGCAACAAGTGGTTCATCTTCGGCGGGTTTGAATACGATCCCACCGGCCAGGCATCCACCAGCAGTTCCAGCTTTTATGCGCCCACCGCCAGCGGCTATGCCACTCTGGCCGGCGTAGCCGGAGTCAACGCCACCAATTTGGGCGTCGCCAAACAGTATGCCGTGGCCGCGGCCACCAGCCCCGGAGCTCCCGCCGTCACCATCGGCGGCGTCAGCGTACCCACCGGCATTATCTCCGCAGTCGGGCCGAACTTCACCAATACCTACAACGCGATCATCAGCTCCGATTTCAACTTCTCCGAAAAGGACCAGTTGCGCGGCCGCTTCGTGGAGAACCACACCGCCACCATCAGCACCGCGGCCGACCTGCCGGCCTTCTATACTCCGGTGCCCAACGTCAGCTACCTGTCCACCGCGGCCTGGTATCACACCGTGTCTCCCACGCTGGTGAACGAACTCCGCCTCGGTTTCAACCGCAACAACCAGTCCGAGCCGGTCGGCAGCCAGACCTTCCCCGGCCTCGATGCCTTCCCCAATCTGGTCTTTGAGGATCTGAACCTGCAACTCGGGCCCAATCCGAACTATCCGCAAAGCGGCATCAACAATAGCTACCAGCTGGTCGATAACGTCAACTGGACCCGTGGCGAACATACCATCAAGGCCGGCGGCGAGATCCGCGATTATATCTCGGGCACCCATTTCTCGCAGCGCGTCCGCGGCGACTATGAGTACACCACCTTCGCCAACTACCTCCTGGACTTGTTCCCGGACTATTACCTGTCGCGGACCCTGGGCAATCCGGAGTTCTCGGGCAACGCGATGGCCTATTACGGCTTCGTCCAGGACACCTGGCGCGCCCGCAAGAATCTGACCGTCGACATCGGTCTGCGCTACGAATGGACTGGTGTATCGCAAGGCGCCAAGGAGCAGGCTCTCGACGCCATCGCCAGCGTTCCCGGCCTGGTCGACTTCCGCGCTCCCAAATCCAGCACGTGGGGCGGCTTGTCCCCTCGGATCGGTCTGGCCTATACCCTCGGCAACAGCGGCAATACCGTCATTCGTGCCGGTTTCGGCCGCGCCACCGACGTGATCTACGATAATCTGCCGCTCAATAGCCCGCCGCCGCAATTCGCTATCTCCGTCACCCCGGCTCCCGGCAACGGTCCCGCCAACTTCCTGAAGGATGGCGGCATCACCGCCGCTCAGTACGCTCCCTCCGGCGCCTTGAACCACGCACAGGCCGTGGCCGCCACATCGTACTATCTGCCCGACCAGGTGCTCCCGTACTCTTTGAACTGGACCATGGAAATTCAGCACACTTTTGCCAAGGACTACACCTTCACCGCCCGCTACGTGGGTGACCGCGGCGTCCACGAGCCCATGCAGATGTGGATTGACCGGTTGCATTCCCTGGTCTCGCCCAGTTCCTACATCCCCACCTACCTGACCGCTCCCAGCGCCTCCACGCTGGCCAGCCTGCCGCTCAACGTCGGCAATCTGCGCGAACCGTCCGCTGGTTGGGCCGACCCCGCCTGGGCCTCCGCCGGCTTCCTCAACTCCATCACCGCCTATGAACCGCAGGGCTGGTCGTTCTACAACGGCCTCGATCTGCAACTGCAGCGCCGCTTCACCAAGGGCCTGCTCTTCCTGGCCGCCTACACCTGGAGCCGCAATATCGACAATTCCACCGACACCCTCAACTCCAGCGCGTTGAGCCAGCGCCGCGTCCCCGATATGGGCGACCTCACGCAGGAAAAGGCCACGTCCGCTCTCGATCGCCGCAATCGCTTCACTCTCTCCTCCGTCTATGATCTGCCGTTCTTTAAGGAGAGCAGGAACTGGTTCTACAAAAACATCGTCGGCAACTGGCAGTTCTCTCCGGTGTACATCTATGAATCGCCCGAATACTTCACCGTTTCGAGCGGCGTCAACACCGACCTCAACGGCGATAGCGGCGCCATCTCCCGCACCATCCTGAATCCCGCCGGCGTCGCCGGTACCGGCACCGCGGTCTACGGACTCGACAAGAATGGCAACCGCATCGCCTACAACGCCGCCACCGCCAGCGTCAATACCGTGGTGGCGTGGGTAGCCATCAATCCCAACGCCCGGTACATCCAGGCCGCCGTCGGCGCGCTGCAGAATACCGGCCGCAACACCGAGCCTACCCGCCCCATCGACAACCTCGACTTCACCATCACCAAGCGCTTCCAGATCCTGGAGAAGGCCAGGCTGGAGTTCTCCGCACAGGCGTACAACCTGTTCAACCACGCCCAGTTCATTCCCGGATCGCTCAACGATGTCGGGGCCGTGGGCACTTCCGGCAGTACCGCTTACGTCACCGTCAACAACGTCAACTTCAACAGCCCGGAGAAGGCGTTCAGCAGCAGCCCGCGCGTCGTGCAGATTGTCGCCAAGTTCATCTGGTAAATCGGACAATCCCAGCCATCTGTCCCAAGGGGAGCCGCCAGGCTCCCCTTTTTTCGTGTCTGCCCGATTCAGCGCGCGGACCGTTCCCGGGTAACCTTTCGCGAGTTCCGGAGTATAAGTAATATGCTCCACGACATCCGTCTCGCGTTGCGCCAGTTGGCCGGAGCCAAGGGTTTCACCATCACCGCCATGTTGACGCTGGCGCTCGGTATCGGCGCCAATACCGGCATCTTCACGCTGGTGCACGCGCTCATGATGAAGTCGCTGCCGGTGGCCGACCCGCAGCGCATCGTCCGCATCGGCGATGGCGATAACTGCTGCGTACTCGGTGGATGGCAGGGGCGCGTCTCGCTCTATTCCTACCCGGAGTACCAGTATCTGCGGCAGCACACGCCGGAGTTCGAGG
>Ga0181529_10005925_pt1 | contig 12595 bp, 13 predicted proteins | sample PEATcosm2014_Bin_36_FD_119763 | JGI IMG/M metagenome (GOLD analysis project Ga0181529, IMG submission 119763) | Peatland microbial communities from MTU Mesocosm Facility, Houghton, MI, USA - PEATcosm2014_Bin10_30_metaG | ecosystem: Environmental > Terrestrial > Soil > Wetlands > Peat | place... | reverse complement strand
TAGATCGAGGGTCTCAACCACATCGACCAGAAAACGGGCCAGGTGATTTTCCGCGAGCCTGTCGTGCAACGAAGGAGGCAAAAGCAGCGACTGGTTCAGGTCGTCGGAACGGAAACTCTTTCCCATGAACAACATTCTAGAAAAGCTCGGGCACCAACGAAATGCCTTCGTTGATGCCCGGGATCTATTCCCGACACACTCCTAGGCGAAACTAGGGACCCCCGTTCTGTCGATCCTCTGATTAGGTCACTTGGGGACACCTCCGTTGTCGTTCGAGAAGAGGCGATCGACGCGCTGGGAAAGATCAAAGACGCCCGCTCGATTAATGCCCTTATCGGGGCCATGGGAAGCTCGGAAGCCTCCCTTCGAATGGAGGCATCTGAAGCTCTGAAAGTCAAGGATCCCCGCATCGTCGATTCCCTCATAGCTGCCCTTCAGAGTCAGAACCCACATATACGGGAGGGCGCAGCACGCGCGTTGAGCCAGATCAAGGACCCACGGTCGGTCGATTCCCTGATTGCGGCCTTGGGAGACACAAATCCTGAAGTCCAAATCCAAGCGGTCATTGGACTGGGCAATATTAGAGACCCGCGTGCGGTCGGGCCCTTGATCGCAGCGATGAGGAGCCGGGACGATAACGTCAGTTTCGATGCGGAATTGAGCTTAAAAGAAATCGGGCCGCCCGCAGTCGATCTCCTGATCGCAACTCTGAGGGGTCGAGACCGCCTGCTTCAGGTGAATGCGGCTGTGGCTTTGAATGAAATCGACGACCCTCGTGCAGCCAGTGCTGTGGAGGCTGCACTGAAGCCTTTGTTCGCCAGTCACTACCTCATGTTCTTCGGAAAAGGAAGAGAATCCACGGCGGGCCCATTGATTAGGGCATTAAGAGATTTTGGCAACCCGCGAATGGCTGTGGACTTCCTGAACTGCGGAAACTGGGCGATGGAGCATGCCGGGAAGGAGTGGCTAGAAAAGCACGGTCGCACGGTAGTTGAGACAGACCAGAGTCCGGGCACGCCACGGTTCTAGTTTCACCAAGTCGACGAACCCGCGAGCGGGGGCGTTCATTGGCCTCTAATCGCGAGTTTCGAGGGCTACGGTCTTTACCCCTGGTGGTCAGATTCCGGCGTAAGCCTGGACATCGCGCTCGATGGTCGCACTCAATTCGAGGCGGGCCTCGGAGAGGTCGTGCATCTGCTGGAGGTTCAGCCAAAACTCTGGACTATTGCCGAAGAAGCGGGCCAGGCGGAGCGCGGTGTCCGGCGTAATGGCCCGCTTGCCGTGGATGATCTCGCCGACGCGCGTGGCGGGAACGCGGATCTTCAGCGCCAGAGCATTTTGCGTGATGCCGAGCGGCTTGAGAAACTCCTCCAGCAGCATTTCGCCGGGGTGCGTACACACTCTCTGGATGTTCCAACCGGAGGCCGGTCTATTGATCGTCATACGTTGCAGCCCCTTGCCGTTCCGCTAGTGGTAGTCCGCGATTTCGACATCGTGCGCGCCGTCGTCCTTCCAAAAGAAGCAGATGCGGTATTGGTCGTTGATTCGGATGCTGTGTTGCCCAATTCGATCACCCTTCAGGAGCTCGAGCCGATTGCCCGGAGGGACGCACAGGTTGTTCAGATGCGTTGCCGCTTCAATTTGGTCTAACTTGCGGAGAGCAATCGCCCTTATGGTCGCCCAACGACGGTTAGAACCGGTCTCAAAGAGCTCCATCGTATCGGCGTCCTTGAAGCTCTGGATCATTTGCGATCAGAATATAACGCGACGCATAACACGTCAAGCGGTATAATGGGTGAGCATCAAGCCACGGAGCATCCCGGTCCCTGACCCCATGGGCCGTTTCCCCGTAACGGCACTGGTTCCCCCCGGCGCCCTCTGGAAAAATGCCAGCGGCGCTGGGTCTATAGTGAAGGCTGGCGATCCTCACGACCTTGCTCAGGGCGTGATCAGACAAAGTGACACCACAACCCGTCCCCCGGTTGGGGAAGACGAAGCGCCCGCGGAGCCTCGTTTCCGGCGCGTGCAGCAGGGTGTGCCCCCCTTGGGGCGCGGCTTGCCTGGCATGCAGCAGGAGATGCGGGATTTCGAAGACGACGACTCTCCGCGCCTGGGTGCAGCCCGCCTTGGCAGGCAGCGCTTCGAGGGCGTCCGCAGTCCCTGGTGGCGGCCGGCGAGTGGTTGGGGCCGCGCCTTCATGGCGCTGGGCACTTTGATTGTTCTGGGTGGCCTGGCGGCCTCCGCTTTCCTTCTTAAAACGTATCTTGGGCGCGATGGGCGCTTCCGCATTGCCGGGGCGGGCAACATTGCCGCCTCGGGGCTGAGCGAGGTCAGCCGCGCGGAGATGCTGCCGGTCTTCGGCGAGGACATTGGGCGCAACATCTTCTTTGTCCCGCTGGCCGAGCGGCGCAGGCAGCTGGAGCAAATCCCCTGGATTGAGCATGCTACGGTGATGCGGTTGCTGCCGGACCAGATTCGCGTCTCGGTGGTGGAACGGCAGCCGGTGGCCTTTGTGCGCCAGGGATCAGAAATCGGCCTGGTGGATGCCAGCGGCGTCCTGCTCACCATGCCGCCGGCGATGATGGCGCAGCATCGGTATTCGTTCCCGGTGGTGACGGGAATCGATCCGCACGACTCGCCGGAGGGTCGGAAGAACCGGATGGCGGTCTATGCCCGCCTGCTGGCGGAGCTGGACGCCAACAACCAGCACCTTTCCGAGCAAATCTCGGAGATCGATCTGAGCAAGCCCGAGGATGTGCGTATCCTCATGCCCGAGCAGGGGAGCGACATTCTGGTTCACCTGGGCGAAGAACGTTATCTGGAGCGCTACCAGAGCTACAAGGCGCAGATCGCCGGGTGGCGGCAGCAGTATCCCAAGCTGATGGCGGTAGATTTGCGCTACGACCAGCAGTTGGTGTTGGAGATGACGCCCGGCTCCAGCCCGGTGCAGATTGCGACCGGGGAAACGGCGTCGAATCCTGCTCCGGCCAGTACGCCAGCCGCCGAGAAGCCCAAAAAGGTGTCGGCCAAGCCGGCCGGCCAGCCAGCGGCAAATGCCAAGACCGTAAAGACCTCCGCCAAGCCGGGCGCCAAGAGCGCGCAGAAGCCGAAGGCCGCTTCGGCGAAAGACAAAGCGGCAAAAGACAAGAAGAAGCGCGCGGAGGCCAAACGCACCGCGCTTGACCTGAGCAAGAAGAAGAAAGCCCACTCTGCCGGAGTATCGCGGCAGGGGCAGTGAGCCTGGAACGATGAGCCAGAAACAGGACAACCTGATCGCCGTGCTGGACATTGGGAGCGCGTGGACGCGCGTGCTGGCGGCCGACCTGAACGAAGGAGCCCTGCGTTTCCGCGGGTACGGGCAAATTGAGTCGGCCGGGATGCGCAAGGGGCTGATCTCCGATCTCGGCCCGGCGTTCAAGGTGGTCAAGGCGGCCAACGAACAGGCCGAACGGGCAGCGCGCGCCAACATCGACGAGTGCGTAGTGGGCGTGGGCGGGCCGCATATCCGCGGGCTCAACACCAACGGCGGCATCGAGCTGGGCAACCGCATGAGGGAGATCACCAAGGAGGATGTGCGTTACGCCGTGGAGCGGGCGCGGGCGGTCGAGCGGCCTCCGGACCGCGAGATTCTGCACCTGCTGCCGAGGCAGTTCATCCTCGACGATCAGCCCGGCATCTTCGATCCGGTGGGCATGGTGGGAGCCCGGTTGGAGGTGGATCTGCACATCGCCACCTGTTCCGGCAGTGCGCTGCAAAGCACCGTGACCTGTGCCAATCGTGCCGGACTTGAGGTCACGGAGGCGGTTCTGGAGTCGATTGCCGCTGCTGAATCGACGCTTTCGGCCGACGAGCGGGAACTGGGTGTGTGCCTGCTCGACATCGGCTGCCACTCCAGCGACCTGGTAGTCTTTTTCGAGGGCGCGGTGGCTCACACGGCGTCGGTGCCCATCGGCGGGGCGCACTTTACCAACGATCTGGCCATGGGACTGCAGATGCCGGTGGCACACGCGGAGGAACTCAAACGCCAGTTTGGCAACGCGGTGGTGACGGCGGTGCCGCAGAGCGCGGAGATCGAAATAGCCAACCCTCATCCGCAGGTTTTGCGCCTGCGCTCGATTGCCGAGATTCTCGAGCCGCGGGCGCGCGAGCTCTTCTATTACGTGAAGGAAAGCCTGCGCCAGGGTGGAGTGCTGGACGCGCTGGGCGCAGGATGCGTGCTGACCGGCGGCGGAGCCATGCTGCCCGGCCTGCTGGACGTGGTGGAGAGCCAATTGCGCGTACCGGCCAGGACGGGAGTGCCGGTGCGCCTGTCGAACATGCCTGCCGAGCTGGTCAATCCCAGCTTTTCTACGGCCATCGGATTGCTTTTGTACGCCCACCGAACGCGCGTCACGCGCGCGGCGGAGAACAACTCGTTACGGGCCAAGTTGAGAGCCATTTTTGCAGCCAGTTTTTAAATGCGTTCAGCCATGAATCAGGAGGTCGGAAACCATATGGAACAGCAGGGAATCGAAGCCGGAGAAATGCGCATTCAGTATCACGAAGAGCCTTTGCGCGGAGCCCGCATCAAGGTGATCGGCGTGGGTGGCGGCGGCGGCAACGCCGTCAATCGCATGATTGACGCCAAGATGGAGGGCGTGGAGTTTATCGCTGCCAACACCGACGTACAGGCGCTCAAGCTGTCCAAGGCTCCGGTCAAGTTGCAGCTCGGCGTCCGGCTCACCTCTGGCCTGGGTGCGGGCGCCAATCCCGATGTGGGCCGCATGGCCGCGCTGGAGGACTCGGAGAAGATCATCGAAGCCCTGGAAGGCGCGGACATGGTCTTTGTCACCGCCGGGCTGGGCGGCGGCACGGGCACCGGCGCCGCGCCGGTGATTGCTTCGCTGGCCAGCGAGATGGGCATCCTCACGGTGGCCGTCATCACTCGTCCCTTCGGCTTTGAAGGCAAGCGGCGCTTGCAGCAGGCCGAGCGCGGCCTCAAAGAGCTGATCGAGAGCGTGGACACGATGATCGTGATCCCCAACGAGAAGCTGCTGGCGGTGGCCAAGGATGCCGGATTCTTCGAGAGTTTCCGCATTGCCGACGATGTATTGCGCCAGGGCGTGCAGGGCATCTCGGACATCATCACCATCCCCGGCATCATCAACCGCGACTTTGCCGACGTGAAGACCACCATGGCCGGCATGGGCCACGCGGTGATGGGCACGGCGGTGCGCGCGGGCGAGAACCGCGCCATTGAAGCGGCACAGGCGGCCATGGCATCTCCGCTGCTTGAGGCCGGCGCCATCGACGGCGCGCGCGGCATCCTCATCAACATCACCGGCTCCAGCTCGCTCAAGCTCTCTGAAGTCAATGCCGCCTCTTCGCTGATCCAGTCTTCAGCGCACGAGGACGCCAACATCATTTTTGGCGCGGTGCTGGACGAAAAGATGGGCGAAGAGGTCAAGATCACGGTCATCGCCACCGGCTTCCGCGACCAGATGCCGGAGCGGCGCGCGCGCATGTTGAGCGTGGAAGAGGCGCCCGTGGTCTCTGTCCCCGTGGTGGCGCCGGAGAACTGGCTCAAGGAGGCCGCTCCCGTTCCCGAGCCTGGGCCGGCCCGCTTCCTGAGTCAGGACGAAGACCCCGAAGAAGAGACGGTGGAAGAAGACGAACCGGTCTTCTTCTCATCCTCGGCTGCGGTCGAGGAGCCATTTCCGGAGCCGGAACCCGAACTGGTGGCCGTCGCGGCCAGCACGCAGTACAAGGAACTGGCCGAGGACCCCGTCTATACCCCTCTGCCCAGGGACTATGCTTCGGAGTTCGGCAGCGGTTTGCGCGGTCCTGCGATGCGCTCGCCGGAGCAAATCGGAACTCCGGAAGAAGTCTCACTCTTTTCCGAGCCCGACGAGCAGTCGCAGCGGGATTTGGATGTGCCGGCCTTCATGCGCCGCTCGCAGTTTTAGGATTGCGGACACTTTCGGAGGGTTTTCATTCGGCTTTCCGGGCTGTATAGTTCAATACAGCCCATGAAAGCCTGCAAAATGTACCAATTTGGCGCTCAGCCCTGTTGTCTTTGCCGGTAATATGTGACGAATCAACGGTTGCCGTTGGAAAGTGATTGAAATCACAAGTGGGCCGGGACGTCTGAATTAAAGTAACGCCTATTCGCGGCAAAGACAGAAATCGGTCCGCTGAATGGCCGATAAAGAACGATAGGCAAGAAGTGCGCCTCCCCAGGGGCGGATGCACGGCACGAGATTCATGGTTGAGAGGAATGGGCTGGATGAAGAATTCTCGCGTTTGGGCATTTGGGTTGGTCCTGATGGGTTTTGGAGGCGTGCTGGGCGCGGCTGCTCTGGATGCGCCGCACTCGCTGCATCGCGCCAAGGCGGCTGAGCGCCATCTGACGGAGCCTCATCGCGCCAGCGGCCGTCACGCCGCGGCAGCGGGCAAATCCACCAAGGCACATGCCAAGGCGAAGACAGCAGCTTCAAGCAACGAACCCAAGCTGACCGCCCGCGGCAAGGCCAGAGCCGGCGCGCGCCGGGTGGCCCTCACTGGCCGCCATCATCGCTACTATGAGCGCTTCACCGCCAGTTCCTTTGCCAAGGGTGACATCTTTGCCGGCGATGTAACGGCTGGTGAGGACCCGCTGGTCCGCCAAGCCGCCATCGACGCCTTGGGCGACATGAATGGCACCGCCGTGGTCATCGACCCCTCGAATGGGCGCATCCTGGCCATGGTGAACCAGAAGCTGGCGCTTTCGCCGGGCGCGGAACCCTGCTCCACCATCAAGATCACCGTGGCCATGGCCGCGCTTTCCGAGGGTCTGGTCACTCGCGATACCCCGGTGCAGCTGGCCGGCTTCCGCATGAACATGACCGACGCTCTGGCCAAGAGCAACAACCTATACTTCGAGGAGCTGGGCAGGGAACTGGGCTTCGAACGCGTCCGCCATTACGCCAACCAGTTTGGCCTCGGCGAGCTGGCCGGCTACCACATCGAAGGCGAACAGCTGGGCGTTTATCCCGACAAGGAACTGCCTGCATCCGAAGGCGGCGTGGGGCGCATGTGCAGCTTTGGGCAGGGCGTCTCGATGACACCGCTGCAACTGGGCGCGTACGTGGCTGCCATCGCCAACGGCGGAACTCTCTACTATTTGCAACATCCCACCAGCCAGGAAGAAGTAGCCAAGCTGGAACCCAAGGTGAAGCGCACCCTGGACATCGCCAAGTACGTTCCCGATCTGCAAGACGGCATGGCCGGCGCGGTGGAGTACGGAACCGCCCGCAGCCTGCGCGCCACCTTCCACGATCTGCCGGTCTTCGGCAAGACCGGGACCTGTTCGGACAAGGGAACCCGCTTCGGCTGGTTCGCGTCGTATTCCGACTCGCCGCAGGGCAGCCTGGTGACGGTCTTCTTTCTCGAAGGCGGCCGGCCCACCTTCGGCCCTCGCGCCGCCGAGCTGACCGGCGAGTTCTACAAGAACCTCTGGGACCACAACTACTTTGCCGCCAAGGGCCAGCAGGAAGCCCAGGTTGAGCCGCCGGCATCCACGCCGTCTGCCGTCGAGTCCCAGCCTGCCGCCGTGCCCCCGGTTACGCAGTAGGGCAGCAGGCCATGCAAGTTTCGAAAAGAGGCCGCCTTTGGGCGGCCTTCTTGCGATTTGAGACTGAATTGCAGCCTGCTGGAGCCGCCGCATTACCCAGGAGCATCGGCCGGCCTATCGCGTGACCGCCGAGCGGATCGAGTTCCACCAGGCGCGGTATCACTACGAATAAGAAGCAATAGACGTAGACGGGTTGGAACCTAGGCGGCCCGGGGCTTGTCTTCGTCGAGGGTGGAGATAGCCTGGGAAATGGGGCGCCATGCCGCCTTTACATCCCGCCCTTGGCCCTGCCACACTTGATACGTGGCCACTCAAACAATCGTTATCCTCGATTTTGGATCGCAGTACACGCAGCTCATCGCGCGGCGCATCCGCGAACAGAACGTTTTCTCAGTCGTGCTGCCCTGCACGGCCCCTCTCGGCGAAATTCAGGCGCATCAGCCGCTGGGCGTGATCCTCTCCGGCGGGCCGTCCTCCGTCTACGACACGGATGCGCCTCCCGCCGACCGCAAGGTCCTCGAACTGGGCGTGCCGGTGCTGGGCATCTGCTATGGGCTGCACTTCATCGTTCATCACCTGGGCGGCAAGGTAAAGCCGGGGACGCTGCGCGAATACGGCCATGCCGAGGTGCGGATTGAGGACACTTCGAGCGCCTTGTTTGCCGGGCTGCCCGCGACCCTGGCCGTGTGGATGAGCCATGGCGACGAGGCCGAGGTGCTGCCCGCCGGCTTCCATCGCACGGCTCAGTCCGCCAACGCGCTTGCAGGGATCGAAAGTGCGGAGCACCGCATCTGGGCCGTGCAGTTCCACCCCGAGGTGCATCACACGCCGCTCGGCGCGCAGCTCATCAAGAACTTCGTCTTCAATATCTGCGGTGCGGCGGGCGATTGGACCCCGGCGCACTTCATCGAGAGCACGGTGAACGCCATCCGCGAGAAGGTGGGCAAGGGGCACGTGATCTGCGGGCTCTCGGGCGGCGTGGATTCCTCGGTTGCCGCGGTGCTGGTGCATAAGGCTATTGGCAGCCAGTTGACTTGCATCTTCGTCAACAACGGCGTGCTGCGCAAGAACGAGTTCCTGAGCGTGCAGAAAAACCTGCGCGACAAATTAGGCCTGCACATCGTCGCCGTGGACGCCAGCGAGCGGTTCCTGAGCAAACTGGCGGGCGTGACCGACCCGGAAACCAAGAGAAAGATCATCGGCGCGGAGTTCATCGCGGTCTTCGACGACGAAGCCAACCGCATCGCGAAAGAGACGGGGGGAGTGGACTGGCTGGTGCAAGGAACGCTTTATCCCGACGTGATCGAGTCGTCGAGTGTGAAGGGGCCGAGCCAGACCATCAAGAGCCACCACAACGTGGGCGGACTGCCGCTGGGCATGAAGCTCAAGCTGATCGAGCCGCTGCGCGATCTCTTCAAGGATGAAGTCCGGCGCATCGGCCGCGATATGGAGATGCCGGAAGACGTGCTCGGCCGTCAGCCGTTTCCGGGCCCCGGCCTGGCCGTGCGCATCCTGGGCGAGGTCACGCCGGAGCGCGTCGCGCTGCTGCAAGAGGCCGACGAGATTGTGGTGGCGGAGATCAAGGCCGCCGGACTCTACTCCAAGATCTGGCAGAGCTTTGCCGTGCTGTTGCCGGTGATGAGCGTGGGCGTGATGGGCGACCAGCGCACCTATGCTTATACTTGCGCGGTGCGCGCCGTGCATTCCGAAGATGGCATGACCGCCGATTGGACGCCGCTGCCCTACGAGGTGCTCAAGCGCATCAGCAGCCGCATCGTCAACGAAGTCCGCGGCATCAACCGCGTGGTCTACGACATCACCTCCAAGCCGCCGGGCACCATCGAGTGGGAGTAACCACCTGCGGCGGAATGATCGCTGAACTCCCAGGTCTGAAAATCAAGACCTGCGCCTGCCTACAGCGCGCAATGGATATCTGTGAAGCGAAGCTCTTTGGCTGTATCATTAATTAGCGAAGTTGAACGGACTCCCGGCGATTGGATAGCGGAAATCAAAGATGCCAAGACGTGTTACAGTGCAAATCGAAGGCTATCTAGTCCAAAGAAAGTTGTCTACAGCACTTCAGGCCATTGTTGGCAGGTCAGCATGGCTGGGGACAGAAATCCAAGTAGCTCCTGGAAGCCTGCTCCGTTGGGACATGGCTTATCAAAGAGATCGGCAACGGGTGGTCGTTGAATTCGATGGGGAAGCTCACTATCGAAACAGCTTGAGAATCAAAGTCGATTCTGAAAAGGATATCGTCGCAAAAACAAATGGGCACAGAGTTGTGCGGATTCCGTACTGGGTTCAGCTGACGACCGAAACATTGAAGTACTACTTTGATCTCGACGCTGAGATTATTCAAGAGTTTCCACATGGCTTTATCTCTAAGAAGAATCGGATATTGCCAGCTTCCTTTTGCGAATTGGGAGTTGCTCGGTTCAAGCGTGAGCTAAAGGCTCTTCCGACAGCTGTTAAGCAGGACGTTCTCTCCTCACTCAGAGAGCGGGCAAAAGAGCATCGCCTTAAATATGTTCTTCCAAAGGATCTCAGAAATCTCTTGAAGACATGAACACCGCCGCTTAATTCTGAGATATGAAACCATCTTTCCCGCTAGGAAAGTCGGGCGGATGGTGCATCGTTGAATAACTACATCTGATAGAGTAGATATCCAAGCTGCCGAGGCTTATCCCCCCAAAATCAGAACCTGCTTCGCGTGCTCTCCGGCAAGATGGCATATGCGTTTGTCGAAGGTCACGAGGATCAGATCGTCTGCAATCGCCATGCCGAGAAGGTACGCATCTGTGACTTGCTTGTGCCCGTGCAGACGCCGGAAGAAGGGCTTGGTCAGCGTACGCCAGTTATGAGCACAGGTGTGATAGCGATAGCCCGGATGGAGTTCCATCTGCTCCAACAGTCCCGTGGCTTCGCTCATGCTGAGCCTCTCCGGCCGCGTTGCAAAACGCAGAAATCCAGCTTCTACCCACGGGCAGAGCGCCCATTGCAGGCCGGGAGTTTGGAACCACTCCGTGGCAAGATCGTGATGCTCGTGGCCCTCAAAGAGGCGGGCGATCAGCAGATTTACATCGACCAGGTAAAGGGCTTCAGCCAAGATCGTCCTCGGACTCTTCCTGCACCATTTCAGAGGTGATGACTGGGCCGGCAGCCTTCACGATCAGGATGCCGTGCCGATCCCGCTTTAGTTTCGGCGATGCTTCGAGGGGCAACTCCGGCGCTTGCTCGGCGCGGCGAATGAGTTCGCTGATTGCCGCGCCCAGGGCGATGCCCCTTGCGGCGGCAAACGCGGTTGCGACGCTGTATGCGTCGTTGTCGAGGTTGATGTTTGCCCTGGTCCTCATGTCTTTAGTATGCACCGCTCTTAAGCTCAGTGCAAGAAATCCAATCGGCGCATAGAATTGCAATCGGTTCGCAGTTCGTGTTCATGACAAAAAACTGTCGTCTTCTTCCGCCGAGATGATCGTGCCTTGGTGGTAGAGGATGCGCCACCGATTATTTGAATTCTGCCAGATCGTCGCGCGCCGAGTGCGCCGCCCGGTCTGATCGAGCGTGTAGGTCAACAGATAGGTGTCTGGTCCGAGGCGCCGCAGGCCGAAATCCTCAGTCTGCCAACCTGCCGCCGCGGCATCGACGTAAGGGGCACTCTTCGTCAGTTCGCGCAGAATGAACTCCCGGCTGTAGCGGCGGCCCGAGGCCCCGACCTCCCAATAGTCAGGTGCGGTGGAGCGTTCGAACTCGGCAGTCGTCGAGCCGAACTCAGGATTGTGAAAGATCGGCTCGCGGCGGCGTAATTCTTCAAGGATCGGCAGCAATTCGGGATCAATCCTGACAAAGACCGGATCCATTCTCGACTCCAAATTCCTTTCAGCTAACTCCTTAGCGCGGCCAACTCGAGGCTGAACAGGTCGATCGGGGGCAGCAACCCGGCGTGGCCCTGGGCCGCGGCGGAGGGGTCAAAGGCTTCAGGAAGAGGCACTGTAGGGCTCGCAGGAGCGGCGTTACTTACCCTGGCTGCACAGGCTGATGGCGCTGTGAAACGCGTCGGCCAGCTTTTGCGTTTCTTCGTGATTGGCCCCGCCTTGCAGCGGCAAGGCGCTGATTGAACTCGATGTGGACCCGCTCTGCACCAAGATCGAGTCACTGTCGTTCGCGGCCCGGAGAATAACCCACTCCCTGTTGTCAGGAAGCGAATTGCCATTCAAGTCCTTGGGACTGGCGGCGACCTCAGGGTCCATGTCCTTGAGGCTGAACAAAATATCGAAATTGACGGACTCTTTTTTGTAAGACGGCTCGTTGGCGACCACCGAGACAACGTGAACGGTGACCTTGCAGCCTTTGAAGACGATGCGATCCCGTTCGCTCGTGAACCGGCCATGGGGACCGCTGATTTGGTAGAACCCGTTTTGCTCAACGAAGCTGTGGATGAAATCCAGGCTGCTCTTCAGATCCGGCCCTTGTGCAATGGCCAAGCTGGCTACGGCCCACGCCCCCACGAAAAGCACCGCAGTGAAGAGCAAACCTCTAGTCCTAAAAGACATAACCACCTCGTTCCTCACGCTGGAGAGAATATACCAGTACCTGCCAGGGCATTTCCGGAAAAATGGCGTAGTGCTTGAAAATGCGTGCAGAGTCGCTGCTTTCCATTTCCAGCGTCTCCCAAAACGAGATCTCTTGCGGCCTGCGAAGGCTTCGGCATTTTTTCCTATCCCGAAATGCAGCTCCGCCGACATCCTTCCTCTTCGGCCAGCTCAGGGTCCGGCTGCGCAGGATATCGGCTCTGTTTTGAATTGAACATACCAGACAGCTAATCTCCTGCGCCAGCTTCCGAGGCCTCGGACTCGGCTTCCGCAGGGGCAGTGGAAGCGCGCATGTGTGAAATCTCCAGGCTGAGCGCGTCGATCTTTGCCAGCAGCTCGGCGTGGCGCTTGTCGGCGGCGGACGGGTCGAAGGCCTCCACGTAGAAGGTGCCGTTGGGATCCAGTTCGCAGC
>Ga0181529_10005923_pt1 | contig 12603 bp, 10 predicted proteins | sample PEATcosm2014_Bin_36_FD_119763 | JGI IMG/M metagenome (GOLD analysis project Ga0181529, IMG submission 119763) | Peatland microbial communities from MTU Mesocosm Facility, Houghton, MI, USA - PEATcosm2014_Bin10_30_metaG | ecosystem: Environmental > Terrestrial > Soil > Wetlands > Peat | place... | reverse complement strand
CTTGAAGCGGGCGCGGAGGGCCTGCAGCTGCCTCGCGTCGGCGCTGCCGTTGAAGGTGAGCTGGGCGGTGCTCGCGAGGGAGGCGAGCATGCGCTCGGAGATGAGCTTTCGGATGCCTTTAAGCGGGGTCTCGTGGACGGGCCCGGGGAAATCACCTATATCGGCGCCCGAGGGGCGAACGGCCTCGGGAGCCGCCTTCTGCGCGGGGCCGAGGTCGCCGACGCCGGCGCGGCCGCCCAGGGCCGTACCCTTCGCCGGCGCTGCCGCGCCTGAACGCAAGGCCGCCTTCGCGGCCGCCGTGAGCGGCGGTCTCGCTTCCGCCGCCGCTGCGACGTCCCGCTCTATCACTCGGCCGCCAGGTCCGGTGCCGGCCAGGGTGGAAACGTCGATGGCCTCGACGGCCGCCCTGGCACGGGCCCTTGGAGAAACAGCGACCGAGAGGACCGAGCTCGTGGCTTGAACGGCCTGAGGGACTGGGCTCACCGCCGTGGGGATAGGGTCCGCGGCTTGAGCGGCTTGAGGGGCAGGGCTCGCCCCGCCAAGAGCGGCCTGCCAATCCTCCCCCAGCTCGCCGATGACGGCTATGGGCGCGAGCACGCTCACGTCGTCGCCCTCGGGATGCAGGATCTTGAGCAGGAACCCGGATGCCCCGGGCGGCACCTCGAAGCTGGCCTTGTCGGTCTCGACCTCGCAGACGGCCTTGTCGGCCTCGACGCGGTCTCCCTCGGCCGCAGTCCAGCGGACGATGATGCAGGATTCTACCGTATTCCCTTGCCTGGGCATTATTAAGACATGAGCCACATGGACCTCCGTATCGCTTTATGCCAGTTTATAGCGGATCGACGCCGCATCGAGCTCGACGATGGCCGAAGCCGCCAGGCCTGAGTCCGTAATGATTCCCTCGACCTTGGATAGCGGGAGGACGTTGACGAAGCCCGTCTTGCCCCATTTGGACGAGTCCGCGAGGAGGAGGGTCTCTTCGGCGCAGTCGCTCATCGCCTTCACTATTTCGGCCCCCTCAACGAGCTGCGTGGTCATGCCTTTCGCGAGGCTGAAGCCGTCGGTTCCCACGAAGGCGAGGCGGACATTGAGCCCAGCGATGGTGCGCAGGGCGACGGGCCCAACCATGGACTCCGTCTCCCTGCGGAACTCTCCGCCGGTGAGGGTGATCTGGAGCGCGGGATTGAGCCGGGCATAGGAAAAGACCAGAGTCGAATTGGTCACGACCTGGACATCTCGCTTGCCCATCAAGTAACGGGCGACAAGAGCGGTGGTCGTCCCGGCCTCGATCATGATCCGGTCGCCGTCCCGGACCAGCTCGGCGGCGGCCTTGGCTATTCGGCCCTTCTCATCGATGGATTGCTGTTGCCTCTCGACGATGTTCTGGTGGAAGGCTGGAGAGGCTCCGCCACGGGATCGTATAAGGTAGCCCTTGATCTCGAGCTCCTTGAGGTCCGAGCGGAGAGTGACCTCGGAGACTCCGAGCTCTTTGCTGATATGGGAAACCGAAATCGATCCGCGTTCGGATAGAACCTTGAGAATTGTACGCTCGCGTTCGGCCAGCTCCTCAATCAATTCCGATTTCCTTTCGTATCTCTTACGATATCAGAGCAATAATAAATCATTAAGCGGGCAAATGCAAGCATATTGAAAGAACATGAACAATGTAAAATATGACGAAAAAACTCTTGATTCTATCACAAACCTGCGATACCTCTAAAAGGTCGAGAAAACCAATTTCAAAGGGAGGGGGCGCAATGATGATTGAAAAATGCGAAATCATCGAAGGAATCAAGACCTTCTTTATCGTGCCCGACCTCTCCGTGATGCCCGAGGATTTCCTGCCCAGCTTTTTCCTGAAGGGGTATGAGGCGTACTACCTGATGGACGACCAATACCTCGACATTCCGTCCAAGGTCCGCATCCTTTTCGACATCTTCCCCGAGGTCATCCTTTTCTTCAACACCGATCGCCGTCTCGCCAACCTCGAATGGAGGAGCTTCATACAGGGGATCGAGGAAGAGTACGGCGACAGGGCCCGCATGGGCGTACTCTTCGACAAGCACATCGGGGAGAGATTGCAGCGCCAGATGGAAAGGACGTACCTCTACGACATCGGGATAACCTGCGGCTGCATTCCCATGGAATTCCACAAGGCCGGGAATCTGAAGCTGCTGCTCGGCGTTCTCGCGGCCAACCAGGCGAACGGCCGCCGAAAGTACCTGCGGGCCCTCTGCGGCGAGACGAGCGAGCTCAACTTCATCCGCGAGGGGCGCAAGCTCGAGGCCAAGGTGGTCGACATCAGCGTCAGCCACTTCTCGTGCGTCTTCGGGGGGCCGGACCCCGATCTGCCGATGTACGAAAAGGCGGAGGACATCCAGCTGCGGCTGGGCGGCATCATCTGCACTGTCGACGCGGTCCTCTACACCAAGCGCGTCCTGGGCGGGGAGGCAGTCTACGTCTTCGTCTTCATGTCCAACAGGGGCCGCGAGGGGCTCCCGCCCGATATACTCGAAAAGATCAACAACTTTATACACGAACGGTTCAACCGCGCCGTATCGACGCTGATCCACGAGGCTTTCGACTCCGAGATCTCGCGAAGGCGCGAGGCCAAGAGCTCGGGCAAGGTCCAGGCCAGGCGCTAGAGCTCGCTCGACACGCCCTGTCCGCCTCCCCCATAATGGGCTCATGACCCCCGAACTCAGGCAAAGGCTCGACGGCCCGATCAAGGCCTTCATCATCGACATGGACGGCGTGATCTACCACGGCAACCGACTCCTGCGCGGGGCGAGCGAGCTCATCGAATGGCTGCGCGGCTCGGGCAAGCGCTTTCTCTTCCTCACCAACTCCAGCGAGCGCTCGCCCTCCGAGCTCTCCCAAAAGCTCGGGAGGCTGGGCATCGAGGTCGAAAGCGAGCATTTTTACACGAGCGCCCTTGCCACGGCCGGCTTCCTCGCGTCCCAGAAGCCGGGCGGCTCGGCCTACGTCATCGGCGAGCCCGGCCTCATGAAGGCGCTCTACGACGCGGGCTACACGATGAACGACATCAACCCAGACTACGTCGTCATCGGCGAGAGCCGGAGCTACGGCCTCGAGTCGATCGAGCGGGCCGTGAGCCTCGTGATGGGAGGGGCCAGGCTCATCGGCACGAACCCCGACCTGAACGGCCCCTCCGAGACGGGCATAGTGCCGGCCTGCGGCGCCCTCATCTCGCCCATCGAGCTCGCGACCGGCAGGAAGGCCTATTTCGTAGGGAAGCCCAATCCCCTCATCATGCGCCACGCCCTCAAGCGGCTGGGCGCCACGCGCGAGGAGACCGCGATCCTCGGCGACAGGATGGATACCGACATCATCGCCGGCATCGAGGCCGACATCGAGACGATCCTGACGCTCTCGGGAGTCACGTCGAGGGAGGAGATCGGCCGCTTCTCCTACGCGCCCCGCCACGTCATCGAGGGCGTCTTCGAGATACCCGCCTAGCTCAAGCCTCGCCTCCGAGATAGGCCTCCCGCATCCGTCGGTCCAGCAGGAGCTCCGCGGCCGAGCCCTGCAGGGCGACGCGCCCTCCGCGAAGCACATAGCCGCGTTGCGCGACACCAAGGGCCTGCCGGGCGTTCTGTTCGACAAGGAGCACCCCGATCCCGCGCGCGCCGAGACTCCGGACGGTCTTCAGCACGGCCTCGACGAAGGCCGGGGACAGGCCCATCGTCGGCTCGTCCATGCAGACCAGGCGGGGCCTGGACATCAGGGCGCGGGCGATCGCCAACATCTGCTGCTCGCCGCCCGAGAGACTTCCGCCGGCCTGCCGGAAGCGCTCGCGGAGCCTGGGGAAGAGCTCCAGGACAGATTCAGCGTCGCTCCTGATCTCCCGCCGGTCCCTGCGGAGGTAGGCCCCCATGAGGATGTTCTCCTCCACGCTCATGTCCGGGAAGATCCTCCTTCCCTCGGGAACGCTCGCCAGGCCAAGCCTGATCCGCTCCGGTGTCGGCTCGCGCGTGATGTCGCGGCCCTCCCAAAGCACCTGTCCGGCGCGCGGCGAGACGAGGCCGAGGATCGCCTTCATCGCCGTCGTCTTCCCGGAGGCGTTGCCCCCGAGCAGGCAGACCACCTCGCCAGAGCCCACCTCGAGGCTCAATGACGAGTGAACCTGCACGGGTCCGTAGAATGTGTCGATCGATCGGAGACTTAGCAGAGGCTCGCCCACGCTAGTCTTCCTCCGAGGCCGGGCCCATGTGCCCAGCCTCTGGCCCCGCCTTTGGCGAGGCCTTCCCCAGGAAGGCCTCGACCACGCGCTGATCGCGTATGACCTCGTCGGGCCCGCCTTCGGCGATCTTCCTTCCCTCGTCCATCGCGACCAGCTTGTCCGATATGCCGAGCACCAGAGGAAGCTTATGCTCGATGACTAGCATGGCCTGCCCCCGCGCCTTGAGGGCGCGGAGGTATTCGAGTGTCTCGAGGGTCTCGCTCGGGTTCATGCCGGCCGTCGGCTCGTCGAGCAGGAGCAGCGCAGGGCGCGAGGCGAGAGCCCTCGCGATCTCGAGCCTCCGGCGGTTGGCGTAGGACAGGACGTAGGCCTTGTCGGCCGCCCTCGGCGCAAGACGCTCGCCGAAGCCGCCCAGGAGCTCGGCCGCCTCCGCCTCGAGGCGCTCCTCCTCGGCCCGCAGGCTGGCCGGGCGGAGGAGAGCCTCGGCGAGCTCGATCGCCCATCGCGCAGCCCCGGATCGGGAGGCGGCCCGTCTGGCGTGGGCGCCCAGGAGGACGTTGTCCCGGACGCTCAAGTTCAAGAAGGTCCGGCCGGACTGGAAGGTGCGGGCCAGTCCCAGAGCGGCCCGCCTCTCCGGCCCCGAGCGGGAGAGCTCCTCGCCTCGGAAGAGGATGGATCCCGAGTCCGACCGGTCGAGACCCGAGACGAGATTGAGCAGGGTCGTCTTGCCGGCGCCGTTCGGCCCGATGAGGCCCACGACCTCGCCGACCTCGACCGAGAGATCGACGTCGCGCAACGCCCGCAAGCCCCCGAAGGATCGCGAGAGGCCGACGCACTCGAGGAGCGGCATCTCACTCGCTCCCGAGGAGGCCCTGGGGCCTGAATCGCAATGCTAGCAGCAGGATCGCCCCGTAGACGATGCCGCGGCCTCCCTGGGCGAATCGGAGGAGCTCGGGCAGGGCCGAGAGGGAGAGAGCGCCCAGGAGCGCGCCCCAGAGGTTGCCGAGCCCTCCGAGGATGGCCATCGTGACGCCGAGGATCGAATAGGAGGAGCCGAAGGTTTCGTGGCTCACGTAGGTATAGAGGTGAGCGGTGAGGGCCCCGGCCAGCCCCGCGAAGAAGGCGCCGATCGCGAAGGCCAGGGTCTTGTAGCTCCGCGCGCCGATGCCGAGGGATACCGCCGCGGTCTCGTCCTCCCTGAGCGCCCGCAGCGTCCTGCCCAAGGGGGAGCGGAGCGCTGCAGCCAGGGCGGCGAAGCCCGCGCCCAAGACGGCGAGGCTCAGGTAATAGAATCCTCCCGCGCTCGTGATCTCCAGAGCGAGCAGCCTTGGCGCGGGAATGCCCGCTAGGCCCAGCGCCCCTTGGGTCAGCGAGTCCCAGTTGAGGATGACCTGGTTCACGATCTCCCCCAGGCCGAGCATGGCGATGGCGATGTAGTGGCCCTTGAGCCTCAGCGCAGGGAAGGCTATCGCGGCCCCGAGGACGGCCGCGATGAGTCCGGCGGACAGGAAGGCCGGGACGAAGGGCCAGCCCGCCTTGAGCGTAAGCAGGCCCGAGGCATAGGCTCCGATCGCCATGAGCCCCGCGTGCCCCAGCGACATGATGCCCGGCCCGCCGGCGACGAAGCTGAGGCTCAGGGCGAAGAGGGCCGAGATCCAGGCCCCAGCCAGGACCTGAAGGACGTAGGGCCCCGGGTTCGCGAGGGGCAAGGCCAAGGCCGCGAGCGCGAGGGCGGCGGCAAGGGGCTTGGAGGGCCTCCATGCGCCGCGCAGCGGCAGGAAGCTCCCGAGGCCGATCTCGCGCCCGCCGGAGAGGGCGACTCCGCGGCCGCGGCGGCCGAATAGCCCTTCGGGCCTGAGGAAAAGGATGGCGAGCAGCAGACCATAGGAGACCAGCCCACGGTACGAGGAGCCAAAGAGGGCGACGCCGAGACTCTCTCCGAGGCCCAGGACGAGGCCCCCGGCCATCGAGGCGCCGATGCCTCCGAGACCGCCGAGCACGCATGCCGTGAACCCCTTGAGACCGGCCTGGAACCCGACCGAAGGAGAGATAAAATTATAATACAGCCCGACGAGGGCCCCGGCGAGGGCGCCGAGGGCCGAGGCGATGGCGAAGGCCGCAGCGCCGGAGCTCTCCGCGCGCACGCCCATCTGCAGGGCGGCCTCGAGGTCCTGGGCCGCCGCGCGCAGGCCTCTCCCTGCGCGAGTCAGCTTGAGGAAGGCCAGGAGGCCGAGGGCGCAGAGCGCGGTGGCGCAGAGGATCAGGAGGTCGAGGCCCCCGATCGAGACGGGCCCCAGCGAGTATCGCGCTGTGAAGGGCAGATTTGGGAAGGACCGCGGCGTTGGCGTAAAGAGGACCTCGGCCAGGCCGTCGAGCATCATGCCCGCGCCGATGGTGGCTAGCAGCGGCGCCACGCCGCCCGAGCGGCGATAGGGCCGAACGGCGAGAGCCTCGATCGCGAGGCCGAGCGCGGCGCCGGCGATGGCCGCGCCGGGGAGGGCCGCCCAGAGCGGCCAGCCCAGCCTCGCGATGAGAAACCAGGCCGCGTAGGAACCGGCCATATAGACCGAGCCTTGGGCGAAATTGACGAGCCGAGCGGCTCCAAAGACCAGGGCGAGCCCGGCTGCCATGAGGGCATAGACGTTCCCGAGGACCAGCCCGTTGAGGACCTGCCCCGCCCAGGATTGGAGGAGGGCTCCCATCCGATCAGCCTCCGGCCGCCGGAGTCCGGCTCAAGGCCGCTTCCCGTCCCAGACCGCGAACTGCCCGTCCCTGATCACGAGCCTCGCGCCGAGAAAGTCGTCGACCTTGCGCGTGACCGGGTTGAAGGAAACCTTGCCGTAGATGATGCTCGGAACGTCCTTGACCTCGCCGAAGGCGTCCCGGATCGCCTTGCGGTCGGGGCCGCCCAGCTCGATCACCGCGGCCATGAGCTTCATCGAGTCGTAGGCGTGGACCGCGAAGTAATCGAGGTCCTCATCGTAGCGCTCCCGCCACTTCTTGGCGAAGGCCTGGACCTCGGGGCGGGGATCGTCCGGCGAGAAGTCTCCCGCGACGAAGACTCCCTCGGCCGCCTTGCCCGCGAGGGCGGGAAAGTCCGCCGTGGCGTTGGCGCCGTTCGCGACGATGGGCAGGTCGATGCCTTGGCCACGGATCTGCTGCACGAGGAGGGCGGCGTCGCTCGCGTACGCGACGAAGACGAAGCCGTCGACTCCCGCGGCCTTCGCCTTGAGAATGCTTGGCTTGAAGTCCTTCTCGTCGGGCAGGTACGCCTCGCGCAGCGCGACTCGGACACCGTCCCTTCCGAGCGCGGCGACGGTCAGGTCGCCCGCGGTCTTTCCCCAGTCGGTGTCGAGCTGGAAAACCGCCACATTCTTCAAGCCGAGGACTTGGGCATAGGCCGCCTGCGCGGGGGCCTCGTTCGCATCCGAGGGAGAGTTGGACCAGCAGTAGTCTCCGCCCAGAGTGAAGGCCGGATTCGAGTTGTTGAATCCGAACTGGACCAGGCCTGCGCGCTGGTACAACGCGCTCGCGGCCATCGAGGAAGTCGAGCTGAAGTCGCCCGTCGCGAGCACGATCCGCGGATCAGTTATATATTTTTGCGCTACCGCCACGGTCTGCCTGGGATCGTTCTGGGTATCGGTAAAGACGTACTGCAGCTTTCGGCCTCGGACTCCGCCAGCCGCGTTTATCTCCTCCAATGCCAGATCGAAGCCCTTCTGCCACGCTCGGCCGTACTGGGCGTTCGGCCCGGTCAGAGGTCCGCTCACCCCTATCAGAATCGGCTCCGTCCCTTGAGCTTGAGCGAAACCTCCGGCCAAGAGCGCAAGGAGGATCGTAATCGATACTCTTCTAGCATTCCTCATGTCCTGACCTCCTACGAAGTTTTCCTGCCCTATCCATGAAATCATGGCCTTGATATAAGACTATGTCGATCCTATAAGTATTATTTAGAGATTTATGTCAAGTGGAGGACTGGGGAAAAACCAAAAGCTCACGCGCGACTATGAAGACAATCCAATACCCCGCCACCTGGGGCACGAAGGAGGTACTGTCGCGGACAGAGCGCTTGCCTGATCGGGCATCCGAGCTCCGACCCTCCTCGGCCCTCTCCGCCATCACTCCTCAGGCTTCCGGCCGGGCCGAAGGTCTTGGCCGCAATAGGGAGGCCGATATGATCACGACCACCGCCGCGAGTATATAGAGGTCGGCGAGGTTCATGATGCCTGTCCGCAGCCTTCCTATTCCGAAATTGAGGAAGTCCCGCACCTCGCCGTAGAGGATCCTGTCGAAGAGGTTCCCTAGGCCGCCCGCGATAATAAGGGCAAGGGCCGCCATTTCGGCCGCTCCAGGGCCGACCCTTCCCTCCCGTCTGCCGCCAATTCCCTTCGCGACCAAGTAGACGCCGAGTGCGGCGAAGGCGAATGCGGGCAGGACAATTAGAAGCGCGATACGCACGGCGGGGCCGAGCCCCTCGCCCAGCGAGAGAAAGGCTCCTCGATTGCGCGTGAAAATGAGCACCGCGAAATTGCCGAGGATCGGCACAATCCCTCGACCTTTTAGATGAGCCTCTGCCAGAGTCTTAGTCCAGAGATCGATCGCGATCAGAGCCGCCGAGAAGAGGATGGAGAGGGCCCAGGAGAGGACACGCCGGCGTGCGCCGCTATCGGATCTCGCCATGTATGGATAATAGCATGTTCGCGCCAGGCGGGCCGAGCCCCCGCTCTTCGCTTCCGAGCGCGGCCTGACAGGGAAAAAACGGTTTACCTGACAGGATTCCCCATGTATCTTGAAACTATGGACGATCCGCTGGGCGTCCTCGCGGCCGCGGGCATCGAGGCCTACGAGTCTTCATTCACGGCCTTGGATGCCTACCTCGGGATCCGGCCCTCTCCCCTGCGCTTCGCCGTGGTCGGCTGCGAGCTTCAGGACCTGGCCGCCCGCTTCGAGGGCTTGCGCTATCCCGGGACTTACTACGCGGACGCTGCCGTCGACGATCCTCAGGCTACGTCGCGGCAGTCGCCTCAGGGGACGCGGACTGACGCCGCGGGCGCGGGCGAACTTTGCATCCTCTGCGTGGATTCCCCAAAGGCGGCTGAAGCGGCCGCCTTCGCCCCGCTCGACCTGCTGAGAGACCCCAGGCGGGACGTCTTCCTCGATCCGAAAGGCGTGTATCCGAGCCTACGCCTCGGCGAGACGGAGCCGCGGAGGACGAATGCCGAGCGGGCCCTCTTCGAAACGGCCGTCCTCGTCTCGCGTTACCCCTACGAGATCGCGGGAGGCGGGACTCCCGTAGCGCCTCGAGACTTCAGCCTCGGAGCGCAGCGGCAGCTCCTCGCCCTCATGCTGACAGGGCCTACGCCGGAGCGAGGTCTCGAGATGCTCAAGGAATCGGGCTTCGTCGACGCGTACTGGCCCGAGCTGGCCGAGCTGGCGGGCCTCGACCAGTCGAAGGAATTCCATCCCGAGGGCGACGCGTGGGCCCACACGCTCGAGACCTTCCGCTATCGAAAGCTGCCCGCCTTGGGACTCTCCCTCGCCCTCCTGCTCCACGACGTCGGGAAGCCCAGAGCCGAAGAGTCCGAGGGCCGGAAGTTCGACCGCCACGCCGAGATCGGGCGCTCGGTGGCCGAGCGATTCCTTGGCCGGCTGGGCTTCGCCCCAGACCTCATCGGAGACGTGTCATTCCTCGTACGCTATCACATGATGCCGGCGGCGCTGCCCCGCCTTCCGCCCAACCGAGTCGAGGGAATCATCGACGACCCCCGCTTTCCCATTCTCCTGGAGCTCTACAAATGCGACGAGCTCTCCACCTTCCGTGGTCCAGATGGATATTACGAGGCCTGCGCCGCGTACAAGGCCTACCTGCGCAACTCGCGCAACCCCTGGCGCGGCTCGGACGGCAAGAAACTCGCGCGAATGTATCTCGAGGAGGGGCGTCCTTCCGGCGGCACGATCCCGCCTCGCCCGCGACGCCCCGGTCCGCGTAAGTAGCGCCGCGCGCGTGACGTCGCATCATACTGACGGATAGAAACGAAGCCGGTATATCGTCCAGGTGTCCTCAATATTTCTCTTGAATTATGTGGAGAACGGATACAAAAATAGAGGAAGGAACACTAGACCGATCCCTGAAGAGGTTTGGATGCGTGTACAGACTAGGCTTTTCTCGCTCATCGCCATCGTGGTCGCCGCCTTCGGCGCCGCCTTGGCGGCATACGTGCTCCTTGGAACCCAGTCGCGCGCCATCAATCAGGATTATCAATCCGTCATAAACCTGCGATATGCGATCTACACTCTCTCCTACCGGATGAATGCCTTGACCTCGAACCAGGTCGTATCGGCCTTCAATAACTACAAGAAGGCCCTGGACGACTACGAGGCCGCTTATGACCGCGTGGCGGAGCTCAAGGCGCTTCCCAAGGCGAACGCCTCGACCCAGAAGGCGGTCGAAATCATACTCAACTTCCGCGCGCTGTCCAAGGAGGACCTAGACTCGCTCGGGACCCAGTACGCCCAGCTCATCGAGGACGCCAAGCAGTACTTCGGCATGCCGGACCCTGTCGTGCTCGACCAGTTCTATACCGATCCCTACGTCCGCTCGAAATACAACCTCCAGGCGGTCTACGCCCGGATGGACTCCTTCGTCACCCTTGTCCAGGGGCTCAACGAGAGCTTCGACTCCACGATCCAGACCATCGCCGACGAGGATAGCGCGGTGAAGGTCGAGATCTCCTCCATCCAATCCAGGGTGACCCTGCTGTCGATGCTCATCGCGATCGCGGTCGTAGGCGCGGCCGTGGGCGTGGCCCTGCGCTTCGCGGGCCGGATAGTAAGCCCCTTGAAAGCCGCGGGCAAACTGGCCGAGGCAATCGCCTCGGGAGACCTCACCGAGGAACTCCACTCGCCGCGCTCCGCTCGCGCCGCGCGGAGCGACGAGCTCGAGTCCCTGGCCTCCGCGCTCGACAACATGCGTCGCGGCCTCGCCGCGACCGTGGGCGCGATCAGAGACAGCGTCGCCTCCATCATGGCTGTGGGCATGGACCTCGCTGCCAGCACCGAAGGCGCCGCGACCTCGGCCTCAGGCATCGAGGGCACGGTCGAGGAGGTCAAGGGGCGCGTCGACTCCGAGGGCACGAGCGTCGGCCAGGTCTCCGCGACCCTCGAGAGCATGCTCAAGAGCGTCGCGGCGCTCGATTCGCAGATCGAGGAGCAAGCCTCGAGCGTGGCGGAGTCCTCGGCCTCGATCGAGGAGATGATCGCCAGCGTGACCGCGGTGGCGCGCAACGTCGACATGCTCGCCGGCCATTTCGACCGGCTGCTCACGGCCTCGGACGAGGGCCGGACGAAGCTCTCGGCCATGGAGGAAATGGCCCGCGCCGTGCAGGCCCAGTCCGAGAAGCTCGATGAGGCGAACCTCGCCATAAAGACGATCGCCGAGCAGACGAACCTCCTGGCGATGAACGCGGCCATCGAGGCCGCGCACGCCGGCGATCTGGGCCGCGGTTTCGCCGTCGTCGCGGAGGAGATCCGCAAGCTCGCCGAGATGGCCGCGGATCAGTCGAAGGAGATCGAAGGCGACGTTAGGACGATCGAGTCGTCCATCGAGGGCATGACGACCTCCACTATCGATGCCGGCTCGGCCTTCGGCACCGTGCTTGACCAGATCCAGGAGCTGCACGGACTGGAGAGCGAGATCCGCCGCGCCCTCGAGGAGCAGAGCGAGGGCTCCAAGGAGACGCTCGAGGCTCTCAAGCGCATCAACGAGATCACCGAGAGGGTCCGGCGAGGCTCGCGCGACATGAGCGGCGGAAACGCCGCCATCGCTCGCGAGATGGAGGGACTCGTCGCCCAGGGGAGCGGGGTGCGAGAGGGCATGGAGGGCATCGCCCTGAGGACGAGGGAGATCGCGAAAGCCGCCCGCTCGATCTCGGGACGCAGTGAGGAGAACCAGACGCTGGTCGAGTCGGTCGCGGCCCAGGTGGGCCGTTTCAAGATCAAATGACGAGGGCTCCCGCGACGGGTCCCTAGTCGACTCGGAAGCGCAGTATCTGGAGGTCCACCTCCCGCGAGGAGCTGCCGACGAGGGCCCGGAACCAGCCCGGCTCCACGACCCGCCGACCCGTGGCGTCGATGATCCACATCTCCGAGACCGGCACCTCGAACGCCACCTCGCGGGACTCACCGGGGCCGAGTTCGACGCGGGCAAAACCGACGAGCTCCCGTCGGGCCCAGGTCGCGGAGGTGACCTCGTCCTCGAGGTAAAGCTGGACTATCTCGACGCCGGCCCGCTTCCCGGCGTTCCTCACCGGGACCTTGAGCTTGAGGCTATCCTCGCGCCCGAGCTTCCACGACTCGATCGAAGGCTCTCCGTACTCGAAGGGAGAGTAGCCGAGGCCTTG
>Ga0181529_10005921_pt1 | contig 12604 bp, 9 predicted proteins | sample PEATcosm2014_Bin_36_FD_119763 | JGI IMG/M metagenome (GOLD analysis project Ga0181529, IMG submission 119763) | Peatland microbial communities from MTU Mesocosm Facility, Houghton, MI, USA - PEATcosm2014_Bin10_30_metaG | ecosystem: Environmental > Terrestrial > Soil > Wetlands > Peat | place... | reverse complement strand
TGAAAACTGAAAACTGAAAACTGAAAACTGAAAACTGAAAACTGAAAACTGAAAACTGAAAACTGAAAACTGAGAACTGAGAACTGAAAACTGAGAACTGAGAACTGAGAACTATCACGCCAGCATCTCGTCGCCCGTCTCCAGCTTGAGAACCACCTTGCCTTCAGCTTCCAACCGGCGCGCCAGGTTGAGAATCTCCTGCTGCGCCTGCGCCACCTCGCGCGAGCGCACCGGACCCAAGACCTCCATATCCTCCTTCAACATCTCTACGGCGCGCGAACTCATCGATTTGAAGATCTGGGCGCGCAACTCATCTTTCGCGCCACGCAAGGCCAGAGCCAGTTGCCGCTTGTCCACGCCGGAGACGATCTCGCGGATGGTCTGCGGCGGCACCGTCACCAGATCCTCAAAGGTAAACATCAGATTGCGAATCGCCAGAGCCAGCTCCGGCTGCCCATCCTCGATGGTTTCCAGAATCTTCTTTGACTCCTCGGCATTGAGCCGGTTCAGCAGATCCGCGACGGCCTTGAAGCCGGAGTAACTCTTGCGCGCCGTGTCGCCCACATTCTCCAGGCGCCGGTGCAGAATATGCGCCACCTTCTGCGCCATCTCAGGCGAGAACTGGCGCATCTCGGCCAGCCGCTGGATCGACAGCACCTTGTGGTCCTCGCTCAGATTGTCCAGCACCATCGAGGCGCGACGCGGATCAAGGTGGGCCAGCACCAGCGCAATCGTCTGTGGGTGCTCGCTATCGAGCAGCTTGCCCAACTGCTGCGGATCAGTGCGCTGCAGCTTGGCCAGATTGCCCTGCGCCGCCTCCTGCGAGCGCCGCACCAGAGCCAGCAGGTCATCGGCACGCTCTTTACCGAAGGTCTCCTCCAGCAACCGGCTGGCATAGTCCAGGCCACCGTGCACGACAAAGCCCTGCGTCTCCAGAAGCTCCCAGAACTCTTCCATGATCATGGCGGAGATCTCCGGAGTGATGCCCCGCAGCTCGGCCAGTTCCTCCGTCAGCCGCTGTACATCCACCTCCGGCAAGGCGCGCAGAATCTCCTTGGCGGACTCCTCGCCCACCGCCACCAGCAGAACCGCGGCCTTGCGCAGCCCGGTCATGTTGGCTGTCAGTTGGCGTCGCTGATTTGCGTCTTCGGCCAAAACTTGATTCCTTTCCTATCTTTATCTGTGTCCTGGAATTGGGACAGTTTCATTGCTAAACAATTGGGAGTGAAAAAGTGAATGAATGAATACCGCACTCTTTTAGCTTCACTCATTTACTTCTTTACTCGCTCACTCTCAATCGGAGTGAATCCAGCTCTGCAGCAACCGTGAGCTTTGCGTGGGCTCCCTCTTCAAATGGCTCGATACCTGCTCGAAGATCTCCTGCGCCCGGATTCTCTCCGGGTCCACCTCAACCGGTTCCGGTGGTTTCAGAATCTTGAGCGGTGTGGACTCGGTAGCTCCCGGAAGCTCCTTGATCCCATTTTTCACCGATTCCTTTAGGGATAGAGCAGGATGGGCGCGACGCAGCGCGGGGCGAACTCCAAAGGCCACCACCACTAGAACACCGGCCAGCAACGCCACGTACTTTACCAGCACAGGTGAATCTTCAGCCGTGCTCAGGATCTGCCCCGGCAGCGTCAGCGGCTGCTGCAAACGATTGTCCTCAAAGGCCAGATCCGATACCTGCAACAGATCCCCGCGCGTCGGTTGGAAGCCCACCGCAGCCTGGGCAAGCGCAGTCAGATTGCGTAACTCGTCGGCCGAGCGCACCTGCCATTGCGCTGCCTTGCCCTTCGTCGCAGGCTGCAACAGCCGGTCGTTGACTACAATCGCCGCCGTCATCCGCCGGACGCTTCCCGGGCCTTCCACGATGTGTCGAAGAGTCTTCGATGCACCGTAGGTTCCTGACTCGCTCTTGGCGGTCTGCGGCAGAGAAGTTGACTGCGGATAGACCGGCAGTGCCTGCGAGTTGGGCGCATTGGAGGCGGTACCGGGAACACCGGCAGCCACCTGTTGTGGCCCGGAACTCTGTTCGGTGCGCTGCATCGACAGCGTCACCGTCTGGTCCGGATCATAATTCTCCTGCGTTTCCTCGGTTGCGGCGGGGTTATACTCGAGCGTTACGGAAGCACGCACGTTGCCCGCTCCGGTGACCGGTTCAAGCGTTGCAACCAGCTTCTGCTCCAATGCCTCTTCGGCGCTCAGACGCAGCGCATCGGCCGTCCTCGGCCCCAAAGGCAAGTGTCCGGCCGCATCCACCAGCACCACACGGTCCGGAGTCAACCCGTCCACGGCCGAGGCCACCAGGTTGCGCACCGCATCCGCCTCGCCGTCAGCCAGCGTCCGATGGCGCAGTTTCAGCACCACCGAGGCCTTGGCCGGCCGCTCCGTCTCGCGAAAGAGCGAGTCGTGCGGCATCACCAGATGGACCCGCGCCGACTCGACATCCGAGAGCGAGCCCACGGTATGCTCCAGTTCCCCCTCGAGTGCTCGCTGATAGTTGACCTGCTCGTCAAATTCCGATCCCACCCAGTTCGGCTTGTCGAAGATCTCAAATCCAAGCCGCCCGCTCTTCAATCCTTTGGCCGCCGTCACTAAGCGCGCCTTGTCCAGTTGCGCGGCAGGAACCATGATCCCTGATCCATTCGCCGTCGGTTGAAAGGGAATCTGCGCGGTCACCAAAACCTGTCCCACCTGGCGCGCATCCTCCGGGTCCAGGTCGGCATACAGCGTTCGCCAGTCGGTACGTAAGCCGTACCAGGCCAGAAACCCGATGGCACCGGCAATCAATAGCGCCGCCACCAGGGTCCAGACGCGCTGCGCCGGTTGCATCTGCGCCCAGCGCACCCGCACCCGGCCCCACAGTCCAGCGACTCGATCGGCCAACTGGGGCCGTCCAGGCATCGCCTGCGCGCTCTTCTGCAACTGTGTTCCGGTGGCCATGCTCTCTCCCAGTCCCGCTGCGTATTTATAAAAGCTCTCAGCTTTCAGCTATCAGCTCTCAGCTATCAGCTTTCAGCTATCAGCTCTCAGCCAATAACCACCGACGAAAAGCTGATCGCTGAAGGCTGAAAGCTGCTCTTAAAACTGCATTCCAATCACGGATTGGTAGGCTTGCACCGCCTTGTTGCGCACCGAAAGCGCCAGTTCAAAAGCCATGCTCGCCTTTTCGGTGGCAATCATGGCCTGATGCACGTCCACTCCCGTGCCGGTCATCAACCCTTCCACCGCCGTATGCGCCTGATCTTCCAACTGGTTCACCTGCCCTACCGCATCGGTCAATAACTCGGAAAAGGGCGCCGGAGAGGCATCCGAGGCTCCGGAGGTCGCAATGAAATTTGAGCCGCCGGCGCTAGCCAACCCTTGCAAGGCCTGTGCGGCGGAGGTCATGGGACTGATTGCGGATATCATCTCTTCTCCCTGCAAAAAGCTTGCGTGAATCTCATCTTTCCGATCTCCGCCTCCGTTCCCATTGCCCCTACGACTTGGCAATTTCCAGTGCCGAAGTAATCATGCCCTTCTCGGCTTGCACGGCGGAGCTATTCAAACCATATGCACGCGTAGCCCCCATCAGGTCCACCATCTCTGTGAGAGGATTAATGTCCGGATATGAGACATACCCGTCCGGCCCCGCATCCGGGTGCCCCGGATCATAACGCTTCAATGGAGGCGAGGTATCCTCAACCACCGCCGCAATGTGCACCCCCGGCGGCGCGGAAGCCGAGTGAGTCCAATCAAGCGGCAGCAGCGGCGGCAGAGCCGTGGCCGAGGCCGGCTCGGTCCCGGCGGAGGTTGCGGTTAGGGTTGAAGAATTGCCCGCCATCGCATTGAATGTATTGGCAAACTCGGGATCGTTTGCATTGGCGGCAAAGACCACGTGCTGTCGATGGTAGACGCCGCCGGTGGCCGTGCGCGTCGTCTCGGCATTGGCCATATTGGTCGCCACCACCTCGGCGCGCATGCGCTCAGCCTGCATCGCACCGCCCGAGGTCTCCATCATCGCAAAGAGGTTCATTTCACACCCTCCTCTCTACGTCGAGTCCTTGCACGCGACCTTCCAACCTACTTGTTATCGGCATGGATAGCGTCCAAGACACGCTGGTTCTCGCTGCGCATCAGGGTCACGCCGATCCTGAATTTCAACTGAGCCTCGGCCAGATTCAGACCCTCGCGGTCCATTGAAACATTGTTGCCATCGGGACGCGCAATCAACCCGTCCACGGCTTTCAGGCGCACCGCACGCGCTTTGCCTCCCTGCTCAACCTGGGTGATCGCCTGCCGCATCTCGGCTTCGAAGTCCATGCCCATTGTCCGGTAACCAGGAGTGTCGATATTGGCCATATTCGCCGCTGTCAGTTTGGCCTCACTCGTTGCCAGATCCAGATAGCGGCCGATCTGGTCGCTCAGTTGGGTTTCAATTTGCATCGGCTTGCCCTCCTAAAAGCTTTCAGCTATCAGCCATCAGCTTTCAGCCCTCTGCTGGGAGCTGAAAGCTGATAGCTGATAGCTGATTCTCTAATTCATCGCCAGACCAAAGTCGATCTCCCGCGTTGTCAGCACAGCCTCTTCTCCCGCCAGAATCGCGCCCCGCTCCAGTACATGCTCCAGTTCGCGCACATTGCCCGGCCAGTCATGCGCGGCCAACTTGGCCAGTGCGCTCGGCTCAACCCGCTTGATCGGCGCATCGCGCCCCATCTGCTGAAGAAAATGATTGACCAACAGTGGAAGATCCTCGACATGTTCGGCCAAAGACGGTGTGCGGATCAAAAAAACGGCTAGCCGGTAGTAAAGATCAGAACGAAATTGTCCTGACTGGGTCTGCTGCGCCAGCGCCTGGTGGGTAGCGGCGATGATCCGCACATCCACTTTGACAGTCTCGTTGTCGCCCACTCGCTGCAACTCGCCGCACTCAACAAAGCGCAACAGCTTCGATTGCAGCCCGAGCGGCATCTCGCCAATCTCGTCCAGAAAAAGCGTGCCCCCGTCGGCTGCCTCTATCCGGCCGATGCGCCCCTGCACCGCGCCCGTAAAAGCACCACGCGTATGGCCAAAGAGTTCAGCCTCAAGCAACGCTTCAGGAATGGCCGCGCAATTGATGGCAACAAATGGCTTGCGGCTGCGTGTTGAAAGCCTGTGCAAAGCCTCGGCGACCAATTCCTTGCCAGATCCGGTCGGCCCTTCGATCAGCACCGGTGTCGAGCGCGGCGCAACCAGCCGTACGCGCCTACTGACCTCGAGCATACAGGGGGCAACGCCAATCAACTCTGGCAATCGTTCGCTGGAGGCCGCCTCCGTTCCACTGCCCGTATGCACGGCACCGGCCGGCGTGCTGCGGGGGGTGGGGGATTGAGGATGAATCGCCGCCGAAGTCACGCTCTGCGGCGGAAAGGTCGGAGGCGCTGGACTGGGCTGGGCGGAGACCGGCCAGACAGGAGCCAGTGGTGGGTTCGGCTTGTTCAGCGCCGGCGCCGTGTTCCAGATCGCTGTATCATTGTCCTGCGAGCGGCGCAGCGCGTATAGCAACTCCTGACGATAGGGCCCGCGCGGGCTCTCCTGCGCAATCGAACCGCCGGCAGTCACCAGATCCACATCTGGAAATTGGCTCCGAAAGTCTTTGAGGAACTCCGCCAAATCCAGGTCAGGAAGCCAGGAGTCGACAATAATCGCCTCCGGTAGAGAGGATTCCGCTTCGGCCCAGGCTTGCGCGCCGCCCTCGGCCTCCCGAACCTGCCAGCGCAGGCCGGTCAATGTCTCGGTGAGCCGCTGGCGAAAGCTGCGGTCCGCGCTCGCCACCAGCGCCGTACGTGGGCGAATTCGGCTGGTGGCAAGAGGAAGTGTTGATACAGGAACTGCGGATGCCATGAGTATTCTCCTGAAGATGATCGGTTAAAATGCAGTAAAAATCAGTGCGCTTCAAAGACCGGAGCTGCAACATTCGGCAACAGGGCAGGCACGCTGAGCACAGGCATCACGGCCAGCGCCAGGTCGGTCTCTGGTGGCACCATGTAGCCTTGGCCACGCACCGTGCGAATCAGAACACCTGGCGGCGGATCCTTCAGCTTGCGGCGCAAGTAGTTCACATAAACATCTACAATATTGGTGGTCTGCGCGGGCTCCAGATTCCAGACTGAGTCAAGCAGTTCCACGCGCGAGACGCACTGGCCGCGATTCAGCATCAGATGCTCCAGTAGGGCGAACTCTTTGTTGGTCAGCACAATCGACTGGCCGGCTCGGCGGGCGGTGTGGTCCAGCCGGTCCAGCTCCAGGTCGCCGGCGCGCAGCAGCAGACGCGCCTCCCGCTTGCGGCGCAACAGAGCCCGGCAGCGAGCCCGCAGCTCATGCAGGCTGAAGGGCTTGATCATCAGATCGTCGGCTCCCCGGTCCAGGCAGCGAACCCGCGTATCCACTTCCTGACGCGCTGTCAGCACCAGCACCGGCAGATCCGAGTCCATCGCCCGAACCTCATCCAGCACCTGTTCGCCGTCCTTGATGGGCATATTCAAATCAAGAATGGTCAGGTCGGGAAGCTCCTGTCGAAATGCCTCTACTGCGGCCGCCCCATCATAGGCCAGCCGGACGCGGTGCCCATCGGCCTCCAGCCCGCGGCTCAAAAACAATCCAAGCGCTTTGTCGTCTTCGGCGATCAATAACCTCATGGCAGCCCTTCTCCCTGTGAGCAGCGTCCTCTATTCGCAACGCTTCTCTGTCCCCATTCACTCCGCCCGGCTTAGCGCACGCTAACGGTCGGCCCTCCTTAACCTTCACGCGTATGAGAATGGAACACAATAGAAGATGTGAAGAATGAGGAGAAAGCCATTCCAGGATCGGCACAGCCAGGTGAAAAGTTCCCGAAATGGCGAGATCATGAGGGTTAATTTATCCAATTGGTTTGAAGACCGAAAGGCTGCTGACTTCACCTATAAAAACTTGCAAACATATAAAAGTAAAAGATTTATAATATTTGATGGAACGAGGGACGAACCAGCTTTGATCGGCTGAAAAACCGGAGACTCAGGAAGGCACAGCTTTTCAGGCCTTTGAAGTCGAGAAAACAGCGAGAGAATGCACCCAAGAGGTCGGTTGAACTCTATCGTCCGGGAAACTGCAGCGGCCATACCTGCATTTTTTTCTTTCCGTTGACCGAAGATTCTCAGACGGGATATTGGACAACGCCCAGCGAGAGTGTAAATGGGATCAATCCGCTGCCTGAGCGACAGCGCCCGACAGCGGCAGCAGGCCTAAGATTCATGGATACAGAGGCCTGCGGAAACCGCCCTGATTGGACGAGCTGGCACTCCTACCATAACCACGGAATTTTGGAAGAGATTTCGACTACTGTTTGGGTCCTAATCCGCGTTACAATCAAGAGTGTCGGGGCGTAGCGCAGCCTGGTAGCGCATCTGCTTTGGGAGCAGAGGGCCGGGGGTTCGAATCCCTCCGCCCCGACCATTCATTGCATTTGGCCCTTTTGAAGATCATATCGAAGGGCTTTCTGTATGTAGGATAAAGACTTACAGCATTAATCGAGCAGTTCAAAAGTGCCTTTTTGAGCAGTTGGGCCTGTTCCGCTGGTTTCTGCGTAAGATACAGATAATAAGCATTTTGAGCGAGTTCTAAAATCTTTTGCAAATTCAGCAACCGCTCGGTGCCGTGGTTCTCTTCCAGCCCCGACAAAAGCGATTTGATCCGCAGTTCTTCCCTCTGCCAGTCGGCCTGTTTGCGCTGCCAAAAATCCTCCGCGATCTTGCCGTCGAGCTTGTCCATGCACGCCGCGTCCATGCGGCCATGCACGGCTGCCAGTTCACGCTCCAACCGCGCACGGTCTTGCGAGGCCTGACTGCGCTTCTGTTCGTGCACCCTCTGCAAGGCTGCGCCGATCTGCCGCGCAACCTCTTCCGGAATCTGCACGTCCTGGAGCACGCGGCCCAATCGCTCGGAAATCTGCCCTTCCCGGAAGCGCGGCAGGGCGCACTTTCCCCGGTAACCGCTGCAGTGGTAGTACACGTACTTGTTCTTCTTTATCTCCGCCGTGACGGCGCAATTGTCATGCGCGCACGTAAGCATTCCCCTGAAAGCCATCACGTGCTTGCTGTACCTGGGCCTATTGTGGCCGCTAAGAACAGCTTGAACTTGCTCGTACACTTCGGGAGAGATGAGCCTGGGTTGAGTGCCCTGGAACGTCTGGCCGCTCCACTCGAATTGCCCGACATAAAACGGGTTCGTCAGCATCTTGTGAAGGTTGGTCTTCGAGATGCACGTGCCGTTTTCGTGCTGGATTTTTTTCGAGAGGGCCAGCAAGGAATACCGTCCGGAAGCGTACATCTCGAAGACGTGCCGTGCGATCACTCCCTTTTCCGGATGAACGTCGATGGTACGTGCCGCCTGATTATTGCGGTATCCGAAGGGCGCACGTCCGGGGTACGTACCCTGCGACGCTTTCTCGCACATACCTTTCTTGACCTCTTCCCGGAGATTCTCGGAGTAATTCCGGGCCATGGCAAGACGAATGTCGTGCATAAATTTCACTTGGGAACGAGCGTCTTTGGAGAGAGTCTCGTTCTCCTTTATGAACTGTATATGGAGGTCAAGGTCTTGCAGCGTCAAGGCGTCGCGAAAATTTCGGTACAGCCTGTCCGTTTTTTCGACGAGCAGTGTCCGGCAAGAACGATTGCGTTTGAAGAAGGCAACCATCTCGGAAAACTGCTTGCGCCCGGCAGCCTTGGCAGACTCAACTTCAATGAACTCACGCACAATCTCGAATGCCTCTTTGGCAGCGGCGGCGCGCAGCAGTTTGATCTGCGCTTCAATGGAATAGCCCTCTTCCCGCTGTTCGCGGCTGGATACACGTGCATAGAGAACGGCTGTACGTGGGGTCAATTCGTGCCTTTCTTCGCTTGTCTCTTTATCGAGCCTGTTTTCTCCGCTCGATTCGCCCAGCGAGTCATCGCTGCCGCACGCGCAATTTCGTTGCGTCGTTCCGGTGTAATTACTTCCAAGCGCTTTGCCGCCCCAATCTTCCCTTGCGCCTGGAAGTACGCCCGCACGCTTGCTGGCAACTTTATCATGTCAACCATTATGCTAAGCCCCATTGCACAAGTCAAGTTAATTATATCTACTCTGCAAGTTGTTTAAAGGTAGTTTGGCGGTAAATATCGAAGATGTTTTACACGCCAATCTGCGAATTATCTTCGTTTCCAAAAATCTTTGGTAGCGCTCTATATTCCCTGTCCCAACGGTTGAGTATCTCAAAAAACTCAATGAATGCTGCAATATCCGAATCGTCAAGAGTGGACGTAATGTATGAACCGGCTCCCGCAGACGGACTATAGGAGACTGGCGCTGCGCATCGAGACAGAACGGCGGGGCTATGCTCCGCATTTTGGCTAGTTATACGCTGTGTGCTGCCTGCTACGCGGGGCTGAATTGAGTCCCTGGAAACTGTTGCTGAAGAACTCGAAAATGAGGGTCGAGCCGCTGGCTTTCGGCCAGTCGTCGATGGAGGTGTAGGCCGTCTCAGCCCCGGAACGGACTGGCGAACCATCTCCCCGAATTTTGGTCCAACTGCACTTCGCTTGTCCATGGTTGCAGGAAGCGACAAATATCCCTCGTGGTCTTGAACCTCGCTCTCTGGTCGCCTCTGCATGAAGCTGACAATACATCAAAATATTGTTTCTGTTGTATTTTCCTTGTATATGATTTCAACACCCTTTCCACATCCAAGGAAACGGTGGTATATTTTAATTCATTATGAGGAAACAAATATATTTGCAAGGTATTCACGAGGAAGAAAAATCTTTGAGTCAGATTCTGGAACAGCTTTCTGATCTTCGCGCACGAGTCGCAAAACTCGAAATGGAAGTTTTCACGGTCAATTCAGACAACATTGTTTCGCAACCACGAAAACCCAACAAAGGGCGCAAGCCAAGATTGCCTAAAGAAACACTCCTCAATCGCCGCGATAACTTGACCGCATGGCTGGAAAAGAATTGGCCTCGGTTGTCGGTCGCAATGCGTAGAGCGGAGAAATCAGGAAAAACTCCAGAGGCAATTGCCGCATTGGTTGCTATCGAGAAAAACACTTCTTACAGTCCGTACCAAACGAAGTTTTACGAGTCGCCCACCGAGTTTGAGATGGCCCTTGCCTCGTTCTTGAAAAGTGGACGCTTTCACGGAAACCCAAAGAATCTCGCAGCAGCAATGGCGGGCTTACCGGAGTTGAGTTGGAAGCGTTCCTTCGACAATTGCATTGCCCACACATCCAATACAGGCGTCGCACTTCCCGCGTATCGGGACTACGTGCGGCGCAAATTTCCCGACCGGTTCAGAGAGTTGGAAAAAGCCAAAACTGAATCGGATGTGAGAATCGTACTTGCGCGTTCAAGGAGCAGCGATCCAGTCTTCCAACGCCTAAAGGCGAATCCCGACAAGGTAAAGGAATGGCTTGAAGCAGGCAGGCCTAAACCCGCTGGCCGTTGATTTGAGCGGCAGTTTCCGGTTGCACCCGCTGAGGCCAAATCTGCCAGGCCAGTCAATTATGCTCAGGCTGCGAGTAAAGTGGTTATGGTGTTTCAGTTTACAAATAAATGGTGGAAAAGACTTTCGGTAATCCTCCTTACCAGTTACCTAATGAAATATCACCCTACGAATGAATTATTTAGCGTGAGTTTTTCTTGAAAATAGAATTTATACCGCTATTTCTTCTGATTATGAAACTCCGATAGTAATCGAAATATATTTCCTGAAGTCTATTGACAAGATGACCACAAGCCATGCTATAAAAATCCTATTACCCACCGGTAACCGTTTTAAAATTACGTTTGCCTAGCATCGAATTGCAATTTGCCTATCCAGCAGCGCATTGCCGAAGAAATTGATACACAAACGGACGAATAGCGGGCAAGAAGTGAATGGGCAAGCGGTGGCAAATCCCTGGCGTCGTGCGGATGAACGGTACAGGATTTGAAGAATTGATCGTTGGCGGTCCGAGTGCTTGGTTCCTGCCGACATTGACGGAAAGATTCAGAACGAACGGAGCAGAGAATGAACGTGAAGGCGCTGGTTGCGGGATTTGGCGTGGTATTGACGGTTTTTGGATTTGCTCAATATGCGGGTGCACAGGCAGCCCCTGGAACCTATGCGGATGCGAACAATCCCGCTGGACCGCCCGATCCGACCAAACTCGATCAGGTTTGGCAGGTCGATCCGATCACCGGATCGGTTAGCATAACGATTCCATTTACGACGACGCCCTCTGGCGGACGCGGCCCCAAGATTCCCTTCTCGCTCCATTACAACTCCGCCTCGACGGTGACCTTGCAAGCTTTTAACCAGACAAATAACAACCTGCCGGGCGAGTTAGCCTTCGACTTTGGTGTTGCAACAACACTTAACGACCTCACTGCGGATTATATTTGGGGAACGTCGTCCGCTTCTTCTAATATTTCATCGCCGCAAGGCCCATGGACAGCGTCAGGCCCCTTCATCAATTACTCTCAAAGCACTATTCCCAATCAGAATTATCCTTTGATGGTTGATAACGTACAGCAGAATTATAATTATGGCAGCGGGTGTGAGATAAATGGGCCTTACCTCTATACAGATGAAAACGGCACTGTGCACGATATGAATCTCGAACAGCTTATAATGCCCTACGTAGTTCCTGCGGCACCACCCTGTGCGAACGCATGGTCGGCTTATTTAAACGGAGGACTGACCAACTTTACTTCCGATGGTTCCGGACTTGCAACTCAGTGCTGTTATACGAGTGTGCCTAATATAGTAAAACCAGACGGCACACAAGTATTTGCAAACAGTTCTGGCGCTACTTTAGAGGATTCAAACGGAAATCAGGCTTCACTTGGGCGTGCTTCAACGGGCGGATTTGTTGCTACAGACAGCCTAGGTCGAACGATGTTTTCTACAACGATGGGTCTGAACACCCCCGGTCAAATATCAGGGGGAACTGTGACTACATTTGGAGCAACTGGAAACCCGGAGACATATACAGTAGAGGTTGGTACCATTTCCCTCGGTTCATTTACTATGCCACATCCCGTGGGTGGAAAAGCCTCAAATGCTGAGTTTTTCAACGATGGTTTTTGCCTTTCGTCAATCACATGTCCGCAAAATTATAACGTCACTCAGGCTGGTTCTGCGACACCCTCCGGCCTGGCGCCTGGTCAGGGATTATCGGCGGACGTGGTGTATCTTATCATGCTTCCAGACTCAACGTTTTATCGATTCTCCTACGACACAACTTATGGGACCATCTCCCAAATCACTTTCCCAACTGGTGGCTATGTGCGATTTGTTTGGGGGATTCGGAATGATGGCGGCGGTCATGGACAGTTCGAAGAACTCTCGACAATTGTTGTGACGGAGGCTTGCACTTCCACGGGGTCTCTACCTGAGAGTTGCTGGACCTACAGTTATCAAGACTATTCTCCCACAACCGGCCTTAGTTCAACCGTGACCGCGCCTGACGGAAGTTATACGGAATATACGGGAGTCGGGGTGATGTACACCGGCTTAGCGCTTTCTGCAGCGGGCGCTGCGCCAAGTTGGAAGGAAGCGAGCCGCCTAGAATACAACAGCAGCGGAAAGC
>Ga0181529_10005914_pt1 | contig 12621 bp, 8 predicted proteins | sample PEATcosm2014_Bin_36_FD_119763 | JGI IMG/M metagenome (GOLD analysis project Ga0181529, IMG submission 119763) | Peatland microbial communities from MTU Mesocosm Facility, Houghton, MI, USA - PEATcosm2014_Bin10_30_metaG | ecosystem: Environmental > Terrestrial > Soil > Wetlands > Peat | place... | reverse complement strand
ATCTTGCCGGTCAACTTCACGCCGCTCACCAGATAGATGGTGATCGGACTCTTATCTTTGCGGACCGTATTGAGAAACGTGTCCTGAATATTCTGTGCCGGCTTTAATTCCATGAGTGCCGATCTCCTTTAGTTGGTTTCTCGTGCAAAAAGTAACGTAAAAGGAACTACGCGTTCTATCGTGACTCGCGAAGTTCAGTCCCCACAGCAGACTTGCTCCAAAGGCAACAACCAAGACTTTCACGATACAGGCCTTAAGCGCGATTATCAACACAGGCCGCTTGTCTCGTTCACACAAGCTGTTGCGTCCGGAGCGTTGCACCGCGCGTTATTTCTATCGATCCAGTCCTCTTCTTGGTTGGATGCAGTGAGTTAGACGCATTGCCAGGAACAATGGACTCAGCCGTCCAGCGATGTACCATGACAACAGTGGCTAATTCCGTTCCGCAACCCGTCCCCATGCTCGATTTCTCCCGCCAGTACGCCCCGCTGCGGCAGGAGATTCTCGACACCATCGCGAGGGTCTGCGACTCGCAGCACTTCATCCTCGGCCCCCAGGTCGCCTCCTTCGAGAAGGCCGCCGCCAATGCCTGCGCCGCGCGCTTCGCCATCGGCTGCGCCAGCGGTACAGACGCCCTCTGGCTCGCACTGGCCGCCTGCGGCATCGGCGACAGCACCGCCAGTACACGCTCCGGCAGCAATCCAGACGCCGTCGTCACCACCCCCTTCAGCTTCTTCGCCACGGCCAGTTCCATCCTCCGCGCCGGTGCACTCCCTCTCTTCGCCGACATCGATCCGCGCACCTTCAACCTCTCGCCGCAGTCAGTCGCCGAAGTCCTGCGCAGCCACGCCGGCCAGAATGTCAAGGCCGTCCTGCCTGTCCACCTCTACGGCCAGTGCGCCGACTGGGACGGCTTCACTGCTCTCCAGCGCGACCACCCCGGCCTCCTCCTCATCGAAGACGCAGCCCAGGCCTTCGGCGCAACGTGGACTACGCCCGGCCAGCCAGCCCGTCCTGCGGGCTCACTCGGCGATGCGGCAGCCTTCAGCTTCTACCCCACAAAAAATCTCGCCGCCATGGGAGATGCGGGTCTCGTCACCACCTCCAGCGCAGAGATCGACCGCCGCGCCCACTCCCTGCGCGCCCACGGCATGACTCGCCGCTACTTCCACGACGAGGTCGGCTGCAACTCCCGCCTCGACGAACTGCAAGCCGCCGTCCTCAATGTCAAACTTCGCTATCTTTCGCAGTGGAACCAGCAGCGCCGCGACCGCGCCGCCCGCTACGACCAACTCTTCCGCGAAGCAAACCTCGCCGTCGAATGGTCCTCCTTAGACGTCTCAACAAAGGGCGGAGTAGTCCTCCCCTACACCGACCCGCGCGCCACGCCGGTCTTCCACCAGTACGTCATCCGAGCCCCGCGCCGCGACGCCCTACGCGCCCACCTCGCCGCGCGCAAGATCGGCAGCGAGATCTACTACCCGGTCCCCATCCACCTGCAAGCCGCGCTGCGCGACCTCGGCTACAAACTGGGAGACTTCCCCCAAGCCGAACGCGCCGCCGCCGAAGTCCTCGCGCTACCCCTCTACCCCGAACTGCGCGACGACGAGCAGCAAACCGTAGTCGACGCCATCCGCGCCTTCTACGCCTGACTTACCACTGACCACTTATAACTGCCTTACTTTTTCTTTCCCTTCTTGTCCTTCTTCACCTCGGCCACGGGATGCGCCTCATCATCCGGCGCGCTCCCCGCCGCCTGAATCCGCCGCACTAGATTTCCCTCCAGCCGAAAGGTCTTCTCGATCGTCCGCCCCGGCGTCACCATCCCGGTCGCCGCATCGGGAACCACCACGCCCGCGTCGGCGGCCAGAACCTTGTAGGTAAACGTCGGCAGCGCCATCTGCGCTAGCGCTGATTTTCCATAGGGGTCCGTGCTGTTCTTGATCGTCACCGGAAGATAGCCCTCTATATTCTTCTCGCGGTACGCAGTCTCATACCGATGCATCTTCAGGTTCCAGGTAAATACCCGCACCTGGTCGAAGTCATACGGCAGCCCCGCCGTATAAGGTGACAGCACGGTCAGGTAGATGGGAATGTCTTTGTTGTCCTGCTCGGCGCCGTCGTCATGCACCGTGGTCAGTACATACGCGCCCACAAAGCGTGCCCCTTCGGCATAGCGAGTAAGGGAATCCGGCGCATCCACATCCACATAGTGCGAGAGCAGCCATCCCGCGCGTCCTTTCGCATCGCGCGCCAGCCACCAGTCCTCCATGGCAATCGGTGGCGGCGCGGCAGCCTCGGGTGCTTGCGTATTCCCCGCCTTCAACGTCTTCCCCATAGCCGCAATCGGCATGGGGGCCGCACCCGGTGCCACCGGCTTGGGCAGCGTCGCCCGCTCGATCAGTTGCAGCTTGTCGCCCTCCGCCAGCCGGTAGAAGGTCTCGGTTGCCCGTCCCGGACTCAGGTGCAGGTTCACCTCGTCGCGCACCACCGCCGACGCCACCGCCGGATCGTTCTTGTGCGTCTTGCCCAACGCCACAAACGCGTCGAAGACCGCCTGTGTCGCCACGGCCTTCTCGTCGATCCAGCCCATCTCGCCCTTCTCCGTCTTCACGCGGTAGAAGCGCCGTCCGTGCTCCAGCACCTGCAGCCGCTGGCCGTTCTCCACTGTCGCGGTGCGGTTGGAGACGGCAGCCACGCGGTCGCGAAGATACGTCTGCTTGGCCGTCACATACACCGATCCGCCCGCCGCGCCCGGCCGCAGATGCGAGCACCCGCTCAACATCGCAAACCACAGCGCAGATACGAAGAGGAACGCAGCAAAACCAGGCCATCTGGCACAGCGAGATGGTCTCCTCAGGCAAAATCCAGTAACCGTCAGCATCCGGGAAGAAGGTCGCAGAGAACGAGTGAAAATTTTGTCCAGCACATTTTCCAGCATACAGGGCAAAATGCCCTTCGTGGGTACTTCCTCCGGCTGGAGCGGGGCGCCAGGTCGAAAAATGGCCTTTTCCCCTGAAAAATGCCAGCTTCTGGCAGTTTTTTCCCGCCCCGTTCACGGCTAAATCTTCCCCTGTTGCCAGTTCGCATTCCAACCCTTAAATTAGAGTCTTGCGCGAAGTGCCCTCTTGCGCATACAGTTGCGTACGGAAACAAAACCAATACAGGAAACCACTTCAAGAGACACCCTGAATCCAACTCCGTCCATCGCGCAATCGGATCGGCCACATCACTCGTCAACTGGTAAGGAGGCCCACACAATGGCCAGTAATGAAATCGAAATCCTCGACCCTGCGGCAACGGTCGACAAGCTCAACAAGATCGCGGCGGATCGCGCAGTGAATCGCAGGCGCTTCATCGCAGCCCTCGGCATCACAGGTGCCGCGGCAGGCGCAGGGTTATTGTCGGGTTGCGCCAACAACGCTTCCAGCCCCATCGCCGTTCTCGGTGCGGGCCAGACTGATATTCTCAACTTTGTCCTCAACATCGAGTACCTCGAAGCCACCTTCTTTGCTTACCTGACAACGGGTGCCGACCTTCCGGCCTCGGTCACGGCCAACAGTGGCGTCATTACCGGCGCGCCCGCCGCGCTGGCGGTGGGAACCGGCATCACCCAGCAGACAATTGATCTGCTCAACGAGATCTATTTCGACGAGTCGAACCATGTGTCCTACCTGCGCAGCGTCCTCGGCTCCTCAGCCGTTCCCAGGCCGGCGATCAATCTCGCCGCCTTCGGCGCAATCACCGCGACCAATGCCCTGTCGCTGGCAAGGCTGCTGAAAGACCTCGGAGTCACCGCATACGCAAGCGCGGTCACGGGGCTCTCCTCCAGCAACGCCACCTATCTTGGGCAAATCCTCGGCGCCGAGAGCTTCCATTCCGGGGCGCTGCGCCTGATCAGCATCCAGAACACCGCCACCATCACCTACACGCCTATAACCGATGGCTTGGGGTACGATGTGCCGCCAGTCGATCTGGGTACCGCAGCCCTGGAAGCCGCCGGTCCAAACGCCAGCGGTGGTTTCTTCCCCACCTATGGCGCTGCCGCGGCCGGTACCACCGCCGGTTTCGGCTACGCCCGCACTATCCAGCAGGTTCTCCAGGTTCTTTACGGCACCAGCAACATAGCGCCTGCATCTCACGGCTCCTTCTCGGGAGGCTTCTTCCCCAACGGAGTGAACGGCAACCTCACAACCTCCTAAGCACTGGAAGGACGCACTCGAACCTGATCTCGACGCGCTGACCGCATCCCATTATGACTCAATCTCTTCGCACATATCGCAAGTCTACTGACAAGGAGGCCAACGAAATGGCCAGCAGCAATGACATCGAAGTCCTCGATCCCACGGCAACGGTCGAGAAGCTCAAGAATATCGTATCCAAAGTCGCCCTGAATCGCAGACACTTCATGGCTGCCCTCGGAATGGCGGGCGTAGCTGCTGGCACAGGATTGGTATCGCGTCGGGATGCAGACGCTCAGCAACCCACCCCCAACGGCTTCCTGCAGGTAGACGTTCTCAACTTCCTGCTCAATATCAAGTATCTCAAGGCGACGTTCTATTCCTACATCACGCAGGGTGCAGACATTCCGGCCTCCACCTACGTCACGCTGGCTACAAGCCAGGTCTACATGCAGCCCGCCCAGATCACAACCACTTCAGCCTCACCCTTTACCTCGCAAATCAGCGATTTGTTCAACGAGATGTACTACGATGAACTGAATCAACTGGTCGATTTGCGCAGTCTCCTCGGAAGCGCCGCCGTTAACAGGCCGCTCCTAAACCTGGCGGGCACGTCCGCCTCCAACACAACCTTCGCGGCGCCTTCGGCAACTCAGACGCTCACCGCGGTTCAGGCCATCGCCCAGGCACGGATGTTGGAAGATGTCAGCGTCACTGCCTTCGCGGGCGCGCTTACTTATCTCACGGGGACCAACCTCGCCTACGCCGCCCAGATTCTGGCCGTCGACGGCTGCCATGCGGCCGCGCTTCGCCTTGCCAGCATCCAGAACCCCAACGTGCTGTATCAAGGAACGCTGTACCAAAGCTCATTCTCGGTTTCAACCGCGGTGACTAGCAACAATCTCTACGCGCAACTCACCTCGACGAAAGCCGTCGCAGGCGACGTCATCAGTGGCGTCGGTATTCCACAGGGTTCGGTGATCACAGCGATTACCCCCAATCCAAATGTCACGTTCTCAGGCATCATGACCAATGGCAGCGCAAGCATCGTGGCGGTGACGGGCATCTCTGGAGGGTTGAGCATCGCCAATCTGGCGGTCGGACAACCCATCACTGGAACAAGCCTTACCGGCAATTCGTTCATCGTAAGTCCACCTTCCGGCACAACGATCACCCTCAATCAGAACACCAAGGCCACCCCAGGGGCAGTCTCCGCCACGGGTTACGTCACCAGCGGCAGCGCCATCCTCACGGGAGTGTCGAGCATCTCCGGCCTCACGATCGGGCAGCCCATCACCGGTGCCACCGGGTTCTTAGGCATCCCGTCCACCGCCGGCATCCCCTCAGGAGCGACCATCACGGCGACCGCCTCCGGCACCGCGATACCTACTACAATTACGATGTCGACACCCGCCACCACCACGCCCATGGTCACATTCACCGGCGTCGTCACCAGTGGCAGCTCAACCATCACGCCAGTGGCGGGCACCGCCGGGCTGGCGGTCGGACAGCCGATCAGCTTCGCCTCCACCACCGCAGTCGGCATCCCCGCTGGAACGATCATCTCGAACCTCGGCAGCAATATCACGATGGGTTCGACTTCTGGTGCGACGGTGTATGCCAACGGCTCCAGCGCAACCACGCAACTCGTCACGTTCAACGGCATCCTTACCACCGGCAGCAAGGTCATCACGAATGTGTCTAGCACCACCGGATTGGTGATTGGGCAGCCCCTTACTGCCGGTGTTGGCATCGCTGCGGGAAATACCATCGCGAGCTTCGTTGCCAGTTCCACTGCCGCCACAGTCACGATGGTAACTGCCGCCAACGCTAGCAGCACAGTCTCAACCACCGGTGCCATCACCTCCGGCAGCAAGACCATCGCGAATGTACAAAGCATCAACGGAATGATTGTCGGGCAGGCCCTTACCGGAACGACCGGCATCCAGCCCAGCACGACCATCACGGCGCTCACCCCCGCTGCGGGTGCAACTCCCGCCTCGATTACGATGTCGAATGCCGCCAGCCTCACCCCGGCAACAATCACATTCAGTGCCATCACCACCGCCGGCAGCAACCAGCTCACGAATGTTGTGACTGCGATTAATGGCAGTTCATTATCGGGTCTTGTGGTCGGGCAGCCCATCATCGGCCCCGGCATCCCCGCAGGAACAACCATCACGTTCATTGGCACCGTGGCACCGTTCACGGTGGGGATGTCGCAGGCCGCCACAATAACGTTTACACCATCCACATTCTTATGCGACATCAAATCCGGAAGCAACCAGCTCTATAATGTGTCAGATATAACCGGTCTGGCGCTCGGGCAATGCATCTATATTAGTGGTGCTGGTACAACCGGCATTCCTACCAACACAGTCATCTCGGCGATTACCCCCAACACAATCACGGAGTTGGGGAACTTTATCTCGATGGCGTCGGCGACTACTTGGACTGGGACGACCGGGACGGCGGTGACCGCCCTCACCACCTTCTCCAACGGAGCGACCATCACCACGGCACAGATCCTCACCAGTCCCGCGCAAATTACCCTCACCAGTCCCGCCTTGGAGCCTGTCTACAGTGGAGGATCGGTCCTGACCAGTCCCTCTCTAAGCACGTTTAACAGTCCCTCAGCCCAGACCTTTACCGTAGGACAAGGCAGCATTACCATCTCGCAACCTGCCACGGCCACGGGCGTTGTCACAGCCACCATTGCCACGTCGGATCCCGCCGAGGTCGTCCCATTCGACCCCGGTACCGCGGCCCTCGCCGCAGCCGGCCCAGTGATCGACCCAAACAGCTCCCCGGCTGTGTATCAGGGGTTCTTCGCCACCGCCGGCTCAGGCAACGCATCCAGCACCAGCCCAGCCGGATTTGCCTACGCACGAACCTTCTCGCAGGTTCTGCAAGTCCTCTATGCCAATAATGCTACAAGCATCTACGAGGGCGGCTTCTTCCCGGTCGGTGTCGCCGGCAACATCAACGTCACCTAACCCCTGCCGGTCGCATGACTCCATGGAGTCTTCGATCGGACACAATCAATACTAGAAAGGCCCACATCCCACTCAGGGATGTGGGCCTTTTCCTTGACCTCAATGAGTTGTTGCAATCGCCACCGGCCCGGTCCCAGTCGGGTCAGATGATGCAAAATCAAGTTGTCCCGTGTATGTGGAGTCGTAGCTGTACATAGTCAGGTTGGGAGTCCCTGCCCTGGATATCGAAAACAGGTAGTCTCCGCTGCTATCAACCGCCAGTGCCCACGGCGCCGACACTGTCGTAATCGTAGACGGGCTCAGGATAGACACTGCTCCCGTGCTCGTCACCACGCCATATTCGGAGATTGTACCAGTAGTTCCAGCGTTTTGATTGGCAACATAGATGTTCGTTCCTGCTGTGTTCACAACCACCGAAGTCGGTTGGCTCCCGGCTGCCAACGGCGAGCCACTCACTGAATTCAATGCGCCTCCGGAACTGATTGTGTATATCGCCAGTCCGCCATTCTGCCCGCTCCTCGCAATGTACAGGTAGGTGCTTCCAGAACTCACCGCCAGCGCATTGTCGCTGGTACCCGATATTGGCGGCAAAGGGCTAAGTGGGGTTAGGATCCCTGTCGATGTAGTCAACTGATACACCATATCGCCCGCCGTCCCCAGTGCAGCGAAGACGAAATTTCCATCAGGTGCAACCTTCACCTGGCTGGCAACGGGCGTTCCTGTCATCAGAGTGGTGTAGACATTAGTCGTCGGCACCGACAGCTCCCCCGTGCTGGAGGTAATTTGGAATTCGTCCAAGGACTCGTTATTGGCATTCAGCCCCATCAACCACTGTCCGTCTGGCGAAATGTCCATCGAAACTTCTTCAAATCCGGAACTCACTGCGTAGCCATTATTGAGAGTGCTCAACGCCCCATCGGTACCGATAGAAAACGCATAGATCACTCCGTTGCCCGTGCTGGTGGAGCCGGAGACAAATACTATCGTGTTCGCCGGGTTCACTGCCACCGACGTTGGAGTAAAACCCAGCGTGTAGGGCGATCCCGACACCGCGGGGAGTGTCCCCGTCACTGCAAATCCGGTTAGTGTCTGCGCTGTCGCATTCACCACATACACGTAGTCGTTCGTCGGAGTGGTAGTGCTTCCGCTCGAGCTCCCCACAGCAACCCAGAACCCGGCGCATCCCGTCGTCCAACAGAGGGCCGCCACGCCCAATACAGCCGCCACTCGCCGAAGCAAACCCATCATCGTTCCATTCCTCTCGCATTCCCCTTCATTTGACTCTACTCCCGTCCAAACGGCACCCACCTCTGCTGACTGAAAGCCATAAAAAAGCGGTCCATCGCTGGACCGCTCTCTCCTTCCCTCTGAGATCACGCGAGGTCGAAGCGATCAAGGTTCATCACCTTGCTCCAGGCTGCCACGAAGTCACGCACGAACGCCTGCTGTGAGTCACCGCACGCATAGACTTCCGCGAGGGCCCGGAGCTGGGAGTTCGAACCGAAGACGAGATCGACTACGGTGCCCGTCCATTTGGGCTCGCCGGTCGCCCTATCGCGCCCCTCCAACACGCCTTGCGATGCAGCGGACCTCTGCCACTTCGTCTTCATGTCGATGAGATTCACGAAGAAATCGTTGGTTAACATTTCCGGCCGCTTCGTGAAAACGCCAAGTTGAGACTGCCCGAAGTTTGCATTCAGGGCGCGCATGCCCCCGATCAGGACCGTCATCTCGGGAGCGGTCAGCGTCAGCAGGTTCGCCCGATCCACCAGCAGCTCAGCCGCCAATTCCTCGCGTCCCTTCCGAATGTAGTTGCGGAATCCGTCTGCGGTCGGCTCCAGTACGGCAAATGAATGCACATCTGTTTGCTCCTGCGACGCATCCGTGCGGCCTGGCGAGAAGGGGACCTTCACGTCGTGGCCGGCCTTCTTCGCAGCGTCTTCGACGGCTGCGCAGCCTCCCAGAACGATCAGGTCCGCAAGCGAGACCTTCTTCCCGCTGGACTGCGCACCGTTGAAATCCTTCTGGATCGCTTCCAGCGTCTTAAGGACCTTCGCCAGTTCGGCCGGTTGGTTGACCTCCCAATCCTTCTGCGGTGCGAGGCGAATGCGCGCACCGTTGGCCCCGCCACGCTTGTCGCTGCCGCGGAACGTAGCAGCCGACGCCCAGGCAGTCGTGACCAGTTGGGAGATGGAAAGCCCGGATGCAATGATCTTGGCCTTCAGTGCCGCAATCTCCTGCTCCCCAATCAATTCATGATCCACGGCGGGAATGGGGTCCTGCCACAGCAGCGGCTCCTTGGGAACCAGCGGGCCAAGATAACGAGAGATGGGCCCCATGTCGCGGTGTGTCAGCTTGAACCAGGCCTTGGCGAAGGCGTCTGCAAACTCCTGCGGATTTGCGAGGAAGCGCCTGGAAATTTTTTCGTAGACCGGGTCCACTCTTAGAGAGAGGTCCGTCGTTAACATGGTCGGCGCGTGCCTCTTCGACGGGTCGTGAGCATCCGGCACCGTATCGGCCCCTGCTCCGCCCTTTGGTATCCACTGTTGGGCTCCAGCAGGGCTCTTGGTCAGTTCCCATTCATATGCGAAGAGGTTTTCCAGATAATTGTTATCCCACTTTACGGGGTTGGTGGTCCATGCGCCCTCCAACCCACTGCTGATCGTATCGACGCCTTTGCCGCTGCCAAAGCTGTTTTTCCAGCCCAGACCTTGCTCTTCGATGTCGGCGCCTTCAGGTTCGGGACCGACATATTTGTTGGGATCGGCAGCGCCATGAGTTTTGCCGAAGGTGTGTCCGCCAGCAATGAGGGCAACTGTCTCCTCGTCATTCATCGCCATGCGAGCGAACGTCTCCCGAATATCCCGTGCCGCCGCAACCGGGTCCGGCTTGCCATTGGGACCTTCCGGATTCACATAGATCAGGCCCATTTGAACAGCGCCAAGTGGATTTTCGAGTTCGCGGTCGCCGCTGTAGCGCTCGTCTCCCAGCCACTTTCCCTCAGGCCCCCAGTAGATGCTCTCATCCGGCTCCCAGATGTCTTCGCGCCCACCGCCGAAACCGAAGGTCTTGAGTCCCATCGACTCCAGCGCCACGGTACCGGCGAGAACGATCAGGTCGGCCCAGGAGAGCTTCCGGCCGTACTTCTGTTTGATCGGCCAGATCAGCCGGCGCGCCTTGTCGAGGCTCACGTTGTCCGGCCAACTGTTGAGGGGAGCGAATCGCTGCGCTCCTGAGCCCGCGCCGCCCCGGCCATCGGCGATGCGGTAAGTGCCTGCGCTATGCCACGCCATACGGATGAAGAACGGTCCATAGTGGCCGTAGTCCGCAGGCCACCACTCCTGCGAGGCCGCCATCAAGGCATGCAGGTCCTTGATCACGGCATTCAAGTCGAGGCTCTTAAACTCCTCAGCATAATTGAACGCCTCGCCCATGGGGTTGGACAGTGGGCAGTGCTGGTGCAGGGGTTTCAGGTTCAGTTGATTGGGCCACCAGTCTGCGTTCGTTGGGGTCCCAGCCATTGTGGATTTGCGGTCACTGTTCGACATCGGGCACTTTGATTCGTCTGACATATATCACCTCGATTTCGTCTTTGCTGTTCCCCTTGTAACCAACAATCGTCTCTAGTTCAGCCTTTCCGCATCCATCTTGCCATGCCGCGCGTCCAGTGGCTTGCGCCCGGCAAATCCATCCTCCGCTGTATGCCAGTAGCCGATCTCCTTCTCGCCCAGCTTCCAGCACAGCAGCACGTCCTGGCCCTCCATCACCGACGGAAAGTCCAGCAGCCCCTTCTCCAGGTCCTTTACCTGCACACCGATCTCTTCCATCTCGGCCAGCGTGTCGCGGGCCTCCTGCAAGGCCTTCTCGTGCTCTGCCCGGCGCCGCGCCACCTGGGCCACATCCACGTGCATCCCACCCGCCATGAAGATTCTCTGGCTCAGATTCTGCATCTCCCGCTCCAACTCGCCGGCGTGCGCTTCCGCTGCCTGCGCCCTGCGCAACAGCGACTCCACCACTGGCAGCAGAGTTTGCGCCTCGTTCAATGTGAATGTTCTGCTCAATGTTTGATCTCCAGCATTCTGTCCAGCGCCACGCGCGCCCAGTACTTCACATCGCTATTGACTTGGATGCGATTCACTACGCGCCCGTCGATTAAATTTTCCAGCGTCCACGCCAGGTGCTGCGGCGAGATGCGATACATCGTCGTGCACAGGCACCCCGACTCATCCAGCGTAATCACCCGCTTGCCCAGCGGCCGAAAGCGCTCAGCCAGCCGGTTCACCAGATGGATCTCCGTGCCTACCGCAAAGCTCGCGCCCCGCGGCGCCTGCTCGATCAACTGGATAATGCGCTCGGTCGAGCCCGTTGCGTCCGCCTTCTGGCAGACCTCCCAGCGGCACTCCGGATGCACCACCACCTGCATTCCCGGCTCCTCCCGGCGGATCCGGTCCACATGCTCCGGCAGAAACCGCTGATGCACGCTGCAGTGTCCCTTCCACAGGATGATCCTGGCCCCGCACAGCCGCTCTGGCGTCACGCCGCCATTGATCTGGTACGGGTCCCACACTACCATCTCGCTCAATGGAACCCCCATTGCGAACGCCGTGTTCCGTCCCAGGTGCTGGTCCGGCAGGAACAGTATCTTCCCAGCGCGTGCAAACGCCCACTCAAACGCCGCCCTCGCATTCGACGAAGTACACGCCAGCCCGCCCCGCTCGCCGCAGAACGCCTTGATCTCCGCCGCCGAGTTCACATAGGTCAGCGGCAGAATTCCCTCGCCTGCCGTCACCCGCAGCCGCTCCAGCGACTCCCAGCAGTCCTCCACCTGCCCGATCTCCGCCATATCGGCCATCGAGCAGCCCGCGTTCAGGTCGGGCAGAACCACCTTCTGCCACGGTTGCGCCAGAATGTCCGCCGTCTCCGCCATGAAGTGCACACCGCAGAAGACCATGTACTGCGCGTCCGACTCCGCAGCCGCCTTCGAGAGCTTGTAGCTGTCGCCAGTAAAGTCGGCATAGCGGATCACCTCGTCGCGCTGATAGTGGTGCCCCAGTATGACCGCCTCCGCGCCCAGCTTTTCCCGCGCCGCACGGATGCGCGCATCCATCGACTCATCCGGCTGCACCAGGTAGTGGTCCAGCGAACACTCCTCACCCACAGCTTGCACCGGGGCATCGTCCAATAACAGTCCGTTCACAATAATCCGCCTTCAGTCTCGCCAGCACGTCCGCACCTGCTCAACACAGAGTGTTTTTGTACCGCGAGACGGGGATGTTGAAAGCACTTCTAACCCAGGCGTGCAGCGGACTCACTGTGCCGGCCCCAAAGCTGCTGAACCGTCACCCAATCCGCGGGGGTGTTGCCGCCCATTCCGTACGCGCGCGCCCCATGGGGCCGCGTCTTCTCCATTTTAGACGAAACAGGCCTCGTATACGACGCATCTT
>Ga0181529_10005913_pt1 | contig 12622 bp, 15 predicted proteins | sample PEATcosm2014_Bin_36_FD_119763 | JGI IMG/M metagenome (GOLD analysis project Ga0181529, IMG submission 119763) | Peatland microbial communities from MTU Mesocosm Facility, Houghton, MI, USA - PEATcosm2014_Bin10_30_metaG | ecosystem: Environmental > Terrestrial > Soil > Wetlands > Peat | place... | reverse complement strand
CAGATCGCCATGCTCAGTTACAAATCTGCGGGGCTTTTTGACGAGCGTTTTGGGCGCAATCCGAACCGTAACGGCGAGGATCCTTGGGGACTGGACGACCAGGGCGGCGGGTTGATTGGTGGGCGGTTTGACATTGCCGGCTATCTTGACCACCAGGGAAACCGGTTCATAGAGCGCTTTGACGCCAATGCGTACCTGGCCATTCTTCGCACTATGGATACGTGGGATCCGCTGCGCGGGTACTCCTCGGCAAAGGAGGCATTCGGTCGAATTCGCGCCGAGCTCAGCTTTGTGGGAATCAGTACGGATTGGCTGTTTCCGCCCGAATCGGTGCGCGAGTTTGCTGAGATCATTCGCGCCGCCGGGGTGCAGGCTGACTACCGCGAGATGACCAGCGACCACGGCCATGACGCCTTTCTGGCCGAGCAGGCCGAGTTGGTGCGACTTCTTCAATAAATCTTGAACAGGGACGGAGGTTACACGGAAGATTTAACCCCCGGATTGTCTCCCGTGGCTCAATGAAACGCTTTTTGACGCCTGGTTCCCGACCATGATTCGTCTATTTTTTTATTTCCCCTACAACTTACTTGTCATGGGGGTCAGGGATTTCTATAATCCATCCATCACCGTATTGCATGGCCGTGGTATCGTTTACCTATCGCCGCGGCTCTCAACCGCCATACTGAACGGTTGTAATTTCCGCAATCGCGTGCTTGAATATTGATTCCATTACGGCGTTTTCCAGGAGCACTGAATGAAGAAGTTAGTTTTTGCGATATTGCTGGCAATGGTGAGCATTTGCGCTGTTACAGCGCCCAGGATGAGAGCTCAGGCTTCGATCACGATCAAGGATCCGGCCGAGTTCAATTCCTATCAAATGGCCACCTCCCAGACTGATCCTCACACCAAAGCCTCTCAGCTTGAGGGCTTTCTGACAGCCTATCCCCAGAGCGTGGTCAAGCAAGCGGTTCTTGACATGCTGGTGGATACTTACCAGAGCCTGGGCGATCCCGCCAAGACGCTGAGCGCGGCCAGTCGCCTGTTGCAGATGGATCCTAACAATCTGAAGGCCATCCTCTACTCGGTCTATATCAAGAACGGGAGCTGCGCCAAGTCCGTCGATCAGAGCGGCGCGAGCACTGACAAGCAGACCTGCGACGATGCAGCGACTCTTGCCGCCAAGGGCCTCACGGTTACCAAGCCCGCCGGCACCAGCGCGGACGACTGGAAAAAGCTGACCGGAGCTGCATTCCCGATTTTCGACTCTGCCATCGCCCTCGATGACCTGATTTCAAAGAAAGACATCAAGGGTGCCGAGGACGAGTACAAGGCGGAACTGATGCTTTATACAGACGACCAGAGCAAGAGCGCGGGACTGCAGGACACGCTCCAACTCGCGATTGCATACAGCTTGCCTGGGACCTCCCAGGATCTGATACAGGCTATTTGGTTCTATGCCCGGGTGTGGGATTTTGCTCCTCCGAAGTTTCAGGCGAATATCGAGCCCCAACTGGAGCGGTTCTACAAGAAGTATCACGGAGGATTGGATGGGCTGGACGCCGTCAAGGCACAGGCCGCTGCCACTACATTTCCACCGGCCACGTTTGTGATTGCTCCGGCGCCTACGCCGGCTGATTTTGCGCACAAGGCGGTGGCGGAGACTCCCGACCTGACCAAGCTGAACCTTGAAGACACGGAGTTCATTCTGGCCAACGGAGTCAAGGACGATGTGGACAAGCTATGGGCCGTATTGAAGGATAAGCCAACCCCGGTTCCGGGGAAGGTGATCGAGGCCAGCGCCTCGGTCATCAAGGTGGCCGTTACTTCGGACGCCAAGGATGCCAACACTCCCGACTTTATCGTCAATCTGAAGACCCCGTTGCCGGAAAAGGAGATTCCGGCTGTCGGCTCCATCTTTGGAGAACATTCCAAGGGAGAAGCTGAGCTGGATGGAACCTATGACTCTTATACGCAGGTTCCTGCCACGGCTACCGCGACGGCGACCGCCCAGATTGTGCTCCGTGATGGAGTGGTTATTCCGGAGAAGAAGAAGACTACTCCCGCGCACAAGCCATCTCCCGCACATAAGACCACGACGCATTAATCGGGGAATCCGGAACAGGAACCTCGCGCTCCTGGACTTTTCAAGGGCAGCTCACATCGGGCTGCCCTTTCTATATTCCCGATTCACTCTTCCAAAGGTCTGCTCCATGCAGTGGTAGTCTATGGGCAGGATGGGTCAATTTAGCCTATTTCGCACAGTTCTTGCGGTCGCGACCGCAGCAGCTCTCTGTGCCCCTCTGGCGGCACAGGCGGATGCCCGCGAGGATCTTTCCGCGGCCGGTTTTAAGGTGAAGCAGGTGCCTGAGGCTGTACAACCCGTGCCGTATCCCGCTGACAGCTTGACTCCGTCCTCCGTTGCGCCCATCGAGTATCGCTCGTATGACCGGATGACGGAGAAAGATCGCCTGCAGGCCGCCGACGCTGAGGCCTCGATCGGCGAGCATGTGCACTATGTGGGCCTGGAATTCAACCAGGGCAAGTGGAGTTACCAGCAGCTGGTGTGCCCGGTCTTCAGGAATCACATTTTTCTTCGCTTCACGCGCAACAATGGGATCGGTGACGTGAGCATGTTTACGGCTTCCGTTCCGACCAACGGCGAGGGGCGGGTGCGCATCATTCCCATCCAGATGCGCGGTTATTCGCTCTGGTCGCCGGCGCCCATCAACGCGCTGACCATCTCAGCCTTCAATCACATTCGCGCGGAGGAGTCCGACCAGTCTTCCGACTGGCTGGAGACGGGCCTGTGCTACGCGGCGCTGGCCGGAGGGCATCCGGTGGCGGCGAAGTTGAATGAAGGTACCGACATCCGGAAATCCCCCGCGGCGATGCTGGCTGAGCTGACGATTCCCGCCCACGACGGCGAGGAGATTTCGTTTTTGGATGTGTCGGCGAGTCCCAAGCTGATGGAGTGGACGATGATCTTCAACCGCAAGGGAAAACTGATGAAGGCTAAACACACGCCTGTGGGTTTGATGAAGGTGAGCGCCGTTCCGCCTGCGGAAGAGCTTCCCAGCAAGCCGGTGCCCCGCACCATCGGCGATGCGCCGGATGATGCCGGGCACTGATCGCTGAAACGTGTTTAAAAAATGGCACTATGGACGTTGGTGGTAATTCCTCAATGGCGATTGGCTAACACATAAATAATTCCCTAGCGCCGTCCCTATGGGACTCCGTAACGAATTTGTGGAATCCTTATTCCCCACGCTGAAGCGCGGGGCTAACAAACTCTGCGCCTACGGCGCGTCTGCGCGGGCATTATTCATGCAGCCATCAATAAAACTCGGTTCATTTTTTGGGGGACCTTTCGGCTCCCTTCGGCAGGCTGAGGGCAGACTTTGAAGTCGTGCCCTGACACAAAGCGAATTTTGAAATAAGCTGTAATCACCGACCACCGACCGCTGACCACTGTCTTTCTTACTCGCCAAGCATGATGCGCTGGATGGCCGTGGCACGGCCGGTTTTGGGGTCGCAGGTGACGAGGGCGGCGCACATCTTGGGGTTTCCCTTGGCGGCTTCGAATTTGCCCGGCATGCCGGTAAGAAAGCGGTGCAGGACCAGGTCCTTTTCGACGCCGATGATGCTGTCGTAGGGGCCGCTCATGCCCACGTCGGTCTGGAAGGCGGTTCCGTTAGGCAGCACGCGCTCGTCGGCGGTGGGAATGTGGGTGTGCGTGCCCAGCACGGCGGTTACACGGCCGTCGAGATGCCAGCCCATCGCGACTTTTTCGCTGGTGGCTTCGGCGTGGAAATCGACGAGGATCACCTTGGCCTTGATGCCGGCAAGCAGGTCATCGGCGGCGTGGAAAGGATCGTTGGACCCGTTCATAAAGACGCGGCCCATCAACTCCACCACTGCATAGTTCACGCCGCCCTGCGTGGTGCCCTTGTAGACGCCGTAGCCGGGAACGCCGGGCTGAAAGTTGGCCGGACGTAGCACGCGGCGGGGACGTTCGTGACTATCGGCGGGGACGGAGTTCATATAGTCGATCAGCTCGCGCTTGTCCCACACGTGGTTGCCGGTGGTGAGAACGTCTGCGCCCAGGTCGAAGATCTCCTCGGCGATTTGCGGGGTCAGGCCGAAGCCTCCAGCGGCGTTTTCAGCGTTGATGACGGTGAGGTCGACCGAGTGCGCCTGGCGCACGTGGCCGATGTGCTCGCGGACGATTTTTCGTCCAGCGCTGCCGAAGATGTCGCCGATGAAGAGGATGTTCAATTGGGTTCAGGCTCCTGGTTGATGGAATAGCGGAGTTAGCGTTGTTAGCGGAGTTAGCCTTCCGGTTCCTGATCCCTGATCCCTGACCCCTGATCCCTGTTCCGCATCAGCGGGAAGAGGATTACGTCGCGGATGGATTTGGAGCCGGTTAGGAGCATGACCAGGCGGTCTACGCCTAGGCCTTCGCCGCCGGTGGGAGGCAGGCCGTAGGCCAGGGCGCGGACGTAGTCCTCGTCCATCTGGTGGGCTTCTTCGTCGCCTCGCTCGCGCTCGGTTAGCTGCTGGCTGAAGCGCTTGTGCTGCTCGACCGGATCGTTCAACTCGCTGAAGGCGTTGCCCAGTTCGAAGCCGCCGGCGAAGAATTCGAAGCGCTCCACGTGATCGGGATCATCGGGTTTCTGCTTGGAGAGCGGCGAGACGATGGTCGGGTAGTCGTAAATGATCGTGGGCTGGATGAGCTTCGGCTCAACGACGACTTCAAAAAGCTCATAGATTACCTTTCCCAATACTGGCTCATGAATCGCTTCGTTTTCGGCTGAAATTTCTTGTTGACCGGGCGGAAAGGCATTCTGAAGTCTTTCGCGCAGTGATGTTAGTAAAAGATGAAGTGGTGAGTTGAAATGGGGATTGTTTTGCACAACGCTAAATCGTTCGTGTCGTACGCCATCTTCATCTTTGAAGAAATGGATAAGCTCGGTTTCAGCTTTGCTCAGAAAGTGGCGTAACGAAAATCCATCTGATAAATACTGAATTGTCGGAGCAGGGCCTGCCTCCGGTGGCCAATGCTTGATGATAGCCTCAATCATCGTTAGCCGCGTCCACTTAGCTAGATCAATCTCAACGCCATTGAAGTTCGTGATCGTGGTGCCGTTCACTTCCTTGGCGACGAACTCGATCATCTCTTCGGTGATCTGCATCAGGTCGTGGTAGTTGGCGTAGGCCTGGTAGAACTCGAGCATGGTGAACTCGGGGTTGTGCTGGGTGCTTACGCCCTCGTTGCGGAAGTTGCGGTTGATCTCGTAGACGCGGTCGAGGCCACCTACTACGAGGCGCTTTAAATAGAGCTCCGGGGCGATGCGCAGGAAGAGATCCAGGTCAAGGGCGTTGTGGTGAGTTCTGAATGGGCGCGCGGCGGCTCCGCCGGCGATCTGCTGCATCATCGGCGTTTCCACTTCGAGATAGCCGCGGTCATCGAAGAATTGGCGTAGGGCCTTCAGAGTTTTGGCGCGCTTGACGAAGACTTCGCGGCTTTCGAGATTGACGAAGAGGTCAACGTAGCGCTGGCGGTAGCGCAACTCGACGTCGGCCAGGCCGTGGAATTTTTCAGGCAGCGCCAGCATGGCTTTGGAGAGAAAGGTTACCCGCTCGACGTGGATTGTGAGTTCTCCAGTGCGGGTGCGAAAGAGATAGCCGCTGACGCCGATGTGGTCGCCGAGGTCGAGGAGTTTATAGAGCGCGAAGTCCTGTTCGCCGACGGCGTCGAGGCGGACGTAGATCTGGAGGCGCTCGCCATTTTGTTGCAGGGTCGCGAAGCCGGCTTTGCCCTGGGCGCGAATGGCCATGATGCGGCCGGCAACGGCTACGGTCACGCGATCGGCTTCAAGAGCTTCGGCCGTGGCTACGCCCCACTGGGTGCGCACCTGGGGGATGGTATGCGAGGCAGGGAACTGGTTGGGGTAGGCGGCCTGGCCCAGCTTCTCGATTTCCACTAATTTTGCTTTGCGCAGGTCAAAGAGACTGCGCTCAAATTCCGAATCGAACACGGTATTTCCTTCTTCCGATTTGCATTACAGGTGCAACAGTCAGTATATCGTTCGTTGGGAAGGTGGCGATGGGGATGCGTTGAGGCAGGTCAGGGATATCGGTTCTGCCCAAATAATGTTCTTGCGCCGTCCCTACGGGACTCCGTGTCGATTTTGTGAGGTCCGTTTTCCCCACGCTGAAGCGCGGGGCTAACAAACTCTGCGCCCCTGGCGCGTGCAGCATTTCGAATGCGAAGAATTAGCCGCGCGCCTTCGCATGAAGGGCGCTGATCGTGTATCAACACGATGAATGCCATTTCATCGAGCCATTCCGGAGTTAAAGCTCATGGTGCGGCCGGATGCGCTCCCGACCGTATAAGATGGTTGCCATGACTTCCATCAAGCCTGCACTGTTTCTATTGCTCCTTTGTGCATCGCTGCTTGCAGCGGTGCAAGCTAGCGCCAAGACGATTCTGCCGGATGCCTGTGGCGATGACAAAATCAACTTTGAAGTCTCCACCAAAAAGCACCAGCCTCCGCCAGCGTCTCCAGCAGAGGGCAAAGCGCAGATTATCTTTATACAATCCGGACTTAGTTTTATACAATCCGGACGCGGTGTTGCTCGCTATGGAATCGACGGCTCGTGGGTGGGCGCTAACGATGGTGATTCTTATTTTGCAGTGACAGTTGATCCTGGTGTACATCACCTGTGCATGAGTTTTCAGTTGGGGTTGGCTACCAGCCAGACGAAGCAAGAAAGTGTTAGAACAGCATCCATTACCGCCGAGCAGGGTAAGGTTTACTACTTCGAGGCAGAGGCCGCAAGGGTTGGAGGCAGTAGGGGAAGTACAACCTATGTTCAGAATACTGATGGCGCGACGGGAGGACAATTTGTGTCTAGTGGTGCATCGGCCGGAACACCTGTTTACGATTTTGCTCAATTAGATGAAGATACAGGCAAGTATCGGATCAAGGCCTGGAAGCTCGCTACCTGGAAAACTAAATAGTTGACTGCGGTGCGTTTCGCATTGCAGGGCGTTCATCATGTATAACCACGATGAATGCCTTTTCATCGAGCCTTACCGGAGTCCGAGCGGAGCAGCAAGCCTGACAGCGGAGCTGGAGGCGGGTTCAGGTCTTATGTTCAGGCTGAAAAGCTGATGCAGATTGCGCTGGTGCTGCCCTCGGCGGTGGTGATCGGCTGGCTGGGCGGGGCCTGGCTGGGAGGGCGCCTGCATCAGCATTGGATTGCGATTGCCGGCATTATCTTCGGCAGCGTCGCCGGACTGTTTTATCTGATTCAGCAGGCGATGGCAATCGAGAAGAATTCCCGTAAAGAAGATACGACCCAAAATGGGGCTGGGAAAGGAAACACTGACGACCCGTCATGACCCAGGAATCCCACCCAATTGTTGATCTGACCCAGGCGGATCTGGACGCAACGCTTCATCGGGCCATGCGTAACACGCTGATTCTGGGGCTGGTTGCTGCTCTCGTGGTGTTGATTGGCGGCGGCTGGCGCAACGGGGGAATGCTGGCGGTGGGAACTGCGATTTCAGCCGCAAGCATTTGGGAGTGGCAGCGGTTGGTCAGGGTGATTAACGCAAGAATGGACAGGCAGAAGACTCCCGCGAGCACTCCTCTGGTGGTGTTGTTCTTTGTGCTCAGGCTCACGATTTTCGCGGGGGTCATTTATGGTAGCCTGAAGTGTATTCATGGTTCGGTAGTGGCGCTGTTATTCGGCCTGGGTTTGGCGGTCTTGACCATCGGGTGGGAATCGATCCGGTTGCTCCGAGACTGAATTGCCTTGGGACTGACTTGCCCGAGCGGCTGGCCTGGCTCAATACCGACCAGAAACAGAAAGATATACGTCTCAATGCCGGAAACTTTTGCACTTGTCCGTTTGCTGAACGACCTCTTGATGGGCGTCGAGGTCAAGGCTTTTCAAGCGATTGGCTTGACTCATGATGTGGCCGCGCAGAAGGCTACCGGGATCAATCAGGCGCTTGGAGTGGAGCTGCTGATTGCTGCAGGCCTTATCGCATTTTTTGCTGTCGTGCGCCTTAGTCTGTCGGTGGAGAAGCCCAACCCGGCTCAGCAGATTGCTGAGATCATTCATGAATTCATCGGCGGCCAGGCCGAGCAGGTTATCGGGCACGGCTACGCCAGCTTCCAGGCTTATGTGACTTGCATTTTCCTGTTTGTGCTGCTCAACAATCTGAGCGGGCTGATTCCCGGCATCACGGCTCCCACCACTTCGATGATGGTGACCCTGGGCCTAGCCGTTCCTACCTTCCTCTACTACAACTACCAGGGCGTTCGCGCGCAGGGGCCGGTGGGCTATGTGAAGCATTTTGCAGGCCCGGTGTGGTGGATGGCATGGCTGATCTTTCCCATCGAGATTGTTTCGCACCTGGCGCGGGTCATGTCGCTCAGCGTTCGTCTTTATGCCAACATGTTTGCCGGTGACCTGGTGACGCTGGTTTTCTTTTCGCTGATTCCGATCGGCATTCCGGTTATTTTTCTTGGCCTGCATATTTTTGTTTCGATCATTCAGGCTTTCGTTTTTATGCTTCTGTCGATGATTTATCTTTCTTTGGCAGTTGCGCACGAGCACTAAAAAGCAGCTTTCAGCTATCAGTTGTCAGTTTTTCTGTTCGTGAACCTACGGCTTTGGTTCCTGCAGGAACAAGCTAGAAGTTAGAGGCTCAACAAGATTCCGCCGGAGAGAGCTTCCGCTCCGGAGCAACGGTAGGCGGCAAGCGTGAGGGGGTCAGCACGGTGAACCTCAACCACCCACTGGCAGCCAATTCAAAGAGAAGCAGGAGAAAAATGCGGAAACTTCAATATGTATTTATGGCCCTGGCGGCACTTTGCTTCGCCGTTCCGGCTTTCGCGGACGGCGGCACGGCCGTCAGTCTGGTGCCGATCGGCGCTGGTTTAGGCATGGGACTGGCCGCAGGCATGTGCGGTCTCGGTCAAGGCAGGGCCGTTGGCTCGGCCGTCGAAGCGCTGGCCCGCAACCCCGGAGCGCGCGCTGGAATTTTTACCTTTCTTGTTCTCGGTCTGGCCCTTATCGAGTCCCTCACCCTGTTTACACTGGTTATTGTTTTTGCCAAGATGTAACATGGGGGCGGTTTGAAAACAGGATGGCCTCACCTTTGTGGGTGAGGCCGTTTTGTTTAGTATCGAACTCGAGCGTGTTTTATAAATCGCCGCCGTATCCCTATTGTGATCCCTCAGGGGTTAAAACCCCGCTCCAATGATCTCTTGTCGGCACGACTGAAGTCGTGCCCTGACACAATGCCTGTTTTTTGAAGCACATGCTATGGACTGCTGCATTGCGGGTTCAATTCAACGGCTCGCACGCAGCATCTGAATGGCTTTCCGATAATCGATTCCCGTGGGCACCGGGGCATACCCGGTCATCTCTTCTGTGGTATCGACGTTTTTGTCCTTGAATAGAATGCGGAGGTTCATCTGCATTTTGAAGCGGGCGATGCGCCACTGATGGCCGCCTACGTCCGCCTGCTCGATCATGATCCATCCTCCCTTGTCCAGTTTGCCCAGAATACCCCAGGCGTAGTCAGTATCCTGCTGCAAATGGCCCTCCAGGCGCGTTACGCGCTCCTGTGCGGCGTCGATGAGGATCTCGCCGGTCAGAGCGGTCAGCGCCTTGGTTTCATAGTCAGGAGGGGTGAAATTGGGGTTGGGACGAAAGGTGAATTTTTGTAAGGGTCCGGCCGGGCCGGAGGCTGCTCCCGAGTATTCGTAGAGGAATGCGTCGGGCAACATGCGCAACAGCTTGAGGACGATGCCGAAATCCCCTTGCTCACCCTGCTGGCGATGGCGCTGGCGGCTGGGGTCGTTGTAGAGGGTCTCCAGGCGCGCCTGCTCGACCTGCTCCTGATCCTGGCTCAGAGGTTTGTCAAAGAGCGCCACCAGGCGGGCGATGGCGCCGTCTTTGGTTTCGATGATCTCCTTGGTGGAGGTGAGGCGGGGAGTGGTCTTGCGCAGGCGGAAACGCGTGGGGTGGGATTTGTCCTGGACGGAGCGCAATTCTGCGGCCAGGGCACGCTCCACCAGCGCCTGGGCCTGCGGAGGCGTGAGCGCCGGGGGCTGACCGTGGGCAGGGACGGCGGCCAGGACGGCCCACGGAATCAGCATGAAGATGAATGGAATCGTGCGCACGTAGATTAGTTTAGCGGGTATGGAGCCTTGGCCACCGTTGCTGCGTCTGGTGAATGATCGCTATTTCGGTAGCAGGCCAGTTTGAAAGGACAATCCCTCGGGGGCTAAAGCCCTGTGAATTTTGCTGGGGTTTTGTGTACGGACTGAAGCCCGTACCCTTCAGCTGACGCCCGTACCTTTCAACTGAAGCCCGTACCCTTCAACTAAAGCCCGTACCCGTCTAAAGCCTGTACCCTTCAAACCTGGCCACTACCCGGATTGAAGCAATGAGGCCGGGTTGCGTATAGTGCGGGCAGGGACTTCTTTTTTTGACCCTCCCGGAAGGAATAACAACATGGCATTGGAGACTGCAAGCGCGCGCATCGGTAAAACCGTCGTAATTTGCGGAGAAGTGAAGGGCAGTGAAGACCTAATAGTGGATGGGCGCGTGGAGGGGACCGTTAATCTCTCTGACAGCCGGCTGACGATTGGACCCAATGCCAACGTAGCCGCCGACCTTTCCGCCAAGGACATTCTGATCCTGGGGCAGGTTCAGGGTAACGTGATGGCCAGTGGCCGCGTGGAACTGCGCGCCGGCTGCTCAGTGGAGGGCGATATTCGCGCCCTGCGGCTGGCGGTGGAGGATAACGCAGTATTTCGCGGAAAGGTTGATCTGACGCAGGCGGTGGCCAAGGGGTCCGATGGCGCCCACACCCCCAGCTCCGGGGGCAGCATCTGACCGTGCGTTTCATTTCAGGCCTGCTCAAAAAGATTTCTGTTTGATTGCGAGGGGAATTCAGGTTGCTAAGCCGTTGGACTCACAAGAAGCAGGAGAGTGCCGCGCCCGCTTCCAACCCAGGGGTTGCCGGTCTCAAAGTGCCGCGCCATTCCGGCGGCTGGGCGGCCCTGCGCAAGCGGCTGGAGGCTGAGCCGGGCTTGAATGTGCTCGATGCCGGTTACACCTCCTCGGCCAATCTCAACTACCTCACCAGCCTGGGTCATAGCGTCTTTCTTGCTGATCCGGTATACGATGCCTGGACTGAAAACTGGCAGAGCGGCGCGGACGAAGACGGCAAGCCGATCTGGAACACACAGGGGTTTCTGGAGAACGCGTTCAATTTCTCCGGGCGCTCATTTGACGTGGTGCTGCTGTGGACGGCGCTCGATTATCTGCCCGAGACGCTGGTGGCGCCGGTGGTGACGCATCTGTATTCAGCGATGAATCCGGGCGGGCAGATATTGGCATTCTTCCACACGCGGAGCCATGGTGAAGAGACGGTGCGCTGCCGCTTCCACCTGACCGCGGGTGACGATGTGGAGATGCAGATGACCCAGCAATTTCCTCTCCAGCGCGCATTTACCAACCGCAGCATCGAGCAGCTGTTTGCCGCATGGTCAGGATTCCGCCAGTTTCTGGCCAAGGACAGCGTATCGGAAGCCATCATCACGCGGTAAGGCCTAGTAAGTTCCGAGGACCTTCACAAGGAGAATGCGATGAGTTCATTGAAAGGAACGCGTATTACCTGGCTGGGGCACGCGACCGTGCTGATTACTACCGCCAGGGGTACAAACATTCTGATCGATCCGTTCATCGCGCAAAATCCCAAGTACCCCAGGGATTTTGTCCTGCCGCCGAAGATCCACTACATTCTGCTTACCCACGGCCATGGAGATCATATCTCCGATGCGGTGCCGGTAGCTCAAAAACACGGATCTACCGTTGTGGCAATCTATGAGCTGGCGGCCTATGTTGCAGGCAAGGGAGTGACTAATACGATCGGAATGAACCTAGGTGGGACGGTGCAGCTGGAAGATGTGGCAGCCACGATGGTTGAGGCCAGGCACTCCGCAGGAGCGCAGGATGAGCATGGAACGCACTATGTGGGAGTAGCCGCGGGATATGTGTTAACGATTGCAGATGGGCCGGTGCTCTACCACTCCGGGGATACGGCCGTGTTTGGGGATATGAAACTGATTCGCGATCTCTATCATCCCGAAGTAGCGATGCTTCCCATTGGGGGGCACTTTACCATGGGACCGAAAGAAGCAGCACTGGCAGCGAGCTATCTGGCGCCGGAGAAAGTTCTTCCGCTTCACTTTGGTACGTTTCCGCCGCTAACCGGTACCCCACAGGAACTCGCCGCACTGGTCGATGCCAGCATTCAGGTTGTGGAGTGGAAGCCAGGGGAATCTATCTAATTTTGAATTTGACCCGCCTGGCGAACGGGGCGAGGTGGGCCGGCTGACAAGCTGGCCCGTGGCCTTCCCATGGTTTCAGTTACTTGGCAGCCGCTTTCTTCTGTTCTGCCCAGCGACGCTTGACGGCCTCGGCAATGCGCTTGCGGCCTTCTGGAGTAAGATTCCTCTTCTTTTTTCTTTTCTTACCGGTTTTGGCGGTTGGAGCGGCGGCAGCCTTCCTGGCTGCGGGTGCGGCT
>Ga0181529_10005912_pt1 | contig 12625 bp, 6 predicted proteins | sample PEATcosm2014_Bin_36_FD_119763 | JGI IMG/M metagenome (GOLD analysis project Ga0181529, IMG submission 119763) | Peatland microbial communities from MTU Mesocosm Facility, Houghton, MI, USA - PEATcosm2014_Bin10_30_metaG | ecosystem: Environmental > Terrestrial > Soil > Wetlands > Peat | place... | reverse complement strand
GTTCCGTGCATGTGAGCCTGTCCGCCCCGGACGGAAAGGACGAAAACAGCCACATCCTCCACATGATCGCGACGTTCTACGTGATCCTGATCGTCGTGGTTGTGGGCGGCATGTTCCTCCATAATGCGCTCGATTTCCTGAAGAAGATCCGGCGAAAGCTCGCGATCCAAAAGGGGATCATCGAGGAGGAGCACGTGGCGCACCGTCTCTACCTTCGGATGACCGCCCACGAGCGGATGCAGCACGGGACGCTCGTCCTCAGTTTCATGATCCTCGTCGTCACCGGTTTCATGCTCCATTATCCGGACGCGTGGTGGGTCGTCGGCATCCGGCGCGTCAGCTTGCGCGCGTTTGAGCTCCGAGGGCTCGTCCACCGGATCGCTGGGGCCGTCATGCTTTGCGCCGCGGCCTGGCACGTCGCCTATCTGGCATTCGCCAAGGACGGCCAAAGCCTCTTCCGGGATCTGCTGCCGCGCGCGCGGGATCTGACCGACCCGTTCAAGGTCCTGAAGTACAACATGGGCCTGGCGCCGGACAAGCCGCAGTTCGGCCGGTTCAGCTACATCGAAAAGGCCGAATACTGGGCTCTCGTTTGGGGAACGATGCTCATGGGTGTCACGGGAGCCATCCTGTGGTTCGAGAATGTTTCCATGGGGCGGCTGACGAAGCTGGGTTTCGACATCTCCCACACCGTCCATTTCTATGAGGCGATCCTGGCGACCCTCGCCATCATCGTGTGGCATTTCTATTTCGTCATCTTCAACCCGGACATCTATCCGGTGAACCTGGCCTGGCTGACCGGGCGCATGTCCGAGCGGGAGATGCTGGAGGAGCACCCGGCCGAGCTCGAACGCCTGAAGGCCGCCGAAGCGAAGCCGGAGGATCCTCCCTCGCCCAAGGAATAGTGGTTCGCACCCGTTCTTCTTGCGTGGAGCGACGGGGGACGTTGGTTATTCCATCGTGGCACCGATGACCCCGAAGCAAGCGCTGCTCAGAAGCCTGGCCTGGGCGGCCGCGGCCGCGGCGTTTTCGGCGCTGGTCCGGGGCTGGAGGGGAGGGGAGGCTGCGAATCAGTTCCTGGCGGGCTATCTGGTGGAGCTGAGCCTGAGCGCCGACAACGTATTTGTCTTCGCGGTCATATTCGATCGTTTTGCCGTCGGGCCGGAGCAGCAGCGGCGGGTCCTTTTTTGGGGCATTGCGGGATCGGCGGTGTTGCGGGGCCTGTTCATCGTCGCGGGAACCCGTGCGCTCCGGCATTTCCACTGGCTGTTGTACGGTTTCGGAGGGCTGCTTTTTCTCACGGCGCTGCGGATCGCGAGGTCCCGGCGCAGGGGGACCGATCCGGAGCGCAATCCGGGCATCCGTTGGATCGGAAGGTTTCTGAAGCTCGCCGGACCCGGCGAGGACGGGCGCTTCTTCGGGCAGGGGAAGGATCGCTGGATCCCCACCCGTCTCCTGCTGGTCCTCGTGGCGATCGAGGCGGCCGACCTGCTTTTTGCCTTCGACTCGCTGCCGGCCGTGCTCGCGATCACGCGAAGCGCGTGGATCGCATTTGCGTCCAATCTCTTTGCCGTGGCCAGCCTGCGTTCGCTCTACTTCGCGCTGGCGGGAGCCCGGACCCGTCTCAGGCATCTGGAGACCGGCCTTGTCGTCATTCTGCTCTTCATCGGGGCGAAGATCCTGGTGTCGCCCTGGCTCGCGGTAAGCACAGGCGCGTCGCTCGCGGTGGTCGGAATCGTACTCGCCCTTGCGGTTGTCCCGAGTCTGCTGAGACGGTCGCCGGGACCGTGAAAAGGCCCGGCGCGGGACCGGCCTGCGGCCTGCCTCCGCTCGATCACCCGCGCTTATAAGCGCTTTTGGCATTCGCCTCCAATGCGCCTTTTATGTAACCGATGGGCGGCTTTGATGCTGCTTTGCCGAAAAGCGCATGACAGAAAAGGCCCTGATTAAGCACTTAGACCACACTCATCCGAAGCAAAGGAAACCTATGAAGACCGTCCGCGACCGCACTGCCTGGCTTTTGGGCGGAGATGCGGTGTGCAAAGAACAGCCGCCTGAACTGGAACGCCCCCTTAGGCTTATTCTGCTCGGAGCGCCGGGCGTTGGCAAAGGGACCCAGGCCGAGCTGATCACTTCGGGTTTCGCCTGCTGCCAGCTTTCCACCGGAGACGTGTTTCGCGCCGCGAGTTCGCCCGATCACGGGGGATGCGCCGGGTGGGAACCGAGCCCCGCGATGACGGCGGCCCTCGGCTACATGCGCCGCGGCGAGCTCGTGCCCGACGAGACGGTGCTGAATCTCGTCAGCGAGCGCGTGAATTGCCTGCGCTGCCGCGGCGGCTTCCTCCTTGACGGGTTCCCGCGCACGGTCGCCCAGGCGGAGGCGTTGGACAAGATCCTGGAGCGCGAGAACATCAAGCTCGATGCGGTGCTCAGCTACGATCTTCCGATCGAGGAGGTCGTCGCCCGGGCGAGCGGACGGCGGACCTGCGGCAAATGCAAGGCCGTCTATCATCTCACGGCCCGCCCGCCGGCGAAGGAAGGCATCTGCGACCGTTGCGGAGGCGCCCTTTTCCAGCGCGAGGACGACAAGCCGGAAACGATCCGCGTGCGCCAGGAAACCTATGCGCGAAGCACGGCCCCGCTCATCGATTATTACAAGAAGAAGGGCCTGCTCGTGTCGATTTCGGCCGACGGCGTTCCGGGCGCGATATTCGCACGCACGCTCGACGCGCTCGCCGAGCGCATTCAGCTTCCCGAGAAGAAATAAGTCTCGCTTTTTCGCAGTGCGGCGTTGGAGCGCTTGCGCCGGCTTCCCGCCGGAGTTAGGTTCATTGCCGTGTCCGAGGAATTGAGACAGCGGGCGGCTTCGCCCGGGGCGGCAAGGCCCGAACTTCTGGCGCCGGCCGGGGATTGGGAGTGCGCGCGCGCCGCGGTGGAGAACGGTGCGGATGCCATCTATTTCGGCCTGGAGCGGTTCAACGCTCGGATGCGCGCGGACAACTTCACCCAGGCGGACCTGCCGGAACTGATGGCGTTTCTGCACAGGCGCGGGGCGAAGGGATACCTCGCCTTCAATACGCTTGTTTTTGCCGACGAGAGGGAGGAGGCGCGCAGCCATGCCCGCGCGATGATCGAGGCGGGGGTCGATGCCGCGATCGTGCAGGATGTCGGCGTCTGCCGGATGATCCGCGCGCTTTCACCGGATTTTCCCATCCATGCTTCGACCCAGATGACGATCACGAGCGCGGAGGGCGTGCGATTCGCGCGAAGGCTGGGAGCAAACCTCGTTGTTCTCGCCCGCGAGAACTCGCTCGCGGACATCGCCGGGATACGGGCCGCCCTGGGGGGGACAAAGGAGGGCCTTCCGTTGGAGGTTTTTGTCCATGGCGCCCTTTGCATCGCCTACTCGGGGCAGTGCCTCACGAGCGAGTCGCTCGGCGGGCGATCCGCAAACCGGGGGGAGTGCGCCCAGGCCTGCCGGCTGCCGTACGAGCTGTATTCGGACGGACGGCCCGTTCCGCTCGGAGCCCGGCGCTATCTGCTGAGCCCCCGCGACCTTTCGGGCATCGAGGCGCTCCCGGATCTTGTCCGTGCGGGGGTGGCCTCCCTAAAGATCGAGGGGCGTCTGAAGTCCGCCCAATACGTGGCCAGCATCACCCGCGTCTACCGCCAGGCGCTGGATCGGGTCATGGCCGGGATTGAGGGCTCGCCCGCGGAGCCGTTCGACCCAAAAGCAGACCGATATGAACTTGAAATGAGTTTTTCCCGGGGGCTGTTCACCGGCTGGCTTCGAGGGACAGACAACCAGGCGCTGGTGCATGCCCGTTTCGGGACAAAACGGGGCGTCTTTCTCGGCGAAGTCATCCGGGTTGGCGACGAGTCGGCATCGCTTCGCCTTTCGGCCCCTCTCAAGCCCGGGGACGGCGTGGTCTTTGACGCGGGACGACCCGAGGAGGGGGAGGAGGGAGGTCGAGTCTATGAAGTTCTGCCGGCCGGTGCGCCCGGAGACGAGGCGACCCTTCGGTTCGGCCGGGGCGACATCGATTGGCGGCGCGTGCGTCCGGGCCAATTCGTCTGGAAGACGGACGACCCGGCCCTGGACAGGAGGATCCGGGCGACCTTCGAGGGAGACGCGATCCGGTTTCGAAGCCCCGTGCGCTTTGAGGTCCATGGGCACGCGGGCGCTCCGCTCGTCCTGATAGCGGACGACGGCCTGGGGCATGTTGTGAAAAAGCAGTCCGCCCTGCCTCTCGTCGCCGCAAGGAACCGGCCGCTGACCGCCGAACGGCTTGGCGAACAAATTGGACGGCTGGGGGGCACCCCCTTCGAACTCGGCGAGCTTACATCTTTCCTGGAGGGCGAGGCGATGCTTCCCATGAGCGAACTGAACAGGCTCAGGCGCGAGATTGTGGCCGCGCTGGAGGATCTGCGCTCGCGGCCGAGAAGGTGGACGTTGAACCCGGTCGCGGACATGCCGCCTGCGGAGGCGCGTCCGATCCCGCCGGCGGAGCGCCTCGCGCCCGCGGAGCTGATCGCGGTCATCCGGCTGCCCGCGCAGCTCGAGGCGGCCTGGGGAGCCGGTGCGCGGACGATCTACTGCGAGTTTGAGAACCCCAGGCACTACCGGGATGCGGTCCGCCGTTTCCGGGAGCTGCGCGGGGCCTTGGAGGCGGGAGGGAGCGCGCCGGGTTTGCCCGCCGGTTCCGGCGACCCGGCCCTGGCCGCGCCCGCCCCGACGATCTGGGTCGCCCCTCCGCGCATCTTCAAGCCGGGCGAGGAATGGATCCTCGGCCAGGTGAGGTCGTCCGATGCGGATGGATACCTCGTCCGCAACTACGACCACCTGGGCTTCTTTGCCGGCGACCGCCGCCGGGGCGACTTTTCGCTCAACGTCGCCAATCCCTGGGCCGCGGAGGCGTTCGTCCGCGACAGCGGGCTCGAGCGTGTGACGGCGAGCTACGACCTGAACATTTCCCAGCTGGAGTCTCTTCTGCAGTCGGCGCCACCGGCCTGGTTCGACATCACCATCCACCAGCGGATGCCGATGTTTCACATGGAGCACTGCATCTATTGCGCGTTCCTGTCCGAGGGCCGCGACTATAGGGATTGCGGCCGTCCCTGCGATACCCGCCGGGTCGAGTTGGCCGACCGGACCGGGGCTCTCCTGCCCCTGAAGGCCGACGCCGGCTGCCGCAACACCGTCTTCAACAACCGGGCGCAGACCGGGGCGGAGTTCGTCCCGCGCCTGCTGGAGCTAGGCGCCCGCAGTTTTCGCGTGGAATTCGTGAACGAGCCGGCCGAGGAGGTCGCGCGCACGGTGCGCAGCTACGCGCAGCTGCTCCGCGGCGAAATCGCCGGAAGCGCGCTGTGGCGCGAGCTGAAGCTCATCAACCAGCTCGGCGTGACCCGCGGCCAGATGGGGCGAAGCGAAACTTGACGAGGGCCCGCAGCCACGTGACGGGGTCCCGCCACATCCGGATCTTCTTTCCATCCTTGAACGAGCGGGACCGATAGGTGACGGGAATTTCGATCGGCCGGTAGCCTTTGCGCACGAGCTTGATCAAAAGCTCCCAGTCGAAATCAAACCGGTCGCACTCGAAGGTCAGGCCCTCGAGGCAGTCCCGCCGGAACACCTTGTACATCGTGAAGGGATCCCTGAGCCAGGTGCCCAGGGCCGCGTTCAGAAGCAGGGTGAAGGTCCAGTGGGCGAGATTGAGCACGATCCCGCGCAGGGGCTGGTCGTCGAATTTCCGGATCGCCCAGCCGCCCCGTCCATGGCGCGAGCCGAGGACGAAGGCCTGGCGCCCCGCGACGATCGGCGCGAGCAGCGGTTCATAGTCGGCCAGATCGTACTCCAGGTCCGCATCCTGGATGAGAAGGATGTCGCCGGTCGCGGCCGAGAATCCGGCGCGGACCGCGTGCCCCTTCCCGCGCGGAGCGTCCTCGAGGATCAGCCTCACGCGCGGGTTGTCTCGGTAGCCGAGCACGATTTCGCGGCTGCCGTCGGTCGAGTTGCTCTCGACGATGATGATCTCGATCTCGACCCCAGCGATCGTCTTCGCCATCAGGGCGTCCAGCGCCGCCTTGGCGGTCGCCCGCTCATTGTAAACGGGCACGATGACGGAGAGTCGGGTCATAAGCTGCGGCTAGCGTGTTTTCTGATCGTGAAACAGGTTCAAGCGATGCTCCTCCAGGTACCTCAGACGGTCGGGAATCGGGGCCACAAAGATGTCAAAATGGGCGCGCGCACGGGCCTCGGCCTCGCTGTGCGTCTCAAGATAGACATTCCTCCACATCTGGCGGCCGGCGGCAAAGCGCTCGATCGTCTCCTTCTCCGAGGAGCGCAGGAAGGCGGTGGCCGGGACCAGAAGCGCGGCAAAAGCCAGAACCAGGACCGAACCCAGGCGCGCGGGCTTGCATCCCCCCATCGCAAGGAAGACGGCCAGGACACCGGGGATTATCAGGACGACGTAGCGGGACGCCAGCGGAGCCCCGTCGAGCCCCAGCATGACGCGGCCGATCGCCGTATTGACCAGGTAAACGATCTCATACGTCGCCAGGCAAAATATGGCGGCGCTGGCCGGCTCTTGGGCCACGCCCTGGCGGATGACGCGGTACCCGTGCGCGCACGCCGCCGCGACAATCGCCGCCGCCGCCGCCGCGCCCAGCCAGATCACAATGGGCCCGGCGTGCGCCACTCCGAAGAAATTGGCGAGCATGATCGCAATGAACAGGAGATACTCGTGGGGCCTTTCGTAGGGAAACCGGAAGTCGGGAATGCTGGCCGTGAATTCGTAATGATGAAGGAAGAGCACCCATGCCGCCGCGACGATTGCGAGCGCCGCCGCCGCCCATCCGAATCGCCACCGGTCGCCCGAACGCCACGCCTGCACCGCCTCGATCGAGAAGAGCAGCGGGGCGACGATGCCCATGAAAATGCCGAATCCGGTGAAGATGAGGAGAAACGCGAGCACGGCTTGAACGGAAAGGCGCCGGCCGGCGCGGGACGAAAAACCGGCCAGGGCAAACAGCACGATGAGGAACACGGGCATGGCCCCGTGCGAGAGATTGGCGGTTTCCGTCAGGGCGGCGTATTCATGCGAATTGAAAAACAAAAGCGGGATGGCGGCCAGGCCCGCCCCGGCCGGCACTCCGCACCGCCTCGCCAGCTTCCACGCGAGGCCGGCGGCCGCGATCAGGGCAAAGGAGACGGCGAAGGCATCCCAGCGGCTGTTCCAGCCGCTGAGGTCGGCCAGGATCCGCGTCACCAGGAGCCCGGCGCCCATGCGGTGCGGCCCGAGTTGGAAAGCGAAGGAGGACCACCAACTCCCATGTTCCGCCAGGTTTTGGTAGTACCACCACTGGTCCTGAAACATGAGATTGGATGTGTAGAGGTCCACCATGCGAACCTGGCGCCACGCCAGGAGACCGAAGGCGATCGCGGCAATGGCAAGTCCGCATTCCCTGGCTGTCCGGCGCCGCAGCCACGCCCTCGGCGCGTCCATCCGGAACAGGCGGACGGAGGCGGCCATGAGACCCATTGCCGCCAGCGAGGCGCCGGCCGCAAGAAGCATCCATCCGAAGTTGCGCGGCCTGTACGATACGGTGATGCGGTGACGACCGGCGCTCACCGGGATTCCCTCGAAGGCATGATTGATCCGGATCACCTTGGCCGTCCGCCCGTCGACTTCGCCGTGCGGGTATCCCGGCCAGTAGGCCTCCGAGAGGACCGCGATTCCGGCGGCCGGGGCATCGACCGAAAAGGAGGTCGAGTCCTCGGTCAACCGGTAGTCGGTCGCCGGAACGACGGCACGGCCTCCGAGCGGGCTTCCCGCAAGGCCGCCGAGCTCCCTGCGGGTCTCCGAATCGGAGTCTTGCGCCGCTGCGAACGGCCGCCCGTCCCCCTTTCCGAGCAGCGCCATGAAATCAGGCGCGTCGCGGTAAAGCGCCACGCGGTCTGTAAAGAACGCCCGCGGCCAGGCGGTCGTGCTTTCGTAAACGTCCAGATCTCCCGTTCGATCGAGCTTGAGCACGGCGCCCAGGGCGGCCTGGTCGCTGCGCAGGTCGAGATAGTAGCGGGTGTTCAGGAAATCCAGGAAAGGCCGCGACTGCGCCAGATTGCCCCGGGACAGGTACATCCTCCAGTCCCACGCGCGATCGATGGGGGACAGCAGGGTCAATTCCCGATAGCGCGGATTGATGAGGGCGTCCGGACCGTTGATTCCCTCGAGTCCGTACATTGCGCTCCATCCGGGAAAGAGATTGTTCTGCAGTCCGACCGAACGGCCCGGCTCCTTCGCGACGGCATTCTGTATCCAACGAACGGCTCCGGATTTCGCATGGAAATCGACCCGCGGCGCCGGACGCACGACGTAGTCCTCGAATCCCCCGGACGCGGCCTCCTGGCCGAAACGCCAGAGCAGGGCGAGGAGGCACAGCGCGATCCCGCCTCCCAGGGCGGGAGTCGCCGAACCGCGCCGGAGGGCCGCGCGGGCGAGAAGGCCGAGGGCGACCAGGGCCGCCAGCAAAACGGCGAGGTAGCCGCGCACGAAGGGGCTCATCGGGACCGTTTGCCCGATTTTCACCGCCGTGAAGGTCATCGCCACATCGTAATTCGGCCTGTGGACCGCCTGACGGAAAGCGACGAACTGGAACACCAGGGCGAAGAGCAGGAGGCCCGCGACAATCAGATCCCCCCGGCCTTCCGGCGTTCCGAGGCGGCGCGACGCCGTGGCAAACCCGACGCCCGCCAGGACGGACCACAATACGATCAGGACGCACGTGAAGGTGTTGTCGATGTGGGCCACGTTGGCGAGGAACGGAACGCCCTTAATCCACTCGGGCGGAACGAATCCGAACGCGAGGCTCAGCGGCAGAAGGGAGAAGGCCGCGAGCGCCGTCACCGCGCGATCGGCGAACTGCTGGCGGAGGGTCGCGAGAAAATAAAGGAGCCCCGCCAGGACGAGAAAGTTGGCGGACGGATTGAACAGCCGCTCGCCCATTTCGAGCGGGCGGAAAAAAGCCTCGTCGAACGCGCCGAGCAGCATGCCGGGCTGCACCTGAAACGCGCTGGCGGCGTTGTAGCTCGTGTACGAGACCCTCAGAGTCTCCAGAAAGCTGAGCCAGACCGGGGCCGTCAGCGCCGCGAACAGGACTCCCATCCCGGCGAGTCCGGCCAGTTTCAGGAGCCGCTCCCGCCACGGGGCCCGCGAGGCGAGCAGCACGCACACCCCGGCAAGGTTGAGCGAGAGAAGAAGCATGTAGGCTTCCTTGGCCGTGCCGCTAAGCATGAGGGCGAGATCGGCCAGCAAAAGCCCGATCGCCCAGGAAAAGAAGGAGCGCCAGCCGGCCGGCTGCGCGGTGCGAATCCAGCAGTACAGCGGCCAGGGCGCGTAGCACAGGCTGAAGAATGCCGGATGGTTCAGCCGATAGATGAAAAAGCCCAGGAAGGGGGCTCCGAGGCTGATCAGAAGGGCCGGCCCCAGGCGCCGGGTCAGCGCAAGCACGATCGACCCGAGCCCGAGGGCCAGCAGCCATTTGGCCGCGAGATACTTGATGTCCCAGGCCCACGCCGCTCCGTCGGCGGCCACGACAAGGAAGTGCAACGGGTCGCCGAACATGGACTGGCCCTGACCCAGCAGCGGCGTTCCCGCTGAATCGTAACGGTTCCAGACGGGAATCTCGCCGTCCCGCAGGAGGGCGCGATGCTGCACGGCCGAGTAGGGAACGCCCTGCCACATGATCGCGCCCACGTCCGAGCCTTTCACATCGACCAGGCTCTTGTCGGCGTAACCCGGCAGAGTCGGGAGGTCGTCGTAGAGGAGGATAGATCCGATGTTCGGCCCGACAAAGCTCTTGCCGAGAAAAACCACGGGATAGGCGCTTGCGATGACCGCCGCGCCCGCGGTCAACGCCAGGGCCAGGCCCGGCCGGGCGGCCGCCATGCGCATCATCCCGGCGCACAAGGCCCGCAGCCGGGCCGAGCGGTCCAGCGCGAGCAGCAGGACGGCGAAAGCGGCAAAAGCCGCCCCGGCGCGCTCCAGCCAGGTTCCGGCGATGTCACCCCAGGGCGTCGGAAGCACGACCGGTTGGGCGAGTTCGATGAAAAGTTGCGGATCGTCGGCCCGCGGAGTCATGACGACTTCGAGGCGGCCGCCCGATTCGCGAATGGATTGAATCTGGTGCGCGGGCTTGAATGCGGAAGCCGTCAGTTCCCGCACGGTGCGGCCCGATCGGTCCGCGACGCGCGCCTTGGCGATCGTGACCGTGCCGTCGCGATCGATCGGATCGAATCGGAATGCGCGATAGGATCCCTCGGGCAGGTGCAGCCGATAAAGGATGGGCTTGTCGCTCTTGGCCAGGGGCACCGTCGTCGAATCGCTCTCCCGGAAACCCCCGCCGGAATCGTAATAGACCTGGACGTTGCCGGGCACCGAGGAGGTCATGAGGGCCTCCAGGGCGTAGCCCTGCGAAAGCCTGTGGGCCGCCGGGAGGAAGGGGACCACGACGGCTGCGCTGAAAAGGGCAGCCACGAGAAGAGTTGGGGCCGAGAACCATCTCATGGGCGGAGCAGGTGGAATAGGAACATGGCGAGCGCGGCGCCAACCGAAATCTCCGCAAGCAATAAGCCATTTTTGACGCAGCGCCAGGCGAAGTGGGACAGGGTGCCCATTTCGACCGGCTGGCTGAAGGCGACCCACGCTTTCGGATTGGCGTCGTTTGCGACAACGGTGAAGGGTCGTGTGGGGGAGCGGACATACGCCGAACGCCACGAATTGCCCGGCGTCCTGTCGGGAACGACGGAAGCCAGTATCCTGCCCGTTGCCGCGTCCCTGATCTCGATCTCGGAGCCTTTCTCGTCGGGATGCCCCGCGACCTCGAACTTGAGCCAGCCCGCCCGGGGAGGCGGCAGCGAAAGACTATCCCATTCTCCGGCGCCGGATTGCCGGCCTCGGCCGAAGGAACTCCAGAAGACCGCGTTGGAAGGGGGAGGACATCCGGGTGGAAGACCCGTCGCCGAACCGTCGTCCCTAGGCGGTCGAGCGCCTTGCTTGTGGCGCGAATCAAGCCGGACGAATCCGCCGTCGCGCGAACTTGTAAGGAGCAGCGGATCGCGCACGCTCGCGGGCAGCAAATCCCTCAGCGGCGGCGTCCGGAGGCGGGCCAGGAAACTGCCCTTGTCGGGATATGGAATCTCCTCGTGATCGAGATAGGCCTCGTCGCCCGTCGCCATGTAGTTTCGGACATTTTCGATGCAGTAATGGCGAACCCTTTTGCTTTCGGGCAATTGGTCTTTAAACACGCTTCTCAATTGCACGGTTGCGCCGGCGGCGAAGGTCGCCAGCCAGGGCAGGGCTATCGCAACGCAAGCCCTTTTCCCGGCGCGGCCCAGCCCGCCGCAAGCGAAAAGCCAGCCCAGGGCAAGAGCGTTGACGATCGCTCCGACGATCAGGGTGTCCACGTACCGGGAGGGAGGCGGGTTTCCGCCCGCTCCCCGGGCGTATGCCGTTGCGAGGAGCTGGAGCAACACCCAGGCGCCCAGGCTCGAGAGGGAAATGGCAGAACCGCGGGCGGACGAGCCCGACCTCCGGAAAACCCGCCACACGAGCCAGCACCACGGAAGCCACAGCGGGACCGCGAGCCAACCGTTGTTCACGCCCGCAGCGGGCCACTCGGCGCACTGGACAAACGTGGAGACGAATTCAGACAGCGTGTGCGCCTTGGTCGACTCGTGGTAGGGCACCGAAACCCGCGTAAGGCAGCCCGCGGCGACGAGGATCGTCGCGGCGGCAAGGAACGGAAGAACGGATCGCCAGGTCCGCTCCCGGCGGATCGCCATGAACAGGAGGGCTCCCAGGACGGTGGCGGCGGCGAAAAAACCGGACGCCATGGTGAGCATGGCAAGCGCCATGCAGGCGAGACCGAGCCACCGGTATCCCGAATCCTTTCCTGCGGCGATTCCTGCGATTGCGCCGAACGACAGACCGACCAGGAGCAACTGCTGGGAATGAAATCCGTTGATGATGTTTTCCGAGGCGAAGGGCAGGCCGTACAGGGCTGCGAGCAGAAGAAAGAGCGGCGCATGCCAGCGGCGGCCGAGGAAAGCGGAGCCCCACGCGAAGAATGCCGCTGCGATCAGCGCGGCCATCGCGGAATTCACGGCGCACTCCAGCCGCTGGTCCCACTGTCCGTTTGCGGCCGTCAGGCCGAGATTGACGAGCTTTGTCAGCACGACCCGGTGCTCGTTGTGGGGCCGGAACAGTTCCTCTAGCGTGAAATGGCCCTGGTACCAGGGCGCCAGCAGGTGGATGCCCTCGGCGTCCCATTGGTCCCACTCCGGCAGGTCCATTCCGAAGCGGTCGACGACCGCCCAGCGCGCTCCGAGGACAAACGCGAAAAGGCAGGCGATCAGCCCGAGGCGGACAGTGGGCGACGATCCTTTCATGGATTCGTGGAAAAGCGCCATGCCGCAAGGCAAAGGAGAATCCCGCCGCCCGCGGCGACTTCGGCGAGAAGCAGTCCGTTCTTCAAACACCTCCACGCAAAATACGAGAGCTTTCCCATCTCCGAGGGTTCGCCGAATGCGAGCCAGCCCGCGGAGCTGTCATCGTTTGCGCTGACGACG
>Ga0181529_10005908_pt1 | contig 12627 bp, 12 predicted proteins | sample PEATcosm2014_Bin_36_FD_119763 | JGI IMG/M metagenome (GOLD analysis project Ga0181529, IMG submission 119763) | Peatland microbial communities from MTU Mesocosm Facility, Houghton, MI, USA - PEATcosm2014_Bin10_30_metaG | ecosystem: Environmental > Terrestrial > Soil > Wetlands > Peat | place... | reverse complement strand
TCGGTAAGCTGACCTTTGGAGGGTCGGCAGAGACCAAAAAAGCCCGGTCCGTCGTTGCTTCAAGTCGCGTCCCCCGTTTGGCGGGGTACGCCGGTTCGCCTCCGGCTGCCGGTCTTTGCACGGGCGGTTAACTGGCCTCTTGTCCAGATCCCCGCCGACCGACACACGACCACAGGCACGTGCGTATTGGGCAGGACGGTTATTTGTGCGAATCGTCCTCAAATGCAAGCGGTTTTTTCGGCTGGCGGCGGTATTTCGGTCACTGTCGCAAAAGAGTCGTGAACGCCCCGCCCGGCGGCGGCGCGGCGGGCGCTTCCTCCGCCGCGGCGAGGCGCGAACGCTCGTCGGCCGCGTCGGCGACAAGCGCGGGGACGAGCAATCGACGGTGGTTTGCTGGCGCGCCGCGGCGTACGGCGAGCGACAAACGCGAAGTTGCTGCTCCGACAACTCGCCGAATATTGAGCCAGCGCGCGTCACGATCTCATGTATAAATTGTCAATACGTTGATCATTGCGCTCAATCAAACCAATAATAGGCGCAATCTTTCAGTTTATATGGCTGATTAGAAATCCTCTAAGTTTGCGCGACTTGCTTGCTAGTCGATGTTTTCTTCGCTATATCCTGCGCAGCGACAGCGGGCCTTGACCCCGCCGGTTAGCGAGGACGGGATGCACGACAATGACGGCGCGCGCCGATTGGCGCGAGGGTGGGGATTGGCGTCGGTTGTGATCGCCGGCGTCGCGACCCAGCCGGCGACCGCCTGGGCGGACGACGCCAGCCCGGCGAGCCCGCAATCGGGCGAGTTCATCGAGACGCCCGTCGCTCCCGTCGCCGGCGCTCCCGCTCCTTCCCCCTCCCCCGCCAGTTCGGGCGAGTTCGTCGAGCAACCGGTCGACGCCGCGACCGCCGCGACGGCTTCGCCGACCAGCCCGGCGGCTTCCGGGCCGTTCGGGTTCCTCAGCACCGCCCCTCGCAGCTCGAACCTGCTCGGCGACATGTGGGGCCTCAGGCCGTTCTTGAGCCAATACGGCATGACGCTGAGCGTCGTCGAGAACAGCGAGGCGTTCGGCAATTTGAGCGGCGGCGTCCGTCAAGGCTTCGAATACAACGGCCTTGCCACCGCGACGCTGCAACTGGACACCCAGCGCGCCTTCGGCCTCAACGGCGGCTTGTTCAACGCCAGCGCCTTGCAGATTCACGGCGGCAATCTCAGCGCGACCAATCTCTACACTCTGCAGACGGCGAGCGGCATCGAGGCCGATCGCGCCACCCGCCTGTGGGAGCTTTGGTATCAGCAAAAGTTCGGCGATGCGTTCGACGTCAAGCTCGGCCAGCAGAGCCTCGACCAGGAATTCATGGTCAGCCAGAACGCGAGCTATTTCGTCAACACCATGTTCGGCTGGCCGATGCTGCCGTCGGCGGACTTGCCCGGCGGCGGTCCCGCCTACCCGCTTTCGGCCTTGGGCGTCCGCGCCAGAGCGCACGTATCCGACACGATCACGGTTCTCGCCGGCGTCTTCAACGGCAGCCCGTCGCCCAACGCTGTCGGCGACCCGCAGAAGAGCGATCCCTACGGCGTGAGCTTCTCGCTCAACGGCGGCGTGCTGGCGATCGCCGAGTTGCAATTCGTCTATCCAGGATCGGGAACCCTGGTGAAGGCGGATCAGGAAGATCCGCTCGCGCGCACCTACAAGATCGGCGTCTGGTGGGACAGCGAGGATTTCGCCGACCTGCGCACCAACGATCTCGGCCAACCCCTCGGCGATCCCTCGAACAACCAAACGCCCGCGAGCCACCGCGGCGACACCGCGATCTACGCGGTCGCGGATCAGATGATCTGGCGCGCCGAAGACCCAGACCGCAACATCAACGTCTTCGTCCGGCCGATGTTCACGCCGCTCCAGGATCGCAACCTGATCAGCTTCAGCCTCAACGCCGGCCTGACGATGCACGAGCCGATCCTCGGGCGCGACGACGACACCGCCGGGATCGGCGTGAACTTCACCCAGGTGAGCAGCGGCGCCGCCGGGCTCGACCAGGATACGGCCTTCTACAATCCCGGCCTCTATTCGCCGGTGCGCCGCAACGAGACCGTCTTCGAGGCGACCTATCAATACCAGGTCATGCCCTGGTGGCAGATTCAACCCGACATTCAATACGTCCTCAATCCCGGCGCCGGGATCGTCAACCCTTACGTTCCCACGCAGAAGATCAAAGACGAGCTGGTGGTCGGCGTGCGCACGAACATCACGTTTTGAGGACAATATGTCTTTCACTCGATTCACCGCAGCTGTCATTGCGAGCAAAGCGAAGCAGTCCAGACTCGGGGATTGCGGCGGCGACTTCGTCTGGATCGCTTCGCTGTCGCTCGCGATGACGGCGGCTGTCTGTTTCACGAAGAGGCGATCACAATGACGAACTTTCGACGAGTTGGCGAAATCGGCTCGGCAGGCTGCGTCGCGGCGGCGCTGATCCTCGCCGCGGCGCCGGCGCGCGCCGACGGCTTTCTCGAAGGCCTGCGCCATCACGCAACGCTGGCCTCGACCATCACCGACAACGGCGATCTCAACCCTTACGCCGTCGTCGTTGCGCCGGTGACGTCGGGCAAGATCCACAAGGGCGACGTGCTCGTCGACAATTTCAACAATTCGTCGAACCTCCAGGGCACGGGCGGAACGATCATCGCGATCAACCCTTCCTCCCGATCGACGACGCTGTTCGCCAAGCTGCCGCAGAACCTGCCGCAATGCCCGGGCGGCGTCGGCCTCAGCACGGCGATGACCATGCTCAGCAGCGGCTGGGTGATCGTCGGCAGCACGCCGAGCACGGACGGCACCACCGCCACCAAGGGCCCCGGCTGTCTGCTGGTGTTCGATTCCAACGGCCAGCTCGCCACCGTCTGGTCGGGCACGCATATCAACGATCCCTGGGGCAACATGGCGGCCGTCGACGACGGGGCGAAGGCGACGCTGTTCGTCAGCATGTCGGGTTACGACGTGCCCGGCCCGGGCAAGCTCGATCCGGCGACCGGCCTGCCGGTCGTCGTCGACAAGGCGACCGTGTTGCGCATCCAGCTCGCGATTCCCGCCAACGGACCGCCGAAAGTCACCGGCCAGACGGTGATCGCCAGCGGCTTCGCCCAGCGCGCCGACAAGGACGTCTTCCTCATCGGACCGACCGGCCTCGCCCTGATCGGCTCGACGCTCTACGTTTCGGACGCGATCGAGAACCGCATCGTCGCGATCCCCGACGCGCTGACGCGCGCCGGCAGCGCCGGGACCGGCCGCACCGTCACCAGCGGCGGCCTGTTGCAACGCGCGCTCGCCCTCTGCGCGACCGCCGACGGCCATATCCTCGCCACCAACGGCAAGAACGGCCAGGTGGTCGAATTCGACCCCGTTTCCGGCAAGCAACTGGCGGCGCAATGGGTCGATTCCAACCAGGCGCAGTCGCCGCCAGGCAACGGCGATCTCTTCGGCCTGGCGATGGCCCCGGACGGCAGCGGTTTCTACTACGTGGAGGACGACGTGAACATGCTCGCCAAGGCGACGCCATGACCGGGCGCGATTCCCCTCCGCCGCAGGCGACGCGACGCGGCTTCCTTTCGGCGACGGCGGGATTGGCCGCCCTCGCCGGCGCCAATCTGGCGCCGGGCGCGGCGCGCGCGCTCGAACCCACGCCGGACGCCGAGGCGGCCAAGATGATCGAGCCCTTCTGGGGCGAGCATCAGGGCGGCGTCGTCACCCCGGCGCAGACGCATGTCTACATCGCCGTCTTCGATCTCGCGACCGCCAAGCGCGCCGATGTCGAGAAGCTGCTGCGCCAGTGGACCGACGCCGCCGCCGCGTTGAGCGAGGGCCGGCCGGTCGAGATTCCCGGCGAGGACGACTACGCGGCGCAGGCCGATCCGTCCGACGTGCTCGACCTGTCGCCGTCGCGGCTCACCGTGACCTTCGGCTTCGGTCTGGGGTTGTTCGAGAAGGACGGGGCCGACCGCTACGGCCTGCGCGCGCAGCGGCCGGCGGCATTCGTCGATCTGCCGCATTTCCCCGGCGACCAGTTGGTCCCGGCGCGAACCGGCGGCGATCTCCTGGTCCAAGCCTGCGCCGACAATCCGCAGGTCGCCTTCCACGCCGTTCGGCAACTGGCGCGCCTCGCCTATGGCGTCGCCAATATCCGCTGGGTCCAGGCCGGGTTCGTTTCCGATTTCGGCGCCGGTCGCACGCCGCGCAATCTGATGGGCTTCAAGGACGGCAGCGGAAATCCGGCGACGAGCGACCCCAAGGAAATGGACGCCGTCGTCTGGGCGGGCGACGAGGCGCCGCCCTGGATGCGCAGCGGCAGTTATATGGTGATCCGCCGCGCGCGGATCGCGCTCGAACATTGGGATCGCATGAACGTCTCCTTTCAGGAACAGACGTTCGGCCGCGAGAAGCTTTCCGGCGCGCCGCTCGGCGCCAAGTCGGAGTTCGACCCGATTGATCTCGACGCCAAGAACGCCGATGGCGACCCGGTCGTCCCCGAGAATTCGCATGTCCGCATCGCTCATGAGATGGCCCAGAACGGCGCGAGAATTCTCAGGCGCTCCTATTCCTATAACGACGGCGCCAACATCACCGCCGAGCGCTGGCCCCCTTGGCGCCAGGGCATGGAATTCGACGCCGGGCTCGTCTTCGTCTGCTACCAGCGCGACCTGACCAACGGCTTCATCAAGATCTTCAACAAGATGTCGCGCTTCGACATGATGAACCAGTTCGTCACCAACGTCAGCGGCGCCCATTTCGCCATTCCGCGCGGCGCCGCCAAAGGCGAGTTCATCGGCCAACGCCTGTTTGAAGCGGCTTCGTGACTTCAACGGTCGACGAGCGAATTCGACCGACGAGGAGAGAGACGTGAAACAGTTGCTTGCCGCTGTCGCGGTTTTGGCCCTCGCCGCCATCGGCGCGGCCCGCGCCGAGGATCTGACGACCTACTCGCTGACGCTGAAAAACCATCGCTTCGCGCCGGCTGAGATTCACGTGCCGACCGGCAAGGCGTTTTTCGTCAGCGTCAAGAATCTCGACGACACGGCCGACGAGTTCGAGATGCACAATCCGGCGATCGAGAAGGTGATACCGCCTGGCGACGAGGGCAAGGTGAGGATACGGCCGCTCGGCCCCGGCCGCTTCTCCTTCTTCGGCGATTTCCACCAGGACACCGCGCAAGGGGTGATCGTTTCCGAATAGCGGCGCGAGGCGGCTTAGGCGCGCGTCCGCTGACGGCCAAAGCGCAAGCCTCGCCGTCTCGCCGGCCGTTGCAACCGAAATACGACTATGGCGCGCCACAAGGCGTCGAGGAGGAGCCAGATGAGAAATCGCTCGTTGTTTTCCGTTCTTGCGCTCGCGGTCGCGCTTGCCGCCGGCGCCGCCGCGCCGACGCTCGCCGACGACGAGACCGAGGTGAAGATCACGCTCAAGGACCACAGGTTCGATCCGGCCGAGCCGGCGGTTCCCGCCGGCAAGCCGATCGTGATCCAGCTCGCCAATCAGGATGCGACGCCGGCCGAGTTCGAGAGCAAGGCGCTCAGGGTCGAGAAGGTCGTCGCCGGCGGCGGCTCGATCGCCGTCAAGGTGCGCGCCCTCAAGCCCGGCCGCTATCGTTTCTTCGACGACTATCACGAAGCGACCACCCAGGGCTTCCTCGTCGCCCAATGATCGGAAGGGACGCTCCATGATCGGCGCGCTGATTATCGTCTTTCGCGAAGTGATCGAGGCCGGCATCATCGTCGGCATCGTCATGGCCGTCACCAAAGGCGTGCGCGGCAGCCGGCTGATGGTCGGCGCCGGCGTCGCCGCCGGGGTCGTCGGCGCCTCCCTGGTCGCCGCCTTCGCCGGCGCTTTGGCCTCGGCGCTGAACGGCGTCGGCCAGGAGCTGTTCAACGCCTCGATCCTCAGCCTCGCCGTCTGCATGCTCGCCTGGCACAACATCTGGATGGCGAGCCACGGCCGCCAGCTCGCCGCCGAGGCCCGCCAGCTCGGCCAGGAGGTTCGCAGCGGCGCGCGCTCGCTGTTCGCGCTGGCGATCGTCGTCGCCGTCGCGGTGATGCGCGAAGGCTCGGAAGTCGCGCTGTTCCTTTACGGGCTCGTCGCCGCCGGCGGCACGACCGCCGGCGACCTGCTGGTCGGCTCGGCGCTCGGCCTCGCCGCCGGCGTCGCCGTCAGCGCCGTGACCTATTTCGGGCTGGTGACGATCCCGCCCCGCCGCCTGTTCGCGGTGACGACCGGTCTCATCACCTTCCTCGCCGCCGGCCTCGCCGCGCAAGCGGCGAACTTCCTGCAGCAGGCGGGCGTGGCGACGGCGATGAGCGACACCGCTTGGGACACCTCGGCGATTCTCTCCGACTCCAGCCTGTTCGGCCGCGTGCTGCACACGCTGATCGGCTATTCCGACCAGCCTTCGGTGCTGCAGGTGGTCGTCTACACGGCCACGCTGGCGGCGATCTTCGCCCTGACCAAGGCTTTCGCGCCGCCCGGAATCGCGCGCCCGCCACAGACGCCGCTGACGCAGAACGGTTGAGGCTTGCGCGGCGGCTCTCGGCGCGGCAGGGTTCCCCGCCTCAACCGGGAGGAGTTCCCATGGTCCGTCTCGTTCGCCCGCTCGCCGCCGCCCTCGCCCTCTGCTGCCTGGCGCCGTTGCCGGCGCTGCTCGCGCCCGACGCCGCTCTGGCCCAAAACCAGCCCGCCGCCGCGCCCGACGAACCGATGAAGCAGATCGCCCTCACCGAGGCGCAGATCCAGGCCTATATCGCCGCCGCGGCCGACATCGAGCCGATCCTCGACAAGGCGCCGCAGAGCGACTCCGACCAACTCGACGCCAAGACCCTGACCCAGCTCGACGCGGCGGCCAAGAAGCATCAGTTCGCCTCGTTCGACGACTACCAGGACGTCGCCGCCAACATCGGTCTGGTGATGGATGGCGTCGACCCGCAGACGAAGAAATTTGTCGGCGCCGACGTGATGCTGAAGAAGCAGATCGCCGAGGTGCAAGGCGATTCCAAGATGGCGGCCGCCGACAAGAAACAGGCGCTGGCCGAGCTCAACGAGGCGTTGAAGTCGATCGATCCGGTCAAGAACGCCGGCAACATCGACCTCGTGATCAAATTCTACGACAAGCTCGCCGCCGCCGAGCCGCAACAGAAGTAGCCGTTCACGCCGATTCCGCGACCGTGCGCAGAACGGCGCGAATCTGCGCGGCGAAATCGCGCTCGCCCGGCGCATAGGCGCCGGCGATCGCGGCCGTGCCGATGGTGAAACCCGCCGCGCCGCCGGAGACGGCTGCGCGCAAGCGTTCCGGCGCGTCGATCGAGCCGGCGACGATCACCGGCTTGTCGACCGCCGCGCTCACCGCGCGGATCAGGTCGGGCGGATCGACGGCGCTGCGATAGGCGAGCAGGTCGAGCCCGTCGACGCCCTCGAGCGCGCAAAGCGCGCGCGCGCTGTCGACGATCGCGTCGCGCGTACCGGCCAGCACGCTCGGATGGCCGACGATCTCGCCGGGGAATGGCGCGTAGCGAAGGCCGGCGGCGCGGGCGATCGGCGCGACTTCGTCGGCGCGCACGCCGCCAAGCAACCAGTCGACGCCGAAGTCGGCCGCCGCCGCCGCGGAAGCGAGCTCGCTGTCGCGGTCGAGCGACACGACTTCGAGGAACGAGCGGCCGCCGCCGGCGCGGATCGCCTGCGCCAGCTCGCGCAGCGCCGAGCGGGGCAGGCCGACGTCCTTGAAACCGAGATTGACGACCCCGAGCGCCAGCGCCGCGTCGATATAGGTGCGCGCGTCGCTGAGCGTCACGTCGTCGCGCGTCGCCATGAAGATGAAACCGATCGACAGCGCCATGCGCCGCTCCGTTCGCGACCGGACGCCGCCGCGCTGCAGCCCGCGACGACCCCGGCCCCGGTGAACCGAAAGCCGATAGCGCCGTCGTCGCGGCGATCAGCCGCGCCCGGCGCCTTGTATTGCCCTGGACGTCGGCGGCCTTAGGCCGACCGTCGCGCGCCCGTCGCGCGCGACGCGAACATCGTCACCTTAGCACGGGCGGAGATTTTCAGAAGCCGCCCGCCGCCGCGTCGGCGCGTAGACGGCAAGGAGGGCGAGGCTCAACACAAACGCCGCCGCCAGCGTCGCAATCGCGCCGAACAGGCTGCCCGTCAGCGTCTGCGTCCAGCCGATGAAGGTCGGGCTCAACGCCGAGCCGGAGGCGCCGATAGAGCTGACGAGCGCGATGCCGCCGGCGCGCGCGCCGGCGCCGAACACGACGGTCGGCACGGTCCAGAACAGCGCGAGATAGGCGAAGATCCCGATCGCCGCCACGGCGAGGAGCAGCATGGTCGCCGTGGGGCTGTGCGCAGCGAGCGGCAGGGCGGCGAGCGCCGCGCCGGCGACCGCGCCAGAGCCGACGAGATGCCAGCGGCGCTCCTGCAGGCGGTCGGAGCTCCAGCCAATCGACGCCATGCCGACCGCTCCGGCGACGAACACGGCCGCGCCGCGCCAGCCGATTTCCTGCAGGCTGTGCGCGCCGGCGTTGCGCAGCAGGGTCGGAACCCACAGCAGGAGAATGCTCTGGGTCGAATAGAAGGCGAAATAGACGAGGGCGAGGATGTAGGTGCGGCGGTCGCGCAAAGCGGCGCCGAAATCGCCGCTCGCGCCGCGCGCGCCCGCCTCGGCGGCGAGGTCGGCGGCGATCGCGCGCTTTTCGTCGTCCGACAGGAAGCGCGCCGCGGCCGGCCGATCCGGCAGGATCAGCCAGGCGGCGAAGCCGAGCGCGATCGCCGGCGCGCCTTCGATCAGGAACAGCCAGCGCCAGCCCGAGAGCCCGCCGAAGCCGGCCATGCCGGCCATGATCGCGCTCGACAGCGGCGCGGCGAGCACGCCGGAGAGCGGCACGGCGAGCGCGAACAGCGACGTGATGCGTGCCCGCCAGGCGTTGGGAAACCACAGCGTCAGGTAGAACAGCACGCCGGGAAAGAAGCCGGCCTCCGCGACGCCGATCATGAAGCGGACGCCATAGAAGCTCCATCGGTCGGCGGCGAACGCCATCGCCATGGTGAAGACGCCCCACAGCGTCATGATGCGCAGCATCGTGACGCCGAGCCCGACCCGCTCGAGCATCAGGTTGCTCGGCACTTCGAACAGGACGTAGCCGACATAGAGAATGCCGGCCGCCATGCCGAACACCGACTCGTCGAAATGCAGGTCGGCCATGAACTGCAGCTTGGCGTAGCCGACGTTGAGCCGGTCGACCATCGCCACGACGTAGCAAACGAACAGGAAGGGAATGAGCGCGAAGGCGACGCGGCGGTAGAGCGCGTCATTCGCGCCTGTGGCGGAAGGCGAATGCGGCATCGACCCGGCCCGACGACGGAGCGCGCCGGCGAAGGCCGGCTTTGGCGCGTCGTCCTACATCGATTGCCGCAACGGCGTCGGCAAATTCGCCGACATGGTTGACCGCGCGCGGCCTCAGCTCATCAACGGCCCCCACGAGGGGTCGCTGGCGTAGCCGGGGGTCGGCACCGGGAACTCGCCGTGGCCGAAAATGTCGGCCATGAAGATCTTGGGACCCGACTCGCCGCCCGGATCGCGGAAGAACATCACGAACAGGCCGTTGGGCGCGAAGGTCGGGCCTTCGTTGAGGTAGCCTTCGGTGATGACTCGCTCCTTGGAACCGTCGGGCGCCATCACGCCGATGCCGAACTGGCCGCCCGCTTGGCGGGTGAAGGCGATGAGATCGCCGCGCGGCGACCACGCCGGCGTCGAATAGCGCCCGTCGCCGAACGAGATGCGCCGCGCGTCGCCCCCGCCGGCGCTCATGACGTAGATTTGCTGCGTTCCGCCGCGGTCGGATTCGAACGCGATCTGCTGGCCGTCGGGCGAGTAGCTCGGCGAAGTGTCGATGCTGGCGCCGTCGGTCAGGCGGGTCGTCGTCCGGCTCTTCAGGTCCATCGTGTAGAGGTTGGACGACGAGCCGTCGGAGAGCGACAGGATGACCCGCTGGCCGTCGGGAGAGAAGTGCGGCGCGAAGGTCATGCCGGGGAAATTGCCGACCACCTCGCGCTGGCCGGTTTCGAGGTCGAGCAGCGTCACGCGCGGCTCGTTGTTGCTGAACGACATATAGGCGATCGTCTGCGCCGAGGGCGAGAAGCGCGGCGTCACCACCAGCGTGTCGCCGGTGGTGAGGTATTTGACGTTGGCGCCGTCCATATCCATCACCGCGATGCGCTTGCGGCGCTTTTCCTTGGAGCCGCTCTCGTCGACAAAGGCGACGCGCGAGTCGAAGAAGCCCTTTTCGCCGGTGACGCGGGTGAACACCGCGTCGGCGATGAGATGGCCGACGCGCCGCGCGTTGGCGGCTTCGGTCGTGTACTGCTGACCGGCGATCTGGGCGCCGGTCGCCACGTCCCACAGGCGGAACTGCGCCGCGATCTTGTCGCCGGAGGGCGCCGCCCGGCCGGTCAGCACGAATTGCGCGTTGACCGTCTTCCAGGCGTCGACGTTCGGCCGCACGTCCGGGTTGGTCACCGCCTCGGGAAAGCTGGTCGGATTGATCGGGCTGAGAAAGATCGAATGGGCGAAATCGTTGGTCGCCACCGCGCTGATCTTGGCGTCGTCGCCGGCGAAAGGGGTCACCGCGATGTTGACGGGGGTGAAATTGGCGCCGGCGCGCACGTAGACGTCGCCGGCGGCGCGCGCTCGTCCCAGCGTCATGGCGAGCGGCGCGGCCGCGGCGCAGGCGAGCAGCGAACGGCGGGTGAGGACGAATGAACGGTTCATCGGCGTTGGTCTCTTCTGGCGGGTTCGTGGAGCTCGGGCGATCGGCGTTGCAAATAGGCTGCCGATCGGACGGCGGTGTGAAAGGGCGCGCGCCGGTCCGGCGGCGCGGCGCGCGATGCGGCCCGCCCGTTCATCCTAGCGCGCTCTGCGGATCGAAGTGGACAGTCTTGGTTCGCCATTGCTCGAAATAGGGTGCGTATTGCGGCGGCACGCGCAACGGGTTGCACTTCAGCACGGCGCGCACCGCGCTTTCGGCGTGGGCGCGCCAGGCAGGGTCGGCCGGCGGATTGAGCAACTCGGGCGTCGCGGCGAGCGTTCCGTCGGGATTGAAGTCGACCCGCACCTCGGCGATGTAGCGATCGCCCTGCGGCATGGTCGGCGGCGGCGTCCAGCAATTGAGGTAGGCGTCGGTCAGCCAAGCGTCGAGCGACGCGGCGAGCGACGGCGACATGCGATCGGCGTGCTGATCGGGCAGGCCCTGCGGCGTCGCGCCGGTCGGCGTCGGATCGGCGTTCGTCTTCGTCTGGCCGATCAACTTGGCGATCGCGCTGCGGTCGAACGCCGGTTTCGTCGGCTTCGCCAGCTCGTCCTTGTCCTTCTCGAGGATCTTGGCGAACGGATCGACCTTCGGCTTCGGCGGCGGCGTCTCCTTCGGCCGGACCGGCGGCGCCGGCGCCGGCGATTCCTCAGCGGTCGGTTTGGGCGGCGGCGCGGGCGCCGGCGGCTCCGGCTTGGCCGGCGCCGGTTCAGCCGGCGGGGAGGGCGGCGACGGAGGCTCGGCGGTCTTGAGATCGGGCGGCGGCGCTGGCGGCGTGGGCGTGGGCTGCGGTTCGGCGGCGGCCTGGCGCTGCGGCGGCGGCTCCTTCATCGGCTTGGCGTCGCGCTCGCCCTTCATGATCTCGTTGAACTGGCTCTGGCTCACCGTTTCGACCGGAATCGACTCGCCGGCGTCCTCAAACTTCGGCGCGAACGAGAAGCCGAAAACGAGGAACGCCAGCAGCGCCGCATGCATCGCGGCGGAAGCGTAGAGGCCCGCTTTCGTCGGCTGGTCGTTCACGCCAAGCCTCGCCTAAGGCTTGCTGTCGGGCTCGGTGACCAGAGCGACCTTCTTGAAGCCGGCCGCGGTCATCTCGCCCATGATCTGGGCGACGCGGCCGTAGGTCACGATCTTCGATGCGCGCATGTAAATGCGTTGGTCGGTCGAGCCGCCGGAGAGATCTTGCAGCTTGGCGGTCAGGTCGGCGTCGGCGATCGGCTGGTCCATCAGGAACAGCTGGCCCTGTTCGTTGAGGCTGACCGCAATCGGTTTCTGATCGACGTTGAGCGCGCTCGCCTTGGCCTGCGGCAGGTCGACCGAGACGCCGCTGGTCAGCAGCGGCGCGGCGACCATGAAGATGATGAGCAGCACCAGCATCACGTCGATGAACGGCGTCATGTTGATGTCGGCCATGGCGCCGTAGCGCGGCACCCCGCGCCGCCCGCGCGAACTCTTGCGCGCCCCGCCAATTGCTGCGCCCATAGGCCCGACCTCCTCTCGTTCGTCAGGCCGCCTTGTCGCCCGAAAGATGCGTGTCGATCTGCCGCGACAGGATCGACGAGAATTCGTCGGCGAAGCTCTCCATCCGCGCCTGCGCCCGCGCTACGTCGCCCTGAAACTTGTTGTAGGCGATCAGCGCCGGGATGGCGGCGAACAGGCCGATCGCCGTCGCCAGCAACGCCTCGGCGATGCCCGGCGCGACGACGGCGAGCGAGGTGTTCTTGGAGGCGGCGATCGAGCGGAACGAGGTCATGATGCCCCAGACCGTGCCGAACAGGCCGACGAAC
>Ga0181529_10005905_pt1 | contig 12631 bp, 13 predicted proteins | sample PEATcosm2014_Bin_36_FD_119763 | JGI IMG/M metagenome (GOLD analysis project Ga0181529, IMG submission 119763) | Peatland microbial communities from MTU Mesocosm Facility, Houghton, MI, USA - PEATcosm2014_Bin10_30_metaG | ecosystem: Environmental > Terrestrial > Soil > Wetlands > Peat | place... | reverse complement strand
GCCTCCAGATGGTACATGGCGTTGTCCGCATAGCCGCCCGGTTCCGGCCAGTCGGTATTGCGATAAGGCGGCGGCAAGACGATGGCGATGTCTTTCAGGGCCACGTCGGGCTTGACCGATTCGTCCAGCGACATGATCGGGATGCGCTGGCCTTTAAGTTTGGATTTCGAAGGGCTGCTGAACCAACCGCCGATCGTGTCGGTCACAGAGCAGCCGCCAAGCAAAAGCACGGCGGCGGCAGCGGCCGCCACGATGCGGAACGGACGCGACATCATTGTGGCGTGTTTCCTTTCTGAGCGCTTGGCAAAGCGTTGTCGGGTTTGGGCGGCGGCGGCACCGTTCCGTAATTCGTTACGCCGCCCGCGCGGATGAGCGACGCCATGGCGCCGGCGCGCTGGCGCAAGGTCGAGGGCGCATCGGCTTCGACCGCTAGGCCCTCATATTCGCGCTGCGCCGCCTTGAGCGCTCCATCGCGGAAATCGCAATAGGCGAGAATCTCCCGCGCCATGAACCGCCACGCAGACTTCGGGTCGGTCAACGGCGCCAGCAAAGTCCGCAGATCGCTTTTCGAGGCGCTGTCGGCCAACGCCCAGGCCTCGCGGATGCGCGCCAGATTGCCCAGATCCGTTTTGTCTTTTTCCGCGATGCTCTGGTAGAGCGCGACGGCGATGGTGGTTTTGCCGTCGGCCAGCAACGCATCCGCTTCCGCCAGCTTGGCCGCCGCGGCGTAGCCGCTCGGCGCATCCTTCGCGATTTTCGTGAAGGCTTGGGCGGCTTCGGCGTTCTTGCCGCTATTGGCCAGCTGCACGGCTGCGGTATAGGCGACCGAGGCTTTCGCAATCTGCCGCGTCTCGTATTGCTGCCACAGTTTGTAGCCCGCCACGCCGACGACGATCACCGCCACAGCGGCCATGACGTAATCGCCGTACTGCTTCCACAGCTTTTCGAGCCGTTCGCGGCGAACGTCCTCCTCGACTTCGCGGAAGATGTCGGACACGGGATATCCTTTCGGGGATGGGGCCGTCCTGCTTCCAGGAAGGCACAAGGCCTTGACCGGGCGTGTTAATTAGCCCGCGCGCGGCCCAAGCGCAACTTGCCGATGTTTCATGGATAAAGCGAGCCTATCAGCCGGCTTTTTTCATGCTGTAGACGTTTTCCTTGCCGGGGAAGGCGCGGCAGCGCACATCCGCCGCATAGGCCTTCACCGCGGCCTCGATATCGGCCGCCATGCTGGCGTATTGCCGCACGAATTTGGGCGGATTGGGGTTCAGCCCCAGCATGTCCTCCATGACCAGAATCTGGCCGTCGCACTGGGGCGAGGCGCCGATTCCGATGGTGGGGATGGCGATATCCTTCGTGATCTTGGCAGCCAGCGGCTCGGCCATGCCCTCCAGCACCACGGAGAAGGCGCCGGCCTCGGCGACATCCCGGGCGTCGGCCTCGATCGCCGGCCATTCGGCCTGGGTGCGGCCTTGTGTCTTGAAGCCGCCGAAGATCTGGACGCGCTGAGGCGTTAGCCCGATATGGCCCATCACCGGAATGCCGCGCCGGGTGAGATAATGGATGGTCTCAGCCATCCGCTCGCCGCCCTCCAGCTTCACCGCCTGGCAGCCGGTTTCCTGGATCACCCGCGCCGCGTTGCGGAAGGCAACCTGCGGCGATTCCTCGTAAGAGCCGAACGGCAGATCGACGGCGACCAGCGCATGGCGCGCGCCGCGCATCACCGCCTGGCCGTGCAGGATCATCATGTCGAGGGTGACGCCCAGCGTCGTCTCCATCCCGTGCACCACCATGCCCAGACTGTCGCCGACCAGCATCAGATCGACATGCTCGTCGAGCAGGCGCGCGGTGTGGGCGTGGTAGCAGGTGAGGCAGACGACCGGCTTGGCATGTTTGTGCGCGATGATCTCGGGCACCGTGATGCGATCGGATTGGCTCTGGGCGGACATGGGTCGCTCCCGTTTGGGCGGCGGACTATAGCCGATGCTGCAGGCGCGAACGAGTGCAGCGCTTCGGCCCGCGATTTGACGGCATTTGAGGCTCGGCCGGGTACGCCTCCGCGATCGGGTCTGCTGTGATTTCCGCCATAAGCGTTCGGCTGTGCCGGATATGCGCACGAATGGCCGCGAGCAAGGCGCGGCGCCTGCGGGTGTATTTGCCGTGCTTGAAGGCGTTCTGGTTTTGGGGCTGGGCTCCGCGCGTGCGAAGCGCCTTGACGCGCCGCAGGCGGCGGTTCTTCACCCCGGCGGTCAACTTATTTTTCTTCCCAAAAGTTGAATTCAAATCGGCTGTTTTTGGATTAGGAAACTGAATTTGTTCTGTAATTTGAAATTTTTGAAGCTCGTTTTTCGCCGCCTTTGCCGACATTGAAGCGACCGGAGCAGCACTTTCCAAGGACAATGAATGCCCCTCGGTCAGCACGCCAAAATTCGTTTGGCCGGATGCGGCCATCGGGTCTGCGTCGCTCATAAAGTAGATGTAGGACGAAATTCCGGAATTCAAGGGCGGCGGGCGAGTTCGGTTGTTCGTCAGGTTTGCGGCAAGAGGAGACGTTGTTCCGGTCGCAATATTGACACGATCTAAACCATAGAGTTCGAATCCGTTGCTGTTGGGGGCGGTGGAAGATGGTTTGGGTCAAGCGCATTCTTTGGGGAATTCTCGGACTTTTCATTCTCGTCTTGATGGCTGGTGGCGCCGGCTACTGGTATCTGACCCGGCATGGCGGAACGGAAATCCACGAGGCCGGACTGGTTGGCCGGTTCTATGCCGCGCCAGGCGTGAAGCATCACACTGCGGTGCTCATGCTCGGCGGATCGAACGGCGGATATCCCTACGACAAAGCCGCGCAGAATCTGGCCGACTCCGGCTATCCCGTATTTGCACTTGCCTATTTCAAGAACATTATTCAACAGCCTGCAGGTGTGCCGGGATATCTGGCGGAAATCCCGCTCGAATACTTCTTCCACGCGATCGACTGGATGAAGAAGCGTCCGGAGGTGAACCCGGATAAGATCGTTCTGATGGGCGAGTCGCGCGGCGGCGAGCTTGTGCTGCTGATTGCATCGCACAGGCCCGATGTGGCGGGCGTCATCGCCTATTCACCGAGCAATATGGTCTGGGCCGGTATCAAGCCGCCGTATGACATGGCAGCGTGGACCTTGCGCGGAAAGTCGGTGCCGTACGTCATAATCGACATCAATACCTTTTCGTCGGGAGCGATGCTCAAGAGTTTCCGGGACGCGATTGCCAAGGCACCACCCGAAAAACTCGCAAACGCTATGATTCCAGTCGAGAACATCCATGGCTCGGTGCTTCTCATTTCATCGAAGACCGATAATCTATGGCCCGCGTCTCAGGCTTCCGACGCCGTCGAAGCGAGGCTCAAGGCGCATGACTTCGCTTATCCTGTCGAGAATGTGCAATACGAGGATGCAAGTCATCTCCTGATGGGATACGGACCTGGCATAACCAAACTTGGCTTTCCGCTTCTGGGTTCGGTCTACTTCGGGGGCAGTCCCGAAGGGACACGCAAGGCTCGCAATGCCGGGTGGGCCAAGGCCAAAGAATTTCTTGCGCAAATCCAGGCCGCGCCAGCGAGCAATGGAACGGATCGTTCGAACTGATAGTGGCCGCTTGTGGCGCAAAGCCGCCATCGAGATTCCCCACCCCGTCTTGTTCGCGCCCGTACGCCGTCGCTACGGGCCTCGCGAGCCGATCTCGCACGCTGGCGCTACTCGACCCCGCGTTGGGGGAGGGTGGGAGTTTTGGATTGGCCGGAATCAAAAACTCGTTGTCACGGCCCGCGAATGCGGGCCATCACAAAAAAGGAAAGTGCGTGAAACGAAAAAGCCCCCTGGGTGACCAGAGGGCTTTTTGCAATAACAGATCGGATCGAAGGCCTAGCTTTCGGCTTCTTCCACCGCAGCCTCTTCGCCCTCGGTGATTTCGGCCGGGGCGGCGCCTTCCTCGAACAGTTCTTCCGCCGCGACCTTGGCCTCTTCGGCCTCGGTCTTCTCGGCCAGCACGTCTTCGCCGCGCGCCTGGCGTTCGGCCTCTTCCTCACTGCGCGCGACGTTGAGCGTCACGCTGACGCGGACTTCGGGGTGCAGCACCACGGCGGTCGGCACCAGCCCGATGGACTTGATCGCCTTGTCGAGCGGCACCTGGTTGCGCGAGATGGTGAAGCCGCCCGCGCTGATGACATCGGCGATGTCGCGCGGAGAGACCGAGCCGTAAAGCTGGCCGCGGTCGCCCGCCTGGCGCAGCAGCACGAAGGTCTTGCCGGTGAGCTTCACCGCTACGGCCTCGGCGTCTTTCTTGCGCTCCAGATTGGTGGCTTCGAGCTGCGCCTTCTGGGTGGTGAAATATTCCCGGTTGGCCTTGGTGGCGCGCAGGGCCTTTTTCTGGGGCAGCAGGAAGTTGCGGGCGAAGCCGTCCTTCACCTTCACTTCGTCGCCCATCTGGCCGAGCTTTTCGACGCGTTCGAGCAGGATCACTTGCATGGTTGTTCTCCTTACTCGACGACGTAGGGCAGCAGCGCCATGAAGCGCGCGCGCTTGATCGCGTTGGCGAGCAGGCGCTGCTTCTTGGTCGAAACCGCGGTGATGCGCGACGGCACGATTTTGCCGCGCTCCGAGATGAAGCGTTGCAGCAGCTTCACGTCCTTGTAATCGATCTTCGGCGCGCCCGCGCCCGAGAAGGGGCAGGTCTTCTTGCGGCGGAAGAAGGGACGGCGCTGTCCGCCCGCCGCTCCGCCATGTCCGCCTTCGCCGCGTTCTCCGCGCTCGCCGCGATCACGGCCGCCGCCGCTATGTCCGCCGCCGTAGCTCATTGTGCGACCTCCACGGGTTCAATTGCGCCTTCGGGCTTGGCGACCGTGACGGCCTCGTCGCGGCGGGCCTTGTTCGCGGAAACCTCGAACGCCTCCACCTTCACGGTCAGGAAGCGCAGCACGTCTTCGTTGATCTTGAGCTGGCGCTCCAGCTCCACCACGGCCTTGGACGGCGCGTTGATATTGAGGAGCACGTAATGCCCTTTGCGGTTTTTCTTGATGCGATAGGCGAGGCTTCGAAGGCCCCAATATTCCTGCTTCTCGACCTTGCCGCCTTCGCCTTCGACGATGGTTTTGAGGTGGGTGGCGAGCGCATCGACCGCCTGCGCGCTGATATCCTGGCGCGCGATCAGGAGATGCTCGTAAAGAGCCATGTCCGTTCCCTTCTTGGGCTGCGGTGCGAGGGGGCCGGGAAGCCCTTGCCCGCAACGGATCGCCGGAAACGCACCATGCGCAAACTAGCCTTTGGGCCAGCCCGGCGACCGCAGCCGCTGTGAGCGCGGGCGTATAGCGGAAAGGGGCAGGCAGGGCAAGAAGGGCGAAAAAGGCGCGGGCGCTGTCGATCACGGCAGCGCCCTTATTTGGGCCTGGGCATTTAGCTCCAAGCCGACCGGCCCTCGAGGAGGGTCCGTCTTTGCGCCTCATCTGCTCTCAAGGAGCGAGGCATGAAAATCATCCTCCCGAACGCCTGCGCGGTCAAGCTCGCGCGGATGCGCATACGGGTTTTTCGCTATTGCGTTGCACAGTTGCGCGATGTCAATGACAAGCCCGCGGCCGCTTCCATAACCAGGGAAAATGCGCACTCCCGCTGACCTTTTTTCCGCTCACGTGCCTCGTTACACGAGCTATCCGACCGCGCCGCATTTTCATGCCGGCGTGACCGGCGAAATTTTTCGCAGCTGGCTGGCGGCTTTGCCACAGGGCATGGCTTTGTCGCTCTACTTGCACGTGCCGTTCTGCGACACGCTGTGCTGGTTCTGCGGCTGTCACACCAAGATCGTGAATCATTATCCGCCGCTCGCGTCGTATCTCGATGTGCTGTTGAAGGAAATCGAGGCCGTCTCCGCGATCGTCGGCCCCGGCCACCCGGTAACGCACATCCATTGGGGCGGCGGCTCGCCCACCATGCTCTGGCCGGACGATGTGAAGAACCTCGCGGCGGCGGTCGCGTCGCATTTCGCGCTCGCGCCGGACGCCGAATTCGCCATCGAGATCGATCCGCGCGGCCTCAAGGACGAGATGATCGCGGCGCTGGCCGAGGCGGGCGTCAATCGCGCCAGCATCGGCGTGCAGGATTGCGACGAAACGGTGCAGCGGGCGATCAACCGCATCCAGCCGTTCGAGGAAACGCGCAGCGCGGTGGAGCGATTGCGCGCCGCCGGCATCGACGCCCTCAACATCGATCTGATCTACGGCCTGCCGCACCAGACGCAGGAAAACATCGCCCACACCATCGACATGGCGCTGACGCTGGCGCCGCAGCGCTTCGCGGTGTTCGGCTACGCCCATGTGCCGCATTTCAAGAAGCACATGCAGCTCATCGACGAACGCGCGCTGCCGGACGCCGAAGAACGTCTGGCGCAATTCGAGCTGGCGCATGCGCTGCTGTGCGCGAGCGGCTATGTCGCCGTCGGGCTCGATCATTTCGCGCGCCCAGGCGATCCTCTGGCGCTGGCGCAGAAGGCCGGCACGCTGGCGCGCAATTTCCAGGGCTACACCACCGACGATGCGCCCGCGCTTGTCGGGCTGGGGGCGTCCTCGATCAGCGCCTTGCCGCAAGGCTATGCGCAGAACAAGGCCGAGGTGCCGGAGTATCGCAAGGCGATCCTGGCCGGCGAACTCGCCGTGGCACGCGGCATTGCGCTTTCCGACGACGACCGGCTGCGCCGCGCCGTCATCGAACGGCTGATGTGCGATCTTAAGGTCGATCTCGATGCGGTTGGCGCGCCGTTCGGGAAATCGGCGGCGGATTTTCGGGCGGAGCTGGCGGCACTCGTTCCGTATGCGGAGCAAGGCATCGTCGAAATCGACGGCGCGCGGCTCACGGTGCCGCCTGCCTCGCGCGCCGCCGTCAGGCTGGTCGCGGCGGCCTTCGACAGCTACTTGGGCAAGAACAACGCCGTCCACGCCGTTGCGGTTTGATTTACAGCTTGGGTGACCGGAAGAATTTGGCGGCGTCTTTTAGGGTCGAGATCGCCTTGGCGACGCCGATATCGGACTGCCCGGGTTTGAGTTCTACCTCGACGATTTCGATGCCGCCGTGCGGCTTGAGGCGATGATTGTAGCGCGCCTTGAACCGTCTCCCGTCGAATTCGAAACAAAGCTGCTTGGTGTGGGACACCCACCACCTGTCCTTGATCTTCTCGACGCCAAGGATCAGCAGCCCCAGCCACGACGCCACGCGGCGCAGCTGCGGGCTGTCCGCCCGGTTATGAAAGAGCTTCGCCAGAGATATTTCGGCCATGCGCTCGGCCGAAAAGTCCTCGTCTTTCATGTAATCCTCCTTAAGCTGCTCGCTCCTTATATAGTCTCTTCGTAAGTACGTTTTTGCTTTCTGCGCCGCGGCGGTGCAGGTTGGCTAATGCGTCATCTTCATGTCGCCTGCCTTCTTGGGCGGCTTGGGCGCGATCCAGACGAAAGCCGCCGTGAACAGCATGACGATGCCGACGATTAGGAAAGTCCGATTGGTCGCCAGCATCACGCTTTGGCCCTGCACCATGAGATCGAGCAGATTGAGCGCCTTGTCATGTCCTATGCCGTTTGCCGCCGCGGCGTCGAGCAAGGCTTTTGGGTGCTGCAATTCGCTGGCCAGCGTTGCACTGCTGGTCGAGATTTGATTGTTCCAAACCGCGATGACCGCGGCGGCGGAAATGGCGCTCGCCAGCGTCCGGACGAAATTGAATTGGCCCGCGCCCGCCGCGGTGTCTTCCGGCGGCAGCGAACTGACCGACATGTCCATCAGCGGAATTAACATCATGATCATGCCGAAGCCCAGTGTCAGGTGCGGCCAAACCAGCTGCCAGAATGTCATCTGGTCGCTGTAGCCCACGCGCATAAGGGCCGCGGCGGCGCAGAAGAGAAGCCCGATCGAGGCGATAGCTCGATGATCGATGCGCGTCATCAAATAGGACGCGATTGGCGCCGCTATGAGGCATGTCACGCCGCCAAAAGCGGAATTGTAGCCCGCCCAGGTGGCGGTATAGCCCATGCCGATCTGCTGCCACATCGGCACCAGGACGATGGAGCCGAACACCCCGCCGAAGGCCAGGGCGATCACCACCATCGATACGGAAAAGGCGCGATTGCTGAAGATGCGCAAATTCACGATCGGATTCTTGTCGGTCATCTCCCAGATGACGAAGGAAATGAAGCCGACGATCACGACGATCAAGAGCGTGACGATGAAATCGGAATTGAACCAGTCCAACTCCTGACCGTTGCCGAGCATGATCTGCAACGCGCCGACCCAGACCACCAGCAGCACCAGCCCGACATAATCCACCGACGCCTTGACGGTGGGAAATTCGTGCGGCGTCAAAATTCGCCAAGCGCCGAACGCGATCACAAAAGCCAGCGGCACCTTGATGTAGAAGGCCCATTGCCAACCCCAATTATCGCCGATCAAGCCGCCGACCACCGGGCCCAGGATGGGGGCGAGGATCGACGCCATCGCCCATACCGCCAGCCCGGCGTTGGCGTGACGCTCTGGCACTAGTTTCAACAGCAAGAGCTGCGATATGGGAATGATCGGCCCGCCGCAGATGCCGAGCGCAACACGGAAGGCGATCAACATGCCGAGCGACGTCGCCACGCCGCACGCCAACGAGAAGATGCCGAAGCCGACAATGCAGATCACAAACACCTTGACCGGTCCGAAACGCTCGGTCAGCCAGCCGGTCAGCGGCACCATGATGGCCTCGGCCACACCGTAGCCGGTGATCACCCAGGTGCCGCTGCTGGGAGAAGAGGCCAATGCACCCGCGATATGCGGCACCAGCACATTGGCGATAGTGAGGTCGAGAATGGCCAGGAAGTTGCCCATCGCCAGAATCAAAATGATGGCGACGAGCACGATGCCCTTCGGCTCCCATTTTTCGGGCACGGCTGGGCTGGCTGCGATACTCGACATGCAAGTCTATTCCGTCACTTCGACAGGTCGATGCTGGTGCTCATCGAAAGTCCGACGCGCAAGGGATGTTCCTTCAGTTCGTTCGGATCGAGGCTGATGCGCACGGGTATGCGCTGGACGACCTTGATCCAGTTGCCGGTGGCGTTCTGGGCCGGGATCACGGCGAAGGCCGAACCGGTACCGCCGCCGATGCCCATGACGCGGCCGTGGAATTTCACCGACGAGCCGTAGAGGTCGGAGGTCAGCTCCACCGGCTGGCCGGGGTGCACCCTGCCGAGCTGGTCTTCCTTGTAATTCGCATCGACATAGACTTGCGAGATCGGAACGATCGCCATCACCGGCATACCGGCCTGCACGCGCTGCCCAATCTGCACTTGGCGCTGCGCCACCAAGCCATCGACCGGCGCGCGGATCACGGTGCGGTCGAGATTGAGCTTGGCCGTATCGAGCGCCGCCCTTGCCGCCAGCACTTCCGGGTGGCTCATCACACTGGTGCCGTGGGTCAGCGCCAACGCTGCATCGAGCGCCGCCTTGGCGGATTCGAAATTGTTCGTCACCGCCGTCAGTTCTTCGGCCGAAACCGCGCCCGATTTGACCAGGTTCACGCGCCGGTCGTAATCGAGCTTGGTACGGTTATAATCGGCCTGACGCACTGCCACGGCGGCGAAATAAGTCCGTACTTTGCGGATGGTCATGCCGTAAGCGGCATTGGCTTGGGCTAGCAGCAATTTGGCGTCTTGCGGATCGATCACCAGCAGGACGTCGCCGCGCTTGACCATTTGGGTGTCATGAACCGGAACGCTCAAGGCGGCGCCGCTGGTCAAGGGCGTCACCTCGGCCGACGAGACGTTCACATAAGCATTGTCGGTGCTGGCGTAGTTCGAGGAGACAAAGTACCACCACGCTCCGGCGACCACCGCGGCGGCGACGATCACCGAAAACAGCACGACAAACAGTCTTTGGCGCAGCTGCTTCCTGCGTTCGTCCTCCGGCAGGTCCCGCAAATCTTCGCCCTTGACCCAGCCTATCGCCTTAAATGCGGCCATGAAAAACTCCCATGCGTAACGTGAAATTCAGTTCTTGACGGCGTAGCCGCCGCCCAGGGCACGCACCAAGGCGATGTCGCAGGCGAAGGCCTGGGCCTCCAAGTCTGCAACGGCGGTGCGCTGCACGAGCAGCAGGTTCTCGACCGCCAGCACATCGAGGTATCGGGCCAGACCCGCGTCGTAGCGCACGCGGATGACGCGATAGGCATTCTCGCTTTCGGCCAGCGAGGCGTGTGCGTGGATCAGCTCGTCTTCCAGCGCCCGGCGGTTGGTATAGGCGTCCGCCACGTCTCGAAGCGCGTCGGTCAGTGTCTTGTCGTAGAGCGCGACGGCGGCGTCGTATTTGGCGCGCGAGGCTCGATAGATGCCGGTGTTCCTGCCGTAGTCGAAAATCGGCAGATGGATCGCAGGGCCGAAGCCCGCGACCACGGACGAGCTTTTGAGAAGGAGTTTCGCATCCAACGTTCCGAGGCCGTACAAGCCCGTCAGATCGATATTGGGATAGAAATTCGCGTTGGCTTCCTTGATGCCCTCGGCGGCGGCTTCGGCGTTGCGACGCGCGGCGACGATGTCCGGCCGGCGCCCGATGAGATCGGCTGCCAGCGAAACGGGCAGGCCGCCCGAGCGCAGCGGATGCGCCTTGGCCGCAACGATGGAAAGCCCATAGTCCGGTCCCTTGCCCAATAGTGCGGCGAGACCGTGGCGCGTCCTTGCGATCAGCGCGTCGATGGCTTGGGCCTGGACCTTGGCTGCCTCGAGCTGGGCGCGCGCCTGGCTGAGCGAGGCTTCGTTTTCCAGCCCTGCCTTGAAGCGCTCTTCGACAAGGTCGGCGCTCTGCTGCCGGACATGCACCGCGTCATCGGCCATCGCCTTGTCGACGAAAAGCTGCATCAGCACGGCATAGGTCGTCGCCACGCCGGTCGAGATTTGCAGACTGGCCTCGGACTGTTCGGCCTTCGCCGCTTCCGCCGTGGAAAGAGCCGCTTCGAACGAAGCATGGTTCTTCCCGAACAGATCGAGCTGGTACTGGATGCTGGCGGTCGCCAAGGCGGCATTGTGGTAGCCCTTGGGCATGAAGGCACTGAATGCCGCCGGGAAGCCGAGATTCTGGGGCACCTCGACTTCCATGGCCGTGGCGTCGCCCACGACCGTCGGCCACAGCATTGCTTCCGATATGTCGGCCATCGCTTCGGCCGCGCGCACGCGCGCCGCCGCCATTTTGAGATCGGGCGAATCCTTCAGCGCTTCATCGATCAGCTGGTCGAGTTGGGGATCGCCATAGGCTTTCCACCAGGTCTCCTGCGGCCATTCGGTAACCGGGGCGGCGAAGCTCTTGGCGGTTTCGTAGCTGTCCGGCGGCTGGATTTGGGGCTTGTCGCCTAGGTTCGGGGCACAGGCGGTGAGGATAAGAAGAGCAAGGGCGGCTAGGGAGGCTAGGGGGTAGCCTGCGATCTTTCGACCGCTGCCGCCCTTGCAGTTAACCAGGAGTAAGCGGGTACTGGTATTACCCATTGGAATCTCGCGGTAATTAATTGTGACCGTACTGTACGGTACCATTGTATTGCAACTAACTTGGGATTAGGTTTGGGCAAAGTCAACAGCAAACTGTACGGTACGGTCAGAAAAGGTCAGGAAGGTAAAATGAAATTGCCGGAGCCAGTCAAGGCGAAAAAGGACGACCGCCGTGCGGCCATCTTGGAAATCGCGCGCGCGGCCTTCCTGCAGGACGGCTACGCCGGCACATCGATGTCGCAGATCTCTGTGAAGGTCGGCGGGTCGAAGGCGACGCTTTACAATTATTTTCCTTCCAAGAAAGACCTGTTCGTCGCGGTGGCCGATGAAGAATGCACGCAAATATTTGCCCCTTTATTCGACGTGAGCGAGATGCGCGGAGACATCCGTACGGTTCTTGAGAGATTCCTCCAGCGCTTCCTGGTTTTGTTGCTGTCCGACGATATGATCGCCTTCTATCGGCTGATCGTCGCGGAATCGGCGCGTTTTCCGGAAATCGGCTTGACCGCTGACGAATTCGGCATGAAACGCGGCATCGAAAGGATAGCCGGGTATTTCGTCGAAGCCATCGAGAGGGGCGAACTTCGCCGGGTGAACGCACGCGTTGCGGCAGAGCAATTCCTGGATTTGTGCGCCGGACATCTGCACAGGAAGCGGTTGTGGGGCATCGTTGGCAGCATCAGCCAGGAAGAGATCGAGGCCCAGGCCAAACGCGTCGTGAAAACCTTTCTTGCGGCCTACGGCAACGACGAATTGAGCCGGGCCGCGCGCGCCAATACCGGCTTATGACGGGCGCTTGACTTAGCGCTCGTCGCTTGATTTGTCTGCCGCCCGATTTAGGGCCAGACCGATGCGCGCGTTTATTTTTCCCGGACAAGGTAGCCAGGCCGTCGGCATGGGCAAGGCGCTGGCCGAAGCCTTTATGCCGGCCCGCGAGGTGTTTCGGGAAGTCGACGAGGCGCTGTCGCAGCATCTCGCCCGGCTGATGTGGGAAGGTCCCGAAAGCGATTTGCTTCTCACCGAGAACGCACAACCGGCCATCATGGCGGCCGGCATGGCGGTGGTCCGCGTCCTGCAGCGCGAGGCGGGATTGGACTTCGCGCGTCACGCGCG
>Ga0181529_10005904_pt1 | contig 12631 bp, 7 predicted proteins | sample PEATcosm2014_Bin_36_FD_119763 | JGI IMG/M metagenome (GOLD analysis project Ga0181529, IMG submission 119763) | Peatland microbial communities from MTU Mesocosm Facility, Houghton, MI, USA - PEATcosm2014_Bin10_30_metaG | ecosystem: Environmental > Terrestrial > Soil > Wetlands > Peat | place... | reverse complement strand
TACATAAATGTTGTCACTATCGCCATCCGGCTTAAAACGGAAGTAAGTGTTAAAACTGTCGTTTCCCGCCACCCATGAGTCACTGCCCACAGCAAGGCTGCCGGCAGAGGCTTGATCCACGTTGGAGAGGTAGGTCATCGTTCCCTGTGCTTGAACAAATTGCGAGGACAACAGGGCGACTGCAATCGTGATAATGCCATTCAGTATTGTTTTTTTCATAGAACCGCCCTTGATTTGCGGCGATGCCAGAGGAAGAGCAAGCCGCCCAAGCCAGACAAAGCCAAAACATCCGGCTCGGGAATGGGTATGGCGTCTATGGCAAATTGAACATAATAATCAACTGAAGTTACAGTCCAATGGGAACCGCCATCGGAAGATAAATATCTCGTTCCGGGATTCCAGTTACCACTTGTATCAAAGCTCCCATTCGCGATGCTCCAATCATACGCGCCATTGGCAACCGTTGTTCCGGCGGTGAGCACAATCAGATATTGAGTGTTTGCCGATAATGTGAGGCTTGAATCCGGGGTATAAGTATAAATGCCAGCCGTGGTCGGATTCAAAGAACCGTCCAGAGTGCCAAGATCGCTTCCACGGATGTCAAATCCGCCAGTATGAGGCTTATAAAGCGTAACCATGAAGTCGTTGGGGCTGCCAGAGGCGTCAGCCATCCCCAATTCAATGGAATCAAGCGTATAACCGCTGACATTGGTTCCAGTGGTAAATAATGTTGCCAGCCATGAATCGCTTCCCACGGCGAGGCTGCCGGCAGAGGCTTGATCCACGTTCGACAGGTAGGTCATCGTTCCCTGCGCTTGAAGAATCTGCGGAGCCAGCAAGGCGACCACAAAGACCATGATGCCAATGATGATATTTTTCATAGAACCGCCTTTGACTTGCGGCGATGCCAGAGGAAGAGCAAGCCGCCCAAGCCGGACAAAGCCAAAACACCCGGTTCGGGAATGGGTATGGCATCTATGGAAAATTGAACTGCATTGCCTGAAATTCCAGTCCAACGGGAACCACCATCGGAAGATGAAAATATTCCTGCAATACTCCAGTTACCGCTTGTATCATAGCTCCCATTCGCAATACTCCAGTCATAAGCGCCATTCGCAACCGCTGTTCCGGCAGAGAGCATAATAACATATTGTGTGTTTGCCGATAATGTAATGTTTGAATCTGTGGTAAAAGTATAAATGCCTGCCGTGGTTGGATTCAAAGATCCCTCCAGCGTGTCGAGGATGGGTCCGCGGATATCAAACCCACCAGTAAAACGTTTGTAAAGCGCAACTGTGAAGTCGCTGGGACTGCCGGAAGCGTCAGCCATCCCCAGTTCAATGGAATCAAGCGTATAGCCGCTGGCATTCGTCCCTGTTTGAAATCCCGCCGCAAGCCATGAATCACTTCCCACGGCAAGGCCGCCGGTAGAAGCTTGATCCACGTTCGACAGATATGTCATCGTCCCCTGTGCTTGAACAAATTGCGATGACAACAGGACTACCGCAATCGTGATAACGCCATTCAGTATTATTTTTTTCATATATTTCCTAGTTTGATTTTATCATGGGTTCAACAAACTGTCATTTGACCACGCCACCGAAGTAGCCGTAGGCATCCATCGAGCCCCAACCATACACTTCAACGCCCACCGGCTGCGAGCTGCTTACGGTATGTGTGCCAGGCGTCACATAGAGTTGCGCACCGTAAAAGCCGCTGCCGCCAATCGGCACAAAACTGGCCGCTTCCACGGCGGAACCATCCACAAGGGTGCTGGTCATGGCCGATTGTGGCACGATGATGTTCATGTAGCTCTCATCGAAATCTCCGGTGACACCGTCATAGGAAAGAGCAAAAACCGTGTTCGTTTCCAAATAATGCCCGGTGGGCGGCAGCAATATCTCGCAGGGGTCTCCTTCACAATCAAAGTTATTTCCATAAAAATGATCATATTGAACTCCGTTGGCGAATTGCGCCACCTGAATGGGGCGGTTGGCGCTAAATACAACCGGTCCGTCCACAATGATGTCATAGGCTTCTCCGGCCTGATTGGTGATCACCAACTGTTCATTTTTTGTTGTCACCGTATAGGAAGGCTGGGTTGTTTCATTCACGATTGTGACCACAGTGCCGGTGATGGTGATCACCGTGTTGCTGTAGGCCGCAAGGACTCGATAAATGTCCCCATTCAGCCGTCCGGCAAACGATAATGCCAGGATATTTGTGCCCCAACCCTCCACCGGCATCTGCTCTTGCATCAGCGGATTATTTGCGCCGGTATTGGCGTCGGGCACAGAGGCACTAGTTGCACCCGCGAACACCGCAATCGGTTTGTCCGAGGTAATCCATGTGCCGGTCACGTCATTGGTGGCAAGCACGTCATAGATAGTATTTACGTCGTTGGTAATGTCCCTACTGGGGATTTGATAGGTCTGACCTTCGTTCATCATCACACAATAAGCGTTGGTGTGATACCAAAGGTTCGCTGTTGGGGAAGGCCAGATTGTCACCATGGTATTGGTCTCCGTTGCCACAATGGCAAATTGAGAAGATGGATTAGGAACGAAGCTTTCACCAGTTACATCTAGGGGTGCCCGGGACATGATGCAGTAATCGGTTCCCAGCATCGGCGTCGGATATCCTGTAAAGGATGTCGTAACCCATTCTGAATAATCCACTCCATAGACAGACACCGGCTGGCTGGCGGTAATGTGAATGCCATAGTTTTCAACGGCATCGTAATCCCCCATCATGGCCTCCGGCGGAAGACTGATGTTTGTCACCGCCCCCGCCGCCACCGTGAAAGTGTTGGTGAAGCCCAGTCCCGGGATGGCCACAATCCCGCTGGCTCCCGCCGGGCTGGAGATGTAAAGCGACAGATTAACACCATTCATTTGCATATCATAAAACGCAATCCAGAAGTTGGTTCCCAGAGAATCGTTTGCGGTGATGTCGTTGGCCGAATTGAGCCAGTAAAAACCATGCGGGTCCGTGGCATTGGAAACCGCAAGGCTCGTCTGTTTCGGATAGGTGCGCAATACCCATTGCCATGTTTCCGGCGATGAAAGGTTCGTGGTGTAAAGCAGATCATACACGCTGTTCGTCACATTCCACGGCGGATGAATCGTTATATACGCCGTGGTGTTCGTTACTCCGTTCATGGAAAGCCAGAGGTCGTTGGTGGTATAGACCGGCGGGGTGAAACTGTATGCGTAATCGTTTGTGCCACCGCCGCCACCGCCGCCCGGCGAGGGAACATCCAAGCCCATTGCCAGCATCTGCTGGTTTGCCGTCGTCGTCTCAACCCGCGTAATCAGATCAAGCACCGTGTTCGCCTGTGCTGCCAGCGCGGAAGTCACCGCGCTGCTTCTGCTTTGCGCCTGCATCCCGAACCGGCGCGGGTTCACCGTCACCTGTCCGCCGGTTTCGTCCACCAGAAACTGGCCGGAAGCCATTTGATAAACCGGCACGCCCGGATCGAGGGGCGGGCATGGCGCTGGAGCGGGAAACCCGCTGGGCATCACCAGCCAATATGTCCCGGTGCGAGGCAAATCCGCCGGGGCAATCTGCGCCAGTCCCTGCGCGTCTGCCGTAAGCTGGACGATGGAATCCGGCGTTGCCGATTGAACCGCCACCAAGCCCTTGTTGAAACTGCCAACCATGGCGGTTTGAGCGTGGAGAAGATTCAGACTCGCCACCAGTGCGATGAAAATATTCAGCCAATGCCTCATGTCAATTTCCGCCGCCAGTGTCCAACAGACGGCTCACGCGACCAAGACAATTTCGGCGTTGCGAATCAAACAAACACCCTTACCCTTCGCGCCGACATAGCCGAGATGGTCGCCGCCATGACCGAAGGCGAAACGGGTGTTGCGAGTGAAAGAGCCTCATGCAACACCCTTGGTTGACCGGGACAGCGCCACGAGGCGGGCAAGGCGTTTGGCGGTTCAGTTTGATGTAGGCGAGCTTTTACTTGATGGCGTGATTTCTCACTGCAACAAAACGGAACGGTAGAATTGCGCCATGCCATTGAGCGCCGGTGAGTTGGTGAAATTGACCGCGCCGCCTGCGGGCCAGTTGGTGTTGATGCGCGTCCAATTCACCAAGTCCGGGGAACCTTCGATGGCATAAACATGCCCGTCGGAGCCGGTGAACCGGATGACCGTCCGGCCACTGACAGACGCAACCGAGCCGACCGAATCCGCGCGCAACAACGGCAGAAGCTGGCTGGGAATTTCCTCGTAAGCTTGATCGCTGATGCCATTTGTCCTCTGAATGGCGGAACTGACATTCAGAAAAGGCGACTGCTCTGCCAGTTGGGGAATTGCCAGAATGTCTCCAATGTCGGCGAAGGATTGTGCCGGCTGGTTCATCCGCGTGGATTCAATGACGCTGGCAATGATCGAAGCTTGAGGCAAATTTGAGGAGAGAATGAGCGTGGCAAACTGTGGTGCCAGACCATACGAAACAAAGCGGGCCTGTGTGTCTGTAAGAGTATTTGTTAGCGCTGTCATCCCGTCCAACAAAACCAGCCACGCATTTGGATCTGGGCGGTTCACGGAAACCAAAGTGCCGGGGCTGTTTGTGTTCAGCAAGGACGCCAGCAGACCGGCCAGATGCCAGTCTTGCACGGGAGCCATTGCTTCGGCATCAGTCAAATCCAAGTCGCCCGTCCAATTTATCCAAGTGCTGATTCCGTTCGCGCCGCTTCCGACCCAATCGAGAATGTTCGTGGATTTGAGATAAATCGTCTGCCACGGCGTGCCGCGATGCACCTGCCCCAGCCAGTTTGGATTCGATATTTGCCCCGTGGGGAAATTCCAAGAGTCTGAAGAGAAAATCAGCGGGTCTTTGAACGCGAGATTACAGGGGTTTTGATCAATCCCACCGTAGTAGTATGTTGGCGGAGCCACTCCCCACGGTTGGTAGCGAGGGTTTGGAACCTGTGGATTGTAAGCACTCCAGTCAACAATTGCCGGTATTTCGGTATAAGGCGCCAAGTCGCTGGCGAGATAATGCACCAACGGGTCATTCGCCCCCCACGTCGTGCGCTGAATGGCGAATGCAATGGGCGTGTAGGGCGCTTTAATCACCGTCTGTGTGTTGTAATAAATCTGTCCACCGTAGAAATAGACGCCGTCTGATGCAAAGAATCCCCTGAAAAAGGCCTGTTGTGCCATCGGACTAGTATCACCTGCGGGACCGCCGGGTATCTGTGCCGTGGTCCAAGCACCGAGGCCTGTCGGCACTTGACCATCGGGTGTGGTGCCAATTTCCGAAATACAAATTTGGTTGTAAACACCGAGCAGATCGCCGTTCACATCATAGTTGGTGTTCCAAAAACTATTGGGATCGTTTTCCGCCAATGCCGAATTCAAAAGCTGGCTGCCGTTTAATCCGTCAAGCTGGACGTAATCCACAATCCGTCCAACCAACGGCCCGGATGCATTCAAAGGAGAAGCATTGGTGGAATAATCAATGATAGCCACCTGCAAACGATTCGTCAGCAGCAGTCCAAAGTGCGGCAGTTCCCGGATGCCATTGTCCAGAAAGTTGCCCGAAGCATCGCCTTGAAAAAGCATGAGTTCCCCCGGATTTGGCGGGTTCGGCTCATTGTAATGATACATCGCATTGGTCAGCGCCAGAACACTGGTGTTCAACGGAACGAGAAATGAACCTGACATCTGGTGGACGTTGCCACTCCACCCCGGCCAGTTCGGAGCAATTTCCGTGGCGAACGCAAAGTTGGTCGTAAAAATGTAAGGGAACATATTGTTGTCATTCGTCAGCATCGTGGTTGAGCCGCACCGCACCAGGATGTCCACCGGGCCGGGATAATTGGAGCGGTAGGAATTCCAGCAGGTCAACCCCATGTAATTGGTGATGTTCATCACATACATCTGGTTGGTGGCGGTAATGTCCGGCTGCGGCACGGCATTGGTGTCGCGCACGACCTCCAATTTGCGCGCCAGTTGAAACGCGCTCTCCACCGAAAATGCGTTGAAGTTTGGAAACCCCTTTTTCGCGCCGATGACCCACGGCACGCCATAGACATTGGTCAGAATGTTCTGTCCAACAGGCAGGGCGGCGGCCTCGACCGGCGGATCAAGAATATCATTATTCGCGCCCGGAACCATTTCGTTGGCCTGGCTGATAAGGCTGTTCTGGTTTGTGTAGCCGGTGATGAAAACATTGCCGCCGCCATTCACAGTGAACAGCGGTCGGAAGATTGACGGATAAAAATTCGTCGTCGTGGCGTCATAGACATTTGCCGCGACTTGGAGCAGCCGATGGACGGCGGGCGTGTATTGGTTCGTGGGATAAATCTCAATCTGCGTCAAATTAAGATTCATTTCCGACGACAGCAGGCGGGAGGCGGCATTCGTGAAAAAACCAAGCGGACAAGCGGCGTTGAGGTTTTGCGCGGCGGCTTTCGCAGGCGTCAACGCGACCAACACTGCTGTAACAACGCTAAAACTGCGGGTGAATATTTTCATTTTGGCTCTAGAATCGGTAAATTATTAACGTAAGATGCGCGAGCCGGATGGATTGATGGCGTAGGAAAGGCGAAGCAGGCCTGGAATTTGACGGCTGTAAGGGGCAATCAAATCGATTTGCATCCGACCGTATTGATGGCCATTTTTAAGCATTAGATAAAATCTTTTATTACCGATTGAACCCGACTCATTGCCTTTAATTTGTTGATCTGATTGAAATGAAGGCACATAGCCTTCTTCCGGAGCAATATACATCGAGCTATCATCCAACTCTTCTAAAAGACCGCCATTTGCCACATCAATTTCGCATGACCAAGCGTAGAATTGTCCTTGTTCTGGTTGTTCTGGATGCCTAACCGATACTTTTAAGTCACCTTTGCCTGATTCCGAAATTGTGCCATCGTTTAGGTTTATGAAATAGGAGCGTCCATCGGGTATTATATGAAATTGTTTGTCTCCGGTAATTAACTTCTGGAGGACATTCGTGCCCCACATTCTGAGAATGATTGGATTTTCCCTTGTGCCACCTCCGTCTCCCAAGGCGTATCCGTTTCCCTTTGGTGACTCTTGTTCGTAACCATCCTTCTGCAACATTACGCCTACGCCAGTAGCAGCGTTGTCTTGAATGTGAAATTGGCCGTTTGCATCGGTTGTCGTCTCCTGCTTGGTGGTTACACCATTCGGATATTGTTCCGGTGGCCATTCAAAATGGCCAATCTCTGCCTCTACCCTCACGCCGGACAGAGAAGCCTTATCTTGATCTACCACTTTACCCCAAACCTCTACGGGTTTATTCCTCGCTTCTAACATTTCTCGAATCTTTGCATTTGCTTCGGCCTTGGTAGTCGGCTTGAATCCGATGTCTTTTGTAGTTAAAATGTTAGTTCCGTCAGGTTGTTCGAGAGTGGAGTTTTGCTGTGTAGTGCTGCCTCTCACCACAGAATTAGTAATTTGCGGCTGTGTAGCTAAAAAAGGTTGCGTCTGTTGTTTTGGTTTAAGTGATAACAAGGCGATAAGACTTATCACAGCAATAATGCACAGCAAGATTATGATTTTCTTATTCATATTTAAGGGAACATTTGTTTCATCATGGCGTTCCAAAATACTGCCAGACTCATGTTATCGGAACGAAATTCAGCACTGTGCCAGACATGCGCTGAATAAGGATTGTTTGTTGAATTAAGATGCGTATCCGCCGGCCAAACGCTTGGCAAGTTAATCTCCTGATATGAAGAACCCTTTTTGAAAGCTCCGGCAACATCCGCCTGCGCACCGAGAGCAAAGCTCCATGACGGGTCGCCATAGGCAAAAATCGCATAGGTATCATCGGGGAAATTCAAATTTCGGAAATCATTCGTGCCGGTGCCGAATTGAACATAAAAACCATTTGGATGCAGGCCGGAAACGGAATAGTTGTAGCCCGGATAATTCAAGTTATCCGGTTTCCAACTTTGATCGAAATTCCACCAACTCAACGCCCAATCATTCGTGTTGTAAAAATTCACATATGTTCCCGCCCCGGCGCTGCTGGCAAAATAAATTGATGCACCATCTGTATAATAATGCGCATAGCGATCCGGCGGAGTCGGCGTGGCACGATTTGCTGTGGAAGAGTCGTAGCAATGCGCCGGAACCGCGCCTTGCATGGCAACATAGGTGTTCACAACTTGGTTCCCTCCGGCCAATTTTAATGCTTCACCAGCGACGACATTGCCCATGCTGTGCGCCATGAGATACACATTACCGGGATATTCGGCGTTGAGGTCGTTCAGCTTGTTGAGTAATCCCGTTGCCGATGCCCAGGCATTGGATTCGCTGTTATCGTAATTGCGGGCATCAAGAAGCGCGCTGATTATCCCGGAAAACTTATTGCCCGTCGGCCAACGAAAACTTCCAAACCTTCCCTTGTAACCCTGCCAATATAGCCGTTTGAATGCGGACTCCGCGTAACGGTCTTTTTCCCACGTTTCCATATTCCAGCCGTGGACGAAAAGAATGTAAGGCGTGTTGGCATCCGTCGGCAAGGGGTATTGAAATGCCAGATTATCAGCTTGCCAGGTTGCAACAGTTTTTGGCGCAACAGCGGGATTCTCGCCCACCGTCCAGCGTTCATACATCTGTTTGATGTCGTTGATTTGCAGATAAGTCGGCGCATCGGCAATGACGTTCTGATTTGCATCCAAAACTTGCAAGTCAATCTTGGCACTGCCCGTCTGCGCGCCGCAGAAAATAAAATGCTCGTTAAAATTCGTCGAGATATTGAAAACAATCGGCGATGAAGAAGTCAGCAAGCCGACGTAAAGCGAAGCCGAGTTGGCAACCTGATTCGATGCCGTTGTTTCATCAAAGAGATAATTTGTGCCACCGTTCGCTTCAATCGCTTGGAAGATTCTGATTTGTCCCGCACCAGACAAAGTCAATTGCACCGTGTAATTTGACGGTAACACTTTCATCAATGCCGCCACGCCCGGCGTCCACAGCCGGAAATAATCCTCCAAATCTCGTGTGCAAGGAATCGCGGATTGTCCGTAGGAGTTGACGTAATCGCAATCTGGCACTTGCTGATAAGCGGGAAGTTTGGATATGTCAACCGCCCCCAAATCATCCTGTTCCGAATCACTGCCGTCAACGGTATGCCAGCGGTCAAAATTATTGTCGGCCCAGACGACTGCGGGGCTTCCAACCGATGTGGCGTTTGCTCCGGCAAAATATAAATCCATCGGGCTGCCTTGATTTCTATCTATTACCGCGCCGACGGCATAAACCACGCCGGTTCCGCGTTCGCCGGTGTCAATATCCGGCATTGTCACCAGCGCCGCCGGGCCGGGTTCGGTGGCGAAGAAATTGCCGTAGGGCGAGAGGACGCCCGTCGTGTTTGTGGTCACGTTGCCATTGCCGTCAATCTGATAGGCTTGGTCGAAGTATTGGCCGAGATAGCCATACACGCCGGAATATCCGTTGGCCACGGACAGCTTGGCATAGCCCTTGACGTTAATGGAACTGCCGACCGGCACGATGAGCAAATCGTTGGCCTGACCATTGGTAAAATTCATCATGCCGGGCAGCGAACTTGAATTCCAGAAATCATATTCCGCCGTTTGAAACTGCGGCTGGGCGACTTCGGCATAGACGTTTGGATAAGTGAAGATGGAGACATTGTTGCCCGCAGACACGGTTTGAGTTGCCAAATTGCCGTCGCCGTCATCATACACCAATTCGACCGATTGAAATGGCAGACCAAAGAAATTCCGGGCGGAGTTGTCCAAGGCATAATTCATTGTCGGTGGATTATCGTCAAAGGACCATGAAGTGGTGACGCCAATCTGATCGAAATGGTAAGCATCTGACACAAAAGGATAGGAGGCAAGCCAGCGCGTCTGGCTTGCCTCCAGCAGGGATGCAATTGCTGTTCCGATGGTTGTGGGTGGTTGAAACTGATACGCGGGAGAGGAATCCAACGTCAGACCGCCGTAATTATTAAGCGACCAATCAATTAAATTACCCCAATCACCCGCGCCCGTTGTCAAACGGCCATCGGCATCCACGTCAGCCGTGTTAAAAACAAAATTCTTGTAAATGTAGTTGTCGGCAAAGGGGCGATAAACATCCAGCGTGTTGCCATTGTAGTAACCGGCGTAGGCATATTGCGACGGGGAGGTGATGAATGCAGACTCGTTTCCGTTGGTGTCCAGAAAGGCAAGATAAAACGGGCTGTTTATGTTTGCTTCGCGCAGCAAAAAGACGAGGTTCTGTTTAAGCTGGCTGCGTCCGTCATAAAATGGCGGCATCAGCCAGATCAGATTGGTTTGCTCGCCGGAAGCATAGCCATAGGTCAAGAATGCCGCGGCTGTTACGTTGCTGTCAGCACTGACAGCCTGCGCATACCATTCATCGGAATACGCGGGCGGATCATCAAAACGTCCAGCCAGCGTGATATAGTTTGAAACGGAATAGAGACCGCTGCTGGACGAGGAAACCGAAATATCGAAATTTGCGTTGAATGAGTCATCACCATTCCATGTTCCTGCCCGATTGATCCGCGTCAACCGTAGCGCGACCGTATCCGGTGGAAGCAAGGAAGCGGCCAGATAGGTCAGGCCTTGTGAATCTTGAACCAAATTCATTGTGGGGGCGCTGGGAAAAGAACCAGAACCTGCCGATTGTTGAATCCATTCAGCACCACTCCAAGCAGAATCGCCGGGAGCGTAATGTGCTTTGACCTTATAATTCACCGCCAAAGTTGGGCCGTTATAGGCATCATCGAAGGCATCTTGCGTTGGCACGGCATTATCTTCAAAACTGTTTCCATTGGCGCCAATGGAGAAATCATCCGTTATTTTGTCATAAGTCGTCAGGTATGTCCTTTCAACAGTATATCCCGTGACCGGGCCGGGCGACGTTTGCCAGCTTATCGCCGCCGTGTTGTTTGCGGGATGATACGCAACACTCAATCCCTGCGGCGCGGGCGGGGTGTAAAATACATTCGGATTCATCCCGTTTTGAAACTTCTGCAAATTGTTCCAGCCATCGCCCTTCGGGTCGCCATAAGGGTCAACGCCCGTTGTCCCGAAATACTGCTCCTGCCACCAAATCGGCAAACCGCTCCCGTCGTCCTGCCATGAGCGGATGCGCAGAAACAAATTGGTCGGACTGATGCCCGGCACGCTGAACGGCGTCCAGTTCGTCAGTTCCGAGCCATACGCAAACCATCCCGCCGACTGCCACGGCTGCGTCAGGTCAGTCGTGTATTGTATTTCATATTGGATGTCCGCGAAGGAGTTGGAAACGATGCCTGACAGACCGCCCGATGCGAAACTGGCCTGCGCAATGAAAAGGTTGGTGCCGTAGTCGGGGTGGAAATTGAAACTGTCGGAATAAAAGCCGTTCGTGCCGCTGCCACCGCCGCCCGGCGAAAGAACATCCAAGCCCATTGCCTGCATCTGCTCATTCGCCGCCGCTGTCTGAACCTGCGTAATCAGATCAAGCACCGTGTTCGCCTGCGCTGCCAGCGCGGAAGTTACCGCGCTGCTTCTGCTTTGCGCCTGCATCCCAAACCGGCGCGGGTTCACCGCCACCTGTCCGCCGGTTTCGTCCACTAGAAACTGGCCGGAAGCCATTTGATAAACCGGCACGCCCGGATCGAGCGGCGGGCATGGCGCTGGAGCGGGAAACCCGCTGGGCATCACCAGCCAATAAGTCCCGGTGTGGGGCAAATCCGCCGGGGCAACCTGCGTCAGCCCCTGCGCGTCTGCGGTAAGCTGCACGATGGAATCGGGCGATGCCGATTGAACTGCCACCAAGCCATTGTTGAAACTGCCGACCATGGCGGCTTGCGCGTGAAGAAGATTCAGGCCCATCGCCAAGCTGCCGATGATGATTATCCCGATGAGAAAACTTCTGTTTCGTTTCATCTATTTTCTTTCCCGCGTCCCGTCCACTTCCTCAATAAAGAGGGCGTGATTACTCACGCTCCCCACAGGCACTGGTATGCCTTTCAAGAACGCTTTCGGCACGCCCCATCCGGGGCGTGCTTCGAGCGCCGTCTTGAATTGAAATTACCAGTTTCGTGGAGACAGCAGCCGAAGCCGCAAATTTGTCTTTGTTGTTTTGGAGTTTTACATTTGTTTTGAGCTGACGGTCTGTTTTTACGCTCTTAATTTGTAAATGCCAAGCATTAAATTTTCTCCGCGTTTGCGTAAATTGCAGAAACAACCCTGCCAGCCAAACCAGCTAAAATCATACCACCATTTGCAGCGTAATCGCGGCAACGCCGTTTTCCAGCTTTGCCGGATTTTTTATCCTTTGCGTCCATGTCTTGGAGTGTCCATTTTTAGAACACGCCGTTTGAACACATCGTCAAAAAATTGAACACCCGGTGTCATGGCTCAAAATGGCGGTGAAAGGTCGGATTTTTGAAAGCGATCCGCAAACAGCCGGATTTTCAATGAAAACCGGCAATTCCCGCATTTAACCGGCTAAAATTGAATATTTTTCTTCGCTTGTCCGTGACAAACAAGCACTGGTTTGTCGCAGACAAGCACTGGTTTATAACGGATAAGCACTGATTGGTCGTGGACAATCACTGATTTGTTAAGGACAAGCACCGGTTGGTTGCAGACAAGCGCTGATTTGTC
>Ga0181529_10005902_pt1 | contig 12636 bp, 10 predicted proteins | sample PEATcosm2014_Bin_36_FD_119763 | JGI IMG/M metagenome (GOLD analysis project Ga0181529, IMG submission 119763) | Peatland microbial communities from MTU Mesocosm Facility, Houghton, MI, USA - PEATcosm2014_Bin10_30_metaG | ecosystem: Environmental > Terrestrial > Soil > Wetlands > Peat | place... | reverse complement strand
GGGCATCGGCGTCAGCCACACGTCGGCGTCGAGGCCGATCTGATGCGAAGCGTGGCCGGTCAGCATCGGCCCGCCGCGCGGCTGCGAAATGTCGCCGACCAGAATGCCCGGCCAGACGCCTTCGTGCGCCGCCTTGCGCGAGAAGCGCTCGAGGAAGGCGATCATCACCGGATGGCCCCAGGCGCGGTTGCGCGACAGGCGCATCACCTGCCAAGCGTCGCCGTCGACCGGCAGGGCGACCGCGCCGGCCAGGCAGCCGCGCGAATAGAAGCCGATCGAGCGCGCCTGCGCTTCGGCCGGGGTCATGGCGCGGCCGAACACGTCCTTGGCGGCGAGCTTGGGATCGGCGGGATTGGCGAGCGGCGGCAGCGGCGCCGGCGCGAGCGCGCCCTTGTCCTGCGCCGAAGCGCCCGTGAGCGCGCCCGCCGCGCAGGCCAAGGCGATCGCCATTCGCCGCATCGCAAACTCCCGTCCGCCGCCGCCCGCGCTCCTGTTTCCGCCGCGGCGCGGCGCGCCGTCAATCCCCGTCAGCGCCGCGTCGCGACAATGAAGAGCCGCGGAAACGGCAGCAGCGCGCCGCCGCCGGCGCGCGGCGGATAGGCGCGGGCGATTCCAGCGCGGTAGAGCGCAAGGAAGTCGGCGCGCTCGTCGGCGTCGAGCGGATTGAGGAATGGCCGCAATCCCGTGCTCTCGAGCCAGGCGACGATCGCGTCCGGCCCGGCGAGGCGATGGACGTAGGTCGTGCGCCAGATGTCGATCGCGTCGCAGTTCGCCGACAGCGCGTCGTCGTAGTCGGCGAAGGCGCCGATCGGTTCGCGCGCCGCCGCGGCGTCGCCGAGCTTGTCGCGGAAGCCCGCCGTCGCGGCGATTTCGCGCATCAGCGCGTGGCTGGGCTCGTCCTCGTTGTCGGGCATCTGCGCCGCCAGACACCCGCGCGCCGGCAGTTCGGCGGCGAGGCGCCGCATCACCCCGATGTGATCGGGAATCCATTGCAGCGCCGCGTTGGCGAAAACCAGGTCGGCCGACGGATCGCTCCATTCGGCGATGTCGCCCTGTCGGAAATCGACGCCCGGCAGACGGGCGCGCGCCGCCGCCAACATGTTAGGCGAAGAATCGAGGCCGAGGATCGCCGCTTGTGGATGACGTTCGGCGAGGAGCGCGGTAGAATTGCCCGGGCCGCAGCCGAGATCGACAATTCTGCGGCGTGCGTCTGGCGGCGCGCGCGCGAGAAGATCGGCCGCCGGGCGCGTGCGTTCCGCTTCGAAGCGGCGATAAGCGTCGGCGCGCCAGTCCGCCGCGGGTTCGACGGTCGACGAAGCGGAATTCGACATGTGCATTTTTCCGTCATGAGACAAAATTGCAACATTTCGCCGACGTTTCAGCAGGCGCCGATGGGGAAATTCGCCGCACACGAAAACGTCAGCCCTACCAGAACGTTAATCGCTAAGCGTCACCGGCGGCGGCGAACGTATGGCGGAATTGTACCAACAGTGTGGCGTTCCCGGCGTGCGCTTGCGGCGCCCTCCGGCGCGCGTAACGGCGTGAAGTCTGTCCGCTTTTCAACCATTTGTCGGCGCGCCCGGTCGCTCTCGCGCGCAGGGTTGCGGCTTCGGGGGCAGGGGCGTCGGTTTGTCGCCGACAAACGAGTTGCCCTGCGCCATGCCCCATGCGATAGTCGGCCGTCCAAGCATAAATGCGGCTTCGGGTGAGGAATAAGCGTTCAAATTGAAGATCGCGAGGGCTCACTTAAGTATAAACGCTGAGGGGCGTTAAATAGAATAGAATGTCTATTTGTCGGAATGTTGGCGTCCTTCAGTTGACGTTGATGTTTACCGACGGGTTTTCGCGTTTCAGCGGAACTTCGAGACATATACTGGGAATGACACACCACAGTGCGGGCTGTGGGAGGAGAGGCCATGTCGTTTCAATCACCTGCGGATTATGCGGGGGAATTGTCAGTTGGCGACGCTTATGCGCTGCTGAAAGAAGACCATAAAGCGGAACTGGTCGACGTGCGAACCCAGGCCGAATGGACCTGGGTCGGCGTTCCCGACCTGAGCGACCTCGGCAAAACGCCGATCTTCGTCGAGTGGGCGAGTTATCCGGGGATGCGGCCAGCCGCCGACTTCGCCCAACGCGTGATCGCGGAATTGACGGCGCGCGGCGTCGACCAGGAGACTCCCGTTCTCTTCCTCTGTCGTTCCGGCGTGCGTTCGCTCGCTGCGGCGCGCGCGCTCGCTTCGGCCGGATGGCGTCATTGCTACAACATCAGCCAAGGTTTCGAAGGGGGCCTAGACGCCGCGACCCGTAGGCGCGGCGCGCTCGGCGGATGGAGGGCGGGAGGCATGCCGTGGACCCAGACGTAAGCGGTCTACGCGAGCCACTTCACCCTTTCCCAATCGAACCATCTTCCCACGAGACTCCGATGAACGAGAGCGCTGAACTGAGCGCGGCTGCGGCCGACGCTCGCATCCTTCCATCTTCGCGCGACACCGACGAGAGCTGGCGACGCTGCTGCCGGCGCCTGCGCGCCGAGCTCGGCGAGAATGTCTTCACCTCGTGGTTCGGGCGACTGAAGCTCGACTCGATCGAAGAGGGCCGCGCGCAATTCTCGGTGCCGACGCGCTTCCTCAAGAGCTGGATCGAGGCCCATTACAGCGATCGCATCTTCGCCGCGCTCGAAGCCGAGATCGGCGGAATCGCATCGGTCGCGATCGGATTGCGCTCGTCAATGGGCGGGTCGGTCGCGCCGCCCGCCGCGACGGTCGTTCCCAACCAGCCCAAGGCGACCGACCCGGCGCGGCAGACCGCGGCGCGCGTCGCTCCCGCCGTGGCGCCGCGCGGCGGCGTGTTGCGCGAAGACGCCGCCACGTATGGCGAGACTTTGGCCAGTTCGCCGCTCGATCGTCGGCTGACTTTCGCTTCGTTCCTGGTCGGCCGCTCCAATCAACTCGCCTATTCCGCGGCGCAGCGCGTGGTGGAAGACCGCGCCGGACAGACGCCGGCCTTCAGCCCGCTCTACGTCCATTCGGCGGTCGGCCTCGGCAAGACCCATCTCCTCCAGGCGACCGCGCACGCCGCGGCGGCGCAGGGGCGCAGCGTCATCTATCTGACCGCCGAGCGCTTCATGTACGGCTTCGTCGCCGCGCTGCAGTCGCATACCGCGATCGCCTTCAAGGAGGCGATGCGGTCGATCGATCTCCTGATCATCGACGACGTGCAGTTTCTGCAGGGCAAGGCGTTCCAGAACGAGTTCGGCCACGCGCTCAACGCGCTGCTCGATTCCGGCCGCCAGGTCGTCGTCGCCGCCGACCGCCCGCCGGCCGATCTCGAGGCGCTCGACGAACGTGTGCGCTCACGGCTCGCCGGCGGCCTGTGCGTCGAGATGATGGCGCTCGACGAGCCGCTGCGGATGAAGATCCTCGAAGCGCGCATCGTCGCGGCGCGCGCCCAGAACCCGAACTTCTCCGTTTCGCCGGCAGTGGTCGCTTATGTCGCGCGTTCGATCGTTTCCAACGGGCGCGATCTCGAAGGCGCGGTCAATCGCCTGATCGCCCATTCGATCGTCAGCACGCCGCTGACAGTCGAAGCGGCGGAGGCGGCGATCCGCGATCTCGTGCGCGCGCGCGAGCCGCGGCGGGTCAAGATCGAGGACATCCAGAAGCTGGTCGCCAGCCACTACAGCGTCAGCCGCTCCGACATTCTCTCGGCGCGCCGCACGGCGACGGTGGTGAAGCCGCGGCAGGTGGCGATGTATCTCTCCAAGGCGCTCACCTTGCGCTCGCTGCCGGAGATCGGCCGCCGCTTCGGCGGACGCGACCACACCACGGTGCTGCACGCGGTGCGCAAGATCGAGGGGCTTAGCGCCATCGACACCGCCTTGCGCGAAGAGCTCGAGCTGCTGAAGCGGATGCTGCAGGACTAGCGCCGCGCGATGACGCTGGTGTTCAAGATCGTCGCCGCCGAGGCATGGCGCGCCGCGGCGGCGGCGGGCGTCTTCCTCGGCGCCGAGGTCGATCGAACGGACGGCTACATCCATTTCTCGACCGCCGCCCAGGCGCCCGAGACGGCGGCGAAATGGTTCGCCGGCCGCGCCGACCTTACGCTCGTCGCGATCGAGGCCGACGCGCTGGGGCCGGCTTTGCGTTGGGAGCCGTCGCGCGGCGGCGCGCTCTTTCCCCATCTCTATGGCGCGCTGCCGCTCGCTGCGGTCGTCTGGGCGCGACCCCTGCCGCTCAAGGCCGACGGCCGCCACGACTTCGGAGAGTTCGCGTGCTGACCAAGGCGATGGGCGCGCTGACCATGCCGCTGCTGCTCAGCCTGCCGCCCGAGGCCGCCCATCGCGCGACGATCGCGGCGCTGAAATATGCGCCGTTCCTGCCCAAGACCGCTTCGCCGCAGTCGCTCGCCGTCAGCGCCTTCGGCCTCGACTTCCCCAATCCGATCGGCATGGCGGCGGGCTTCGACAAGAACGCCGAAGTCGCCGGCGCGCTGCTCGCGCTCGGCTTCGGCTTCGTCGAGGTCGGCACGCTGACGCCACGCCCGCAAAAGGGCAATCCGCAGCCGCGACTGTTCCGTCTCGCCCGCGACGGCGCGCTGATCAATCGGATGGGCTTCAACAACGACGGCTACGACGCGGCGCGCGCGCGGCTGGCGGCGCGGTCGGCCGGCGGAATCGTCGGCGTCAATTTCGGCCCCAACCGCGACGCCGCCGACCGCATCGCCGACATCGCGCTCGGGGTGAAGACCTTCGCGCCCGCCGCCAGCTATTTCGCTCTCAACGTCTCCTCGCCCAACACGCCCGGCCTGCGCGATCTGCAGCAGCGCGCCGCGTTCGACGAACTGGTCGCGCGCGTCGCCGAGGCGCGCGAAGCGGCCGAGCCGCGGCGGCCGCTGCTGGTCAAGATCGCGCCCGACCTCGACCTGCGCGGCCTCGACGACGTCGTCGAAGTGTGCGCGCGGCGCGGCGTCGACGGGCTGATCGTCGCCAACACGACGATCGCGCGACCCGTCTCGCTCGACGGCCGCGATCGCGGCGAAGCAGGCGGCCTCTCCGGTCGGCCGCTGTTCGAATCCTCGACGCGGATGCTGGCGCGCGCCTATCTGCGCTGCGCCGGCGCGCTGGCGTTGATCGGCTGCGGCGGCGTCGAGGACGCCGAGACGGCGCTGGCCAAGATCGAGGCGGGCGCGACGCTGGTGCAGGTCTACACCGGCCTCGTCTATCGCGGCCCGGCGCTGATCGGCGAGATCCTCGACGGCCTCGCGCTCGCGGTCGAACGCAGCGGCCCGCTCGCCGCGCTCACCGGGTCGCGCGCGCGCGAATGGGCGGCGGGCGAGGGCTGAGGCCTCAAGGCGCGCGGCGCGCGCCGAGCAGCCGCAGCGCCAGCCGCGCCGGCGGGACGGCTAACGCGCCCGAGGCTTTGCGCGTCGCTTTCCACGTTGCGCTCCATCGCGCGCTCACGAAGGCGGGGCAGGACTCCGCAAGGCGATCAATGCGTCCTCCAAAAGACGCGTGATGGCGAGCAGAGTGAAGAGCAACGCTTCGCCGGCGGCGGGGCGCGGGACGGGCGGCGCGAACTCCAGTAGCTGCGAAACATCCGCAGCCGCATATCGGACCTCGATGAGCGCTCCCTCGAGGTGCTGGGCGATCTGTTTGAAACGCATGGAATTTCCCTGCCACGCGAAGAGCCACGCCGTTGGGCGAGACGCAGGAGAGGGCTTGGGCCACGATTTTGCACGGGCGTAACGGTCAATCGACGGTTACCGGCGCCCCGCGTAACGCGTCACGACGGCCAACGCGACAGGACGCGGCCCAAGCGAGGGGTCGAGAGCGTCGCGCTACCTCGCCGTCTCGTCGAAGAAACCGGCCGCGCGCAGATCGACGAGAAGCTTGACCCGAATGTCGTCCGCGAGCGCGTAACGGAAGAGGGCGGCGGGGACGTCCGCGGCGAAGCCTGGATAGTCCTGATGTAACTGTCGCGAAGCCTCGATCACGCAGGCCTGTCGATTTTGCCTTTCACAGACGACGATCTGCATGACCAGCCCCATCGGCTGCTGCGCGGCCACGGCGCGGCTCGCGAACCGCTCCGCCGTCGCTTCGTCTCCGCGCATATAGGCGGCGAGCGCCAACGTCGGGACGGAGAACGCCGGCGCCCCGAGGTTCGACTCTTCGAGTCGGGACAGGATCGCCATCCCCTCGTCGTATCGAGCGCGCGATATGTAAGCGACGCCGACGTTCGCGGAAACGAGGCGCGCGTTCGGAAGGTTCGCCAACAACTGAGGCGCGACGGCGAAAGCGTCGTCGAACCGGCGCGCGTAAAATCGGCTTCTGAACAGGATGGCCGCAGTTTCGCTGCGATAGGGCGCAATTTCGGCCGCGAGCTGCGCCAGCTCTTGCGCGCGCTCGATATCCGCGAGCCCCTTGTTGTTTGGCGGAAGGTCGAGGTAGTCGCGGATTAGGATGAAGGCAAGCAAGCTGAGCGCGTGATCGTCTCGGGCGTTGATCGAAAGCTCGCGTTCGAGACAGTCGCGCACCGGACCTCGGTCCATGGGGTTGCGGATTGACAGGTAGGCGTGGGCCTCCAGCAAGCAGGCGTAGCCTTGCAACGGCGGGCGCGCGATTGCGACCCGCGCGAGCTGGTCTGCGAGGATCGCGCCCATCTGCTGTTCGCCGACTTCCGAAACGACTGCGTTGGTCATTCCATCGATGGACGCCGGATCGCCAAGGCTGATTCGAGGAAACGTCCGCGACCAGACAATCTCGTTCGTGGGCAGATACACCAGATGGAAAGTGAAATCGTCGATCGCGCCGCCGGATGCGGAAAGCTTCGCCCTGATCGAGAGTATGTAATCGGGTTTGTCGCCGCCATTCGAGTCCGCCCGCTGTTTGACGACGAAATGGTCGAAAACACTCAGTTCGCTTTCGATGGCGGCGACCGCCAGTTGTGTGACGTCGGCGGCGTCTTTCGTGGCGTTGAAGTCGTTCGCGCTTTCCACGACGACGACAGGCGTCTTGGAGGAGGACCAATTTTCCGCGGCCGAATCGGCAAACGGATGCGAGCGGAGGAGAAGCGCGGCGCTTGCGATCGCCAGGCACGCGACGATGGGGATGCCCGCGATTCGCCAGGCCTGCGCCCGTCGAAGTCCACGCCAAGATCGACTCGGCGCGGTTCCGTGCTCCGCCAGAGAAGTCGGCGAGGCCTCGGCGTGGCGCTCGAATCTCGGCTGGTATGAACCGAGCGGCAGCGCGACGCGCACCGATTCTTGCGAACCCGGGCCGCGGTAATATTCCGCAAGCAAATGTCGAAGCCGCGTCGCTTGAACGCGGACCGCGGAACTGCTCTGTGGGTCGAAATCGGTGTTTCGTCCGAGGGCTAGAGTCGCAATTGTGAAACCTTTGAGCCGGTCGCCGCGACCGGCCAATGTCTCTTCCACGACGAATTGTAGAAAACGCGCGGAGCTAGAATTTCTTTGGAATTCGGCATCGCTCAGGATCTTTTCCAGCGCGGATCGAATCTCCCAAATTTCGAAACTCGCGTTGTCGCTAAGTTTTGACACCGTAGACTGAGGCCTTAATAGCCAATACAAAAGTTCATAACTGTCAGATTCGTGGTTAATTACTTATAAATCGTAAATGTATCTTGATCCTGGAAATGATAAAGCTTCCATCAATATAAAATTGTCGTGATATATTTATGAGATAAGCCGAACAACTGATGTCGCCGCGCATGGAAATTTGCCGCAAGCGCCGCGTCGGCGCGTCGCTCGGGCGTCGACGCGACCGTCAAAGAGCGATTATCGGTCACGCCACTTTGTGACGCGCGGACCTTGCGCGGCGCTGACCGAGTAGGCGCAGAACGAGCCGCGCCGGCGGCGCCAAGAGCGCGCCAACCGCGGTCGGTTGCGCCTGAGGCCTCAGGGCGCGCGGCGCGCGCCGAGCAGCCGCAGCACCACCCAAACCGGCAGCACGACCAGCGCTCCCGTCGCCAGCACGCGGCCGATCTCGCGGAAATCGGTCAGGCCGTATTCGATCAGGCGACGCACCAGGCGGACGAAGCTGTCGATGATGTTGCCCGGATCGAAGCCGAAGGTGACGAGCACGATTCCGACGATGAACGACACGACGATCAGGCGCAGCGCCACCGTCGCCGGCGAACCGCCGAGAAATGCCGAGAGGTTGTTCATGACGTCAGTTCCTGATGTTGGCCTTGGCGCACATTCCGCTTCGGCGTCGACGCTTCGACCCCTCGCTCCGCGCGCCTTGCGCGGGGAGAGGGTTGGGGCGAGGGGCCGGGCGGTCGGCCGCGCCGTTAGCGCCCTGTCGACCAGCCCTCTCCTCCCAGCCTTCTCCCCGCTTGCGGGGAGAAGGGACTGGGACGTTTCGATTTTGTCGGGAGACGCTCTAATCCGCGCGGCGCGGAAATTCTACTGGCCCAAGGGGCGAGCCCGACGCTTCGCGGAGCGCCGCTCCAGGCGCGGGGCCGATCTACGCGCCCTTGGGGAAGCTCACCACCGTCGCCGGCTTGGGCGGGGCCGTCTCCTCAGGCGAGCCGGGCGCCGGCTTGCCGTTGAAGGTCAACGCGCCGTGCGACACGCCGATCTTGATCGTTTCGCCGTCCTTGATCTCGCCGGCGAGCAGCATCTGCGCCAGCGGGTCCTGCACCGTTTTCTGGATCGCGCGCTTGAGCGGGCGCGCGCCATAGGCCGGATCGTAGCCCCGCTCGGCGAGCCAGTGGCGCGCCTTGGCGTCGAGCTCGACGGCGATCTTGCGGTCTTCGAGCAGCTTGGCGAGCCGCTTGAACTGGATGTCGACGATCGCCCCCATGTCCTCGCGCCGCAGCCGATGGAACAGGATGATCTCGTCGACGCGGTTGAGGAACTCGGGTCGGAAATGTCCGCGCACCGCCGCCATCACGTCCTTTTCGACCGCCTTGACGTCCTCGCCCTCGGGCTGGCTGGAGAGAAACTCCGAACCGAGGTTCGAGGTCATGACGATCAGCACGTTGCGGAAGTCGACGGTGCGGCCCTGGCCGTCGGTCAGCCGTCCGTCGTCGAGCACCTGCAGCAGGACGTTGAACACGTCCGGATGCGCCTTCTCGATTTCGTCGAACAGCACGACCTGATAGGGCCGCCGCCTGACCGCCTCGGTCAGCGCGCCGCCTTCCTCATAGCCGACATAACCGGGCGGAGCGCCGATCAGCCGCGAGACCGAGTGCTTCTCCATGTACTCGGACATGTCGACGCGCACCATCGCCGTCTCGTCGTCGAACAGGAACGCGGCGAGCGCCTTGGTCAGCTCTGTCTTGCCGACGCCGGTGGGACCTAAGAACATGAACGAGCCGATCGGCCGGTTCGGGTCCTGCAGGCCGGCGCGGGCGCGCCGAACCGCGGTCGACACCGCGGTGACCGCCTCGCTCTGGCCGACGACGCGCTTGGCGATCTCGCTCTCCATCTTCAACAGCTTGTCGCGTTCGCCTTCGAGCATCTTGTCGACCGGCACCCCGGTCCAGCGCGACACGACCTGCGCGACATGGTCGGGCGTCACCGCCTCTTCGACCAGCGCCGCGGCGCTCTGGCCCTCGGTGGCGGCGAGCTTCTTCTCCAATTCGGGGATCACGCCATAGGCGAGCCGTCCCGCCTCGGCGTAGTCGCCCTTGCGCTGCGCCTGGGCGAGCGCGTTGCGCGCGGCCTCGAGATCCTCCTTCATCTTCTGCGCCGCGCCGAGCTTGTCCTTTTCCGCCCGCCAGCGCGTCGTCAGCGCGCTTGACTTCTCTTCGAGCTCGCTGAGTTCGGCGGTGAGTTTGACGAGTCGGTCGCGCGAGGCGGCGTCGGTCTCCTTCTTCAGCGCCTCCTGCTCGATCTTGAGCTGGATGATGCGGCGGTCGAGCTCGTCGAGTTCCTCCGGCTTGGAATCGACCTGCATGCGCTGGCGCGACGCCGCCTCGTCGATCAGGTCGATCGCCTTGTCGGGCAGGAAGCGGTCGGCGATGTAGCGGTTCGACAGCGTCGCCGCGGCGACGATCGCGGCGTCGGTGATGTGAACGCCGTGGTGGACCTCGTATTTCTCCTTCAGGCCGCGCAGGATCGAGATCGTGTCCTCGACGCTCGGCTGCGAGACGAACACCGGCTGGAAGCGTCGCGCCAAGGCGGCGTCTTTCTCGACGTGCTTGCGGTATTCGTCGAGCGTGGTCGCGCCGATGCAATGGAGGTCGCCGCGCGCCAGCGCGGGCTTGAGCAGGTTGGAGGCGTCCATCGCGCCGTCGGCCTTGCCGGCGCCGACGATCGTGTGCATCTCGTCGATGAACAGGATGATTCCGCCCTCGGCCGCGGTGACCTCGTTGAGCACCGCCTTCAGGCGCTCCTCGAATTCGCCGCGGTATTTCGCGCCGGCGATCAGCGCGCCCATATCGAGCGACAGGAGCTGCTTGTCCTTGAGCGATTCCGGCACGTCGCCGTTGACGATGCGCAGCGCCAGGCCTTCGACGATCGCCGTCTTGCCGACGCCGGGTTCGCCGATCAGCACGGGATTGTTCTTCGTCCGTCGCGACAGCACCTGCATGGTGCGGCGGATCTCCTCGTCGCGGCCGATCACCGGATCGAGCTTGCCCGCCCGCGCCGCCTCGGTGAGGTTGCGGGTGTATTTCTTCAGCGCGTCGTACGCGTTCTCGGCGCTCGCCGAATCGGCGGTGCGACCCTTGCGCAGGGTCTCGATCGCCGCGTTGAGCGTCTGCGGCGTCACGCCGGCGTTGGCGAGAATGCGCCCCGCGTCGCTCTTCTTCTCCATCGCCACCGCCAGCAGCAGGCGCTCGACGGTGACGAACGAGTCGCCCGCCTTCTCGGCGATGCGCTCGGCGGTCTCGAAGATGCGCGCGGTGGCGGGGTCGAGATAGAGCTGGCCGGCCCCCGCGCCCTCGACTTTCGGCAGCTTGGCGAGCGCCAGCTCGACCGCGGCGAGCGCGTCGCGCGAATTGCCGCCGGCTCGGTCGATCAGACCGGCCGCCAGGCCTTCCTCGTCGTCCAGCAGGACCTTCAGCACGTGCTCGGGCGTGAACCGCTGGTGGTTCTCCCGCAGCGCCAGCGATTGCGCGCTCTGAACGAAGCCGCGCGCCCGCTCGGTGTATTTCTCCAAATTCATCGCATTCTCCTCCTGGCCCCGCCTACGCCCCGAAGCGACGTCTGGCGGCCCAAAACGCGTTGGCCGCCTGTGACGGCCTTGATGCAAATGTAGGAAGGGCGCCCAGGGAGCGGAAGGGCGGGGCCCATGCTTGGCGCGACGAAAGAAACGGAATCGCGCGCGTCGCTAATCCAGGAATAGAATGTGAAAACGGCTGCGGGCGCTCAGGCCTGTCCCCGCTCGGCCAGCAGCGCGGCGACGTGGGCGCGCAGCTCGGGGACGCCTTCGCCGGTGTGGGCTGAGGTGAAGAACACGTTCGGGTAGGCGGCGGGTCGCTTGCGCAAGGCTTCGAGCGTCGCGGCGACGAGCGGCGGCTGGTCGGCCGCCTTGACCTCGTCGCGCTTGGTCAGGACGATGGCGTAGGAGACGGCCGCCTTGTCGAGCGCCGTCATCGTCGCTTCGTCGCTGTCCTTGATCCCGCGTCGTCCGTCGACCAGCACGAAGGCCCGCATCAGCGAAGGGCGGCCGCGCAGATAGTCGCGGATCAGGTCGACCCAGGTGGCGGACTTCGCCTTGCCGACCGCGGCGTAACCGTAGCCCGGCATGTCGACCAGGGTCAGCCGGTCGCCGAGCGCGAAGAAGATCAGCTCCTGGGTTCGCCCGGGCGTGTTCGACGTGCGCGCCAGCGTCGTGCGGCCGGTCAGCGCGTTGATCAGCGACGACTTGCCGACGTTGGAGCGGCCGGCGAAGGCGATCTCCGGCGCGCCGATCGGCGGCAGGCCGTCGGACTTGGCCGCGGCGAAGAAGAAATCGCAGGGACCGGCGAACAGCTTGCGCCCGGCCTCGATCGTTTCCGGCGCGAAGTCGGCGTCGAGGCCGGCGGTCACGTCGGCTGCGCGCGGCGCACCAGCCGCTTGAGATTGTCGAACAGCTCAACCTTCACGCCGGCGCGCCACATGATGAAAGACTGCTGGAACACGGTCAGCGTGTTGTTCCAGGTCCAGTAGATCACCAGGCCGGCGGGGAACGAGCCGAGCATGAAGGTGAAAATGACCGGCATCCAGGCGAACATCGTCTTCTGAACGGGATCGGCCGGCTCGGGGTTCAACTTCATCTGCAGGAACATCGAGACGCCCATGATGAGCGGCCAGACGCCGAGATGGAGGAAGTGGCCGAACATCGGCAGCACGGTCGGGTCAAACGGAATCAGCCCGAACAGGGTGAAGAGGTTGGTCGGATCGGGGGCGGAGAGGTCCTGGATCCAGCCGAAGAACGGCGCGTGCCGCATTTCGATGGTGATGAAGATCACCTTGTAGAGGGCGAAGAACACCGGAATCTGGATCACCATCGGCAGGCAGCCGGCGACCGGATTGACGCCTTCCTTCTTGAACAGCGCCATCTGCGCCTGCTGCTGCTTGGCGCGGTCGTCGGGATAGAGGTCCTTGAGCGCGGCGATCTGCGGCTGGATCTTCTTCATCTTCGCCATCGAGCGGTAGCTCTGGTTGGCGAGCGGGAAGAAGGCG
>Ga0181529_10005901_pt1 | contig 12636 bp, 16 predicted proteins | sample PEATcosm2014_Bin_36_FD_119763 | JGI IMG/M metagenome (GOLD analysis project Ga0181529, IMG submission 119763) | Peatland microbial communities from MTU Mesocosm Facility, Houghton, MI, USA - PEATcosm2014_Bin10_30_metaG | ecosystem: Environmental > Terrestrial > Soil > Wetlands > Peat | place... | reverse complement strand
TAACGCGCTGAAATCAGGCGCTATAGACACGGAGAGGTGGCTGAGTGGTCGAAAGCAGCGGTTTGCTAAACCGTCGTAGGGTCATAAGCTCTACCGGGGGTTCGAATCCCCCCCTCTCCGCCATAAGATTCTAAACTACTTGCACCCTACGTCCTGTCGCCGTCGGGCAATATCGGGCAATCTGGCGTAGAATGGGGCATGGCCTTAAACCTGTATCGCCGCCATCGCCGCGACTGCAAGGCGGACCATCCGGAAGACACAAAATCAAGCGATCTCGATGAACGCCGCAAGGGCTGGAAGCGTTGTGAATGCCCCATATTTGTGTCGGGAACACTTCGGGGAAAATTCCGGCGCGAGACCACCGGCGAGTGGGAATGGGAACCCGCCAAAGCTGTCGTCGCAGCCTTAGTGTGCAACGGGACTTGGGGCAAAGTGGAGCCTGCGCCCCAAGCGGCCCCCGCCAGCGAGACTGGTCCAAAACGTATCGCCATAGACCACGCGGTCAAGGTTTTCCTTGCCGAGATTCAGGAAACCATCGCGGTCGGCACGCACAAGAAGTATCGGCTCTTGCTGACCAAGTTCAAAGAGTTCTCGATCACGCGCGGCTACGTCATGATCGACCAGTGGGAAACGGCGGACGTTCGCGAATTCCGCACTTCCTGGGCCATCAACCCGCGTACCGGCGCGCGGCGCATGGCGATGCTGAAGCCGTTCTTCGAATACTGCGTCAGCAATTCCTGGATCAAGTACAATCCCGCCAAGGCCGTCAAGAATCCCAAGGGCCGTGAAATGGAAGCCGCCGTACAGAGGCTGCCGTTCAGCGACGACGAACTCAAGAAGATGTACGATGCGTGCCCCAAATACGGCGGCGAGAAGCACAAATGGACCGGCCAGGACATCGCGGATTTTATCTCGCTCTCCATCTACACCGGTCTTCGTATTTCCGATGTTGCGCTCTTCCATATCGACCGCATGAACAAGAACGGCGAAATCCGACTTCGAACGACCAAGGCCGGCACCCACGTTTACACTTGGGTCCCGCAATGGCTTCAGGAACGCATCCGCACAAGGTCGAAGGCCCACGGCGATTTCATCTTCGGCGCGCACGCCACCAAGGATCTCGACGTCATCACGGAAGGCTGGCGGAGAAGGCTGCAAAAAGTCTGGGCGCTGTGCGGCCCATGGAAGGTCGAGCCGACGCCGCATCGTTTCCGTCACACCTTCGCTCGCATTCTTCTGCAGAAGCCGGGCGTCACGGTTCGAGACGTGGCCGAACTCCTCGGCAATACTGAGGAGATGATCAGGAAGCATTACGGCGCCTGGGTTCCGGAGCGGCAAGAACGGCTCACGCGCATCCTCAGGGAAGCCTTCGACGACAAGCCGAAACCGAAGCTCGTGGCGATGCCGAACCTAGGCTAACCGAAATGCCGTTCACTTAACGGTTGAGCGGTCCGGCGGCTTTTCCGTGTAGCCCGTCATCCACGCGGAGGAACCCGCCGTAAACGCAGCGCGACTAATCCGGGTCGATGTCGCTTCAGCGTCTTCTTTTGAGGACCGGATTAGCGGCTCTTTTCACGCGGCTGGCAGGCTAGAGGACGGTATGTTCCTGAACGCGGTCTTGAATTTCGATAACCTGGGCTGACGCCGTCAGCCGCCTTTGGAAGATGCCTTATAAGCTGGAACAAACACTTCCGCCACGAACTGCTCAAAGGTTGTGGGCGTCGTATTGCTCGCGGAGCGCGGCTCCAGGGCGCGGACATGGCCGGCGTTTTGAGCGTCTACCATTTCAGCCATTAAGGCCGCGGCATTTTTAGCCCATCCCATTTGCTCCATGATTCCTGCAAATTGCTCGCTCGATATGAGATGGTATTGCAGATCGGGCTTGCCGATGGCGGCGCCGATGATGGCTGTGATTTCAAGGTACGTGAGATCGCGTTGACCCTGCAGATCGCGAGTTTGATGGCCCGCGAAATTGAGTTGCAGAAGAGCGTTGAGGGCGGCGTTGCCTATGTCGATGCTGGCGATGAGAGGGATTTTCAGGTCCGGTTTGAGTGGGCCGGCGACGGCGCCCATTTGGTGGATCACACCGGCTTGTCCCAGCGTGTTCTCCATGAAGTAACCGGCACGGAGAGAAAGCGTATTCAGCGGCTTCATTTGTTTGAGGCGCTCTTCGAGGAAATGAAGACCCAGTATGGGACCGGTCTTGGCGTCTTTGTCGGCGCCGAAGCTGCTGAGGGCGACGACATGCTGTACCGAGCTGTTTGATTCCAGCGCAGACCCGTAGACATCCGTGAGCCTTCTTTGGTAACCCCTAAAATCGGGGTCTGACATGGCCGGCGGAATCATGACATAGGCTGCTTTGATGCCGGCAAACGCCCTGTGGGCAGTGTCTTGGGAAGTGATATCGCCGGCGAGTGTCTCGGCGCCGAGGGACGCCAGTGCCTTGAGCTTCTCTTGGCTGCGCGCGACCACTCGCACTTTCTTACCTTGTTTTAAGAGGCCTTTTGCAACTACTGAGCCGGTATTCCCGGTGGCTCCCGTGATCAGATACATTTCGTCCTCCTCGGTAGTGGATGCGCGGCCATTCAGCCAGGATGCACTCGCCCGCACAAACAAATGGATCCGGCTTTACGGCGTTGCGCTAACCGTCGCCACTGGGTGGATCGTCGGACCCTCGGACGCGGCCCTAGCATTGTCCGGATTGCGCGTGATCCGACCAAAGCTGCTCCGATGCCCGAGAATTCACCACAGATAACAGATAACTCCACTCAATTCCGCTTGACCTGAACTTCCTCTGAGAGGATCGGTGGTAGCGTGCTCATGTTTTGCTCGTACCACCTGAAGCCTACCTGTCGGTCGATAAACGCGATGTCGCACGTAGGGCCTACGCCTTGGTGACCGTCAGCTTTCGTAGAGTTAAGATGGCACGCGTAGAGCGCGTCCTTGACAATTCTAGCCCCCTTTTCTAAGGTGATCTCCGCGGGGTTTAGGCCGGTAGTCCACGCCTCGTGAGTTTCCCGCAGGAATGGGCGGGCCGGAGATTCCTCGGTGAGCAACTCACCTCCTCGTTGATCCCCTTCAATCAACAGGTGACCGCCATTGACGTACTCATCTTTCACCGAGTCGAAGCCACCTGTCAGCATAGGTTCTGGATAGGAGGGCGCATAATTCAGCTCAAGAATCCACGCTTCGACTCGTCTGGCCTTGTGGAATACGAACATCGCCCTGAACCAGTAAGCAGCATCAGGGCGTGGTGGCCAGTCCCGGGGAGGGCAGCCGGACAGCAGGTCTCGCATCATTTGCTGCCAAGTCACTCCGACGCGTCCGAAATCATCGGGCCGGAATTGGAACTGAGGATAGCGGCAGATGCGCCGCATCATTTTGAAAATATCGGCGCAGGGTTGCCCCGTTTTCAGATCTTTCAAGGATGCCATTTCCCAGCCAGTTGCCAGCCCAGATGGATGAATGGCGAGAATCTTGGGAGCGTCATCGGTGAATACGCTTGAAACGGTGTCACCAGCTCGTTTATCGGCTCCGACGAGCACGCCTTGATCAACACCTAACATCACGATAGAAGTTCCGTGGATTCCGCCGAACATGGTCGTGTACTATACCATGGTATCCCTCGTGATGTCCTGGAATCGCCCACGGTCTTGAGCCCATCAAAACCTGTTTGACGAAAATCATCTAGGTTTTGAATATAGAGAACAATGGATGGGGAAATCATCGCGAAATTGGCGGTGCTGTAGCCCAGGTCGTGGATGATCCCACGGCGCCCGCCTGAACAACGGCGGCTCATTGGGGGTTCATCTTGCAGCTTTTGATACGGCTGACACTCCCGGCCGATGGCGACTCGGACAGTCGAGCGCGAGTCGCGTCAGCCGACGATCTGATCTACTAGATCAGCGAATCGCATGCAAAAGTCGCGAAGGTCAGTCCCGCTGATTTCAGCTCGCCAATTTGGTTGAGCGGCCTTATGCGGCTTGTCTTCAACCTGTATCGCGACAGTCTCGAGATATTCATCGTCCGAAGTGAACCTAAGGCCCCGGTGTGAGATCGAATTTCGCAGATGCCACACCAATCGACCCAGGGTTTTCGTCGGCTCTTTGCCAGAATCGAGTGTTATCTTCCACTTGGGCCAACCCTGGCTTGTCAGATCGTCTAGCCAGATGCGGTCAATCCCATCAAGAAGCAACTGCTCCTTTGGGAAGACGATAAGCCCGAGCAGCGAGAGCGTGAGCTGAGTAACCTCATGCACACGTTCACCTCGGTTCTTTGCCTGCTCGATGAACTCCAGATTGATCTTCGTGCGGCGGGCGAATTCAATCGCTTCATTGCGAGTGTTGTAACGTATCTCAGTCACCAGGCAATTGTAGCCCCTAGAGCCCGAAACGGCATTCTGGGAAGCATTAGCACCGCTCTGGGAAAATTGTCCCCCACTTTTCCGGAGCCGATGCTTCAGACTTTAGGCTCGATTCCGATACGGTCATTCACGGCCGATGCGATCCGCTGGGTGCATCCGAGGTAACGCTCGGTGGTCTGCACGGAAACGTGCCCGAGAAGAAATTGAATCTGCTCAAGTTCGCCGCAGGCGGCGCGACAGAGCCGAGCGCAACTTCGACGGAGATCGTGCGGCGCGAGTTTGCTAACGCCAATCTTGGCGGCGAACTCCTTGACGACGTGCCAGACCAGCTTTTCCGTCACAGCTTCGCCCCAAACCTTGCCGGCGCTGCTTACACGCCGAAGGAGACTGCCTTAATTCCAGCCGCCGTCATCCAGTCATTCAACAGCAATCCGGGACGGGAATGGTTCGAACGTGCCCAGCCTTCCCGCGGAGGTCCACAATGGCGCAATGGCCTTCGCGCTGCTGAAGATGGCCAACAGTCAGCACCGCCACCTCGTCCCGTCGAAGTCCGCAGGCGAGCAGAAGTGCAAGAAGTGCCCGATCACGTTTACCCTTCATCTGCCCGCAGTCGGGCGCCTGCCACAGAGCTTGCCCCTGCTCGGCGGTCAACCAGTTGCCAAGCCGTACTCCCAGTTTCTTTACGTCCTTGACTCGCCTTATCCCAGCAGCCAAGTCTGCGCTGAGCAGCCCACAGTCTGCTGCCTCGTACGCAAGACGGCGCACGGCTCGGAGACAAAGGTTGACCGTATCCGAGGCGAGATTGCGGGATTCCAGGTGCATTCGGTACCGAAGGACCACGGTTTTGCTGAACGACAGCCGCGGCTCGGAGCGATACCAGTCCACGAATTCGTCAATCGCGTGCCGGTACCCGCGCTGAGCATCGGGACAGGAAAGGCTATTGAGGACAGCAGATTTGGCGACTTCGAGGTCTGGCAGCCGCAGCACCGATTTCGCTGCCCGTCCCTTGGCATTGTGCTTCTGCTTTTGCTTCATCACCCGTTGCCTCCACAGCCACGGGTTGATCATGCACCTTGCGCGGCAGAAGCGTTTGCTCAATGAGCGATGAATGTGAAAAGGGCGGAGCTATAGGGAAATCGAATAGCGGTATGATCTGAGCATGCGTGAGCTGAATGGGGTTGTCCGGTTCGGATGTTCCTCGGAACAGTTAAAGCGGCAAGCAATAGTGTTCGATCGCTTTCACATCGTCCATATGGGGGATTGGTTCGGTCCGCCGCCTAAAGATTTACAAAGAGAGGCGGAGTGGGAGTTCCTCGAATCTCGCGGTATCGCAGAGAGAGTGCCCGAGCATTTCGACGATGAAATAACGATGGCTGAATTGTTTGCTTTTTCGGGATGCCGTTCAGATGGAAGTGTGCTGGATTCATACGTTCGCTATGCCGCGTCGAGGTGCACAGATCCAGATCGGGACGTGGTGCCGATTTGTGAATTTCCGATACCATCTGGGCCCGACCCAGCGCCCGAAATGCTGGCCAGCTTGCGACGAGCCCGTCCTGGATTTGGAGCCACAGGCACTCTGAATAAGAGATCTATCGAAATGGTTCTGGAGGTTGCCCTCAAGGCGTTACCTGCACCTGATGCAAGCTGCGCCTGGGATGACATCCTCAACTTCAAAGCCGAGCTGCATGACAAGCAATGGGCGTTTCGGCGTTTCTTATCGAGCCTAGCGAGCAGGCACCGGTCGGAGTCGGAGGTGACGGACGAGGTCGAGTGGCTGGTAAACGAGTATTCGAAGGCCATGAAGATTCACAATCTCAAGGCATCACCAGCGTTCTTCGAAGCTTACGTCATACCAGGACTGGAGTTCGTTGAGGACCTCGTAAAGTTCAAGTGGAGCAAGATTGCCAAAGGCGTCATGGCCGTAAAGAAGCGAAGCGCGGAGTTGCTCGAAGCCGAGATGAAAGCGCCCGGCAAGGAATGCGCGTATGTCTTCGAGGCTCGGAAGAGATTTGGCGGCTCGGATGTGACGTAGGGAGCGGGATCACGATTGGGTTGTTGTTGGATCTGCGCGTATCGGCCGGTTGCAACTGCGGGATGTGAAGATCGGGAAGGAAACGACCAAATGAACGATGATGCCTCGGTTTGGCGCAAAGAGAGGGACTTCAAGAAACGCAATCAGCACTATGTGCCGCAGTTTTGGCAGAGAGAGTTCAAGGATGCAAACGGCAATCTGCACGTGAGGTATTCGCTCAGCGCCGATCCGCGGAACGAACGCGACCCGGATCGGGGAAAGGCTTTTGATGAAACCACAAAGAACATCTTCACGGATGACTATACTTACACTGTGTCGAACGACCTTTTCCAGCCTCACGACGTTTTGGAGAACTTGCTATCCGCTGAAGAAGGGCAGATGAAGCAGTCGCATGACGAGGTCTTGAATGCCACGACGTCGATCAGGCCAGAGTTGCGGATGGTTTTTTGTCGCAGCATTGCGGTAGCAGCGTGCCGCCTCCCCCATGTGATGAGTAGGTTTCAACGACGACGGCAGGATATGGTCTTCGCCTTCGCCGAAATAACCCAACTGGACCGGCCTGCGTTTGACGCCAAAATGAGGGGTTTTGGTGTCACCCTAACAAATGAAGAATATGAGCTTCTTAGGGCCAGGCCGGAAGACGATTTGATTCGGACCGCACTAGGCTTTGGAGACCTTTCGCCTCAGGACCCAAATTTTCCGATGCAAGATGCTCTTGCCGGCGTCGCGACGTTCACCCGGGTTTTCAACCTGATGGATATAACGATCCTGGAGTCGTCCGGATCGCCTTTTTTCATCATGGGTGACTCACCAGTCCCTGACTATGAGTTGGCTGAGGGCTTCTCCATACCCCTAACGAAGAGCGCAACGGCGCAATTTGGATCTCTTGCCTCCGGTGGGCAAGGGTTCTCGCGGCGATCGGCAACTCCCACAGAGATTGCTGCCATCAACCAGGAACAATACAACAATAGCGCAACCCATGTAATCGGGCCCGACCCGTCATACCTCGATTCGCTGACGTCTTGACGAACATCTGAGGCAGCAAAATGGTGCTACCAACCCCCGTTGATCTCTGATAAACCGTCAGGACCAGACGAACGCAGAGTGGTCGATGCAGGCTGTCCACAGCCCTACGATTTCTCAAGGAAGAGCGCGAAAAGAAGCCTCGGAAGAGGCAGAGTCACGGAGCGCTGTCGTCCCGGAATAGAACGACCCAGTTTCCCGGTGATGTAGTCAGCCCACGAGCCCATTGGCGGCGACGCGGTACCGACTATGCACCAGATTCTAACCTCCTGAGCTTGAGGCGAATAGTGTGGAGCGACTCGCTCGTGAGACACGGCTCTGCCGGAGTCGCAGTTGGCTCCTGCTTTGGGCGGATCGTCGGCCACTCGGAGATAGATCGTTCTGCGCGACATGGACCCGTCAAGAAAAGCCACCACCGACTTGGGCAGAACCCGGAGAGCAATCCGGGGGGCCCAGGCCTAAGGGAACCCTATTGAGTCTGGCCGAAATGCCGCGTCGAGAGATGGCGTCCGGTCATTGTAAATTGGCCGGAGAATCCGCGCTCGCTCGATTGCTGGCATGGCGAAGCGTTCACGCCGCAAATAATCTATCCGTGGTCGAACGTATCGTCATTCGCCCTCTGGCCGGGGACATCACGGGGTACAACTTCCGTCGTCGGCTCGGTGTAAATGGGACCTCTCCGCTCTGCCCCTGGCGGGAAGCGGTTGGACCAGCCGCCCATCTCGCCGGACCAAGCGTGCCAAAGCAGCATATCGTCCCTTGCCGAGTCAAACTCACGATCCGGCACCTTGTAATCGACGTAGTGAGTCACGCACAACTCGGCTTCAATCACCCAGCGCGCCGTACAGCTCAACTCACTGACGAACTGCCCCGCCTCAATGAGGATGCCGTCCAGTGCCTTGCGGCCATGCTTGCGGCAGCCCACCGCATAGTGTTTGTTCGGATATGGCCGTCCTGTCCGCAAATCCCCACCATTTTACAGGGCAAAGGCCCAGAGGCTCAATCTGCAAGTCGATGAGTAACACATTTCTGAAAGGAGAGTACAGTCTGGGCCGAATGTGCAATAACAAAACCTTAACGCTCCCATACCTCCAAGAGCAACTCAAGGCATTCGTCAGGGCTCGCACCCGACACCTCGACCACGTATGCGGTAGCCTCAGCGTCATCGAACACGGGCAGTCCCTCCTTGCTCTTAATCAGGTGCCCCATCGCTTCCGAGCAGCCTCGAAGTCTTTGTCCGTCATATCGACATCTAGCGGCTCGATGACTCCGATTATGGCCGCATAAGACCATGCCAAATCCTTTAGCTCATCATGCTTACATTGTTCCATTGAGTAACCTCGTATGTATCTTCTGCGCGGCACTCTCAGGCACAGAATAGAATGTATGGGCTTTCTTCCGACCCATCCTGATCTTGATAACGCCGGGGTCGTCCTTCACCAGCAAACGCACCGTTTCCCTGCCGAGTTTCCAAAGCTCCGCCAACTCGCCAACGCGGTAGTGTTTCTCGGCGTAACTGGTATCGAAATGCATACTAGAGTTGCAGGGTCTCCACTTTCGGCACGGCTCTCGTGATGCCCGTACGGCCCAATTCCACCCGCTCAGTTAACGCTGGGGACTTTACCCGTTTGCGGGATCAGACCTGCAGTTCGCATCACTCAACCGAAGGCACCTCCGGCCGGCAGAGAGGGGAATCCGTTTCCGGCGCATGAGTTTTCGGCGTCCGAGCGAGACCGCGGGGACCGGCGGACAGCCTCGGACGCGCCCGGAAACCGTTTTGCAGACGTGCGCCTTAGAACAGTGCAGGAGTTCGGCAACATCGGAGAGGGTCAACAGGCCAAGATCGAGCAGTGCATTCATTTGATTGGCCTCCGGGACGGACGAAAGTTGTGCGCTCTCAGTTCTTCCCGCGAGGCTGCGCGCCAATCGCGGGCATATACTCGATCTGCGGCTGCACCGGCTCATACGGAGCCTCGAACAGAATGTCGCGGTTGACGCGGACGGTGAACCGGTAGCCGGCGGGGACTTTGATTGTCGGCTGTACGTTGAGGTTGCGGCGCGTGATCTGAGCGCCGGTTTGGCTCAATTCCTGGCCTACCGCGCTTCCGGCGGTTTGGGCTGGCGAGGGGTACGTGAGGGCAGTTTGGGTGCTGCGCTGCGAGATCTCGAAGGCGGCGGTGAATATGCTAGTGAGAACCGTGAATCCGACTATTCGGAGATAGTGGCGATCTACTGTATCACGCAGCCCGGCGTTGCCGTGGGAATCGAGGCCCATCATGCCGTCGAGATCGACCGACGACGCGTCCGGGTAGATGATGCGGCTCCACGCGACTTGCACACCGTCCTGCCCGTAGGAGACCCGCGAATCGTATCTTCCGATCAGGCGAGAGCCCTGAGGAATCAGGAGGTAGAGGCCTGTGGCGGTGTCATAGACGTTCGAAGTCACCAGCGCCTTCAACTCGCCTGGGAGATCCGAGTTGAGAGACTGTTCGAGAACCGCCGGAATCTCCCAGCCCGCTTTGATTTCGTACCGTGATATCGGCGCGTCACGCGTCGAGCGAAGATAGTCGTCGCCTTGGTGGTTGCGCGCTGCGGCGAGGAATCCATCCTTGCGGGACTGCATGTTCTGGCTGTCGTATTCGTTTTCGACGGCCTGACCGTTTGGTGACCCGGCGGAGTCACCGCCCTGCCGCGCGCCCAGAACTCGGCTCAGGGCTTCGACCTGAGAAAGGTTGTTGGATGTGGCCTGTGTCGGAGTTCCCGACAACGGCGATGTGGCGGAGCTGCGGATGCTGGTGGGCGCCTGGATAGCTTCCTGTTCCTGCTGGTACGCCGCGGCAAGTCGGCGCTCTTCGGGCGTTTCCTCGTGGATTTGCGTCGGAGTGAAGGACTGGGTTCGCATCGGGCTCGGCTGCCGGACGACGACTCGCTCCTGGGGAAGACCGTCGCAGGGCTGACCGGTTAGTGGATTGAAGCGGTATGGTTGGCCCGTCTTCGGATCGGCGCCACAAAACGTCATGGTCGTCTGAGGAGACGGCGGGGCACCGGGAGGACGCAGGGCCATCGGTACCGTGCCAGATGGCGTCGCCTGCAGGAACTCCTTGCCCGCCTGGGTCGCCGGAGTCACGCCCTTAGGAAGGCCGGCGTCACGCGCAGCGGTTTGATTATTGAGTGTTCGGCGGAGTCCGCCGTAGGCAAATGCCAACAGTAGAAGCAGACCTGCGGAAGCGATGGCTATGCCGGCGCGGCGGCTGATGCGCTTCGCTTTCTCCGGCTGGGGATGAAGATCCAGTCCGCTGGGCGCTTCAATTGGCGGGTGATCGGAGCTATTGGTTGGTTCCACGGCTAATCTCCACTTTCTGGGCCTTCTTGCCCGATCCGAGTACGAGGTTCGCGTGATCGAAGAGGCGGTCCACGATATAGGTCTGATCTTTCACGCGGTAGTTCGTCATTTCGCCCTTCCCGTCCTTGCCCACGACCAGCAGCACCGGCGCCTCACGGTGTTGCAGTTCCGACGGCATCTGAACATAGGTCTTCGCGCCGTCGTCGAACACCCGCACCGGACGGATGTGCTCGTCGCCGCCGCGGATCGTGTAATCGAAGTTCACCTTCTCGATTGCGATCATGGCGGGCGGAGTCTCGGCAGAATGCTTCTCCTGCTTCGCGAGAGCTCGCTCGGCTGTCACTTGTTGTTGCCATTTGCGCATTTCGTCCTCGGGGTACGCGAAGGCGACGCGCGCCACGTAGTCTTCCGGCTTGGAAATCAGTCGGAGATAGTAGGCGCGGCGGTCCGTGGTGATGAGCAGGTTCGTATCGAGACCGGGCATTTGCGGTTTGAGGATGATTACCGCTGTGGCTTGATCCCCGGTGCCATACATCGCGGGCGAGATGTTCCATCGCACCGAGTCGCCGATGTGAGGCTCACCGACGATCTTTTCGCCGGCTTCGAGCTCGATCATGCACACGCGCAGGGGCGCGCAGACCACCGTGGGGAGTCCAGCGCCAAAGGAGTACATCACGCGGCCATCGGGACCGGGCGACGGTACGTCTTTCTCTCCCCGCCAGCGCTCGCTGACGCGCGCGGCTTCGAGCGCCGTGGGCGTTAGCGGCACGTCGGCTTTTGGTCGATAGTCTTTCGGCACGGCTCCACTGGGAGCGCCGGGTTGACCGCCCGTGTCTTCGAGACTTTGCAATTGAGCGGCGAAGTCGGCCGGCAGTACGAGCGGGGGTAAGTCCGCGGGCGGCGTCTGCGCTTTTGCAGCCGGCGGGACGCGTTTCACCCCGACCGGTGGCTGCGCCGCAGGTTGAGATTGCGCCGACAGCATCCGGGCAGATCCGAGAGCGACGGCGATGACGAATCGTGATGACAACATTTCGTTCCTCCTTTTGGAACTTGGTTTCAGAGAACCCGTGCCCAGCTCGCGTTGGTGATGTACACGCCGAGCGGGTTAATGCGCGCCTGGCGCTCATCGGTTGGCGGATTGAGCACAATAGAGAGATAGCCCTTCCATCGGTCCGTCGCTGTGACCGTTCCATACAGATCGCGCGTTGTCTCCACCCATTCGACTTCGTAGGTGCGGTCGCTGGTGGGAAGAACGGACTTCACTTCGACCGAGACCGTTTCGGTTTCGGCGCGCTTGAAGGGCGGATCGCCGCGATAATACTCGCTGACGAACGCCTGGGCAGCGCTGCCGCTGGCGATCTCTGCATACACACGATCAATCGCCCTTCGCTGCGAGACACCGTCCGTCGTGACGGTCCGCAAGTTTTCGACCCAGTTGAAGATGTTCGATCGCTTGAGGCGGTCGTCGTTCAAGGACGTCTGATCCGCGACGCCAGAGGCGACGGGCCGGCCGAGGTTATCCACGAGAACGACAAACGGAACGACGCGCGATCGGAGGGATAGCCAGACGGTTCCCGCCGTTGCAACCAGCGCAATGAGCGAACACAGAGCTGCCATCGTCCGCCAGTTCTTGGCGCGTGTGATGAGATCTCCGTAGCGCTCATCCCATTCGCGCCGTGCCGCCAGGTAGGGATTGTGTACACCGGAAACTTCGAGACTGGGTACGCTGCGTTTCTTAAGAAGACTCATGCTGACCTCCGATTACTCCTGATGTTCGATTGGAATCCTGGGTGGCGTGGCGTGTGGCGCCGAATCGGACGGCACCGATCCAAGCCGACGCCGGAAGCTTCTGAAATGATCGGCAACGGTGCTGGC
>Ga0181529_10005899_pt1 | contig 12639 bp, 8 predicted proteins | sample PEATcosm2014_Bin_36_FD_119763 | JGI IMG/M metagenome (GOLD analysis project Ga0181529, IMG submission 119763) | Peatland microbial communities from MTU Mesocosm Facility, Houghton, MI, USA - PEATcosm2014_Bin10_30_metaG | ecosystem: Environmental > Terrestrial > Soil > Wetlands > Peat | place... | reverse complement strand
GTCGTCAGCAATAGCGTGGTGCCGAAGCTGACGGTCATTGTCGGCGGCTCGTTCGGGGCAGGAAGTTATGCGCTCTGCGGAAAGGCCTTTGATCCGTGGCTGATCGTCGCCTGGCCCTCGGCCCGCTACACGGTGATGGGAGCCGACCAGGCCGCTGAGACCCTTTTGCAATTGCACGTGCGCGAATCCGAGCGAGCGGGACAGCCGCTCTCGGACGAGGAGAGACAGTGGCGCAAGAAGGAGATCTGTGCTCGATATGAGGAACAGACCGACATCCGCTACGGCGCGGCGCGCGGCTGGGTCGACGCCATCATCGCCCCGCACGAAACGCGGCATTGGCTGGCTACGGCGCTAGACATGGTTCCGGAACGGTCGACGTGGGGACAATTTCACACGGGGATGCTGCAGATTTGAGGGCATCTAATGGGGAACGTGTCCCGTCGGGTTTGCATCGGTAACGCGCAGGGCTTTTGGGGCGACCGCACGGACGCAGCCTGCGAGATGCTGGCCCTGGAGCCGGCGCTCGACTTCTTGACGCTCGACTTCCTCGCCGAGGTGTCGATGTCCATCCTGTCCCTGCAGCGCGCGCGCGACCCGGAGGCGGGCTGGCCAAGGGACTTCCTTGATGTTGTTCGATCGATTGCTTCCTATTGGCGCAGCGGCGGACGCTGCCGAGTCATTACGAATGCCGGCGGACTCAGCCCCCTGGGCTGCGCCCGAGCATGCCTCGACGTCCTGCTAAGTTCCGGCTGCGGCGGCCGAACCATTGCCGTGGTCTCCGGCGATGAGGTGCTCAGCTTGATTCGCGCCGGCAACGTGGCGGACGAACTATTGCAGAACCTGGACACCGGCCAACCGATCGCCGAAGTGAGAGATCGGCTCGCGACGGCTAACGCTTATCTGGGGGCGCAGCCGATCGCCGCCGCGCTCGACCGCGGCGCCGATCTGGTGATTACCGGCCGAGTGGCCGATCCGAGCTTGACCGTGGCTGCGTGCGCCCATTGGTTTGGTTGGCAGTGGAACGACTGGAACCGCCTGGCCGGCGCCACCGTCGCCGGTCATTTGATCGAATGCGGCACACAACTAACCGGCGGGATCGCCACCGACTGGCTCGACATGCCCGATGTCGACCGACTCGGATTTCCGATCGCCGAAGTCAGCGCCGACGGCGGTTGCGTCGTAACCAAACCGCGGCAGAGCGGAGGACGCATCTGCCAGCGCACGGTCAAGGAGCAACTGCTCTACGAGATCGGCGATCCGGACGCTTATCTGTCGCCCGACGTGACCGTCTCGCTGCTTTCTCTTCGCCTCGACGACGACGGGGCCGGCCGCGTCCGTGTTGCCGGCGCGCAGGGACGGCCGGCGCCGCCAACCTACAAGGTGAGCGCCACGTATCAAGACGGTTTTTGGGCAGAGGGGCACCTGACGGTGTTTGGAGCCGAGAGCGTAGCGAAAGCCCGCCGCGCCGGCCAAGCGGTTATGTCACAACTCAAGAGAAGCGGCATATCGCTGGGCGAATCCCTGGTTGAATGCCTTGGCGCCGGGGCCTGCCGCCCTCAGGGGATCGAGCCGACCCTGGCCCGACAACTCACCGAAACGGTGCTGAGAATTGCGGTGGCCGACGAATCGCGCGAGGCTGTCGAGCGATTCGCGCGCGCATTGATGCCGTTGGTCACGGCGGGGCCCCCCGGAACCACCGGATATGCAGAAGGCCGTCCGCGCGTCCATCCACTGTTCCGGTTCTGGCCGTGCCTGATTGAGCGAAAGCAGGTGATGCCGCAGATTGAGGTTTTCCGCACAAGCGATCAAGTGGCAGGGGAGGAACCCGCCGAATGGACCCGCCCCCCGCTCTTCGTGAGCGCGCAAGAGCAGCCCCCTGTCAACTGCGGAGAACCCAGCCCCGATTCGCCGCGACGACTCGGCGATATTGCCTACGCCCGCAGCGGCGACAAGGGGATCAACGCAAACATCGGCCTGATCGCCCGTCATCCGGAGGCGTTTCCCCGGCTGCTTCGTGAGGCGACGTCGCAGCGCGTCGCCTCGTATTTTGACATTTCCGACGCACGACGGGTAGCGCGATACGAGTTGCCCAACCTTGGCGCGATGAACTTTGTCATTCGCGGGATCCTCGCCAGTCCGCTACGCGTGGACGTGCAAGGCAAGGCTCTCGCGCAGGTCCTGCTGGAGATGCCGTTAGAGGATACTGAACAAAGGAAGAGCTTATGAGGGATCTGCGATGAGTAGTCCCGTGCTCGTGGTGGAGCGGCCGGATCGCGCGACAGCCGTCCTGACCCTCAACAGGCCCGAGCGACGCAACGCACTGACGATTGAACTGATGAAAACGCTATGCGAGGCGTTGGAGTCGCTGGCCGGCGAGACGCAGCGGCGGGTAGTGATCCTCCAGGGAGCGGGACCCGCCTTTTGCGCTGGGCTGGACCTTCAGGAAGCGGCCCAAGCCGATGTTGCCGAAGAGAGTGGGCGGTGGGTTGCCCGCACGTTCCAGACGTTGGCGGCCAGCCCATTGGCCACGATCGCGGCGGTACACGGAGCGGCGTACGGGGGCGGAGCGGCTTTGATGGCGTGTTGCGACCTTGCCGTTGCGGCCGAGGATGTGAAGATTTGTTTCCCGGAGATCCATCGCGGGCTCGTGCCGGCACTGGCGGCAGCCGTGTTGCACAGACGCCTGCGGCACGGCGACCTTTGCGAACTGCTGTTGCTGGGCGAACCGGTCGATGCCGGACGGGCGTTGCCCATGGGGCTCGTCCACCGGGTTGTTCCATACGACCGGCTATTGGCTGAATCGCATGTGATGGCCGCCGCATTGCTGAAGGGAGGGCCGGATAGCGTGCGCGAGACCAAACGCCTGCTGGGCGAACTCGATGCGACCAGCCTCGCGCACCGTCTTGCCCGGGCGATGGAATTCCACAAACGGGCTCGGCTGAGTGGCGAAGCGAGGGAAGGCCTGGCCGCGTTTCGGGAACATCGCCCGCCACATTGGCCCAGCGGTATACAATGAATTAGAGAGCCGTGGGCTTTGGAGAATGCGATGATCGCCTCAACCGCCACTGCAACCGGAGATGAACTTCGACGTGAACAACAAGTCCACCAGGCAGAGGAACTGCTCTTCTCCGGACCACGGCGCCGAAGCCTGGGCAAGGAACTCTTCTGGGGACGCCTGACGGCTGACTTGCTGCTGCCCTATCCGGAGCTTTCGGGGGAAGAAAGACCGAAAGTCGCCGCTGTTCTGCAGGAGTTCAAAGCGTTCTGCGACGCGTATCTCGATCCGGCCGACATCGATCGCCAGGCCGACATTCCCCGCGCGGTGATCGATGGGCTGGCTCGCCTCGGCGTGTTGGGAATGACCGCGCCCGCATCCATGGGAGGCGGAGGGTTTTCGCAGTTGGCCTACTGTCGCGTTCTCGAAGAACTGGGCTCACGGTGCAGCGCCACGTCGATCTTCGTCAACGCGCATCATTCGATCGGCATGCGGGCGCTACTGCTGTTCGGCACCGCCGATCAGAAGCGGCGTTGGCTGCCGGATCTGGTCAGCGGTAGGAAATTGGCCGCTTTCGCCTTGACGGAGACGCAGGCCGGATCGGACGCCGCCAACGTGCAGACCACGGCCACGCCCTCGGCCGACGGTTCGTGCTATGTGCTCGACGGCAGCAAGCGCTACATCACGAACGCGGCGATCGCCGACGTGTTGACGGTGATGGCCCGCACGCCGGTTCCCGGACGCGACGACACCCAAGTCACGGCCTTTCTCGTGACGCCCGACATGCCCGGTTTTCGAATCGTGGAACCGCGGATGGAGAAGCTCGGCATTCGCGGTACCGCCACCGCGACGCTGGCGTTCGACGGGATGGCCGTCCCGCGTGAGAACATCCTCGGCCCGCTGGGCAAGGGGTTGAAGGTGGCGCTGACGGTGTTGGACTTCGGCCGCACGACGTTTGGCGCGTGCTGTACGGGGCTGGCGAAGACGTGCCTGCGATTGGCGGCCGGGCACGCGCGCACGCGGACCCAGTTCGGCCGGCCGTTGGGTGCCTTCGAGTTGGTGCAGGAAAAGCTGGCCCGCATGGCGGGCTGGACCTACGCCATGCAGTCGATGACCACGGTGACCGCTGGGCTGATCGATCGCGGGTTGGACGACTACATGCTGGAGACGGCGATGTTAAAGGTCTGTAGCACCGAGGCCTTGTGGACGATCGCCAATGACGCCTTTCAGATTTTCGGCGGAGCGGCGTATTTTACCGACCAGCCCCTGGAACGCATCCTCCGCGACGCCCGGATCAACCTGATCGGCGAGGGAGCCAACGAAGTACTCACTTCCTTCATTGCGTTGGTGGGCATGCGCGATGTGGGTGAAGACTTGCGGGCGGTCCGCGACTCACTCTGGCGCCCCTGGCGGGAGCGGACCGTGCTGACGGGCTTCGCGCGAGGAGCAGCATTGCGCTTTCTGCGCGTCCCACACATCCCGGTGCGGTCGCGCGAACTGGGGCCGCACGCCCGGGCGCTTGGCCGTTTGATTCGCCGCTTCGGCCTGGCCGTGACGGGGACCCTCATTCGCCATCGCGAGGCGATTCTCGATCGGCAACTTGTGCAACAGCCGATCGCCCAAGCCGCCATGGAACTGTTCGCCTCGCTCTGCGTGCTGAGCCGGCGCGATGCGGAACTGCGCGCAGGCAATGGCCGCGATGTGCCTGTTCGAGACCTCCGGCCGGATGCGGCCGGCACGATAGCGGCATCTTGGGAGCCAGCGGCCGCCGCGCTCTTCCTGACGCAGTCCACTCGCCGGATCGGACAAGCCTTGCGCCATTTGCGTGACCACGACAATGCCGCCATCACGCGAGCCGCCGACGACGTGCTCGAGTGGCGATAGCCTGTTGATGGTGATCGTTGGTCCTCCGCGCCGGTTGCCTGAGCTACCGGGCCGGCATGCGAAGCCCGCCATCGAGGCGGAGGACGACACCGTTGAGCATGTGGTTGACGAAGATGTGTTCCGCAAGCGCTGCAAACTCTTCGGGACGGCCAAAACGGGGTGGAAAGGGGATCTCCGCTTGCAGCGTCTGCCGACGCTCTTCGGGGATGGGATGCGTCATGGGCGTCGCAAAAACACCGGGAGCAATGGTCACGACGCGGATGCCGATGCGCCCCAATTCGCGGGCCGCCGGCAGCGTCATGGCGGCGATGCCGCCCTTGGAGGCCGCATAGGCTGTTTGACCGCTCTGCCCTTCCATCGCCGCGGTCGAGCCGGCGGCAATGATCACGCCCCGCTCGGCGTCGTCGTCGGGCTCGTTGTGTTGCATGGCGGCGGCAGCCAGGCGCAGCACGTTGAAGGTGCCCACCAGGTTCACCTCGATTACCCGCCGAAAGGCATCCAGGCTGCAGAGCCCCTCGTGGCCGAGGATCCGCTCGGCATGCATGATGCCAGCGCAGATTACCGCGCCGCGAAGCGGACCAAAACGCTCTTGCGCCATGGCCAGCGCAGCCTGCACGGACGCCTCGTCGCCGACGTCGGCCTTGCAGAACAGGAAGCGCCGGCCGCAGTCAGCCAGGAGCGATTCCGCTGGCGGCTGAAGATCGGCAATCACCCCATGACCGCCCGCCCCGGCTAGGCGTCGCACACAGGCCTCCCCGAGTCCGGAGCTTCCGCCTGCGACAAGGAACGATTGCGGGTGGGGGGAATTGAATACCACGAGAACCTCTCTCGGCTTATCTTAGGCACTTCGTTCTTACCCCGGGTTGGGAAGAACCGCGTCATGCCGTTTCGATGGCCGCAGCTTCCTGTAGGCCCCATTCTTCGATGGCCTGTTGGCGGATCTTATATTTTTGAACCTTGCCGGTGACGGTCGCCGGAAAGCTATCGACGAACTTGACGTATCGGGGAATCTTGAAGTGGGCGAGATGTTCCCGGCAGAAGCCGCGAATCTCGTCGGCGGTGGCCGACTCGCCCGCGCGCAGCTTGATCCACGCCGCGATGTCCTCGCCGAAGCGGCGATCGGGCACTCCCACAACCGCTACCTGCTCGATCTTGGGATGCTGATAGAGGAGTTCCTCGATCTCGCGGGGGGCGACGTTCTCGCCACCGCGGATGATCATCTCCTTGAGCCGGCCGGTGATGCGAAAATAGCCGTCCGCCTGCCGCAGGGCCACGTCGCCGGTATGCAGCCAGCCCTCGGCATCGATGGCCAGGGCCGTGGCGACGGGCATGTTGTAGTAGCCCAACATCACGTCGTGACCCCGGCAACAGAGTTCGCCCGATCGACCATCGGGAAGCTCATCGTGCGACAGCGGGTCGACGATCTTCACTTCGATGCCAGGAAAGGGACGACCGACCGTGCCGACCCGCTTCTCCAACGGATCGTCCACCGAGGTCATGGTGATCAGCGGCGAGGCTTCCGTCTGACCATAGGCAATGGTGATTTCGCGGGCGCCCATGTCCCCCACGACGCGTTTCATGATTTCCACCGGGCAGGGACTTCCCGCCATGATACCCGTTCGCAACGAGGATAAATCTCGCTGAGGAAAGCTGGGGTGTTCCAAGAGATCGATGAACATCGTGGGCACGCCGTAAATGGCCGTACAGCGTTCGGTCTCGATGGCGTCGAGTGTGGCGGCGGCCTGGAAGCTCTCGCGCGGAAAGACCATGGCGGCGCCGGAGACCATGGCGCACATCGTGCCCAGCACACAACCGAAACAGTGGTACAACGGCACGGGAATGCAGATCCGGTCGTGCTCGTCGAACCGCTGATGGCCGGCCGCGTAGAACGCGTTCAGCAGCAAGTTGCGGTGGCTGAGCAGGGCGCCTTTGGGAGGCCCCGTCGTTCCCGAAGTGTATTGCAGGTTGATCGGGTCGCCCGCCGCCAGCTCCCGTTGTATCCCATCGAGACGTCTCGGCAGGATGTTTTCGCCGGCCGCCTTGAGGTCTTGCCAGGCGAGCATCCCAGGCTGCGCCGCGCCGCGGATTCCGATCACCCACTGTAAGTGTGGGAACTTCGCGCTACGGAGCTCGCCGGAACGAGCGCCCGACAGCTCGGGGCAAACCTCCTGCAGCATGCGGAAATGAGGAGACGCCCCGACCCGCTCGATGATTGCCAAGCCGCGCACTTCCGACTGCGCCAGCATGTATTCCAGTTCGGCAGCACGATATGCAGGATTGATCGTCACTAAGATTACGCCGATGCGGGCCGTGGCGAACTGGAGCAGCGCCCATTCCGGCCAATTCGCAGACCAGATGCCGAAACGGTCGCCGCGACGAAATCCTATGGCCAGGAGACCGCGGGCAATGCGGTCAACTTCCTGATCGAACGCGGCCCAGGTGAGGCGGACCCCGGCCTGCGGAAAGATTATCGCCTCGCAAGCGGAAAATCGCCGGGCCGTTTGCCGCAGCGCCGCCCCTATCGTCAGGCCCTCTACCCATGGACTCGGCTTGCGGGCGTGCGGCCGCTGAAAGAATCGCCGCAGGCGCGTGCGGCAGGCGGAGCTCAAGAGCAACTCGGGAAACACCTTTCGTTCCCACGCCAAGCCTGCCTGGCGGCCATGCCAAAGCCCTCGCTCAATCGCATCCAGGATCGCCGCCACGGCGGGACCGTGGCGGCCGTGCCGTGCAAGCCGGCGACGTGCCGCCTGCAAAGTGATCTGCCGGCCAAGTCTCGTGCGTTCGCGAAGTTGCACGACCAGGCCGAAACGCGGCTGCCGGAGAGCACGCCCTTCCAAGCGGTCGGTGACGAATTGTTCTACGCCCTCGGCAAACTGCTCGGGCGGCCAGGCACCGTCGACTAGACCGATTTGGACGGCCCGGCCGGCAGAGACCGTCCGACCTGCCAAGAGCATCGACAGCGCGGCGGCGAGCCCTACCCGTTCCGGCAGGCGTTGCGTGCCACCCCAAGCAGGCAGCAGGCCCAACTTGATTTCCGGCAGGGCCAGTCGCGTGGACACATCGTCCCGAGCCAGGCGGTAGCGGCAGGCCAACGCAAACTCCAAACCGCCGCCGAGGCATGGCCCGTGAATTACGGCCACTGTCGGTACGGACAACCGCTCCAGCCGCTCCAGGAGCTTTTGGCCGACGATGACGAGTTGGTCGGCGTGCTGCGGGTTTCGGATTGCGGCGATTTCGCGAAGATCTCCTCCAGCAAGGAATCCCGACTCTTTGTCGCTCCGAAACACGATCAAGCGAATCGTCGCGTCGTGTTCGACGCAGTCCACGAAGGTTTGCAACTCCGCGAGCAACTCCTCGGTGAAGATGTTATACGCCCGTCCGGGCACGTCCAGCGCCACAGTCACCACTCCCCGAGGATCCTGGGTGACGCGGAGGTTCTTCAGGCTAGAGATCGCCATGGACCACTCCGACTCTCGGACAGCAGCGAATAGACCAGGCAACCGGAGGGATGGCTTGCGACAGGTATTCCCATAGGCGACGCCTCCTCCACCCAATTATAGTCGCGTCGGCCTTTGCCAATCGCGAGTTGTACTTGGTCCTCGCAAATCACGGTCCCCTGCCTGGTGAGATCATCCCGGCCCGCCCCAAAGACAGACAGGGGTCACTGATACCCAAACGGATTTAGGTGCCCCTCCAACATAGGCAGATGTTGATGCCCCCGGGCGGGCGGCGGTCGGGCCCCGGAGGATAGGGCACCGGGGCAGTAGTGCATGGTCATCCGCCCTTGCTCCTGAAGTTCCAAGTTTTCTCACCGCCGGGCCAACGTGCTCCTGGGATTCTCGCCCAAGGTGTGGGCCAAACCGGAGCTAGGCTGCAAGCGTCCCGCACCCGATCGCCTTCGCATGCACGTCGAGGGGCAACGAAGCCGTCCCGAACCGTCCGATGTCACGGTCACCCCGCCACGCCCCCTTGCGCCCTCGCATCGTGGTGGGCAAGATGCATTCTGCCGCCCGGCCGTGTGCTGCTCGACCCATTCGTTGGGTCAGGAAGGACGTTGGTGGCAGGGCTGGACACCGGGGCATCACGAGTCGGCGAAACGGACAGGAAACGGCGCTACTTGGCACGCTGCTTGCTGAGATCGGCCCCATCGAAGGAACCTAGGTCCATGTTCGGGACCCGAACACGACGATGAAACGGCGCAGCCTGCGATTCTTGACCCGAGTGCCGGTCCACCGCGCCACAAGTTTCGCTTGCGAAACTTGAGCCGGAACCCGATCTGTCCCTTGCCCCGAAGCGCCGATGTCCGCGCCTTCACCCCGCCGCCTTGTAGACCGTCCGCCCGCCGACCTTCAGCATCGTCACCTGCCCCGTCGCCGTCAGGGTCCGCAACAGGTCGTCCAAGCCCCGGGGAAGAAGCCGGAGGGCTCTGGCGAGATCGTCCCTCGACACGCCCGCACCGGACCGGGCGATTAGCACGGGCAAGATCCCGGCGGCGGGGGCTTCCCGGGCGCGGTTCCTCAGCCATTCGTGGAAGGAGGAGGTGGGCATGAGATATCTATGGCGACGGGCGGCCGCTTCAGGGGCGGCTTGCGAAGCCTCCGGCACGTTCCGCGGGATCGCCCGCAGCGGCAAGCTGCGCTCGATGGCGTTGCCCGAAGGATGGCTGAGCATGGAGGCGGCGGGCAGGTTACCGGAACCCGACACGTCGTGGATGGACAAGCCGTGGTCGCGGGAGAGGTTTACGGATTGGATGGGGTGGACGCCCGGAGCGGGAAAACCAGCGGGCTAAGCAGGGCCGAACGGCTGCTGTGTAACTTGGCATGCGGCCTTGAAAGCGAATCATGTTTTGCAGCGGCTTCAAGCATCTTTTCTTCGCGATCTCGCGTCTGGCGGGGCAGTCGTAATCTGGGCAAAGGCTTGGCTCAGTTGCTATAATGTCCTGGCGGCGATCATGCCGGGCTCGACGGGCGCCGTGGCAAGAACCTTCTGGCGAAAGCACAACCCGGCGAGATCCTTGACAAAGAAGTCGTTGCGCCCGCCAATCACGATAGAGGATCAATACCATGACTTCCGCCGGCCGTCACTTACTCCACCCCCGCGACGAGATCATGCTGACCATGGAGCGAATCTATCGCTACCGCATGACCACCACGTCTGGCGGTAACCTGTCGCTGCGCGACGAGAATGGCGATATCTGGATTACACCCAGCCGGGTCGACAAAGGGAGCCTCCGGCGTGACGACATCGTCTGCGTGCGACACGACGGCACGGTCGACGGCATTCACCAGCCTTCGTCGGAGTATCCCTTCCATAAGGCGATTTACCAGGTTCGGCCGGACATTCGTGGCATTGTCCACGCGCATTCCGTGGCATTGGTGGCGGCGAGCATCGTGGGCCAAGTCCCCGATACCCGGCTTTTCCACCAGTCGCGGGAAGTGTGCGGCGCGGTGGGCTTCGCCCCTTACGCATTGCCGGGGAGTGAGCGACTGGGCGCCCACATTGCAAGAACCTTCCAAGAAGGCTTTCACTGTGTGATCCTGGAGAATCATGGCGTGGTGGTCGGAGGCAAGACCCTGCAAAACGCCTTCCAACGGTTCGAGACCTTGGAGTTCACCGGCAAGACGATCATCAAGGCCTCGATGCTGGGACAGCTCCGATACTTGAATGAACAACAGCTCGATCTTGCCCGCCGTGTGACCGAGCCCTTACCGACATACGAGCCTTCGGCGGCCTCTAGCCAGGAAAAGGAACTCCGTCGCCAGTTGTGCGCGTTTCTTCGCCGCGGTTATCACAATCGACTCCTGATCAGCACAGAAGGGAGCTTCTCGGCCCGGCTTGATGCGGAGAGTTTCTTGATTACTCCCCGCCAACTCGACCGTCACGCCGTGGAACTGGACGACATTGTCCTTGTCCAACGCGGGCGATGCGAGGCGGGCAAGGTTGCCAGCCGGGCTGCCCACGTCCATCAGGCGATCTATGATCGCCACCCGCAGCTCGGCGGCATCGTTAATGCGTATACGGTAAACGCCACAGCCTTCAGCGTGACAGGGGCAACCTTGGACGCTCGCACCATTCCAGAAAGCTTCCTGCTCCTGCGCGATGTGCAGCGTATGCCGTTCGGCCCCCAATTTGCAGCTCCTGCCGAAGTCGCCCGCTGTGTATCGCTGGAACATCCCATTCTGCTCCAGGAGAACGACGGGGTGCTGGTGTGCGGTACCAACGTGCTGGATGCCTTTGACCGCCTCGAAGTGCTTGAAGCCACCGCCGAGGCCCTGATCAACTCGGTTTCGCTAGGCCCCGTACGACCGATGCCGGCTGCCGTGATCGAGGAACTCATTGCAGCATTTCTGAAAAAGACGTGATCGGTGAAAAACGGCGAACGTCCCTCTTTTGACAGGCGGGGCGTTTTGATGGTCCGATAGAAGAAACTCCAGAACTTGGCATGCTTCCAGGCCGGATGGTTTGCCTGCGACTGGAGCGCGACGGTGCCCGGTCGCGAACAGTACGCAGGCATGGTCATTCCGCCACGACACCCTACGCTCTCGCATCTTGGTGGGCGAGACACGTCCTGCCCATCCGGTGGCGTACTTCGGGCGGTTCCGGCGGGCGGAGAATCGGCATGGCAGTCGGGAGTTCATGTGCATCTTCGCTAAGATGGGGGAGCTGCAATTGGGCTCCAAAAACATTCCAGTGGGGTAAAGCCTAGTGCCGACACAAGAGGGGGAGTTGGGAGGCTGTGTCGGTGGACAGACGCAGAACACCATTTCCCGGCGAGTCAAGTCGATAAGACAGAATGAACCGCCAACGAGAAAGCATTGGCGGTGGTAGGGGGTTACTGAACGTCGTAGATTGCACGCCGAGGGTGCAGCCAGCTTCCTGGCAAGACGGATTTATGCCTCGATGCGTGGCTACGACATCCGCTGGTTGAACGTGTTGCCGACCAACCAGCATTGCCGGGGTAGCCCAAGAGTAGCTGATCCCGAACAGGGGTCATGCTTCCAAGCCCTTCGCAGACCAATCATCTGCGATGGGCTTTGTTGTTTCGATTTCGCCCTTGTTCTTCCGGAAAGAACGACCGTTCAGGAGACGGACCATGATGAAGCCTTTTATCGGTGTTCTTGTGGTCGGCTTGATCGCGACGGCTTTGCCGGTCGGCACAGTCAGCGCGGCGGACTCTCCGGTTGCGATTGCTGCCCCAACCACGGCTGCGGGCGCAACAGCCCCCAGCTCCGCCGCTAGCGCGGACTCGTCGCGCTACCGGTACTACAACGGCTATTGGTGGTACTGGATGCCGGACAATCGTTGGCTGTGCTACATGAACGGACAATGGGTAAGCCCCGGCGCGCCGGTGCAAGCCGGCGTCCCCGTCTACCAGTACGCCGTCGCTCCGCAGCCGTACTATGCTCCATACCCTTACGGATATGACTACCCGTATCCGTACTATGGGGGCGGAATCTACTTCGGCGGCGGCTGGGGCGGAGGTTGGGGCGGCGGTTGGCACGGGGGCGGCTATCACCGCTAATCCGCCAGGCAGTCGCCCTCGCCTGCACGACAGACATTCTTGGCGACCGCAGTCATCGCCCGGAAACGACAGGGCTGCGATGGGGAAGGGCAGGCACGAAAGTGCTCCCTCTGCCCCGGAGCAGATAGCCGTCACGCCTCGGGCAACTCGCAGCCCTTCCGCCGCTCCCTGTCCAGATGTTCGTTCGCCCTGTCGCTGTTGGTGAACCGTTCCTCTGCTGGGTTCCACTCCAATCTCC
>Ga0181529_10005896_pt1 | contig 12640 bp, 7 predicted proteins | sample PEATcosm2014_Bin_36_FD_119763 | JGI IMG/M metagenome (GOLD analysis project Ga0181529, IMG submission 119763) | Peatland microbial communities from MTU Mesocosm Facility, Houghton, MI, USA - PEATcosm2014_Bin10_30_metaG | ecosystem: Environmental > Terrestrial > Soil > Wetlands > Peat | place... | reverse complement strand
GCGCCACGCCGGAAATCGTTCCGCGGCCGCCGTTGATGTCCATGCCGCCAAGCACCACCGCCGTGACGACAAAGAGAATGGAGCCGTCGGCGTTGTCGCCGCGGGCCGAGCCATATTGGCCGATCCACACGATCGCGGCGAGGCCAGCGAACGCGCCAGCGAGCGCATAGGCGGCGATCTTCACGCCGATGACGCCGACGCCGGCGAACCATGCGGCGTCGGGATTGAGGCCGATGGAAAAGCAGCGGCGACCGTAAACCGTGCGGTGCATCAGGAACCACACCGCAATCGCCGCGACGGCGAATAGGACCAGCGACGCCGGCACGACGCCGCCGAAGAGATATTCCGAACCCAACCAGGAATAGGCGTCGTTGAAATCGGTGTAGCCGACCTCGGAGCCGACGATGAAGGCCAGCCCGCGGAACGCGCCCATCGTGCCGAGGGTGACGGCGAGCGACGGCAGACGCCACTTGGCGACCAGGACGCCATTGAATGCGCCGCAAACGCCGCAGATCAATACGACGATCGGCGCCGCGACATAGAGCGGCGCGCCGGCCGCCGAGAACTTTGACAATGCGACCGTGCCGACAGCGAGGGTCGAAGCGAGCGAGATGTCGATCTCGCCGAACGAGACCACGACCGCGAGCCCCAGCGCCAGCAGGCCGGGAATAATGAAGGCGCGGGTCGAGCTGAACAACTGGTCGACGGATAGATAGTAAGGCGACAGCGTCGACGACCAGGCGCCGGCGGCGAAGATCGCGACGACAAGCGCGATCTCCCAGAAAGGCCATTGCCGCTTTGCCCCTAACGCCATGGATCCGCCCTCGCTCCTGGCCCGCTAACGCCGCCGGCCGCCGGTCGAGCGCCGGATGGCCTCGGCGATGAGGGCGTCGACAGCCACCGCCGCGACGATCGCCGCGCCTTGAATGAACATTCGCCAGAATTCCGGCACGTGCAGCAGCACGAGCCCGTTGTCGATGGTGGCGAGCACGACGGCGCCGAGCGCCGCTCCGACGACCGTGCCGGAACCGCCCGAGACGCTGACGCCGCCGATGACGGCGGCGGCGAGCGAGCTCATTTCCCAGCCCGAGGCGAGCACCACAGTCACCGTGCCGACGCGCGCGGCGTACAGGAGCCCGGCGACGCCGCAGAGAAGGCCGCACAGCGTGTAGGCGAAGAAGACGACGCGCTCGGAACGCAGCCCGAAGAACCACGCGGCGAGGGCGTTCGAGCCGACGGCGTAGATTCGCCGCCCGAGCGGATAGGCGTAGAGAAACCATGCGACGGCTGCGACGACGGCGATCGCCGCCAGCACGAGCGCGGGCACGCCAGCGATGCGCGCGTCGACGCTGGTCAACATCCAGGGCGGCAGGCGGCTCGACGTCACTTCCTGGCCGTGGGCGTAGATGTAGGTGAAGCCGCGATAGAGCGACATGGTGCCAAGGGTGGCGATCAAGGCTGGCGCCTTGCCGTAGGCGACGAGGAGGCCGTTGACGACGCCGAGCGTCGCGCCAATCGCCAGTGCGATGGCCACCACCTCGAACGGCGTGACGCCCGGGTGGGTGGCCGCCCAGTCGGCGGTCAAATACGCCGTCAGCCCCATCATCGAGCCGACCGAGACGTCGAGGTTGCGCGTGATCAGCACCACGGCTTGCGCGCAGGCGGCGATCGCCAGGATCGCCGCGCTCGAAGCGACGATGGTCAAGTTCTGAACGGTCAGGAAGCGGTCGTTCAACAGGCCGAAGGCGAGGCCGAGCAACACCAGGAAGGCGACGACCCCGGCTTCGCGCAGGCGCAGCGCAAACTGGACGAGGTTGCGGGACGGCGCCGTTTCCGCCGGCGCCGGCGTCGACGGGTTGCTCATCGCCGCTTCCGCCCGCTTTGTCGCGCCGCCGCCAGCATGACCGATTCCTGCGTCGCCTCCTTTTGCGCGAATTCTGCGACAAGCGCCCCTTCGGCGATGACAAGAATGCGGTCGCTCATCGCCAAGAGCTCTGGCAGGTCGGAAGAGATCAGCACCACGGCGAGGCCGCGGTCGGCCAATTGCGCGATCATGGCGTGAACCTGCGCCTTCGAGCCGATGTCGATGCCGTGCGTCGGCTCATCGAGGATCAGGGCCGCCGGGTTGGTCGTCAGCCATTTGGCGAAGGCGACCTTCTGCCGGTTGCCGCCGGATAGGGACGAGAGGATCGACTCGACCGACGGCGCCAAGACGCTGTAGGTCTCGGCCGCCTGGGCGGCGAGGGCGCGCTCGCCCGAGCGGTCGATTACCGACCAGCGCGACAAGGTCTTGAGGATCGGCAGGGTAATGTTGTGCGTAATCGTTTCGGGCATGATGAGCCCGTCGCGATCGCGATCCTCGGGCAGATAGGCAAGCCCTCGGCCGAGCATCTGTCGCGGGCTTTTGGGCGCGACCTTCTCGCCCTTCAGATAGACGTCGCCGGCGGTCGGCGGGGTGACGCCGAACAACGTCTGGGCGATCTCGGTGCGACCGGCGCCGACGAGGCCGCCCATGCCGACGATTTCGCCGGCGCGCACCGAAAAGGACACGTCGGCAAAGACGCCCTCGAGCGAGAGATGCTCGACCCGCAGCGCTTCATCGCCAAAGCTCGGCCGCTCGCGGCGGGTGAAGAGGGTCTCGAGCGGCCGCCCGACCATCAATTGAACGAGCTTTGCCCTGTTGACTTCGGACCGCGGCAGCGTCGCGACGTGGCGGCGGTCGCGCAGGACGGTGATTTCGTCCGATAACGCCTCGATCTCCTCCAACCGATGGGTAATGAACATGATCGCAGTGCCGCGCTCTTTCAGCGCCCGCATGACGGCGAACAATCGTTCGGCCTCGGTCGGGGTCAGGGCCGAGGTCGGTTCGTCGAGGATCAGGACGCGCACGTCGAAGGACAGAGCGCGCGCGATCTCGACGAATTGGTGCTCGGCCACCGACAGGCCGGCCACGGGACGGCGCGGATCAAGGTCGGAGCCGAGACGGACGAGCAGCGCCCGTGCGTTTTCGGTCATCCGGCGACGATCGAACGTGCCCAGCGGGCCAGCCGGATAGGCGCCCATGGCGATGTTCTCGGCGACCGAGAGGTGCGGGAAGAGTTTGGGATCCTGGTAGACGGCGGCGACGCCGTGGCTGCGCGCCTCGATTGGGGTGCGAAAGCGCACGCGCTTGCCGGAGAGGATGACCTCGCCCTCGTCGGCTTGCTCCAGCCCGGTGATGATCTTGACCAGCGTCGACTTGCCCGCGCCGTTCTCGCCGACGAGACCGTGCACAGTGCCTGGATAGACGTCGAAGCCGACGTCTTCGAGCGCGCGCACCGGCCCAAAGGACTTGCCTATGGCCCTCAGCGCCATAATCGGTTCGCGCGTCGGTTGTCGCAATTCGGTCGCTGTCATGTCCGCGGTCCCGCTAGCGTGTTAACGCCAGCGAAACGGGGAGCCGGCGGATCGGGACTTCAGCGAACATGGAAAACGCGCCCATACCTTTCTTTGGCCGTTTCTCCCCGAACGCCATGTCGTTTGATTTGTATGACGATGACGCGATGGTGGCATGTCAGCTCGACGATTTCAAGCCGCTGTAACGTCGCTCCGGCGCTGCCGGTTGCATCGCTCCGTGGACGCGTCGCCAATTCCGCGTCCAGGTCGGCGGATCAGCCGCTGCGACCGCCGAGCGCGTGCGCGTAGGCGCGCCGCACCGCTTCGCGCGCTTCGCCGACCGCGCCCCGTAGCGATTCGAAATTAGGCAGCGCCGCCGCCGCGGCGATGCGGCGCTTGACGCCGCTCGCGGCGGTCGCCGGATCGAACGGCCCGGCGACGGCGACGCGCATCACCTGGGTCGCGTCCGTGTAGAGCCGGTGGGCGGCGATCAGCGCCTCGGCGTCGTCGCGCGCGATCACGCCCGCTTCCGCCGCCGCGGCGAGCGTCGCGCGGGTCGAGACGTTGAGCAGCGCGGGAACGCGACTGGCCTCGCCGAGAGTCAAATATTGGGCGACGAACTCGATGTCGATCAGGCCGCCGGAGACGAGCTTGAGGTCCCACGGGTCCTGATCGCCCTTCTCGCGCGCGATCAGCTCGCGCATCGCTTTCACGTCCTTGGCGAGCTTCGCCTTGTCGCGCGGCCTGGTGAGCACCGCGGCGATTGTCGCGGCGATCTCGTCGCCAAGTCGCCTGTCGCCGGCGACGATCCGCGCGCGGGTCAGCGCCATGTGCTCCCAGGTCTCCGCCTCGTTGGCCTGGTAGAGGCGGAAGGACGAGAACTGCGTCGCCAGCGGGCCCTTGCCGCCGGAGGGACGCAGCCGCAGGTCGACTTCGTAGAGCTTGCCCGACTTGGTCGGCGCGGTTAGCGCGGCGAGCAGGCGCTGGGTCAGTCGCGCGTAATAGAGCCCCGCCGGCAACGGCCGCGCGCCGTCGGAATCGCCGGCGTCGTCGGGAAAGTCATAGATGACGATCAGGTCGAGGTCTGAGGCGGCGGTCATCTCGCGCGAGCCGAGCTTGCCCATCGCCAGCACCGCGACCCGCCCGCCGCTGACCTTGCCGTGGTCGCGCGCGAAGGCGGCGGCGACCCGCTTCAGCAGCGCGTGCAACAGCGCCTGCGCCAGTGCGCTGTAGGCCTGGCCAGCGCGTTCGGGGTCGAGCGCGCCCGACAGCAGTCGGACGCCGATCAGGAACATTTCCTCGGCGGCGAAGTCGCGGGCGCGGTCGAGCGTGTCTTCGACGCTCTTCGCCGGCGCCAGGAACGCGTCGATCCGCGCCGCCATCCGCGCTTCGTCGAGGCTCTCGCCGATCGCTGCGACGCGGCCGGGGTCGATCGCCGCGTCGAGCACATGCGGACGATGGGCGACGACGTCGGCCAGTCGCGGCGCGCCGCCCATGAGATCGCCGAACAATTCGCGCACCGGCGCGTTGGAGCGCAGGATCGACATCAGCTCTACGGCGCCGATCATGTGCGAGAGCGCCGTGTCGAAAACGGCGAGCGCCGCGTCAGGGTCGCCCGAGCCGGCGAAGGCGACCAGCAACGCCGGCGTCAACTCTGTCAGTACCTCGCGCGCGCGGGCGCTCTGCACCGCCGTGCGGCGGCCGAAATGCCAGCCGCGGATCGTCTCGGCGGCTGTCTCCGGCCGCTGGAAGCCGAGCCGACGCAGGGTCGTCAGCGTCTCGGGGTCGTCGACAACGCCGGTGAAGACGAGGCTGCCGGCCTCGACGTCGAGCTTTGGCGCGTCTTCGAACAGCCGCGCATAATGGCGCTCGACCCGCTTGAGATGGGCGGTCAGCTCGCGGGAGAAGCTTTCGAGCCGCGCGTAGCCGCAAAACTTGGCGAAACGCGCCAGCGGCGCCGTCTCGAACGGCAGCCGCTGCGTCTGCTCGTCGGCGATCATCTGCAACCGGTGTTCGAGCCGGCGCAGGAAGACGTAAGCGGCGGAGAGATCGGCGACCGCCTCGGCGGAAACCCATTGCTCGGCGTGAAGCTGACGGAGCATGTCGAGCGTGCGCGCGCCGCGCATCGACGGGCGACGGCCGCCGAAGATGAGCTGTTGGGTCTGGACGAAGAACTCGATCTCGCGGATGCCGCCGCGGCCGAGCTTGAGGTCGTGGCCTGGCACGGTGACCAGTTCGTGGCCCCGCGCCGCGTGGATCTGCCGTTTCATCGCATGGATGTCGGCGATCGACGCATAGTCGAAATACTTGCGCCAGATGAACGGCGCGAGCTCGGCGAGGAAGCGCGCGCCGAGCGCCAGGTCGCCGGCGGCGGGCCGCGCCTTGATCATCGCCGCGCGTTCCCAGTTCTGGCCGAGCGTTTCATAGTAGGCGATCGCGCTGGCGATCGACAGCGCCACCGGCGTCGCCGACGGGTCAGGCCTGAGGCGAAGGTCGACGCGGAACACGTAGCCGTCGGGCGTGCGTTCGTTCAGCAACCGGGTCAGCGCCTTGACCAGGCGCTCGAACAGCGGCGTCGGTTCGGCGTCGGCGGGAATCGCCGGCGAACGCCCGTCGAACAGCGCGATCAGGTCGATGTCGCTCGAATAATTGAGTTCGCGCGCGCCGTGCTTGCCGAGCGCCAGCACGACGAAGCCGCAGCCCGCTTCGATGTCGGCGGCGTCGGCGTCGAGCGCGAGCCTTCCCGCGCGCGCTTCGCGTCGCAGCAGGAAGCGGACCGCAGCGCCGACTGCGGCGTCAGCGAAGCGGGTCAGCGCCTCGGTCGTGGCGACGACGTCCCAGACGGCGCCGAGGTCGGCGAGCGCGATCAGCAGCGCCGCTTCGCGCTTGGCGCGTCGTAGCGCGCGCTTGAGTTCGTCCTCGCCGTCGTCGCGCCGCGCTGCGACCTGTTCGATCAGCGCCGCCAACGCGTCTTCCGGCGCCGCCCTGAGCAGACGCGCGAGCCGGCCAGGGTCGTCGACGACCAGCGACCAGAGAAACAACGAATGGTCGGCGATCCCAAGCAGCAGCGCGCGCGCCCGCTTGACCGCGGCGAGCGGCGCCAGCTCTTTGGCGCGCGGATCGCGCAGCAGCGCTTCGAGCCGCTTGCCCGCTTGCGCCGGCGCGGCCAGCCGTGGCGCGTCGCGCAGACGGTCGGCGAGGGCGGCGCTCGCGCCGTGTCCTGGGGCGCTTGATGGCGTCCCGCTCATTCCGCCGCCTGCGCGGTCGGCAGTCGCGGCGCTTCCGCCACGGCCGGCAGGATCGCGGTCACCTTGAGCCCGGGGTTGTTGTCGTCGAGCCGCAGTGCGCCGCCGTGCATGCGCATGACCGCGGCGGCGAGCGACAGGCCGAGGCCGGAGCCCGGCCGCGAGCGCGCGCCTTCCAGCCGCACGAACCGTTCGAGGGCGCGAGCGCGGTCGGCGGCGGGGATGCCGGGGCCGTGGTCAGCGACCTCGATCGCCGCCGACGCGCCGTCGCGTCGGGCGACGACGGCGATCTCCGTCTTCGCCGCCGCCTCGTCCTCGGCCGAGCCGTGCTTGACCGCATTGTCGATCAAGTTGGCGACCGCCTGGCCGATCAGCTCGCGGTTGCCCATGACCATCAGGCCTTCCGCCGCCTCGACCTTCAGCGTCGCGCCGTTCTCCTCGGCGACCGGCGCGTAGAGCTCGGCGACGCTCGCGACCGCCTCGCCGAGGTCGAACGCGCTCATGCCGGCGCCGTCGGCGCCCGCCTCGGCGCGCGCGATCGCCAGCAGCGCGTTGAAGACTCGAATCAGGCCGTCCGATTCCTCGATCGTGCGTTCGAGCGCGGCGCGGTAGGCGGCGGGATCGTCAGCGCTGCGCAAGGCCGCCTCGGCGTGATTGCGCAGTCGGGTCAGCGGCGTGCGCAAGTCGTGAGCGATGTTGTCGGAGACTTCGCGCAAGCCCGCCATCAGCTCGGCGATGCGCGCCAGCATGTCGTTGAGGCCGGCGGCGAGCCGGTCAAGTTCGTCGCCCGATCCTGACACCGGCAGGCGCAAGCTGAGATCGCCGGCCATGATTGCGCGCGCCGAGCGGTTCATCGCGTCGATTCGGCGCAGCACGCGACGCGCGACGAACAACGCCCCGAGCGCCGCAAGCGCCGCGAAGAAAATCAGCGACACCGCCATCGCGTGGACCATAACGGCGCCGATGCGGGCGCGGTCGCCGAGGTCGCGGCCGACCAGCAAGCGAAAGCCGCCGGGCAGGGCGAAGATGCGCGCCAGGGCGCGCCGTCCCGACGTCGTTTCGTCGACCGTCTCGTATGGCGTGTCGACGACGCCGACTTGGTCGAGCACGCCAGGCGGCAATTGTGCGACGTTGCCGGCGAGCGGCTCGCCGGCGTTGTTGGTCAAAAGGTAGAGCGACGAGCCCGGCTGGTGCGACCGCTTGTCGATGATCTGGCCGAGGCGGCGCACGCCGCCGGCGTCGTATTGCTCGGCGAGACCCTTGGCCTGTTCCTCGATCGTCTGTCGCGTCTCGGCGTCGACCAGCTTGATCACCTGCCAGGCGACGACGCCGAGCACCAAAGCCGAGCCGACGACGCTGAGGCCGAAGATGACCAGCGTCAGCTTGAACGCCGTGGCGCGGAAGAGCTTATTGAGGATCGTCACGAAGCATGTATCCGGCGCCGCGCACGGTATGTAGCAGCGGCGCGTCGAAATCGCGGTCGATCTTGGCCCGCAGTCGCGACATGTGGACATCGATGACGTTGGTTTGCGGATCGAAATGGTAGTCCCAGACGTGCTCGAGCAGCATGGTGCGGGTCACCACCTTGCCGGCGTTCTGCATCAGATATTCGAGCAGGCGGAACTCGCGCGGCTGCAGCGCGATTTCTTCGCCCGCGCGAGCGACCTTGCGCGACAGGCGGTCGAGCGTCAGGTCGCCGACGCTGTAGGACGTTTCCTCGGGCGCGCCCTTGGGGCGACGGCGCGCCAGCGCCTCGACCCGCGCCAGCAGCTCGGAGAATGAATAGGGCTTGGCGAGATAGTCGTCGCCGCCGGCGCGCAGGCCTTTGACGCGGTCGTCGACTTGGCCGAGCGCAGAGAGGATCAGCACCGGCGTCTCGCCGCCCTGCGCGCGCAGAGCGCCGATCAGCGACAGGCCGTCCATCTTCGGCAGCATGCGGTCGACGATGGCGACGTCGTAGCCGCCTTCCTGGGCGAGGTCGTAGCCGGTGACGCCGTCGGCGGCGTGGTCGATCGCGTGTCCCGCCTCACGGAACGCCTTGACGAGGTAGGCGGCCGCCTCGCGGTCGTCCTCAATGATCAGAATCCGCATGGGAGACATATAGCGATTCCCAGCCGCTGGAGGCAAAAAAGCGGCGGCAGGCCGGGGATATGGCCTGCCGCCGAAATCGCCGGGCCTACGCGCGAGCGGGGGGCAAGGTCGCGTGGGTTCCGGCGTCGACGGCCTCGCGGGGCGGCGAGGCCGATCTCTCGCGCTAGGACGCCGCCTGAGCCGGCAGGGCGACGAAGCGGACGTTGTCGCCCGATTTCACTCTGAGCAGCACCGACTTCTTTCCATCGGCGCGGGCCGCCTCAAACGCCTGGGCGACCTCGGCCGGCCGCGCGACGGCCCTGCCGCTGGCCTCGAGGATGACGTCGCCCTGCTGCAGGCCGCGGTCGGCGGCGGCGCTGTTGGGGTCGACGTCGGTGATCGTCACGCCGTCATGGCCGCCCTCGAGGGTCAGGCCGAGCTTGGCGACCGAAGCTACGCCCGCGTCCGGCTTGCTGGTTCCAAGATCGTTCATCGCCTCCTTGTCGTTCGGCATTGAGCCGAGCGTCACGGAGATCTTCTGCGGTGCGCCGTTGCGCCAGATCGTCAGCTCGACGCTCTTCTTCGGTCCGAGGTCGGCGATGCGGCGGGCGAGGTCGCGCGAATCAGAGACCGTCTCGCCATTGACCGCGGTGACGACGTCGCCGACCTTCACGCCCGCCTGGGCGGCCGGCGCTTCCTTGTTCTCCTTGGCGACCAGCGCGCCCGAGGCGGTCTTGAGACCCAGGCTGTCGGCGATGTCCTGCGACACCGGCTGAATCTCGACGCCGAGCCAACCGCGCTCGACGACGCCGCCGCTCTTGAGCTGATCGACGACTTTCTGCACGACGTCGCCGGAGATGGCGAAGCCGATGCCGACGCTGCCGCCTGACGGCGAGAAGATCGCCGTGTTGACGCCGACGACGTCGCCGTCGGTGTTGAAGGTCGGGCCGCCCGAGTTGCCGTGATTGACCGGCGCGTCGATTTGGATGAAGTCGTCATAGGGTCCCGAGCCGATGTCGCGGCCGCGCGCCGAGACGATGCCGGCGGTCACCGTTCCGCCGAGCCCGAACGGGTTGCCGACCGCAATCACCCAGTCGCCGACGCGCGGCGTGTGAGGCGCGAACTTGACGAACGGATAGGTTCCGGAGTCGTTGACTTTCAGCAGCGCGAGGTCGGTCTTGGCGTCGGCGCCGATGACTTTCGCCGACAGCGTCTTGCCGTCGGAGGTGGTCACGGTCACATCGGTCGCGTGGTCGACGACGTGGTTATTGGTGACGATGTAGCCGTCGGAGGAGATGAAGAAGCCGGAACCCTGCGCCATGGTCAGGTGATGCTGACGGCGCGGCATCGGCCCTTCGCCTTGGTCCTGGTCGTCGGGCATGCCGAACTGCTTGAAGAATCGGTCGAACGGGCTGCCGGGCGGGAAGTGCGGCATGCCCTGCAAATCGCTTTCGGCGTCGCTGGTCTGGTCCATCTTGACCTTGACCGAGACGACCGAGGACTTCACCCGGTCGACGACGTCGGCGAACGAGGCGGGGCCGGCCGACGGCTGCTGCGTATCGGCGACGGCGAAGGTCGGCGCGAAGGCGCCGGTCTCGACGACGGCGGCGCCGATTGCGATAGCGGCGACGGCGCCGAGCAGGGCGGCGCGCAATTTACGGCGGGGGCGGAAGGGGGAGGGGGCGAAGGTCATGGCGGCTCCAAGCGGAGGGTTGCGGCGCCGGGTTCTCTCCGGCGGCTCGCTGCGGACAATCGCTTCGGTCGCCTAACGTCCGAATGGCGCTGACGTGAAAGCTTGGTAATCTTGCCCATTTCGGACCAAACGGCGGCGTCGGCGCGCCTCAGGGCGAAGTTTCACGCGCAAGCTTCGTACAAGGTTCGAGACCAATAAGAGATTCGCTGTCTTGTCGCTGGATCCCAACCGCCTGCCCCGCCAAATCGCGCTATCCTTGCGAGCGGAGGCTAGTCAGCGAGAAAACTAGCGGAGCGTTTCTCATGACAACGCCTGGCCAGGATGACGGCGCGCTCAAGCAGCGGCTGGAGTTTTTCGGTTTTGACGCGCGTGCGCAATCCGCGCTCGCCGAGTTGAAGCCATTCGTCGCGCGGGCGATCCGCCCGGCCCTCGACACGTTCTACCGCAAACTGCGAGAAACGCCCGAGGTGCGGCGCCTGTTTGCCGACGAAGACCACATTGCGAATGCCGAAACGCGGCAAGAGTCGCACTGGGCGACGCTCGCCACCGCGCGCTTCGACCTGGAATACGTCGAAGGCGTCCGGCGGGTCGGCCTCGCGCACGCCCGTATCGGCCTCGAGCCACGCTGGTACATCGCCGGCTACGCGCTGATCGTCGAGCATCTCATCCATACGCTCGTCAAGGAGCAATGGCCGGGGCTTTTGGCGCGCGCCAAGGGGCGGTCCGAGGGGGTGGCCGAAGCTCTTTCGTGCCTGGTCAAGGCGGCGATGCTCGACATGGATCTCGCCATTTCCGTCTATCTCGACACGCTCAATGCGCAGCGGAAATCGGCCGAGGCGGCGCGCGCCAGCGTCGAACGGGACGGAGCGATCACCGTCGAGGCGGTTGCCGCCGAACTGACGAAGCTGGCGGCCAAGGATCTCACCTGTCGCATCGCGACGGAACTGCCGCCGGCCTATCGCAAGATCCAGCAAGACTTCAACGCAGCTGTGACGCAAATCGAGGAGGCGATCGGGGCGGTCAGCCAGGCGAGCGACGCCGTCACGGTCGGCGCGCAAGAAATCGCCAACGCCGCCAATCAATTGGCGGAGCGCACGGAGCGGCAGGCGGCGAACCTTGAGGAGACGGCGGCGGCTATCGAACAGGTTTCGGCGACCGTCAAGAAATCCGCCGAGGGCGCCGACCATGCGCGCGGCCTGGTTGCTGCGGCCGACGACAACGCCAAGAAGAGCGCGGCCGTGATGCGTCAGGCGGTCGAGGCGATGGACGACATCGCCAAATCGTCGAAGCAGATTGGCGACATCATCGGCGTGATCGACGAGATCGCCTTTCAGACCAACCTTCTGGCGCTCAACGCTGGCGTCGAGGCGGCGCGCGCCGGCGAGGCGGGGCGCGGCTTCGCCGTCGTCGCTTCGGAAGTGCGGGCGCTCGCCCTGCGCTCGGCCGAGGCGGCGCGCGAGATCAAGACGCTGGTCGCCAACTCGACGAAGCAGGTCGATCGCGGCGTCGCCCTGGTCGGCGAGACCGGCGGTTCGCTGGATCGCATTGCCCGCCAGGTGGCTGAGGTCAACACGGTGGTCTCTGAGATCGCCGTCGGCGCCAAGGAGCAGTCGACCGCGCTCGCCGAGGTCAACGTCGCGATCTCGCATGTCGACAAGACGACGCAGCAGAACGCCGCGATGGCCGAGGAAGCCACGGCGGCGAGTCGCACAGTGTCGAACGAGGCCGAGCGCCTCAGCGAACTGGTCAAGCGATTTGTGGTCGCCCGTATCGCCGAGGCGCCGACCGTCGTCGCGGCGCCGCGGCGCCGGGCGACCGCCTGAGCGTGCCTCTTCTTCTTGCGACGCCCGCCGCTCCGGCGCGGCGGGCGGACGCCTAAGCCACTTTGGTCGCCTCGCGGCGAGTCGCCGGGCCATTCTCGCAGGCGGCGCCGCAGAACGCGGCGTTTTGGGGCTTGGTCGGGACGAGCGCAGGGCGTCATGGCGCGAACGCGCTTCGTTGCGCAACGACGCATCGTCTGCGGCGCAATCTGACCGAATACGGTAAATCGCCGATCAGTAGGGTTCATCGTCGGTTAGTCGCCGACCTCATCCTCAGTTCCCGCCTGCACGACCGGGGCAAGGGAAGGTTAGCGCCGTCGTCCGTGAAGAATCCTGAGAGCCGTGGATTGGTGGGGCTTTCCGACGGTTTTGAAGTATTCGATTTTGCCGGTTTGAACGGCGCGGGCAGCGATTATCCTGCAAATTGAAACGGCGGT